>Ga0160420_100201_pt1 | contig 33590 bp, 20 predicted proteins | sample CelAP2metagpilot_FD_108197 | JGI IMG/M metagenome (GOLD analysis project Ga0160420, IMG submission 108197) | Phycosphere-associated microbial communities from algal ponds in Kailua-Kona, Hawaii, USA - Cellana AP2-5-5 metagenome pilot | ecosystem: Engineered > Artificial ecosystem > Aquaculture >... | reverse complement strand
TTTTACTTACGCTCGAAAACGGCCCGCCGATCACCGCTTTGGCCAATCGCCGCAATCCCTCCCCTTTGCTATCCGCATCGCCTACCATCTCCGCTTGTGTTTTTCTGAAGAATTCTACCACACCGGAGCCAAAGCCCAAAAAGAGATTGAGGGGGTTTCCGAGCAGATCCATAGCACCCAAAAATTTGTAACTCTGCGTCAACGCCTGCTGACGGAGAGACAATGCAACGATATGCCCCAAATCATAATGACTCCCAAAATAATGTGTCAGCAACAACTCATTGAACACTAAAGTCAACCCACTCAACTGTGCAAGGCTTCTAGCCATGTCTGTCAGCAGCTGCACAAACCCTGTGCCAATCAACTCAAGCCCACTTACCAACGCCTCATCCATATCAGGGTCTAAGCTCACCCCACCGTCCAGCCTTCCCCCCGCCGCCACAGCTGCAGCTGCTGCCTGCTTGTTTTTTTCTCGCCGTAACGGGAAATTCCCTGCCCCTGGTACGAGTTCCAGGCACACGATCAAAGAGGAGTGGTGAAATAACTCGATGTAAACGAGCCGCTGACCGATGTTCTCCCCCAAAACTGCCTCGGGCACGCGCACCTTGGAGCGCAACAGTCGGCGGACCAACGACAAGGACTTGTCATCTATGCCAGTACCCGTTCGAAGGCTACGCGGGGATAGATGCCGCTGGTGCTGGCCATAATGATGAACGCTCGCAGCCGCGCCTTCTTCTCGCTCGGAGTCTGGGGCGGAGAGACGGCCAATATAGGCGATGATGGAGAGGAGGGCATCCACGTCCAAGCGGACCTCTAGCTCCTGTATTCCGAGTTCCAGCCCACGGAAGTGCACTACCTCCGACCAGGGAGTGTGCAGCTCTGGCTCAGCCATGACTCGAATCAAAGGCAGCAGTACTGAGGTCACATTTCCTACTTCCTCTTTCTGTGTCGCCTGCTTTTTACCCCTCTCCGCACTTCCTCCTCCTAATCCTGCTGCCGTCGATTTGTTGCGCCCCGATCGTCTGGTGGGTGTAAACCATCCCGAATCAGCTGGCTGGAGGATAACGGGAAGAATCGCATGGGGCCGCATGTCATCTACCTGCACATGGTACAACGCCAGCTGTGCCCTGTCCTTTCCACCCTCCTTACTAGCCTCCAGACGATCAAGAGTAAGAGACAGCAACTCCACCACCCGCCGTCCCGAAGTATCCATATCAAGCAAGTTCAATGTGAGACCAGCTAGGCCTACGTGAATGTCAAGCGAGTTGTATAGCTCTTGAAACAGAGACCAGGTCCAACTCGATAATGCCATTTCCTTTCGTGGGTTCTGAATCTCCGCAAGGGCCATATCCGAAAAAGTTATCACGCGCGTTCGGCCCGCCGTTGAGACGTGGGCGTACAGCTTCTGCTGCGGCAAGCGACGGGTCCTAAGACTGAGGGTTCTTCCCAGCCCTGAGCCGCTACCCACCGCCCCAGTTACCCCTCCCCCTCCCCAAAAAGCCTTGCCTGGCACAACTAACGTCTCTTTTGGTCCCACTTCGTCCAGCGAAAAGTCCCCCGTGGCGATAATAGCAGCCGTTGCTGTTCCTCTTCCTGCATCTTCTACTTGTCTTTCGAACTCCACCGAGACCTTGAGCTGATGCAAGTGATCACGGTCTTGCCACGAAAAAGACTTAAAAGCCATGGGCCCCACCGCCAATGTATCACCCGAGATACCCGACAGCTTGCACCGGAGAAAAGCCCAACTAGAGCGATTCTCAATGCGATAAGGCGGGCTGAGCGTGCTATCCCGAAGAGTCATAAACACCGTTGAGGCATGAACATCAACATTAGCCGAAATCAAGGGCCCGGCGTCTGTTCCCTGAGCGTCTCGCCAAAACCACACACACGTCTCGCCCACGCCCTCGGTCAACACAGCATGCGAAAAGGCCACCTGCTCTATCTCGTCGCGCGCTTTGGTGTCGTGGAGGCGGAAGCAAAGGGCACGCGCCACTGACGGGTCGTCTTTGTCCTCATCCTTGAATTGAAGTATGTGTGGTTGCTGGAGGGCGGCCGTGCGTGCTTTTTTCAGTCGCGGTGGAAGCAACAGGCTAGAGGGCAATGATCGCAACGGTACGAAGCCGTAGACTACCATGCACTCCCCTGGATGGAGGACTCCATAACATTCGGCAGGGGTAAGGTGGTCTATCGTTGCGCTGCTGGTAAATGTTGCTTCACTGGTTTTACCTAGCTCGCCTTCCGTGCTCCCACTCCCGGTCCCACCTGCCTTGCTTTTGGCCTTCTTGTCCGGTCCCGTCGCCATCTTTTCCATCGTGGAAGACGATCGATTGATTATCGAGGCCATGGTACCGCGCAGGATGCGACTGCTGCTTCCCCCTCCGCCTTGCACATCCAGATAGGTGGGCCGCAACAGAGGCAGCACATCTACAGCTTCATGCAAACGGTTGATGACGATAAAGCGAGGCCAAAGCGTCACGGCTCGCGTCCGATGGAAAAGGCCCGGTAAAGACTTAACAGACACTCCAAACACGGCGCTGGGCGTCTCGAGCTGACCCGTTGTGCTGATCGCGTCCACATTGAAAGGGGAAGAATAATCTCGGCCCAGCGTGTCAAACGGTGGAGCCATGAGACGCAAGCGTCCATTTTCCTTACTATCCCAATATAAAGCCAGATCGTCGTTCATCTCTGCGCTGTTGCTCGTCTTGCCAGAAGTCAAATCCACGACTTTGCTACTATCATCCAGTAGCTCGTTCTGGTGCCAAGCCTCATCTTCCACAGACGAGGACCACGACCGCGGCGTTGGCGTCGGTGAGACAATTGTAGCAGAACTTAAAGACATCGACAAGGGAGCGAGCCACACCAGATACATGGTCTTGGGTCCACAGGCGCCATGCGCATTGTTGCCGCCAAGTCGGAGGGTGGTATGCGCGGGGAGGGTACGTCTGTAAAGCTCAAAGGAAAAATCGCCGTTGGGACCTGGAATGGTCCAGCCTGTTGGCTCAAAGACGAGACGAGACAACCATTCAGGTACTGACTTGGCCCGGCCATCATACGCCACAAACACCGTGCAGGGCCGACAGGCACTGAAACTTAGAGCAAAGGAATTTCCACCACGCTTGTCGCCTTGCGCAGTCTGAATTGCAACCAAGGGGATGTCCGTTAACGCGGGTGGAAGAAAGTCCAGGGCATACTCAGAGGCTTTTCGATCAATGTAAAGGGGGTCACCAAGACCGAAATCGGGGAGCAACGCGTATTGTCGACTGCAGAGCATACGATCGCTGATCGAACGCTCCACTTCCACTTGACGAACGTCCAACTCCATCGATCCTTCTTCCTCCTGCGCACGAGTCACCACTAAAACCACCTGCACCTCAATTGGCTCGGCGGCTTCAGCCTTGGGCGACTTGCCGTCTTTGAGCTTGACAACGGCCATCGTCGATGCTGCAGCTGCTCTTTCAATACTGTCCCCATCCTCGGCGACGGAGGAAAGGCTCGAGATACCCTGCAAATGCGGTGGTGGCATCGGCAGATGCTGTTGCTGATTAGAATATTGGATACTGCCAGTCGTGTTCGCACCGCTGCGTGACAAGTCAATGCCGTTAGAGTGTACAGGAGAAGATCCTGCCATGGCGGATCCACTTCTCCTCGGACCACCCAGCCGCACAGTGCTGCCTTTTGAGTAGAAGCGGCGGTAAGGCACATAGCGCGTGCGAGGCTCTGAGGTCAAAAAGGGTCCACTATTGTGAGGGGCACGAAACCCCTCGTGCAAAAGCCAAGCAGGCAGCGGACGGGCCTTTCCTCCTTCCACACTCTCCTTGCCTTCCTCATCCTTGACACAGAAGAAGGCATAAACATAGCTGTCTTCCGACACAGTAAACACCGTCGTCTCCATCCAATTTTGCTGATCCAGCTGCTCGGCAGATGTCAGATCCCGCCGCCACCGGTCCCGTAAAACACACAACAACCCATCTGGTCGCCGCAACGCTTCCTGTAATTGCGCGGGAAGCTCCACCACGCGCAGTTCCGAATCGGCAAATAAAGGAAATCCCGGGTCCCGGCATCGATGAACCACGACAGGCAATGCCCGGTCCTTGCCATCGACGCGTAACTCGCTCAGGTACAGAGGTGCCTCCACTGCTTGCTGGCTTAAAGCATACGGCATTATCCGCAAGGTCTTGGCGGGGCAACCCAATAGTAGTGGTACGCGAGTGGTGCGCCCAAAGCAAGCGCGGTGCATGCCATCCGAAATCAAACGACGCTCCGCACCCGGTGCCGCTGCTCCTGCCGCCGCTGCAGCTATTGTCCGCTCAGGAGGAAAGGGGGAATGCCGAGGCGCTGGCTCCGTATCCTGTCCATTGCCTGTCGCAACCGCCGCCTCATCGATACGTGGGGAGCCCATGCGGCCTCCTGCGTCGGGCAGAGGCGTCGGCTGGTAGCTCAAGGCCAAGCCAGTCTTGTTCAAGATCCAATAGTCCGCACACACTGCCAGTCGTCGCAGTCCCTTTAATCGCCAACGTCGCACAAATCGAATGTCGCCATGATACTCCCCACCACCATTCATCCACGACACATCCAATCTCTCCTTCCTTCCCGACTCCCGATCGTCATTGAAAGCCACACGGTCCAAATGCGTCCATGACGGAATGTGCACAGGGACAGACCAGGGCCCCGGATGCTTTTCTAATATCAGCCGCACGCGGATATACAGCGCGCGATCAAGCTTTACTAGCTCAAGATTGGCATGGTTTCCACTCCTAAGCCGCCCACCCCACACCATTTCCATATCCTCTGCTGGCCCCAGGACCGCTGTCGCCATACCTCCAATATCAGTGGCATGCATTATCTCTGCCTCCTCCTGCCCTCCATCGTCGCACAATCCCTCCTGCCCTCCGCCGGATGACGTGGGCGAATGCACGCTTCGAGCTTTGTCCTTGGCATTCCCGCGGGTTTCGTCGGTATCAATGTCGACCCCGGTACCCGCGGTCGAAGACACCAAAGGCATCAAACCCATAGGGAATGAGAAAAGGTCTGACGCAGGATCAGTCCGCCTCTTCCTCGCCTCCGCCGACGAGGAGGAGGACAACGACGATGTTAACATCGAGGAAGTTGGTAATCCAGAAGCGGTGCTCTTTTTCCCGTCGCCGCTGTTGGACCTGGTCCGAATACGTTTGCGTTGCGGCAGATGTTTGGGTTGGAAGGCTTCGACTTCAATCAAACAAGGCAATGTATTGCTCAGTTGGTATGGTGAGAGGATGGCCAGGGTCCAGTCCACGGCTACGGCCTGCGGTGTCGTGGGCGACCGAGCAATTTTGATGGACGCTTCTGGCGGAGAAGATGGTGATTTTATGGTTGTCTTCTCAAGCGTATGCTGCGGCTCTTGCTGTTGCTGTTTTTCTTCGGCGTCTACCGTCCTGATTTCTTTGCTCTCAAATCCCTCCTGCAAAAATTTTACTTCTTCTATCTTAACCCGCCCGACGTCATCAACGCCTGTCACCACTGTCCCAAGCACACGATAATGTAGCGATAAAGAACGTTCCTCCAGTCCCCGAGTCCTCCGAAGAGCCTCATGCGTGCGTACGTCAAATAGAGCTGGATGAAGCAACACCCCCGAGTCTTCCATTCCCATACCCGGAGAGTGGGTCTCGTGATCATCGCCCTCCGAAAGACGACGCACACTAAGCATAGGCTGTTGTCTCACAATACTCAGAGGCATTGCCATCGTATCCTGAGGAAGCAGGAAACTCCTCACACCATCTCCACCTCGGCCGAGCTTGGCATCCACCACCACACCCGTCATGTTCATAAGGCGGACATTCGTCCTCACCTCCACGTGCAAGGCTGCGGCGGTGATACTGCCTTGCCCTGTCACCGTGTTGTCCCGATACTCCTTCGCATCAACGACCATGAGAATCTTGTGGCTGAGGCTCACGTCGGCGTGCGAGGAGGATTGCTGTTGCTGGCTGCTGTTGCTCTGCTTTCTCTTGTGGGCTGGGGCGGGTGACAAGAGCCCTCTCCCACTTGTCGCCTGCTTCTTAGCTGGAGGCGGTTTTGACGGAGCTGGCGCCCGTCGAATGGGCACTCGGTGGCGGTGAGCAGGGAAAAGGTGATAGGCCTGCGCACCCGCCAAGCCCACGGACACTTGTGCGACAGGCTTCCAGCCAAGCGGCTGAAGGTTGATCCGATGACAAGAGCTGGCGGCTACGCGTCCTGATGACGCTGCTTGCTGGGAGGGGAGCGGCTGTTCAAGCTCCAATTCAACCTGCCCTCCTTCCTCCAGCACAACAAGCCGCGGGCTACCGTGTGGAAGTACATCCTCTGCCCCTGCCGTGTCCTCATTTTGTAATTGCTGTTCCACCTCCTCTCCTTGCTCCTGCTGCTGCGGCTGAGACCAAGCCACGATGCGGCACCCGAAGGAAGCAGGGCGCAAAAGGAGGGGCACGCCAAGCCGATTTACAAGCACAACACGCGCAATTCGGTTGATATCAGAGGGTGCCTCAAATGAAGCGCGGTACCGCCGATTATCAAACCGCAGAGGCCGCCACACGCCCTGCAGTACATCCGACAGGCTCGGCGAGATATTGATGTTCAAATGCCTAGGAGCATCAACCCGTACGGTGGTGATAGCAGAATCAAGTCGGTTACGCATGACACAACGGCAGCCCCACGGTTCCACCACAAACTCGCGCACCGATAAAGACGAATTGAAGTAGGAAACCGCCAGCGAAACGAGCTCCAAATCCCCCTCCAGTCGATCGGTGCGGCCCAACCCTAGCCAGCTGGCCTCCTCCGCATCTAGAGGCCGCTCCAGTGAGACGTTAGCCGTCACAGCCTGAGTCCTTACATCCAGCTTTGATGTCAAAGGTCGAATTTTGCGACCATCCAGCAAGCCCAGATAAATTCCAGGGCAGTGCAAGTGGAAATTGTACTCCATATGCAAGGGTCGTCCGGCGACCAATGCACTTTCTCCCTCCTCCTTGCCCGTGTCCTTAGCGTAAGCGTTTCGAAGGGGGGCAAGCCGTGCTCCGCCCACCCCCAGAGCCGCAAACAAATGGTCGTGCAGTGGCTGTCCTCCTAGATACGCCGGGCTGGTTTCCTGCAACAGCCAGCGCGCGGGCAAGGGCACGGCGGTCGTGGGCGGCGAAGCCTCAGGGACAGTGCTAATCAAGACAAAGTAGTTGAAGCATTCGAACGCCTCCTTTTGCCGTCCCTTGCCTTTACCAAATCCCTCGTTTCCCCCCAACACAATGCTGCCAGGTGCTGACGTTGTCAGCGCCCACACGCGGTACATTGCCGTGGTGGTGCGTACAAATAGGCGGGTGTCGCAGAAGCCCGTATCCGTAAGCCAAGCAGGGATTTTGGAAATAGCTCTATCGTAGCACACGTAAAGAGTAGCCGCTGTACTCAAGTGCAAATTCACCACATGAGGACCCCGCGCCTTGCGATCCCGATGCGGGGTACGAAGACCCATTAGGACCTGAGAAGCGAGGACAGGCGGGAGAGAGATCAGCTCAGCGCCTTTTATGTCGCTATAGACAGCATCCCCAACCGACACAGGCGCCCCCATCAGCTCGTATCCATCCCGATCGACGCCCCGCAACACCGGTAGCCCATGCCAGGCCGGCACCACCACAAGGCGCCAGGTATCCTTGGCCAACTTGTAGTTTTTTAGCGCGCGAACCAGCATCGCCTGCAGTGCCGCGTGGGCCTGGCTGGGACTCTGTCCAGGCTCCACGTGCACGCCCAGATCCATTCCACTCCGCCGTGCCTTCGTTTCGTGCTCGAGCAGGTCCCAAAACGCAGCAAGCGGATCAGAAAGCCCAGGCTGAAGGCGAGCGAGGTGTCCGGCTAATGACTGGCGAGCCGCGGCTGCACTCAGGGAGGAGGATGAGAAGTTGATGTAGTAATTGGAGGAGGCCTGAGCCAAGGCCAAGGTAGGAAAGGCCTTACGAAGCACGCTCCCGGAAGAAAATTCTCGGCAACGGACACTGTTGAGCAGCCAACCAGCATGCTCAAATTCATACACTTCCACCGCGCGCACCAATGCCTCCCTGAAGCCCAGCCAAGACATGGCTTCTTCTTCCTTGCTCTCCTTTCCTCCCTCCCCACTGTAACTCCACTCCATACTATGCAGAAGTCGATTTATCTGCACAGAGGCTTCAGAACGAGTCAAGTACAAATCCGCCGCCAAGCGATGCAGCATCTCTATCAACTCATTGCGATTGAGGCGATCATCTTTGTCCTGGTCGATATCCTTGAAAATCCCATAAATAGTTCTTTTCCACCACCGTTCCCGAGCGTCCCCGTCCGCCACATCTTTCATCTGGCTCATGCTATTGATTCGAGAGATGCGCCGCGTCAACATACCCCCTCCTCCTCCACCACCTTCTCCATCTCCTGCTCCAACCCCACCGTCACCCGCGACACCAACGGCAGAGCGAGCAGAAGGCTTCTTTCGTAGACTGTGTAACGTCGCCACCAACAGCGCCAAGTCCATCTCTGTACCTTTGAGCGACACCTCAGACAGATCGACAGAAATCGTCTGGACGATGGCCGCCTCCGGCTCCATCACAAATGATTGCCGCTGAAACCTCGACAAAGCCTGTGCAAACGTCATCGGCTGTCTGCTGATCGCCCCTCCGGCTGTGCCAATAGTAGTAGTAGCAGTAGCTGCTGAGACTACCAACTCATTGAGGCTATCGATCCAGTGGGCGCTCACGGAGACCTCACACATAACTATACCCTTCGGATCCTTCAATGGAAGCAGCCCTTGATCTCGCCCCACCGCCATCATGGCCTGTGCCTGAACACGCTCATGGGCTCGTCCCTCCAGCGTCTTGAGTTCTACTGACAACAACGGCGCCGTACCCTCTGCCGCAAAGATCATCTCGTGCTCAATCACTTCATCGGGCAAGCCTGACAGCTGGTACGTTTGGCTATGCAGCTCCCCAACACTTACCTCTAAAAAAGGACGAGTCTCTCGCCCTGCGTCCTCTGTTAAGGTCAGCAGATGCTGACATTTGTGCACTGTCACAGCCAACAGTCGCAATCCTATTTCCACATCCATTTTCAGACGCCCTACGAGGCCTTCCCAAGGGCCTAAACCAGCTAGCTCCACCTCCCGCTTCTGCCGGTAGTAGCCCTTACTAGGTTCTTGTGTCCTGTCACTTTCGTCATCGTCATCATTGTCACCATCCAGCGGCGGCTCGAGCAGTAAGGCGCTTGTCGCGACGACAGGCCACTCTTCCTCCTCCTCATCTACCCCTTTCTTTGGCGGCCCCAGATCGACCACATCCAAGATCACCTCAACATCTCCCTGCGGGCTCATCTCGGCCGTCACAAACTTCAAGGCCACCTCAAAGTTCGCCATCCACGAAAGTGAGGATGAATAAGCCGTTGCAGTAGCAGCAGCAGCAGCAGCAGCAGCCGGTTGGGACGACGACATCGACATCGGCGAGGATGGCAGCGGCGAAGTAGGCGTCACCTTCACTTTGCTGCTGCTGCTTCTGTTACTGCTGCTGCTTCTATTGCTACTACTGTCACTACCGGCGCCACTATTAGCTTTAATTAAATGACTTTGCCCACCACAACGAACGACAAGTGCTGGAGTTATCAACGCATCCGCCTCTTTGATCGCACGGGCCACCACTACTTGCTCCCCCTCACCCGCTGCCCCTGCTGTCGCCTCAAACAAAAATTGAGCCTGTCCAATATCTAGCTGGACACACCGCGGGATGCGAGCCTCGGCATCCCAAGGATTACTTGTCCGCTCGCTCATTATCCGGCGGCGCCGCGAGGGGGAATGATGCAGCATCAGAGGTTGTACTACTTCTTCCTCTTGTGCTTCGACGGCAGCAACAGCAGTAGCTACAACAGACGCCGTGGTGAGGGCAGCGAGGGCATTTTCTGCCCGTCGAGATTCAAGCGAATAGTGCAATGTCGCCTGCAAAGGTTGCAAAAGCATCCGCTTTGCATGCCACAGCCCCGCGCCACGAGGACCCTCATGCAAGGCCCTAGGAAACGTCACAGGGAGAGTCTGGGGATGGAGCCACCGTCGGTCCCTGTCCAGCACAGTTGGCAACAAGGCAAAGAATTCCACTTTGAGGTCAATGGCTTCCCCTGTCACTGGCGCACAAGCCACCAGCGCGGTGGCCGACACTTTCGCTGAGAGCATCGCGCTCTCTGCGTCTTCAGGATTTGCGATTAGCAAAATTTCACATCTTTCTAGGCCGACAAAATAACGCAACCACCACCCTTCCAACAAGCGAGGGGCGGTCCCACAGACACGTTCCCGTGGCTTCGTTGATGGTCCGTCCACCGTTGTCGCAACAGTAGATAGAGGATCGGCCATGCTGTTGTCGAAGGAATTGGACAAGGAGGTGGACCTACTGCTTTCTTCAACCATGAAGGAGAGAGACCCTCGACGGGTGATCTCGTCCTCCAGAAGACTGTCCGGTCCTCCCCAACCCCAGAAGGCTGCAAGATCTACATCGTGGGTCCAGTACCGAACAGCAGGAGGACGAAAAGGGGCGACGATCGCCGAGATCACACTCAGGACCCGCGGGATGTAGCCAGCGAGACGGCACTCTTCAAAAGACAGGGACTCGTGTCGCCTGCCTGAACTCCAGAGCTTCAGGCTCCAATGCACTTGCTGTTGCAGCAGGCCAGCATCTGCTGTCATTGTAGGTTCTGCTTGCTGAGATTCGCCATGAGGGCCGCAGAGCAAAAGAGGCGTCACGTGCTTCACGGCCTCCTGTGCTGCGTTGACAAAACAGAAACGCTCCAAGTGCGTGTTGATCTGTAACCACCCCTGGTCCGGCTCTTCCTGCAATCCATCCTCACCGACGGCAATCCCTGAAGAGTCTAGCACATGCAAAATGCGGATGTCGCCTGACAGGCAGGCGGCGTGCACCGTCACTTCCAAGGGACCATCAAAGTCCAGAGGTGCTGAAATGTGCCCATGCGACCTATTTGCTCCATACCATTCAATCTATTTAATTATATTTAGAAGGGGTGACAAGGGGGTTTGTCAGCGGGTAATGAAGATCCGATACGACTTTTCCATTTTCTCTGTCTCGCAATCTCTCACCCTCCCTCTCTCCCTCCACCTCTATTCGCACTTACCTCGATATCCTCGATCCGCACCGTCTCCAACCAAATCTCCCGGATCGCTTTACTATCAAATAAATACTGCGCGCGCACCTGGGCCAACACACTCGCCAACGCCGCGTATTCTGCAACCAGCGGGTGGCTATCGTCCACTTCCAACTCCTTCTCCACCAAAGGCACGCTTCTTCTGCCCGTCAGCTCCATTGTTGCCGCATCATCATTTAGACTCATCGCCCTCTTTGTCGCTATAGCCGTTGCTGCTGCCACGAGTCCACGTCGACCCCACTCCCTGGCTTGGCATCTTAGATGCACAATCTCTACATATGACATCACCTCCTCCATTGCCGCCAAGCCCTTCTTCAGCTCGTATTTTTTAACTGCCCCCTCGCTCAGCCAACGCAACGGCGGTAATGCTGCTGTTGCTGTTACTGCTGCTGCTGCTGCTACTGCTGCTGCTGCCCATTCTCTTCCTTTTGCTCCTCCTACCGTTGGTGGGCTACTGCCCTCGAGCGCCTGCAACTGCCGGTCTAGGGCTAAATAATGCTCTCGCTCCTCCCTTCGCAGCATTCGACAGCCCTCTTCTCCATGTTTCTGAATAACGGCGGCGCGCCACGCTCGATGAGCCCCTCCAAAGAACACATGCAAAAGATGAAAGACGAAATGATGCATTTGCGCCGGACGTAGCTCTCCTCGCAAACCAGCGATGGCGCCACTTATTGTCAGTCGTCGCTTTTTACCACCTGGGCGGGAGCCTGATGCGCCAATCACTGCTCCGACGTCAGGTAGCTCTATCTGGACGGTGGTGCGGCAAATTTCACAAATAGGCAGGTGTGCTGCTTCTTGCTCTTGAGGGTTAGATGTCGATGATGATGATGATGATGATGATGATGATGATGATGATGATGATGATGATGATGATGATGATGATGATGATGATGATGATGCTATAATTTTTGGGTCTACATAGAGAACTAGTCGCTCCGCCTCCATGTGCCGAATTACCGCTCCACCTTCCGTCCGTCCGCTGCTGCTGCCGCCGCTGCTGCTTCCGCTGCTGCTGCTGTCACTACCACTAGAACTGCTCTTGCTACTGCTACTGCTATTGGTATGTACAAATGAGGGGCCGCATGACAAATGACTGATTTGCAAGCCCATGCAGCTGTCGGATTTGTAGTCGTTGACACGCAAGCGAAAGGCCTCAAGCTCCAAGTGTACGCCGCTAAGCAAATGATCGAGGCACCGCAGAGTTAGCGAGACTGGTGCGGGAGACAGCGACAACGACGGACCAACGCTTGACAAAATGTGCTTTTCCACTAATAAAGTGCTCAAGTCCGCCTCCTGTCGCTTGAGAGCCACGGCGTTGCGGAGCATTGCTTCTTCGTCCCATTCCTCTAGGTGGGTCATGCGGCCTATCAGGTAGAGTCCTCGCAAATGGAGGCGCCAGAAGCGTATTCTAAAGACCTCGCTCCAAGGTAATGAGAGGCGCATCTCGTGGAAAGTGATGGCCTCAATCCGAAAGGGTAAGGGGCTGCTATGCAAAGCACGGTTTACGGCACGCAGCAGGAACGTGGCGGGGTCCCAGGCGGCATGCTGTACGCTCACGGAGAGCCCCGGCCAGAGCGAGACTTGCAGCCGAAGCCATTTTCTCTTCTTACTCTGCTGCCGCCAGAACCACATTAGTAATCCTGTCACCATCAGCAGCAGGAGCTTGAGCATAGGGAGCAGCAACCAAGCTATGGAGATGGCCATGGCTGCGGCTCAGCTACTCGTTGGGCTTACAGGTCGTAGGAGTTGGCCAGAGTGTCGCCTCAGCGCCAGTACAAAAGTACCCGGTCGTCCTCGTGCCTGTGGTGGGATATGTGGTTGATTGTGAGCCCTTTAGAGTGGTCACTGGGATGCGACGGGGGGGCATCGTTACCGCATCGCCGAACTGCAAGTCCGAGGTGCAACAGTCAAGTGGTCCGCCGCACTAACACAGCACACACACAAGATACAGGTATGCACTGATAGGAAAGGAGCAGCAACAATACGAACGTCTCGTTGTCTACCTGCCCTGGAGCTGGAGTCTCGCTAGTGGCCACTCGTTGACTTAGCCAGCCGAGAGCCTCCCTCCCTCCCTCCCTCCCACCCCGCTATCCGCCCACAATCCCTAGGGGCTGCCCAGGCACTCAATGTCTGAGGATGCCAGAAGAAACAGCCGCAGTACCTCCATGGCACAAAGAGAGAAGGCCATTCGAGATCTCATCGTCCAAAATCCTGTGCCTTTGGAGAAGCTTAGGGCCTTGGTAAGTCGCCATCGAAATCGATTTCCACAAGCCCATTGGCAGATTCCCAAAACCCTTATCTTCGCTTGCCCTACCCGCGATCCCGATGCATACATGTTGCCCTGAAGCTCTCCTCAACGTGCTGGGGTCCTACAATTATTTAAACCCCTCCCACCAAGACCCATTTCGCTTGCCCACAACGCACGCACACGTCCTCCTAATTGAACCCTTTCCGCATCTCTGCCCCCTTCGTAGGCCCTGGCCCCCGGTGATGGATTCTGTAACAATGCGCTTCGATCCGTGATATGGCCAAAGCTATTGGGCCTCAACCGCTTCGAATCTCAGCCCTCCTTCCATGACCAAGTGGCGCGCAATCAATGGAGTGACCAAATCGGGCGTGACGTCGCTCGCTCGCTCTGGCACTACCACATGCCGCATGCCAAGAAGCGGAAGCGAGGGAGTCGAAGAAGGCTGCTAGCGAAGATGATCAACGCCTTGATGAGCAAGCATCCGACTCTTCACTACTATCAAGGTTTTCACGACGTCCTCTCTGTCCTCGTCCTCGTCATGACTGAAGACGATGATCTTTGCTTCGCAGTTGCTGAGCGGGTAGCCCTCTACTATCTAGGTGATTATACCCGCCGACCAGACTTCTCTGTGCTCACCCCTCTATTAGAACTGCTTCTCCCCCTCGTCGAAGCTGCTGATGGCGACGTCGGTGCTTGCCTCCGGGCGTGTGGCATCCACGCATACGTGTGCTTGCCATGGGTCATTGCTTGGTGGGCGCATGATTGTCATAATCTCGAAATAACAGCTCGATTGTTCGATGCCTTTCTCTCAGGCCCTCCCTTATTTCCTCTCTACCTTGCCGCCGCCATGATCCTGGAAGCCAAAACCGAGCTTTTTGCTTTGGAGGACAAGGACTTCTCCGCAGTCCACTCCTTCCTCTCCCGCCTTGCCTCCCGTCCCGACTTACCGGTGGAAACCCTCATCGCCCGTGCACATCGCTTGCTTCTCTCCCTTCCTCCTGCCAAACTCGTTCGACTGCATGGTCACCCTTTCTTGAGAGACCTGGCGAGGAAGAAAGAAGTGCACGCTTTGAATTTTCCTCATGTGGAATGGTATAAAAAAGAAGCTCCCCCTGATTGGTTGCTGCGCGAAGATCGACGACGGGAGGAAGGACGGAGTGTCCGGTGCAAACACACGAGACAGCGACGCCGACAGGCTTACCTAGCGGGAGTCCAGATGCCATCAGCGGCGGGTGTTGTGGGTAACGAGAAAAAAGGGGCGTTGTGGTCGTCGGCTTCGTCGCCGCCTTCCTCCACCTCACTCTGGGTGGCTGCGGCGGCCGTGGTGGGGGTGGCGGCGGTCTTGTTCAAACTGGGGGAAGGGGATTTGATGGAGCTTTGGTATAACAGAATGTCATGAGTAAATGTATCACCTGCAGGTATGTGCGTTTGGAGTGAAATTGTTTTCATTTTATGGAACGAGGTAGGGAGAAGATTTTGGCCAGCCAAATTGATAGGTTAGACGGATATCTGTTTATGTACGTATAGACAGTAGTGTGTATATGCTTGTAAATTTATAATTTTGGCATTTGTTACCGAGGTTAAGAACTCAACGCATTTCGTGGGAACTGAGATGGAATGGGCCAAGAGCCAAAAAGACGCTGATAACGCTTTTACCGTGCTTTTCGTTTTCTTTTTTCTTTTGCAGTCCAGCTTAACTCAACGTCAAGGCCTCATTCAACACATCTGTCACGAACATGGCACCTGGGGCATGTGTAATCACAATCCCTCTCGGTTTACTTGTCAATACGGCATTTTGTGGGGTGACACCACATGCAAAAAACACAGGCACCTCCCCCTTGGCTACCAAGACAGCCTCTCCATAATCTGGTCTGCTTAAGTCAGCGATGCCGATAGCGGCAGGATCACCCACGTGAACTGGTGCGCCATGGACGGCCTTGAATCGGGAAGTGACTTGGATAACGTGGCTGACTTGCTGGGGATGAAACGGACGCATGGACACGACCATATTCCCTTTGAAGCGCCCTGCGGGACGGCACGGGATGGTAGTTTTGTACATGGAAACATTTTTGCCTTCTTGGATGTGGCGTACTGGCAGGCCGGCTTGCAGGAGGGCTTCATCAAAGGAAAATGAGCAACCAAGAAGGAAGGCTACAGAGTCCTGTCGCCAAAAGGCTCGAATGTCGCCGACCTCATGGAGGAGTGTGCCGTCTTGCCACACTGTGGTTGCGAAGGGTAGAAATGATCGATATATGGCTGAGTTATGAATGACGCTCTTACTCCTTCAATTCATGTTTCGTGGCTGTATCGCCGAGGAATTTGAGAGTGCACCTCGATAAAATGGGTCGAATTCTCTTTCTTAAATTTCTTCACTCCCACTGAAGCTTTAAACCTTACACGTACCTCGATAATTTGGCAAGTCTGTCCGCAAATCGGCACCACCCTTGGCGAGCCATGCGGGCGGGTGGGGATTACCTGGATCCGTAACATCTAGGAGGGGACAGGCTTTAAAGTTGCGCACGCAAAAGGTCATGAAGTCGAAGGCGTGCTCGCGCGGCAAAATAACAAGGTTAGCCTGCACGTAGCCGGGGCAGCATCCAGAAGTGTTGCATGTGAATTTCCCTTCTCGGGCCAACAGGCGGAGAGATTCAGGACTGATGTTTTTGTCTTGTAGTGATGGTGTGGTGGTAGTCATACGAAAACGCTGAGAGTGGTGCGATGGAGGGGTCCTGCTGTTGTGGATCAGGAAATCATAGGGGAGGCTTTGCGCGATAAGTCTTGCGGCATGGAGGACAGCAAAAGCCTTGGGGAAAACCTCCGGGGGCAGGTTCAGTCTCTTTCAAGGTTTTCTGGGCAGAATCACGTGCTTTCAAGGGCTGTGATTCGTCTTCATCGGGGGTCATGATGGAAGCGATTTTTGATTCTCCGTTAACGCAAGTTTTCAACGGCTTTCTACTTTCCTGCCTCCTGTGTCCCCACACATGCGCGCTAACTCCCCCCACAACACATACATATAGCCCTCAACAGAACCAAGCATGAATTCTATATCGAAATATATCAGTGCGGCCCACGAACGCCTGCGTTTCACTCCTCCGTCCGGATCCTCTCCGGCGAAAACTGCACCTCCTCCTCTTCCTCCTCCGACTCGCACCGCCGTTCAAGCCGTGCCGCGGTCCCCCACTGGGTATGTGCAAGTGATTCTCTGATTGAGCAATAGTCGTATGCAGATTTAAAGTCTTCACTCACTCTGGTCCACTCTCTCTGTCTCTCTTCTACACTCAACAGCCTGGAGGAGGCCGCTGTTAATACGACCCATAGCGATATGCCCACCCCCAAGGAGATCAAGACAACCAGCCATTTCGAGAGCGTGGACTTGCAATGGGTGGATATCAACTATACTGTCCGCGAAGGAAAGAAGGGCAGCATCGTCAAGAAGGTGAGAGAAGAGCTGATGATGTAGAGCGTATGTTGTCCTTGGTGGGGACGTCACATCACACCGATAGGCTCGCCATCACACATTGTTCTAATATGAGCTCAGGGTGTGTGCACTCTTTCCTTTGTATGAGTCTCAATTTTCCTTCATTTCGCAGAAGAATGCGTATATTTTAGACGTTCCCTTTCTTCTCTCGTCCCTTCTCACGAATCATCGCTCCTCCACACTCACACTATTCATTAGGTGCTTACGAATCAGTCGGGGAAGGCAACGAGCGGTGAAATTTTGGCCATCATGGGTCCTTCAGGTATATGTGGTAGGAAGGAGCATTGTACGAGGAATATAGGGTGCCATTTTTCCCTCTCTAATATGAATATATACCTATCCCTACTTTCAAATAGGCTCGGGCAAGACAAGCTTGTTGAATGCGCTAGCTGGTACGTAAACTTATCTGTAAACATAACCAGAAAGTGAACCAGAAATACAGCTCCTCTTTAGTAGAGGAGGATAAAATGTCTTTGGAAGACATCAAGGAGGGAGAAGTATGTGATGTGAATGAGGACGGATGCAAAATTTGTCACGATGCTTATTTTATATCTGTCATCAAAACAACGCACATCAAAATCAGGTCGTATTCAGTACGCCAAAGGGGCATCACTTTCGGGGTGGATGCTCGTCAATGGTCAGCCTCGCAACGACAGCAACTTTAAGCGCATCTCGGCCTATGTGATGCAAGATGATATCCTCTACGCCTTTCTGACCGTCAAGGAGACCATCTGGCTATCTGCGCAGCTACACTTGCCAGGGACAATCTCGTACGATGATAAGATGAGGTAAAGAGAAGGAGAAAATAGACGGTCGTGGAAATAATCCAACGGATTTTTCATCATCCCTTCTACCTCAAATTCAACCGCTGAGCCCATCTGCACGTTCAAGCATACTCCATTATTTATGTATTTATCCCACAGCCTAATGCGCAGAACTTGGCGCTGGGGCTTTGCGTCTCAATTTTCTGTTGTTGTAGGGTTTAACACAATACCCTCGTGACTTTATCACACTTCTCTTCCTTTTCGGTCACACTCCTTTCTCCTCACACAGAGAGGTGGAGGCAATTGTTCAAGAGCTGGGTCTAGTCAAGGCACAAAACACAATCATAGGGAATGAACGAGCACGCGGTGTCAGCGGCGGTGAACGACGGGTGCGTCCTTGTGGCATGAAATTTATTTGACGCTTTAAAAAAAAACTCACTCTCATTTTGTTCCCTTTTCTATTGCACTAAAGAGGGTCATGATCGCTGTGGAGCTCATCTCTGGGCCTTCAGTCATGTTCTTGGACGGTAAATGTATAAATGAGCTTAAAAAAATTGAATTGAAACCTTAGATGTCGCGCATATTACACATACAGAACCGACAAGTGGCTTAGACAGTTTCCAAGCACAGTCTGTTGTGTCGGCGCTCAAGACCCTGGCTGTTGAAGGCCGAACGATCGTCACGGTCATTCACCAACCCCGCTCCTCCATTTTCCAGGTAAATTTACAGATAGATTTATCATTTTTACGAGCTCCTCCAACACTTTCTCCCGAACAATTTTCAATCTGAAACATTATAGTAACCATCAACTTACCTATATTTGACAGATGTTTGACCGGTTGCACCTCCTGTCGGACGGGCAGACCATCTTCTTTGGCCAAACCGGAGACGCAGTCAAATATTTTGAAGAAATTGGCTGGAAGTGTCCTCCACTCTGGAACGCCGCAGACTTTCTCTTGGATTTGATTGCTACGGTAAGCTTGTTGATCGGACGAGTCGCAATAAATATGCTAGGCCTTTGAATAATTATGTTGTCCTCCTTTCCTCAGGACTTCCGATCGACCGAAGCGGAACAGGAGACCAAGGCGCGCATCACTGCCCTCTACCAGAAAAACCTGGAAAGGGAAGGCATATGCTCCTGCGCACAACGTGACCTACCTGCCATCGCATCCTCTTATTCGCTACCACAACCAAGCGTCTTGGTATGTATTCTAATTAATAGAGGGGGGTATATGCGTGCTTGTCTGTATGTGTGCGCGCTCAGATTCGACAGTCACGACAGCTATGCTTCTTTTCGAACTTATCTAACTGAATTCATGTATTCAAACGCTCTCCATGTCTCCATTTACACGCAACACGCATCACAGAATCGAGCGCAAAAATCTTTTGCGGAGGGAATGTTTGGTGAGAGTCGAAAGGGCTCCAGTTGGGCTCAGCAATTCATTCTTCTAGCGTGGCGCTCTGTAAGGGACTCTCTACGAAATACGGAGGTGATTTTAGCTAAATTTGGCATCAGCGCCTTGCTAGGCGTCTTGGTTGGTGCCATGTACAGCAACGTAGGCAACGGTCAGCAGTCCATCTATGACCGAAAAGGTGTCCTCTTCTTCGTTACTATCAATCAAGCGTTCGGCCTTATCACTACAGTCTGTGGAACATTTCCCAAGGAGCGCAAAATTGTGCTGCGTGAGCGTGCCTGCAACAGCTACCACATATCCGCCTACTACCTCGCCAAGGTAAAAGGACAGTATGAATTTAACATCTCAAAGGTGGTCAGGAAACTTTTTTGTTTAATTGTCCTTTGTAAATGGTATTAGATGGTAATATATTTTGCTTCATATCACACACATGCAATGTCCAGGATGGCGACTAACATTCCAACGTCGATCACATTACAGCCAATACACGTGCCATTTCACATGTTCTTTCTCTCAAAGGCCCCATTTCTTCAAGGGGTGAAATATCCAATACCTGTCACCCAAACCAAGCCGCTCATGTATTTTTTTTCGAACTCCATTTCCACCCGCGTCTACTATTCTACAGTTCTTCAGCGAGCTACCATTTCACCTGATCAGCCCCTTGGTGCTGGGGACCATCGTCTACTGGATGGCCGGTTTGCGGCCCGAGTTATACAGGTTTCTTGTATTTATGGGGATCATCACTTTGGAGTCCATTGCCGCCGTGGCACTGGGCATGGCCATTAGCTCAGTGTCATCTTCTGCCGAAGTGGCGGCTGTCTTGGCCAATCCTATCTCGGTTGTCATGCTCATTTCAGGCGGATTCTATATAAGCATCCAATCGTTGCCGGCAGCGGCCCGGTGGGTGGCAGATTTGTCGCTCATGAAGTGGTCCTTCCAAGCGCTTGTCGTCAACGAATTTGAGGACACGATGTTGATATGCACAAAACGGGACAGGAACTGCTTTGCGACGGGCGCCGAGGCAATTGCCGATATTGGCTTCGCGGGCAGCACTGTCGGAGACGGCGCGGCTGGCTTGGTGGTCTTGACAATTGCGCTCAACTTTATAGCTTACGCCATTATGCGATACAACAAGCCTCGATACCAAGCTCTAGTATCGCCTATGGCGCCGTCTAGTATAGCCGATGGTGTAATCTCTAGGCTTAGTCGCGAGCGATAGTGGGAAAATGAGGGACGATAGATAGTCATGTATACCAAGAGCTTTAAATAAAAACAATCCAGACAAACAGGTTTCATGCGAGACTCTTCATGATTCCTCTTCAAGTCTGAATTACATCGAAAATTGCTATTTTATACATTTGGAGTTATCAAAAAGAGCTTTTGTTACATGGTTCCCTTAAGTCTCAGTTGTCCCTCTCCCTCCCAGACGACGACCGATACCGCGTTGCCGGTTACGCCCCTTGGCGTACTTTGTCACCCCCTCGGCGCACCGGACACCAACATAGATAATCGCCCCGGATACAAATCCATCAATGTGGAAGCTGTGGCCAATACCATCGTTGGTGCTCCGGAGCAAATATTCGCCTTTTATCATGCCATAAAGGCTGCAAAAGTTGTAACCTAATACGAAAGTGTGTGACGCTTGTAAGTTATTTGCTTGTCTGCAAAGCAGGAATGGACTAGCGAAGTCCATACATTACGGTAAGTCTCATTGATTTCACTTAGAAAGTGCGATTAAATAATTTTACTCACTCGCGCAAGCCTATCTCACGATCAGTCAGAAAGTCTTATGCATCTACATCCCCGACCAACCAACCTCCAAAAGCTTAAATCATCTTCTTACCTAGTCCCAGGAAGCTTAGACCCAGCCGCCTCCATGTTGTCGAATCCACAGACGTCTTTTGTCGGTAGATCATCCACATCTCATGTCCCCAAGCCCACAACTCTTCGACTTGAATCACAGCCGAAGCGCCAATCAAACCGAATACACCCGCGCTCGCGCCCCGATAAATGACATACTGACTAAGAAAATGGTTCGCAGAACGAGTGACTTTACCAGCCTTGTTGTCGTACCACCCATGTAAGCGCCTCCAAGACGACGGGAAAGGGTTGCGTAGCACAAAAGACTGTGCCATCGGCATGAGTTGGAGCTCGTCCTTCAGCGTAGTTAGGTAGGCCGATGCCCCAACGCTCGAAAAGAAAATCAGGTAGAATTCAAAGGTATTTGCGGTGTGTGTGTAGACATTCTTTCCAGCAAACACGAGTGAAGAGATGTTGTTGAATAGGTGTGAGGGGTTCTCATGGGAGAAGCAATGCGTCACGGCGGTGTAGTACCTGCCTTCCGTCCACGCTGAGCGGGAAAAGACAAGGTGCTCGTGAGCAAATTTCGGTGTGACCGGGCTCAGGGCATAGAGTTCCCGCAGCCATTGAGGGGCATCATGCGCATCCTCTAAGGGCACGACCAAAAAGCCTGTTACTAGAGGCAGGAGCACGTCCAAGTAGTTTGCCCAGGTCTTGTGGGGGAAGGGGGCGTGGGAGGGGCCAGGCATGTTCCGGAGCAGAAGATGTAGGAGCCCGGCCCGCGAGCGAGTGGCCCGGTTGCCTGTAGACGAAAGGGTTGTAATGTGGGGAGTGGTGGGCACTGCATTAATCAGAGACTATGGTGATGGGACGTGTACACGCTCGGATTCAGAGCACGCGGAAGCGTCACCAACCTCCTCTAAATCGCCCTCTCGAAGTGTGTCATGCCCACTACCACACACAACAAGCCTCACAGACATTCTCAAATCATGTTGATTGCCTATACATGCATATAGGTAGGGCTAGGTCAAGCACCGCGCAGACCCACGAGGGCGGAAAAGGGAGTCCAGTTCCCTAATCTCCAACCTCCTTGCCACAGATCTGCACAGCTAACCATCACAACTACGCTTTTCCCAAAAGCAGACACGCAACTCGCTATCATGAGCTCAGGTATGTCGAATAGGTGCTGCTTCGGAAGGAATCTGTCTTGCTTCCTTGTGATCCTTCATTTCCTCGCACTCACATGTGCATATCCCGATCCCCAACATCACCCCCAGTCCCCTTGGCCGCAAGGAAAAAGCGTGCCCGCAACGGCATCAAGCCACGGTTGCCTCATCTCCGTCCGCATCCGACACAGCAACAGCAACAGCAACAGCAGCAGCAGCAGCAGCAGCGACAACACCAACGGACGACTGCAGCCACGGCCAGTTTGGTAAAGCTAGGCTTGGACGATGATGATTCCTTCTCGTCCCACTCAAGCTCCCCCTCCAGTTCTGCCGCCATCAGCTCGTCCCTCTCCTCCTCAATTTCCCGCGGGGCAGCCTCTTCCTCCCGTTCTTCCTCCACCTCTTCCACATCAGTGTCTTCGTCTTCTTCCTCAGAAGAGGACGAGGGCGAGGAGGGTTACCGACCGGGAGGGTACCATCGGGTGAGTGTTGGTGATGTCTATCACCATGGTCGTTACTTGATTGTGAGAAAACTCGGCTGGGGCCACTTCTCCACCGTATGGCTGGCGCGGGATATGAGTGTTGCAGCAGATGATGGCGGAGGGCAGGAAGGGGGGGAGGAAGGGGTATGGGTACCGAGGAAGGGGGGGAGGAGGTATGTCGCTTTGAAGGTGCAGAAGAGCGCGGAGCACTACAGAGAGGCGGCTCGGGATGAAATTGATTTGTTGAGCGCTGTCAAAAAACAGGCTGGGAAGGGGAAGAGCGGCGTTGTCACTGCTGCCGTAGATATCGACAACAGCAGGCACGTGGTTCGGTTGCTTGATCATTTTGAGATTCGAGGGCCGAATGGCCGGCACGTGTGTATGGTCTTTGAAGTGTTGGGTTGTAATTTATTGTCGGTCATCAAGCAGACGGAATACCGCGGGTTGCCACTGGGGCTGGTGAAGAGCATCGCGAGACAGGTGTGCCAGGGCTTGGATTTTTTGCATCGGCGATGTGCAATTATTCACACGGATCTCAAGCCAGAGAATATACTGATCGATTTGCCCTTGACAATGAGCCCGAATGTGTTAGGGGTAAGGCCTGGATTTAACCCAGCTACTGCACCTCTTCCTGATGTTGTGGTAGGTAGTGGTGGGGCTGGAGGAGGAGAGGAAAGGGGAGGAGGAGGGATGGATATGTCAAAGATGACGCCGGAAGAAAGGAGGAGAATGAAAAAGAGGATGCAGAAGAGGAAACAGAAGGCGAAAAAAAAGGGAGGGGAGTCGAAGGCGGCTATAAATAGTGGAGGGAATGGTGAAGGAGAGGAAGAGGGGGGGAATGAGGAGGAGGAAGAAGAGGAGGGAGGAGATATAAGCGCAGCTGCCTTGTGCCTAGGTGTGCAGCAGCAGAAAATCACTGGGGAGCAGGAGGGCGTCAAGCTTACACAGAAAAGCGTGCAGCAAAAGGAGGAAGAGAAGGATGAGGAGAAGGAGGAGGAGGAATGGAAGAAGAAGGGGGAAGGGCGGTCCACAGACATCCCCATGATTGACGCAAGGGAAGCCCTCCTCCGCCACGATGAAGAACCCTGCCGCTCCAACGTCCTTGTTGGACAGACCCCCACTCCCTCCCTCGCTTCGATAGGAAGGAGAGGGGAGAAGAGCGATCCCCTGGGGTCAGTCTTCGGAAGGGTGACGCTGCAGCCACTGCAGCAGGGGGAATGGTCATACCCACCAACGGCAGAAGCAGCGAGGGTGATGATAGCCGTCTCGGCAGAGAAACTACGAAAAGCTTTGGGAGGGAAGAAAGAGGGAGAAGGAAGGAACAAGGACGAGACGATGTGGGACTGGTATTTGCGGTTGTGTCCAAGTCCGGAGCTGATGGGTGTGGATGAGAAAGAGAATGTGGTTCAGAAAGATACCACCTTCATGGTGCGGGGGCACGGGAAGAAAGTAGACCTTCCTTCTCTCAGGTCATCATTTGTCCGACAGGAGCTCAAGCGCCATCGGGTTGCTGTTGCCATGGAGGGAAAGGCGACGACGGCTGCTGCTGTTGAGACGCGGGTGTCATTGCCGACATTGTGGAGTGTGCGGTATATCGCAGCAAATTCGAGGGCAGTGCTTGGATTTTTGGAGCATCGAGTACCGGGATTAAAGTTTTTGAGGGTGAGGCCTGCGACGCTCACGGGATCGACGGCGGGGTTGTGGCAGGGGATGTTGGGTCCTTCTCAGCCGAGAAGCAGCAGCAGCAGCAGTAGTGGTAGTAGTAGTAGTTGTAGTAGTAATAGCAACAGCCGAAAGGGACCAGAGATAATGGATGGGGAGAGAGAGAAGACAGAGGAATTTCCGTACGCGTTGGTGGGAGTTGACATGGAGGTGGTATTGAATGGAGTCCATACACCGGACGGGCGACCACTCGTTGAGAGTGTGTGTTTCCATGGTTTGGAACACCGCCTCCAACATGTATTCCAGCAGCAGGACCCTAATCAATATCAACCAGCTAAACCGTCAAGCAGGCATTGCTGCAAGAACAACGACGGCAAGAGCAGCAGCAGTAGCAGCAGCAGCACCGATCTTCCTCCTTCCTCCATTCCTCCTTCCCCCATTCCACCACGTAAACTAGACCTAGAACAGATCGCCGGTTGCCGTATCGTTGTCGTCGACCTCGGAAACGCCTGTTGGACGCATAAACACTTCTCCGAAGACATCCAAACACGACAATACCGCGCCCCCGAGGTAATAATCGGTGCTAAGTACGACACCAGCGCTGACATGTGGTCTGTCGCATGCTTGGTCTTCGAGCTTTTGACGGGTGATTTGCTCTTCAACCCCCGGGCGGGCGATCACTATGGAAGGGACGAGGACCATTTGGCTCAAATGATGGAGCTTCTGGGAAAATATCCGAAAAAATACGCCACGTCTGGACGGAGATCCCGGGACTTTTTCAATCGCAAGGGTGAGTTGAAGCATATCCATTCGTTGAAGTATTGGGGTCTCGAGGAGGTGTTGCAGGAGAAATATAAGTTTGCTCCAGCAGACGCGAGGGCTGCGGGGGATTTTCTTATTCCGCTATTGGACTTTAACCCACAGCGACGCGCAACTGCCCAAGAATGCTTGCATCATCCTTGGCTTGCGCCAGCATCCACGGGGGAAGAGGTTTTGTTGCCATCAGGGGAGGTTGTTGGTGAGGGGGATATAGGGGATGTTGGGTGTGCGGCGATGGCTCGAGAGAAGGCGGCGGTTGCAGTTGAGGAATCACAGGGAAAGAGTAAATAGAAGGAGGGCTTTGATGAAGGGAGTGAGATAGTGGGGTGAGACGTGATCTGAAAACGAATCTCAGTCTCTGAGCAAGTTAGCAGCAACAGCAGCAGCAACAGCAAAAAGCATCAGCAAGAGCAACACCGGCAGGAGCGAGGTCTTTACAACGTTGCCAATTAAAGCGAAAGGAAGGCAACCATTATATCAATCATTATCTCATCACTCCTCGCAAATGTCATTCCTTTCACACCTCAAACCACCTTTTTACTGTTTTGATTGGTACGTGCGTACGCAGCGTGGCCTATTTTCTCCATCTGTTCTAATTTGTGATACCTTACTGAGGCTGTGCGTTTGATCCTCTTGCTTCGATTTTCTTGGTTCAATTTCACGACTTTCAGTTATTTGAGATCTCCTCCACACTCATTTCTTCCCCTCCCTCCCTCCCTCCCTCCCTCCCTACTTCTTATGCCCGTCCATCTCGTGCGGCTCGTGCTTTGCTCTACCCGGACCGACGTTACTGTCCATATGACCCAGCTCCAAACTCCGTCGATAGGCACTCCACAACGCGTCAGCCAGCACAGTACGGAACCGCCCTTGCTCTAATACGTACAATGCCGAAGCTGTCGTCCCTCCTGGACTGGTGACGCTGTTGCGAAGTATGGCCGGGTGGAGCCCGCTTTTCATAGCGAGGGCCGTGGTCCCGTAGACCGTCTGAAGGACGAGCTTGGAGGCGATGTCGCGGGAGAAGCCGAGATGTACCGCTGTTGTGAACAGGCAGGAAGGGACATTAGTTGATGGTGATAAGTGGTACACGCCTGCATGAAAAAGCAGAAGAATCGCGTAGCCCATCCAAAATCAAATGGACCAGTTGAACGCATGAACCGCACACTTATTCGCATTTCAAAGACGTGGGACGGAGGCAAGTGAGTTATTTCCCCTTCATGCCCGACCTCCATGCCTTAATGGTGCCAATAAGTGTGCGGTCTATGTGTTCAGCTGGTCTATTTGATTATGGATGGGATGTTGTTATCGTGGCTTGGTGGATATTTGTCAGCTTTGTCGTCCAACACATCTGCGACGGACTCAATATCCACCGGGCCACGACATTTCCCCCTCTTCCAACCCCTTGAAACGGCAGTCACGTACCCGCGTCAACGAGTGCCTCGAGGATAAGCATCACATACCCCGGCCCTGACCCACTGACCGCCGTGGCCATGTCTAGATAAAGCTCATTTTGGACAAAGTGCTGCTCCCCCAAACTCGACAGAAACTTGGCGACCGAGTTCCGTTGGGAAAGGCTAACGTCGTCGCTGCACGCCCAGACAGTCATTCCTTGTTGGATGGTGGCGGGGGTATTGGGCATCGTACGGACTATGCGTGTGTTGCCGGTGTTCTCGCTAAAGTTCGACATGGTCATGCCTGAGTGAGGGGGGGGAGGGGAGGGGGGTTGAGACTTCGTCTTATCTCGCAAACTGAAATGCCCCTTCATCCTCATCGCCCTTGATCCTATTCCTCAGGAGAATTACAGCTTCGCCTCATTTCGTCTCTACAGGTGCAACCTATTCACTCCCTTTGTTCCCCCACGCCCCTATTCTTACCGGCCACGATACTCAATAATACTGACTGCGGAGACAAGTGCTCCTTCAGTTGTGCCCACAGCTTGTCAGATAAATTCTGGGGCTTGACAGCAATGATGACCAAATCCGCATTCTTACACGTAGCGGCGACTGAGGACGAGGTTCCCACTCCAAATTCCTTCTTCAGGAATTCAAGCCTTGCGCGATTTACGTCGAAGACAGAAATCCTTTCGGGTTTAATCAGTTGCTCCTTCAGAAAGCCTTCGATAATGGCTTCGCTCATTTTGCCCCCCCCTACCAGGCCAATTCGATGAAAGTCAAAGCCCTCTGCGTCCGCATCGGGATCAGTAAGGGAGTCGCCGTGATTTGCAGCGGGCTGGCTTCGATGCATGTATCGAATGGGCACCGTCGAACCCGCCAGCGGCGTGATCAGAGTGCTTGGATTGTGTCTCTGCAACAAAGCAGAGCGGCGGACAGCAGCCGTCGTGATGGCCAGGAGGCGGGTCGACAGCATGGCTGGGAAGTATATGTGTGGACGTGTGTTGAAGGGGGCAGCGAATGGAAGGAAGCGAGGCAGGCTGTCAAAAGGACAGCAGAAGAACCTGGACCTGTACTACTTGGGCTAGGCAGGACAAACAAATGGTTGAGGAGGCGCGGTGAGAGCTAGCCAAAGCTGATCGTGGGGGCAGCGCATTTCCACAGGCTGTCCATTATGTGAAGCAAGAAGCAACGATGAGGCGGGGGTTCCGGTCGCTGAGAGCTTCGCAGCTTTCCCGTAGCGTTGGGCGACTAGTCACTCCAAACCTTTTTTCATCTAGAGGAAGCAGGCCCAACATTCTCTTGCACTCACCAAAAAATACGATAACAGGCTCTTCGTAGCGGACGAAAGCTTGAAACGCAAGCACCGGAAGCCCAGCCTAACTCCTTTCAAAGCCAAAACAAGTACACACGATTTGGGACGAGGGCGCCTTCAGTTGCTCCTCTACTTCCACAGCAGCCTTCCTAGACCGCAGCGCCTCAGCATCACCGCAATTAGCATGCTGCCAAGGCGTCTTAGCGCCATCGGAGCTTTGCGTTCCAGTTTTAGAGACATGCACGCGGCAGTCACATTCGCCAATACAAGACCCACCGCAGCAGGAACGCTTGCACAACCTTTATCATTCCCTTTGTTAGGGTTAGCCGTAGAACCACCACACTTGCCATGGACCCACCAGCAAGCTCGCCGGCTTCTGAGCAGCAGCAGCAGTGCTGCCAGCAATCAGAGCAGCAGTAATGCGAGCAGCGGCGTCTCGCTGGAGGACGACGTGGTAGTGACGAATCAATGCATCCGGCGCATTAAGGCCTTACAGGCCAACACGGGCAAGCAAGACCTTAAGCTCCGTCTGTCCGTCGAAGGAGGAGGCTGCTCAGGCTTCACATACTCCTTCACCATGGAAGAGGGGCCGCTTCAGGAGGAGGACCGGGTGTTTGGGCGGGAGGGAGGGCAATTGGTAATAGATGAGGGGTCACTGGAATTTGTCAAGGGCGCGACGGTGGATTTCACGGAGGATATGATGCGAAGCGCATTTGCAGTAGTGAATAACCCTCTGTCGGAATCGGCATGTGGATGTGGGAGTTCGTTTGCAGTCAAAAATTTCGAGAAAAACCCGGCGATCGATTAGGAAGACTGAGGGAGATAACGAAGGAGGGGAAAGGGAGGAGCATGTAAATAGTGCAGTGAGAAAACAATTTTAGGAAATGAAAGAGAATCAAATAATCCACATCTTTCAGCTATCGCCGCATTTATCATACCCATGCGTGGCACTTATGTCGTCGTGGGTGAATTTTCCGTTCTCGTTATTTTACAGAGGTACATTTTTTGCGGGCGAGGTAAAGAGTAAGGGGCAAGATATAAAGCAGTCCTCCCTCTCCAGTCATCCCTCCATGAGCATTCTCCTCCTCCTCACTATCATTTTATTAACACCTAGCTCCACCAACCCCCTCCTTTGTCGTCCTCGTCCTCGTCCTCTTCCTCACGCCCCCCAGTACGACGACGGTGGTGGTGGTGGTTGCTGGTGCTGGTGCTGGTGCTTGGCGGGTGCCCACCCTCCTCCTACACCTTGCCTCTGCCGCCCCTCCTGCGGCTGTTGCTGTACGATCCGCTCCACAAACTGTAGGAATCTAGCCGCGTACAGTACCGGATCCACCGCTGAGATCGCCTCTCGTTTATACACCACAGATTTGAGCAATGTCTCCGCCAACTTCCTCCGATTATACAGCTGCAACACATCAATCACCCCCGCCACATATACCTCCCTCCCCTCCGGATGCACCACCACCCACCCCGTCTGCGAGTTTCCTCCTCCTCCTCCTCCTCCTCCTCCTCCTTCTCCTCCTCCTCCTCCTCCTCCTGTCCCTCCCGGTGGTCCCAAGAAAAAATTCAACATCCGCGAAGGAAACCCACCTCCTTTTCCTCCTTCATTCCCTAACCCCCGTGCCATTCCCGATATTCCCACAGGGACAGGACACACACCCAATAAAAGGCTATAATCCATGACTCCCTTAGCCCTCAGGAAGTCGACATCTCTGCTCATTTGCCTGAGGAAATTCTCCCTTTCCCGCCCGAAATCAATGGGCCACTGTCGTTCCATTAAGTCTAAATCCTTCAATATCCCTCCTGATTCCTTCGCCTTGTCTTTCTCTGAGGCTGCCCGACCAACAGTCGAGCCCTTCACGTCATAAAGCTCTCGCACAGTAAGGCCTTCCTTTGGGGGGGTCATCAAATTCCGCATCACCAAAAAATGGATATCCTCCCATTCGTCTGTCTGCTCCCGATAGAGCTTCACATGATAGTGACCACAGTAATGAACGAGGAGGGACCTCGGGTTGGCCGCCATGTGGGTGTGGTAGTCTGCCAGGATTGCAGTCAGTGCTCGGAGCTCCTCCCCACTCATTGTTTTTATGATAAATTTCTTATCGCCTGTAAAGCAGAAAAACTGACGGGATTTGCTATTGGAGGCGAATACCTCGAAACCAGATTCGAGGGAAGAGATGTATTCGCGCGTGCCGAGCCCGTAGAGATCACGAAGGGCGGAGAATGTGGTGCCGTTGCTTTCGCCAAAGAAGAAGGAGGCCCTGGCGCGGATCAGGAAGTCGGGCGGAGGGTGGGTGCCGGGGATGGGGTTATTGAATGCGAGAGCCTATTTTTGAAAGGAAGGGAAAGGGGAAGCAGGAGGAGGTGAATGGGCGGATGGAACCTTCCGAGCAAGACTTGCGACAAAGCATGCAAAGCAACCACACCCACGTACTTCATTCCAAGCCAAGGCGTCCCTGAGACCATGCCGCAGCGCAGCAAGAGGCAAGTGGTACGTGTCCCCTTCCCGCACCATGGCATCGGGCAGCGGAGGGGGGGGCACTGGACCCCCAGCCTCATCTGGTGGTGATGGCAGCTGGGTTGGTTGGTGCTGCTGCTGTTGGTAATGGTACTGGCCCGACGTCTGCAAGAGGCCGCCGCGCTTCTGGAATGGCAGGGTATTGTGACGAGCAAAAGTGGCCAGAATGAGCGCCATGAAAGGCAGCGCTACGAGGGTGTCGCCTCTTGTCATGGCGCTGCTGGGAGGGTGACAGTGGTGGGGAGGCAGGGCCGTAGGGATGGTTGATTTTCTGGTTGGGCCCGCGATGCAGGTGGTCAGGGGCAAGGCAACGAGGGCTTGATCGATGTCGCTACACTGCCTGTGTGTTGTGGTGGTGGTGGGTCTAGTGTTGAAAAAATGAAAGACTGGTTTGAAAAGGGAGGGAGGGAGGCACCTCGATCGCTCGCCGGCAAGCGGGCACATGTACCTTCCTTCATGCACAGGCACATTTACCCTTTCACACCGAGCACTATCTACACAACATCTTCGACTTCCTTCAAATGAGAGAGCTCCTAAATGGGCGCGTGGGACTTCGTCCATCTGGTCAAAGCTTGCTCGGGGACGAGTCCTGGTCACTCTAGCTAGAGTGCATGACCTCACCCCTTTTCCCTCGTATCACGATATCACAGCAAGGCAGTAGACAAATGATGCCTGAAGGGGAGCGTCCCGCAGTTCATCATCCTGAGGGCCAGGAAGAGGAAGGCATGGCATTGCTTCAGAACGAGAGGGCTACGAGCTCAGTTCGGCCCGAGGCAATGGCCACCTTCATCTTTGGGGGCCAAAAAGCCCTTGCCCGCCGTCTCCAAGCATTTTCCTTCATTGAAGCGGACCCTGTCTTCGATACGTCCGATCGCAAGCACCTCGACCAAACAGGACGCTACCTTCGCTCGTCTGAAAAAGCAGTGCATCTAGTCTTGAAATGCCGTCAGCTTGGCATGCCCAACGAGCAAATGCTTGACATTCTGAACACCGCTTTAGACGAGATCACTCCTATCGACGTTCATATCAAGATGGCAATTCCCACGCTCATGCACCAAACTACTCCAGAGCAACGTGCCAAGTGGCTCCCACTCGCCCAGGACTTCCGCATTTTATTTGCCTACGCCCAGTCTGAATTAGGGCATGGTAGCAACATCCGAGCGTTGGAAACAACAGCAAAATACGACCCTCAATCTGAATCATTCATCTTGCATTCCCCTCGGGGGGAGTCTGCAAAATGGTGGCCTGGGGGTTTGGGGAAGACCGCAACGCATGCGGTTGTGTTGGCGCGGTTGCTGGTGGGTGGGAAGGACCTTGGACTGCAAAGTTTTATAGTTCAGTTAAGGGATATGCAGGACCACTCTCCTTTGTCTGGGGTGAAACTTGGAGATATCGGTCCGAAATTGGGATTTATGAGTGTGGATAATGGCTTTTGTTCGTTCGATCATTTGAGGGTCCCGAGGGAGAACATGTTAATGGGGCTGGCGGAGGTGACGAAGGAGGGGGTGTATCGGAAGGTGAGGAGGGAGGGGAGTGGGGGGGAGAAGATTTTGTATGGGGCAATGTTGGATGTAAGGGCGGGATTGGTGGAGAGAGGGGGGGCAACGCTTGCGAGGGCGTTAACGATTGCAGTGAGGTATAGTGCGGTGAGGAAGCAGGGGTTCGTCCCTGCGAGCAGCAGCAGCAGCAGTAAGGAGAGAGAATTGCAAGTGTTGGATTACCCCACCCAGCAGCAAGCATTGATGCCCTTGCTCGCCTGGGCATACGCATTGCAAATTACGGGGCAATTTATGCGGCGTCTTTATCGAGCCTACCTCGAGGACTTGGACCTCTCCCTCCTCCCAGAAGTGCATGCATTGTCGAGTGGGTTGAAAGCACTGACGGGCGACGTCGTGAGTGGGGGAGTTGATACGTGTCGGAGGATGTGTGGAGGGCATGGGTATATGTTAGCGTCGGGCTTGCCGGAGTTGTTTCAGAACTACACGGCGGTAAGACAAGCTGAGAGAGAGGGAAGCAGGGAAGGAGGAGGAAATCGTGAGAGATTCGAACAGGATACAATTCTTATCCACCCTCCTTTCCTCCCTCTCTGACCCCCTCACCCCTCAAACAGGTGCAGACATTCGAAGGAACGGCCCAAGTACTGGAGCCGCAGCTGGCGCGCTTCATTTTGCGCTTAGCAGCAGCGTCTTCGGTGAAGCAGGGGGTGGGAAGTAATGGTCATGAGAAGGCATCAGCAGAAGCAGGCGCGCCCAAGCCATCGTTTGCACTATCCACGGATTTTGATTACGTCCCTTTCGCAGCAGGGAAGGCGTTTGGGCAGTGTCCGGCGAAGGAGCCCCGTGATTTGTTAGATCCTCACCTTCAGATTGAGGCGTATGAGGCAAGGGTCTGTGCCATCCTTCTGTCGGCGGGGGAGGCGGTGGGGGAAGATGCGAAGGAGGGAGGGCAGGCCGAAGCGATAATGAAGAATGGGGTGTTGTTGGGAAGGCTCTCAAGGGCGCATTGTCAGCTGGTGTTGTTGATGAGGTTCCACGAGGCGGTGGCACGCCAGGAGGAGCGACTGACAGGGGATGGAAAGGAAAGAGGGAAGGAGGGAGAGGAGGGTGTCGTGACGGTCGGCCCCGCAGAGGTGCGTGTGTTGAGGGATTTGTGTCACTTGTTTGCCTTGTCGGGGATGGAGAGGGATATGGCTGATTTCCGAGCGCGGGATTATTTGTCGTCGAGGCAAGCGGAGATGGTTGGAAGGGAGGTGGGGAGGTTGAACCGTGTGATCAGGGCAGAGGCGGTTAGTCTTGTGGATGCATGGATGATGTCGGATAAATTGCTGGGGTCGGCATTGGGGAGGAGGGATGGAAGAGTATACGGGGCTCTGTTCGAGGAGGCATTTAAGAGTCCATTGAATGAGAGGGAGGTGAGCGAGGCGTATGAGTTGCATTGGAAACGGTTGTTGTTGGCGGGCACCGGGGGAGGGGTTGCACGGTTGTAGGGCCACAAGAAGGAAGGTTTATTTGGACGAAAGAGAGGTAGAGAATAAGGAAAAAAAATAGAAGCAGGTGATTTGTAGTGGCCGCGAGAGATAAATAACAATAGGGAAAAAACATAGAAATAAACAAGAAACTGAGTCTTCCCCATCTGCTGACCTTTAACGTTGCAGATATTCTATCGCCGGGATACCAAGATCAAAAGACGACGCCGTCAAAAGCAAGGAAGCACGTGAGCGGTACACGACAAGCTAATGAGTTTAACCTCCCCCCCCCCCCCCCCCCCCCCCCCCCCCGTCCCCCTTTAAGGGCTTCGCGCGGGGTCGGGCCTTTCTCTTTTTTTCGTCGTTGTTTTTTTCTCCCCTCCTTTCTCTTTTCTCTCGTGCTTCTCCCTTTTCTCTTT
>Ga0160420_100200_pt1 | contig 33755 bp, 28 predicted proteins | sample CelAP2metagpilot_FD_108197 | JGI IMG/M metagenome (GOLD analysis project Ga0160420, IMG submission 108197) | Phycosphere-associated microbial communities from algal ponds in Kailua-Kona, Hawaii, USA - Cellana AP2-5-5 metagenome pilot | ecosystem: Engineered > Artificial ecosystem > Aquaculture >... | reverse complement strand
GGGGGTTGGGGGGGGGGGGGGGGGGGGGGGGGGGGGGGGGGCGTGAGGGAGGAGGATATGGGGTGGAAGGGATGGAGAGGCCACTAGACATGTGGCTCTTGTATTGAACTCACCTTGCTCGACTCACTCATCTTGAAATGTCAGGGACTGTTTGTTGCGGGGCTACGCATGTGATTATTCGGAAAAGGACATGATCCTTATCTGCGGCGACAGCACCACCCCCGCCTTCTACCCTCATCTCAACCTGCCCGCTGAACCGAATGGCTGGATGTTCAAGCGCATGTCCATCACGAACTTCCGGTGCCAGGTGCAGCTGCGCGGGGTGAACAAGGGGAAGGTTATCTTGGCAGCTTTGATTGACCCCAAGACGGCCTTGCCCCAGAGCATTGTGGACTTTTGCTTGCAACGTATTGTTGGGTACGCGAGTCGCTGTTGCTCATCCCTCTCTGTCATCCCTCCTCATCCCTCCTCCTCTTCCTGCTTTTTCCGTTTCTATCCCTCATACCTCTTCTCTCCCTGTAAATTGCCTGCATTTGGCCATATATTATTCACCACTGACTTTTGTAGTCTCCTTGCGCGTACCTTCACTCACATTCACAGAGTTCTCCTCTATCTCCTCCTCCGGACGGCGGAGCGCCTCAATGACGCAGGGGACAAGCTAGGGGGGGAGTACCTGGAGGTAGTGCGGTCCGATCCGTACTACGTAGAGCATTGTCTGCCCCGTATCCTTTGGTATTGCCAACAACGGGTGCGTCAGAAATAACTTTTTAATAATCTGCGAGCAATCTTGTTTATTTGTGTTTTTTTGTCCCCCCCCGGTTTTGTCCATTTCTACCCATGCCTCTTCTTTCTCCTTCCCGAACACACAAATGCGCGACCGAAAGTATATCCAGCCGATTCATTTCTCTCTTTGCATGAACAGGGATGGGAGTACCCCGTGGCGGGGACGGCGGGTGGAGACTCAGTGCTCGCCCACCTAGCCGGAGCTACGCAGGCTGTAGTGGAGGAAGACCGGCTACGTGCGATAGGAGCAGCAGGAGCAGCAGCAACAACAGTAACATCGGCGTCGTCTTTGAGAGGAAGACAAACAACCGCCATCGTAGAGGCGGAGGACGAGGTACAACCGATAGAAGCAGCAGGGGCAGCAGCAGAGAAGAAGAAGAAGAAGAAGCATTTCCTCCGCAGCCTTTTCCGTCGCAAGAAGCATGCCCACAAGCACAACCACAGACTGACCACCGAGGGCCTTGTGCAAGTCATGGGGGGTGCTTCCAGTATCAACGCCAGCACTAGTGGCAACGACAGTCGGTCTCCGCACCACCACCACGGCCTCAGTAGCGCGGCTGCCTCCCCCTCTTCCATGGCGGTGGCTAGCCCGCAAGGGCAGCAGCACCAACGGCGACAGGAGCAGCAGCTGGGAGCTCCAACGACAAGAAGGGAGGCAGAAGGCAAGGTGCTGTCATGGACGCTGCCGGCAGTGGTTGTGGCATACTTCTTTGTTCGCTTGACTGTTGCCCCTCTCGTCCGGAGCTTCAGTGGGCCGGTGGGCGAGGCAATCGTGCTGGCGATTTTGTTGCAGCAAGTCCTGTCATTGCTCTTGAAAAAGAATGTGCTTGATGCAGCTTGCTTGCCGTCACTTGGAGGTGTTGATCCCTCACATGCGTTTTTTGCCGCCTCAATAGTCCTGGCACTGGGGAGTGTGGTGCTGACGACCTTGCGGACGGGCACCGTTGACCTCAAGCACATCGAAGCTCCTGGGGTCTGGGAACGCGCCTCTCTCTCTGGTAATACTGAGACGGTTCATTTGGTGAACACGGGTTTGTTCCTGTTGGTACTTGTTTTGATCGTGTCCCAACCCAAGATCCGGAAGGAGGTCCGACGGCTCTCTTCTGCCACGGTGACGTCGACGAAGACGAAGTAGGAGATTAAGTGATGTGAGAGGGAGAGGAAGCGGGAAAAAATGATTTTTCGCTGAGTGTCATGCCTGAAGAATGTGCATGTGTTTGAGAGGGGGACACAGTAGCTATGTGTAAAAAAAAATGGTGTGCAGTAACCTGGCAGGATTGTGACATCGTCAACGAAGAAAATCTCCGGCATCAAAATTCTATTTTGTTTGATTCATTTTCTTTTTCGTTTGTTGGACATATAGGCCCGACATGTTTACATACAATTTTAAATTATCAACCATCTCCAGTCGAAATAACACATAATGGTTTCTATTCTACAGTGGAGTACAAGAAGAAACAATTAAGACATTTCATTTCAGTTCAGCAGCAGGATGAGACGACATGGACATCAAGGATTCCTGAATTGGATGCACACGCGTCTTCTTGCTATAGGTTTGATGCGAAAATGGAAAGGCTGGGGTTGCTGCCGCTTGCCAGGCCGATGGTGGTGGTGGTTCGGGGACCGAAAGGTTTTTGGCAGGTCTCCGCCTCTGTTCCTCCACCTCCAAGAGGGCCAGTTGCTCGAGCGTCCATTCCACCTTGTTCAAGAGGACCGCAAGTGGATCTTTCGGGTGCTTTGTTGTCGCATCCTTCATGACACAAACCGCCCTCCCTTCTGTCATCTTGTATCGTCCTGTGTGGGGCGGGGGACGGAGGGGTGGAGGGAATGGGAATAAGTGAACAAAAAGAGGGAAAATAAAAGACAAATTCATGTCAAGGTAAGCGAAAAGAGACGTGCCTGTCCACAAGGAATCGTAAAGAATCTCGCATTTTGCTTCGGCATTGTAAAAATATTAATCTTGCCCGACTTTGCGTTTCAGGGACAAAAACTTTGAATGTCGGAACCATGCTCATAAGACGCGGTGGTTACATAATTTCAGCCTTTGATGGCACACACCCACATTAAACCAGGAAATGATACCGACGCCCTTCCTGGATATGAAAGCACGCCAAGTCCTCTTCTTGAGACCGCAGCGTGGACAACGATCCCCTCCCCGGCTAAATCGCTCACGCAAAGTTGGCGAGGCCCTCCTTGCTTTCATCATGCACGCCCATGTGTGTCCTATCCTGTGCGGACACTAACAACTAACAACTCGGCGGAGCCTCATGCTGACCCATATCCTGTACAACGCAAACATTACAGAACTTGAGCGCGCACGCGTGGTTTGAGGTTAGTTGACTCGGGGGCGCACAAGCTGTCCTCATCTGTCGGCCCGTCTCCAGACATCATCAGCAAGCAGTAGCGCAGCACAAAGCAGAGGCTCATCACAAGACAACTGGCATCCAATTATGTCGCTGCTGAAGCAAGTCGAAGACAAGAATGCCAATTTGGCATGGTCGCCCGTGCCGGACCAGGGGAACTTGGTGGCGCTGGGGACGAGGGACGGAGGCGGGGGAGGCTTTGACGACTACGGGGGCGAGTTGGAGATCCATAAGCTAGACTTTGGCATAGGCGACACTCGGACGAAAGTTATGGGCACTGTGCGCACCAATGGACGATTCACGGCCTTAGCCTGGTCGGCGTTGAATAATAAACGGGCGGATTTCGCGTTGGGTGTTGTGGCCGGCGGGTTGGCGGATGGCACAGTGGCCATTTGGGACCCAGCTAAGCTGGTCGCCAACCACCCGCAGCCTCGTATCGCGGCCGTCCAGCGGCATACTGGCCCTGTGAATGGTCTACATTTCAATCCGAGTGCGACATCTTCACACTTGCTGGCCTCGGGTGGGGCGGACAATGAGGTGTTTGTCTATGCGTTGGATCGGCCGGACACACCCAATGTCTTTATCCCTGCCCCCGCGCCCAACACCGCCAAGCACACTGCCGAGGTGAGCAAAGTGGCCTGGAACCCACAGGTTCCTCATATTCTTGCCAGTTGCTCTGGGAACGGTTCAAGCATTGTGTGGGATTTGCGGCAGAAGAAGCCCTATTGCGAGCTGCGTGACCCGGCCCGTGGACCCGTGGCGGATATTGCCTGGAATCCTGACGAGGGCCTGCACATGGTCACGGCCTCAGGGGACGACAACAATCCAGTCATCCGCCTGTGGGACTTGCGTAGCTCCACCACTCACCCCTTGGCCACGCTCAAGGGCCATGACCAGGGCCTGCTATCCGTTTCTTGGTGCCCATTCGATTCGAGCTTCCTCCTCTCTACCGGCCGTGACAATCGCACCCTCTTGTGGGACCTTCATCACGCCAGTCCCATCTACGAACTCCCCTCTTCCATCCCTGAGGCAGGCTCCACGGGCTACGGCGGCTACGGGGCCTCGCAGCAGCGACGATACAACGCCACCTGGTCCCCCATCCTCCCCGCTGTAGTAGGCACCTCATCCTTCAACCGCACAGTTGAATTCTACTCTCTGACCGGTGTCCGCTCCACCACAGGTCGTGCCCCCAAGTGGTTGCGACGCCCGGTTGCGGCCAGCTTTGGTTGGGGTGGGCAGCTCGTGCACGTCGATAATGGCGCTGCTGCCAAGACTGCAAAACCTGCTGGGGCTCCGGGCGCTCCGAGGGGAGGACCGGGAGGGAAAAAGCCTATGGTGCATTTGAGAGGGTTGGTGGAGGATACGGAGTTGGTGGCAGCGTCGAAGGAGTTCAAGGAGATAGTATTGAGTCAGGATTATCCGTCGTTTTGTGCGGCGAGGGCGAGTGCCGCCAAGACGGGGGAAGAACGGCAGGTATGGGCAGTATTGCAGACCATTGTAGACAAGGAGAGCAAGAGCCAGTTGAATCACACCCTTGGATACGATGGGGCGTCTATCGCTGCTGCTGCTGCGGCCGCTACTGCTGCATTACGGAGCAAGGCCAAAACACCATCCCCTGCTGGTGCTGCTCCTCCTATTGCCTCCACCAGTCACTCTCGCTCCTCGTCAACGGCGAGCGGAGGGCTGGGAGCGGCGGAGGGATGGGGAGATCTTGGAGATGAGGTGGACGGATTCAGTGCACCGGCATCTGGGCCGGGTGTCGAGACTGTCACGGGCACGCTCGCGGGCCTGCGAATGGCGGGAAAGGCGACGCCCTACCCTGAGGCGGAGGCACATGTTAAGAGGGCATTGTTGGCCGGGGGGTTGGAGGCAGCGGTGCAGGCTTGTTTGGAGCACGATTTGGTTGCAGAGGCCTTGTTGCTTGCGTCAGCCCCTGATGCCGATCCGGGGGTCTGGGCTCGGACGAAGGATGCATATGTAAGTCGACATGCGGGGCAGCGGCCGTTGTTGAGAATTATTGATGCTGTTCTAAAGAGTGACATGTCGGAGTTAGTCGGGTCGTCGGATTTGATTCAGTGGCAGGAAACCCTGGCTTTGCTGAATACGTATACGACGGGGGAAACATTTGCGGGGTTGACTGAGCTACTGGGCACGCGCCTGGAGACGGAGAGACGGGATCGAGCGAGTGCGACATTATGCTACTTGTGCTCGTTGAACATAGGGAAGGCGGTGCGTTTTTGGGTTGATACGCTGCAAGAGGCCAAGCAGCGGCTGGGGCGTACGGATACACTGGCATTGCACCACTTTGTGGAGAAAGTGACCATTTGCCTGTCCGCAGCGGAGCAGCAGGGGCAGGCCCCCGTCTTGCCTGCGGATGTCGCGGTTCTCTTTACGGAGTATGCAGAGATCTTGGCAGCACAAGGCGAGCTGGACATGGCTTACACATTTGTCAAAAATATCCCTGACCCCTCTACCGCTCTGCTTAAGGACCGTCTCTTCCGCGCTTCTATCACCTTGCAGGCAAACGAGCCGGAGCCTGCCGGTCCATTTGACATCAAGCACATCGGTATGACGCCCGCCTCGCCGACCCGGACCGCTGTCCCGGCCACCGTTCCAGTCGGTCAACACCAAGAGCACGTCGTCACTGCAGCTCCTTCCGCATATGGCCAACAGAAACCCTCACTAGGAGCTGGAGCCTCAGGTGCAGGAGCAGCAGCTGCATCCCCTCATGCTCTCCCCCCCCACTGGGTGGCTGTCACGGACCCAAGCTCCGGTCAAGTGTATTTCTACAATGAGTCGACCAGAGAAACAAGCTGGGAGAAGCCCGTGGTTGCAGCGGCACCGATCCATGTTCCCGCTGCCGTCCCTGCCGCCCAAGCTTCGTACGGAGGCATGCCCCCCACTCAGCAGCAGCAATCGCAAATGCAGCAGCCCGCGCACCACCCGGCCACGTTGTCGGGCACCAAGCCCCTTGATTACTACGCGGACTCCTTTACTTCCTCCCACGGAAATGCCGCCCTCATGCAGAAATACGGGAACGTTGGATCGATGCCGCAGCAACCACACATACCGCAGCAGCAACAGCAACAGCAATTTGGGATGGAGCAGCAGCAGCCGTCGATGGTAGGGGGAATTGGGATGAACATGGGCATGGGTCAACCCACTGTCTTCCAACCCAACAAGGTGCCTCAAAATCCCAATCCCACGCCCGTCGCCGCCCCCACCAAGCCCCCTTCTCCCGTAATGCCCGCTGCTCCTGCCGAGCCTCCCGCCGAGGCGTTGCCCATCTTGGCGAATCTAAACAATTTGGTGTCCGCGCTTGCGGCCTCGTCTGCTTTGTCCGCCGGGGATAAGCGCCAATTGAACGACGTGACGAAGGGCATTGCTGCTCTCTCTAATAAGTTGGGATTGGGAGAGGTGGGCCCTGACGTGCTGGTCCGTGTCGGACAATTCGCGGATTGTTGTTTCAATCGGGATTTTGCCTCAGCTACGGCGATTCAGTCTGAGTTTACGCTCAGCATTTGGGACACGCAGAAGGAGTGGATAAAGCCGTTGAAGCTCCTCATCATGCTCGGCAAGAAGGGATTTTAGGCTGGCGGGCATGAAAGAGGAGATGGCGGAGAGGTAGATAGCAGTATGTCTGCCTTGTGTCGTGCGTGCTCGTACGAGTCCGCGTTGAATGGAGAGGGAGGCGGAGTATAGCAGGATAGAGGTTCTAATTTGAGTGGATGAGGAAGTCATAAATTAAGGCGTTTCGCCTTCGCATAAGAAACAACTCAAAATCTGCCTGCAAAGTCAAGGAAACAAACATACAAAAAGATAAGAAACAAAAACAAATGTTGGGAGTAGGGTGTGCGCGCGTGCGGGAGGGGAGGTTATCTTCATGGGCCAACGCCGTCCTCTGGCTTCTACGGCACAACCCAAGCCGAGCAGCGCTAGTCAAATACCCACACCATCCTCGCCCCCTACATTATCATGCCACTCTGCAGGAAGAGTACACGCAAGCTTGGTCTTGGCAGGAAAAGCCCCCCCCCTGGACGCTCAGTCAAGCAAGCCAGGAGTGATCATGGCTACGAGGACCCCGCAGCAAGAAGACGACGAGACGACGGCCGTATCGGAGGTGGACGTGGAGAGCGAATTAAGCCAGCACACCCTGGCCATGTTGAAGGAGCACTTGGCCGAGAAAGAGCACGAGGGCCCTGCTCACCTCTTAGGCAAAGAGAATTACGGCCTTGCCCAATTCTGGTATTCAGAGGAGACTGCGAAGGCGCTCTTGATGGAAGCCCTATCCCACGTAACGGATGGTGGTGTAGTGGCCGTATTAAGTGCCCCCTCTCTAATGGTGCCGGCACAGGAGTTAGAGGGCGGCAAGCATTTTTCTAAGCTGCAGCTTTTTGAGATTGATGAACGTTTCGGAGTCCAATTTCCCGACAATTTCTATCACTACGATTATAATGCAGCGACCGTCCTCCCCACCAAAATGTTGAGGCAAGTGACGGCCTTTGTGATCGACCCTCCACGCCTGAATATTGATACGTTGAAAGAGTATTTTATTTCAACACGTCTTCTCGCCAAACCGTGCACGGACGGCAGTGTGCCGCCATGCATTGTGGTGACGGCTGCTGTACTCGAGGACGCTGTGAGGGAGGAGTTCGGGCTGCGACCAGTACTAAAATTTGAGATAATCCACACTAGCAAGCTAGGAAATCCGCTGCAGGCGTATACAAACTACCCGCCCAAGGTCTTAGACGCCTCTTCTTGGCAGGAGACTGTATGAGTGAAGGAGAGAAAAAGAAGTGAAGACGCAGCTCACAAGTCATGCGTGTCTTTTGCTATTTTGGCTTGTGGACTTCAATAATATGTTGTACCTGCGCCAGGCGGAAGTTTTTCGATTTCAACTTTTGTAAAATAAAATATTGAATGAGAAGGAGCGAAAGGAAAAAAGCATGAAACAAAGTCAGGCGTGCAGTTTTCATGTTTTGTTTTTTACTTTTATTCGCATTCCCTGTCCATGGGCAAAACGTACAACCGGGACGCGCTTCTTATCTTCCTTTGCCGCTTTGGTTGTCCTTGCGACAGGAGTCTTGTAGAAGCTGCACGTCCACCTCGCTGGCCGGCAGTTGGATAAATCGGATGACCGATCCGCGGATGAAGACGTTCTTGACAGCCAGCTGAGCGTGCGTGGTGGAAGGACGGAAGGTGGATGGGAATGGGCAGAGTGAACACATGGGACAACGTTCCGCGGCCTGCCAATCTCGGCAATCTCGAACGTGAATTATATGATCTGTGTTCCATTCCGAACCCTCCCCCACGTACCAATTGGGGGTATCGCTCCTTCTTGACCACCTGCACATCCTCCAGCTTCACATTCAGGTACTGATCGACAGAGTGCAGCTTGCCCGTTAGCTCTACATCGTTTTTAAGCTCTACCGCCACCTCTTTGCCTACCAGTTTCTTGAAAAAAGAGTAAAACAGCTACGGTTTGGGAGTGGTTGTATCGGTGAGGGCTACATGTATAGATTGGCAGGCTGGCACGGACTCCGCCAGTCGGCTAGCATAGGTCCTATTCTCTTCATTATACCCCCCCTTCACTTACCATGAAAAGATGCTGCTGGGCAGATTGACTTGCCGTTGTTAAAGTACTTGCTACTGAAGGGTTGCCCGTGTACAGGGTAAAGAGAGAGACACGTGAGAAGGTGGGAAGAAGTATAAGAGAACCATGTTGCCGACGGCGCGGCGGGCGAAACAATACGCCTGTCGCGGGACAGACCGCTGGGAGGAAGACACCATCTTTGCCTACTGTTTACGCCCAGTGCTGAGTCGGTTGGTTGCTTATGCTCTCGTGTCTACACATCATGCCCCTCAAGCTTGCCCTCTTCGGCGAAAGAAGGGCGAAGCCATGTTGCCCTGATGGTCCAAGCGCTCAAATAGACACTTCCACTCACATCACGACCGCCCACACTCCCCCAACAGGTCCAGAGGCCCCCACAGGTCCAGAGGCTAGCGCAAAAGCTGCCAGCTTGCTTGCTCCGATAAAAACCAGTCCCGACGTCAACGGCGCCGCCAAGTTGCCGCAGTACTCCACAATGCAGCTATGGGATGACGTGCCTGAGCATCACCAGGGTCTTCCAAACCCGGCGTCCCTTTCCCGTTGCCATCGTTCAGAAGCTGCCCGCTCGTACGGCACCTTGCCTTTCCAATTCAATCGCCTCTTCTTTAGCCCCAACGCAGGGGATTGTCGGTTTGGGAATCGTAACCTGAAGCTGGTACACCGCGATCCACACGTCTACGAAATAGCAGACTTTCTAAGTGAGACAGAGTACGGGCACTTAGAGCAAGTGATCGAACAGCATTTGGGCAAATTTTCGAATTCGTACACAGACGAGGACGTGGACGCGCAGGTGGTGAGTGGCAGTCGGACCTCGGCCTTCATTTCGTTACGTAAGGGCGGGGGGAGCAAAATGCGATCGATTGAGAGCCGCGCGTCGGAGATTGTGGGGTTGGCACCCGAGAACGTCGAGCCGCTGCAACTGGTAGGATATAGGCACATGGATCGCTTTGATATTCATCATGACATGGGAACGTATAACAAAGAGACGGGTAAGGTGGAAGCAGTGAGCCCGCGTCGTCTCATCACTTTCTTTGTCTATCTCAACACTTTGCCTCGCGGTCAGGGCCACACCGTCTTCCCGAAGCTGGAAGGTGGCCGTTTCTCCGTACAACCCAAAAGGCTCAAAGCCCTCCTTTGGTGCAATGTCCTCCCAAACGGCGCTCCGGACCCACGGCTCATCCACCGCGCTGATCCCGTGCGTGAGGAAGGACATTTGAAGTTCGGAATCAACATCTGGATCACCGATAAAAACCTGGGTGCTCTCACACTTTCCACCACACACGGCGTCATCCTCGACCACAATAAAGTCATTCCAGGAAAGCGCACCATCCTTGCTATGATTGACCCTCCCTGCCACGTCTGCAAGAGCCGAGATCGGCAGCAGTTCCTCAAAGCCTGTGACAACTGCGATATCTCCTACCACCGGTATTGCCTCCTCCCTGAAGCCCGCCCTCCCCCTCACAACGGCCCTCGCCGTTTTTGGGCTTGTCCATTGTGTCCTGGGAAACGGCCACGACCTGGAGACTTTTGTGAGGTGTGTGATGGTGGGGATCGAGAGCATTTGATTGTGTTGTGTGATACATGCGAGAGGGGATTTCATACCACTTGTCTAGGGATGAGGAAGGTGCCCAAGGAGTCGTATTATTGCGACCTCTGCCAAGCTAAGCGTGAGGCTAAGACCCGCGCGGACAAAGCCAGAAGAGATGGAGCTTGTCAGGCATGTGGGGGAGTTGAGGAGCCGCATCGGATTTTGTTGTGTGATGGGTGTGATGGAGAGTGGCATTTGGCGTGTGTGGGCTTGAAGCGGGTACCACGGAAGGACTGGTATTGTCGAGAGTGCGCCAAAGAAATGAAAAGGAGGAAGAAGAAGATATGCAAGGAGGAAGGGAGGGAGTAGGCCAGAGGACGGGTGAGTTCACCACACGGTGTTTTTACTCGCTAGTTACGTAGAAAACAAGGGGCACACGGGCAGACTTCAATGTGCAGATGTTTGGTGTGTGTGACATCCCATGTTGTAACATTTGTGTATTTGGGGAGTTTGATGTATAAATAAGTGATGACGAATAAGGAGTGATAGGTAGGGGTTAGGGATTAATAAAACACAAAAAGTAAGCAACAGGGGGCCCCGCGGGCGTCGTGAGTTAAACAAGTCGTTTATTTGTTTCTTTGCTTCGTACTTTGTTTGTGTTTTGTACATTTATGTCCACCTCGCAAGCTCTGATAGCAATTCATCTCTTCGGTCGCCGCGTGTGTTTGTGGCAAGGCGCTTGAGCAACTCTTGACATGACTTTAGGCTGGGCAGCCATGAATGTAGCACGACCCAATCTAGAAAGTCCTCCCCACCCAAGTCACAGCCCAGCGTCACGATCTCGGGCCATGTCACTTGCCAAATTTCCTCCTCGTCCTCTCCCTTCTCTACTGCTTTCCCCTTTTTCCCGACCTCCCTGTCCTCCTCTGGCTCATATTCGATGCGTGAGCATCGTCTTTGGATGAATGCCACAAACTTCGCGCCAAAGGCTGTTGAGACGGACGAAACTGAGAGTGTATGCTCATTTTTCTTATCTTCCCCTTCCTTCTCCTCCTCCTTCTTCTCCGACTGACTGCTTTTATCGCTGTGCCACAGAACAAAGAACTTCGTACACACATCCAAGATTGGCGTGCTGCTTTTGACAAACCAGTCGCAGGCCCTTGACATGTCAGCAGGAACGCCTCGCCTGGGGGAGTATGGGACAGAGGAAATGGGGGAAACAGAAGAGTTGCTCGATCTATCAGAAAGAAAGGAAAAAAAGTCGTGTATTTGGCCCAGGACGATGGGAAAGTGTCAAAAGAGAATGAAAAGAGGCAAAGCAAAACACAACGTACAGTGGCTCGAGCCAGAGAATTCCTAAAAAGGAAGCACAATCTTGGGCTAGGCAGCGGTACAATCTCCTGGCATGCATCCTCCGGAATATCTCCAGCACCTTTTCACTCCGATCTTCATTTTCCTCTTCCTTCCTCCAATATAGCGCGCCATTGTCTTCCGTATCTTGGGCGGCGCTGGCTGCGTCGTGCAGCAGCGCAAACAGGAGTGTCAGGAGCTCAGTACCGCTCTCATGAATGACACGCGCGGGCTGTATCCCATAGACAGACGAGTCTAACAACTCTCCTTTCACAAAGCGAGTGGCAAGAAAGTCCTCCTGATCCCCTTCTGCGCCCTCGTCCTGTGCCGCATCGCCCAGCGGCAAAGCTCGTTTCACCTCTTTACGAAGCTGCTGGTAAACGGTGGCTAAGGGCAGGGCCTGCAATGCCACAAGGCCATATCCGATGCCAAAAGCCTGTGTAACAAGTGAACGTGAAAGTCGAAATATCGGATTTTGATGACGATTTATGGTGTTCGGGAAGAATCCTTTAAAGTTGTCCGCCTCTCAGGATCCTCGAACGTTTCCCTCCCTCATTTCTAAATCAATACGTACCCCACCTGGCTCGACGGATCGTCTCGCGCAATAACTCACACCCGATTTCAGCTCGGGTATGCGTGCCAGCGAAGGACGGGGCACAGTGTGAAAAAGCATCTCGGGCAAGGAAGATGGTGTGTGGCCTGGAGGATTAGCCAGCAGGACGAGGGTTTTCCGCGTGACCAGCATGCCGATAGGTGGCAGTCGATCCAGGCGCTGTCGGTACTCTAGTCGCTGCACCAGCAGGCGGCACGGAGAAAGTTCGCCAGGGCGATACCCTGGGGGAGGGAGGCACCACACTTCTATCCCTGACAGGGTCAGGACGAAGAGCCAGGGGTTTTCTGGAGAAGTCCCCTTCGCGGTAGCTAGCACCTTAGTGTTGAACCCCATATCAGCCAGGCGAAGGACGACAGCCACATCGCCACTGCTATCACTACTCCTGCTAAAGACGTCCTCCTGCGTCCCTGCTCGCAAGTTGGCAACCCGGTATAAACATGCGGCTTGGCCTGAGACCAGAAGCAACTCCACCCAGGTCGAACCTACGGCTAACACCTGGACTTCCGATAAGAAGTATCGGGGCCGGTGAAAGCTCAGACGGGCTAGAACCATAGCGGTGCTTGACATGTCCCCATATTGTTTGGCGTGAGCTTGGCTAGGAGATGACTGATTTGCGAAGCTGGTGAGAAAACACCCATCCTGCTCCGGCACAGCGCAGTCCAACATATCCTCTCGATTTCCCAGCCTACCCAAAGGCCCGTCGTGGTGGTGCCGTGGCTGACTACTCTCGGTGGTTGGCATGCCGCTTGCCCTGTTCTCGTCTTCTTCATTTTCATTCTCTTCCTCATCTGTTTCTTCGGTGCCCGTCGTGCCCCAGATGGGCACAAGGCCTCTCAGTTGGACCATCCACAAGTCAGTGGAAGTTCCAACCAACAACAGGGGTCCGACTAGCACCAAATGATTAAACAACAGTTCTTGTGTATTGGTGCCAAGTATCGAACTTAACGTCAACATCCCCACCCGGTGCAGCTCTGACACCTGGCTGTCAGAAAAGCCACATCTCCAAAACTCAACGACCCCGCTGGGTAAGCAGAGTGTCACCGTCCCGTTCTGGCTCACGCTATATTATTGTGTCGGGTGACAAATATAGTAGAAAACAGCGATAAATTTCCCTTGTCCTATTTTCAAAAAGCGGTGCGATTGCATAAGAACGAATCAACCAACGCAAGAAATAAATAAACTTACCTGAAGGTCGCTTCGGTCGCAGGAATGGCTACAGCCACTCGCCCTGCACCATCAGAGCCTGGTCGGTATCTGACGAGCACGACCTCCCCGTTTTCTCCGACAGCTTTCTCCAGAGTCCAGCACTCTCTTGTTTTATTGCAACAGTGCATCTCCAGGAGCTCCGAGTTCGGCTCGGACCGCCAAGTATGTAGGACCGAGTACCCTTGGCTGGGCCTCGCGTCAAGGATGTAAAAAGCGCACCGGTGGGAGCCCAGGCCAACTGAGCATAAACGTGAATACACGATGGCATAGAAAGAGAGTCACTATTCGTCCTTCCCCCTCGCGGCAACAAATGTACAACTCCGTCTTACCTGTGTCGGGATCAAAGCGGATCAGGCATTTCCACCAGTCTTCTTCAGCGTCCTCTGTTCCAGGCTCCTGACCTCCCCCCCCTGCCACCTCCGCCCCCTGCAGGCCCGGCACCGTGATGCCTTCTGCAACCGCGAAAAAAGACATGGGTAATTCTCCCCTATATATGACGCCCACTCTCCCCTGTAATTGTCATCGTGAAAGAAGATTGGCCATGTTTCCAGCTGAGAGGAGTAACAAACAAATTATGTGTCATGCTGTCGCTGAGGTAGAGTCTGCGGAAATTTATGTCTCCTCTGGAGGAGGACATCAACCAGCACCGACCTGCTGAGTTGTTTGAAGACCGAACGCGAAGGATGCCTCCTTCTGTCAATGCCACCGCTATCGACGGATGATCGACACAAAAACAAGCAGTTTAGTTGGAAAGCGGTGTGTTCTCATACTAGGACGATGTCATTGCTTATTGACGGCGGGGCGGGGATAATTATTATTAGTAATGGAGGCGACTTGAGCGAGACGGCAAGTGTTGAAATTCGAAAGCAAAAAATAAATGAGTTTCCATCTGTTCAGGGTGTGCTTCCTGCATTTTATTGTTTCTCCCTGCGGCACGACATGACTAGAACAAGTCAAAATTTAATCCTGCCCTACCAAAGTGCAACTTCTGGTATATGAACCCTTCCTCATCTACAACAGGCAGGCTTCCTTTTATTTTTTCATATCTCCTTGTATTCCTTTCTTCCTTGTTTTAACTGCACTGTACAAAATCTCGCCCACATTTTCCTAACTAGAGCCCTCCAACCCTGACCCCACTCCTACTCATCGTCCTCCTCCCCCGCCTGCGCAATGATCCGACATTGCTCCAGAAACTCGTTCAAAATATCCTCCTCCCTGCTCGTCGCCGCCGCAGAGGCATCCCCATCGGCAGGGGCGGCAATATTGGTCGTAGATGCACCAGTTTTTTGCCCTGCCGGCAAGCTTTTCCCACCGCTTTGAGGTGCGACGACCTCTTCATCATTGCGGAGCAGGAGCTCGTACGCTATCTCGACCATGGAGGGGACTTCGTGGTTGGAGTGCTGGATGATCTCGTTGAGCAATCGACGCTTCTGCTCGATAGTGATGCGCCCGTCATTAAACAATTGCTGAATCGCACGCACTGTCTTCCGGGTTAGAGCCTTATCCCTTTGCACCCCCTCATCATCCTCATCATCATCGTCCTCATCGTCATCCTCCGATAGAATCTGGTACTTCCCATCCTTCAGCATACGCACACGCGGTTTCCGCGACTCCCCCGCGCCCAGCTGCCTTTCTAGTGCCCCCAGCTGTGCGGCCAAATCGTCCAACGAGCCCATCGAGCCCCCCGTACCTCCCCCGCCTGCTCCGTTCTGCCCTTTCAGCCCACCAAGATTGATTATCTTATTGCCGTTTAAACCCAGGCTCTGCTGCAGCTGCTGCATGAGCGCCGCATTTTGCTGCTGTTGGTTTTGGGCAGGTTTGTCGCTGGCGGGGGCCTTCAGGAGAGTGGCGTGGTGGTGACCGATGTACCACATGCCCTGCCGCCGCACGAACACATTCGTGGCGAACAGCCGCTGCTCTAGATTAGAACCCGCAGCATCGGGAACTACGCGCTCAAAACAATAGGCGAAAGCCGTATTCCCACGCACGACCACACGGCAGTCCTCCGGCGTGATTTTAATCCACGACCGCTTGGGTGCCAAGATGTCCTTCCACACACGCATGACCCGATCGTACCCCACCACCACCTCCGCCACCCCCGGATGAATGCACGACACCTCTGGCTCCCGCAACCAGAGCTCGGCCATGACCTTGGGGTCTTGCTCAGTGAAGGCCTGGTAGAAGACATCATTCAGTCGCGTTACGGCCCGCACATCGTACTCCTGACGTGCCCGGACGTCTGCTTCGAGCTCACGGGCCTCGTCCAACCGCCCCTTCCTCTTGTATTTGCGCACCAGCCACTCAAGATAGTCCAACTCCTGCTCATTTGTGAACTGTGTTGGGTGTTGGGCGTTGATTTGGTTGTCAGAGGAAAAGCTGCTCCTGCTGAGCAACATGCGCTTCCCACACCTGTACCCCTCCGATACATGCCCCATGCGCATACTTACGTCATCGTTGGTCCCACCCGGTGCAATGACAAGGTCTTCGGGCTTGACGGCTGCCAACGCGGTGGTCGTCATCGTTGGTGTGCGAACTAGGTGTTAGAAATCGAGAACGAGTCCGGGGTGAGTCATTGTGGTGCAACAACGAGTGCCGCCTTCCCTTCCAATTACAAACCCAGGTGACCAGCCCAGCAATCTACCTTGAAATGGCGTACACAATGATGACGACGGGAAGACGAAGGCAACGGTCGTCGTGAGCCGCAGGCCGACGAGGACGAGGGCGACAAGGGAGGCGTGGCGCCTTCCTGCTTGCATCGTCATCGTCATCGTGCTTAGGTCGTCCTGGTGATCGTCAGCGTCCCGCCGGACTGCTAGATAAAGCCTGTGAAATGAAGGCAAGGAAGTGGACGAGGTCAGCGACTTAGTGATGCCGTGGGTGAGAGCGGGTGCGTGTGCTTTGTGGTGATTGGGATATGGAGTCACCACGCATTGCTGCAGCTGCTTGGGTCTCAAAACGGAGTTAGAAGCGTCCTTGCACTTGCGTATAATGATGGATGACTACTGGTGGGGAGTGAGATGATTGTTAGATTCACAAAGTAAGAGGCGGGCTTGTATCAGTAGAAAGCTACCAAATTGACCGCGATAAACCGTGGGTTGGGCTTTTGTTTCAGAAGCCACACTTTTGTGGATAGAAGAAAAGGCTAAAGTACTCTGTTTCCAATTCGCTGTTTTGATGAAGCAGACGCGAAAGCTGGAAGAAAGGCAAGAGATTGAGTTCAGTCCATTTCTAGCAACCTCTTACCATTCCGTTTTGTTATGTGTTTGCGTGCCATCGCCTCCATCCCTCCCTCCTTCCCTACCCCTCTCCACCCCTGCAGAAATTGACAACTTTTTCCAAGAACGGCAAGGCACATGTGTTATCAAGAAAATAGGGCACGAGCAAAATAAAAACAGAGAATTTGTCACAGATTTCTCAAGCATCATGTTGTCATGCATCGATTTCATTTTTTAAAGCTTATTTTTCGAGCAGACTTGTCCACACCGCTTCGACCTCCCCTCCCTTCATTCACCCCACTTTTACTCCTCATGAAAAAGCTTTTGCTTTTGCTCCCGGGCTTTCTCCGCCACCGTCTCAACCGTGCGCTCCTCTGCCCAAATCGCTGCCCGAAATCCGCTGCGTATCCGGATGAGGTCGGCTTGAGTCTTTGGCCTCAGCGTGAAGAAGCGCAACACGTTCTCGTCCAGCCGCAGCACCCGCTCCACCTCCTTGACCGCCTTGGGGCTCGCGTCAAAGTAGGACGAGATATAGCGGGCTTGCCAGTGGTATTTCTGCTCTTCTTCCATGGCTCGGCGGCTGTGTAAGAGGGGATCGAGAGTGGAACATGCGTGATTTTCCGGTGGGGCGAGAAGAGGGCAGGCGCTAGTATTTTTTAAGGGGGAAGTTCAATGCGAGACATCAATGCTCACATACAATATAGGCATCACTACATTCCCTTCCCAGCACACATACTTTCGTAGCCGATGACTGAGGGCCCTGATACCGTGATTTTCTACTCCGCGCATGGCGCCACCTGAAGTTGTGCGAGAGAAAGTTGAGATGATGAGTTGTCCGTCTACCGCTTTCCTCAATGCCACTCTCGTCATAACGCATGGCCATTCTCCAAAGAACCCCTCAAGACCTTACCACTGCCGAGAATTGTAGTCGCACATTGCTTTAATAGATTGGTTAGCTCTGGTGCCTTAGCAATATCGCGCGCAATAATGAGCTGAAGTTTCCCAAAAGAAAAGTTGGGAGGGGGGGGAGAGAGGAAGGGGGGGGGGGATGTGAGACATTCATCGTTGAGGGAAGGACCAAAATGAGGGACCACCAGCGCTTACATGAAAACTTCTGTGTGAACATGCTTACCTGTTGGTAAAGAGGCATAATTTCCAATAAGCTTGAAACCTGCGGATTGTGGCTTCGCTTCTGGCTTGGGGGAGGATGATGATCCGATGATGATGCGAGCGGCCAGGAGGCTCTGTCCCAGCACTTCTTAACCAACCCTGTCGTGGTGGTGGTTGTATGGGTATGGGTTGGGTTTGAGATAAATATAATGAGGCAGCAATGAAAAAGGCAGCTTCTTGATGTTTTGGCTGGAGGCGAGGAAGGCTCTTGCCGGTCCCTTTCGATCACTTTCGTCGGCGTACTGGACTGTGAGGGTTGTCTTGTATTGCACTCTACACCCTCAATTTCGTTTCTAACCCACTTCCACCTCTCCTTCGCAGTCTACTAGGCACCATGGCACCTTCCACAGGGGGCGGTCGGGCCAGCCGGGTGGGATCGGGCCTCTCCAAAGCTACTCTCTTCATCCTGATTTCCATAGGGACCATCGCGGCGGTGGCGGCCCGCACACGGTCAAAGAAGCGACGGCGGAGCATGTCCTACGCGCTGGGTCCTGATGGAAAGCACGTAGATATTGGAGGTGAGTGATAACGGAGAGGTTGGACCGAATAATTAGAGAGGGGAGGGAAAGGGACCGATGGAATGCCTCGCTCACCCCTTCTTGATATTTCCCCCCTTATCATAATAGCCATTTTTGGTCTGGACGTAGGCGGCACGCTGAGTAAGCTCGTGTACTTTGAGCAGACACGCAAGTCCCGCAAGGTGGAACGAACCCAGCAGCAAAAAAAGCGGTCCAACTACTTCGACAACCCCCTCAAGAAAGCCACCACCTTGAAACGGAGCGCCTCCCTCGAGAATCTCAACACCCCGCGACACACCAAGGCATTAGATGCTTTTTACGACTTCATGCAAGCAGAAGGCAGCCCCGTGCGAGCCGAGCTGCGTGATGATAATTTGACGTTCTTCTCACGGGTGCTGGGCGGCGAGTTGCATTTTATGCGGTTTGAGACCCGGTACATGGACCGAGTGGTGGACATCGTCAAGTCCAACCGGTGAGTTGTGCGGAAGGTAGTAACAACAGGCTAGCTAAAAGAATGCTGTGAGTCATACAAGTGTTTCATTTCCGTGGTCACCGCTGACTTACCCTCACATTTTCCCTTTTTTTCTCGTTCCAATCCTTCACTTGTACCTTGCAGCCTCCATCATAGCATTAACAGCATGGGTTGCACCGGTGGGGGCGCCTACAAATTTTCCGACCTTTTTCAAGAACGTCTCGGCATTACCCTGCGCAAAATGGACGAGCTCGACTGCCTAATGCGAGGGCTGGAATTTGTCTTACAGCATGTTGTCGGCGAATGCTACACCTACAAGCCCGACAAGTCCCTAACCATGCCCCTCCCTTCGCCTGGGAGCAGCGGGCTCGACCACCGCATGAGCTGGCGAGGGTCATATGCCCCGGCCCCTGCTCCTGCACCTCTTTTGATGACATCCTCTACTGTCTCCTCCTCCTCGCCGCCACAGCGAGACCCAGTCGTGGGCATTCCCCCCCTGCCCAAGGGGAAGGTCAGCCGACCCGGCGTTCTGGGCACCTCGACTTCCTCCACGGCAGAGGTGGACGACAGTGCAGCGATGATGGGCAATTCAGAGCAGTACGCATTTCCGGTTGAAGATGATAGCAGGCTGGTCTTGTCTTTGGACGGCCAGCCTTCTTCGGGGGGAGATGAGGAGGATCCTGAGGTGTCCCCGCGCTTGCAGAGCTCTTTCCCTTCATCCTTCACGACTCCGTCTTCGCCGGCAATTTCTGACGATGGGGAGGAAGCAAGAAGGCCACCGCAGGTAAGAAATAAGAAAGAGAGCGTTAAGGTATCATAATTGTGACATAATTGTTCATGTAGCAATGGGTCGTGTGCTTACTTCTCGTCTCCTGTCTTTCATTCTGTCCATTTTCGCCCAGAGCTCGGGCAGCGCCAACTCGAATTCATTGAAACAAGAATGGAAATACAAAGTCCAGCGATCAGGTAAGACAGCACATGCAGAGAAGGCTTGAGGCATCCCTCCCCATCACGCACTCTGGTTCCAGCGTTCTTGTCACATGTGCTAAGCCCTCTTCTCCTTCCTCCTCCTCCCTTCCACTACCCTTACCCTTTACGGAAATCAGGCGAACACGTTATTTACCCGTACCTTGTCGTGAACATCGGCTCGGGTGTCAGCATCCTGAAGGTCGAAGGCCCGGGAAAATATGAACGTATCTCCGGCAGCAGCTTGGGAGGTGGTACTTACTGGGGACTCTGTCGCCTCCTGACGGGTTGTAAAAGCTTTGATGAGGTTCTGGATCTAGCGGAGATGGGCGATGCAAATGTGGTGGATATGACGGTAGGAGATATATATGGAAGGGGGTACGATAAATTTCATTTGTCGCCCTCGGTGATAGCCTCGTCGTTTGGGAAGCTTGCCACGAGGCAAGACCCAGGGGAGGGGATCAAGGAGGAAGATATGGCGAGGGCATTATTGATGATGATAACGGGTAACATCGGCCAGGTTGCGTATTTGAATGCTGTGATTCATCAGGCGACGCATATTTATTTTGTGGGGAACTTCTTGCGGCACAATAAGATTTCGTGTCGTCGGCTCGCGTATGCGATTGACTATTGGAGCGCGGGGAAGATGGAAGCGCTCTTTCTTGAGCACGAAGGATATTTCGGTTCCCTTGGCGCCTTTCTCAACTCTAGCTACGTCGAAGACTTGCACGCACACACCCAAGAAGCGGCAAGGGGACTCGCGCAAACCGTCGGACCAGGGGTGATTCCTACGGGAAGTACCGCCCGGGCTGCGGCTGAGGCTCCTGTTACTGCCACTGCTGAAGCTGTGGCTGGAGGGGGAAAGGGAGATGAGAAGGCGGAAAAGGCAGCGCGGAGGGCGATGCTGTTGCGGAAGCAAGAGTCCTCGCCATTGCCGACGGATCCGAGGATTAAAGGGGGGGGCGTGCGGAGGGTGGAAAAATTACGGTTGCAGGAAAGTTATGGGGGATTCTTGGACTCCGCCATGGACAATGGGCCGGTGGCCTCTTCTCCTAGCTTGGATGCTGGGCTTGCTGGCGGCGAGATAACTAATCCGGCTGCACGGGCTGCTGTGGCTGCGCATGTGTAGGAGAGCTCAATTGGAGCTTGCTTTGCTCAAGAAGAGAATTAAAAGTTGATGACTTAGAAATCGTTTCAAATTTAACACTTAACGTTGGTAAACAGTGAAGTTTATCGAAATTTTTCGTTTCAATCAGTTAAAGTTTAGTTGTTCTTTAGTCTACTTTTTTACTAGCAAAAATTTGGTTGAGTACTCCAATCTGCTGCACATTTTCTTTTTTGTTATTTTCCCCCCACACTCATTCATACACACGTTCTCGCAGCATCCATGACCAGCTTGCGGACTTTAGATGGCCACGCCATTGGTAAAGTTCTGGTATCTCTCATACTGGAGTGTAGTAAGGGAATTGTAGCTCTGTGTGATTAGGTCCAGAGCGAACGCCACCGTGTCTACCTTGGAGCTGGGCGCGCGCCCTCCTGACAGAAGCCGAGCGCGCAAGCGCTGGAGGATGACAGCCTTATCGGTGGCTTGGAAGCAGGGGTAGCGGGATTGTTCGGCCATGATCTCCACCAGGGCAACGATGCGTTCCATGTTAAGCTGGAGCGCGAAGAAGCCGCCGGCAAAGAGAGCGGCGAACTCGTCGAAAAGCGGTCCGTCCAACCCGCCCATGACATCCACCATTTCGGGGGTCAATTTGAAGGGAGCAGTCTCGATAGAGAAGGAGCCTCCGGGAGCAATGCCAAGGATGAAGCCATAGTCAATATGCGCCAAATGACCCTCTGTGTCTAGGAGGATGTTCCCATTGTGCCGGTCCTTAATCTGAAACACATAGCATACAAGCGAATAGGCAGCGAGAGAGGTTATAAATGAGCGTTTGGCCTGCGTCAGCCGAGCGGCATCGTGGCCATAAGTTGCCTGGAAATGGTGGGCTAGGCTCACATATCCATCCTTCTTCTTGAGCGCATCCAGGCTTAACGCATCAGTCAAGGTTTGAATCAAACCCGTGGAGCTTGTCGTAGATATAATGCCATACGGCTCCAACCACAAATCCAACCCCGCCTCCACGAAAATATCCTGACACAGCTCAATAAGCTGGACCATGCACTCCTCTTGCCGCAAATCATCGTTGCTCTTGACAATCATACTCAACAAATCCCACCCTGGTCGCCGCCCGTCGGGACTAGCCGCCTTAATCCGTGCCCGCTTCGTCGCCCACGACTCCCCAAAAGCCATAGAGACATGGAATTGAACGTCCAAATAAGAATTATCCAGAATATTTTGTCGAAAGCGTTGGTCATTAGCCACCAACATCTCCAACTCAGCCTCGCTTAAGTTCCCCTTCTTGAATTCTTCAATAGCGGTCGCTACCGCTGATGGGATGTTTATGGCCGCTGCCGCCGTTGAATCTTCGACGCTCTGCCCTGCACTCATGTTGCCTCTCTCTTCTCCACCGACGCTTCTATCAGCAGTCTCTTTCCAAGCGCAGCTCTGCTCGTACAGCTGAATGAGTTGGGCCAAGTTCACTGCCGCTGCAGACGATGAGGATGGCAAGGGGGAGGAGGAGCAGGAGGAGGAGGAGGAGGGAGCTGCCCGCCTTCCGTTGCGTGGGGAATGCACACTGACCTCGGTAATTGGAGATCCTGCAGCATCCGCTCGCACGCCTCCTGTTCTTCTCCTTCTCGTCTGCACCATCTGCAGAACCTCCGACTTACTGGCATATCGTTGGATGACCATGCCGGCAGCAGCAGCGGAGGAAGGCATCAAGCCTCCTTGCCCGCCTGCTAAGGCCGCGTTACCCGCCAATGAGAAAGTCCGCCTTCGCTCTTCCTGGGCGTATGTTGTAGTCGTAGTTGTTGGTGTTGCTTCTGCTGCTCCTGATGCCATCTCGCCAACATCAGCTCCTGCCCCCCCTCCACCGGCGCTACCATTACCATTACCACTCAACCCCAAGCTGATCATTCGTTCGTGCAAAGAGCTCTTGTCCAGTAGATTCTCTGCCTCCTGCTCCGACATGTAGGTCGCAGCCGACCCTGACCGTTGTTGATGATGCCCGCTTGCTTCTTTCGGTGTGGGTCGAATTACCTCAAAACAAATAAGGACAGGTACGCGGGCTTTGCTCCTGAAGACAGCTCCTTCATCCGCACACACCCGGATAATCCTCGGCATGCTCCCGAAGTCACGCGTAATGGGAAAATACACACCATGGTATTCATTCTGAATCCTCTGCAAGGTCGCCCTCAACGTCTCCCGGCGCAGACTCGGATCGATATGCCTCAAGCTCTCTGCTGCATCCGTCAGCTCTTTCACAAAATTCATCTGCGTCGTAAACGATATCAACCCCGCCTCCTCCTTTTCGTTCTCCTTCCCGGCCCCCCTACCATCACCGGCGCTGGTGGTGGAAAACATGGCCCGACTCCCGCCATGGTGACCCATCTCCCTCGCCCGCGCCGAATAAGATCGATCATATGCCCGCAAGGTCTCGGCAATAGCCAGAGAGGCAACCTTGGGATCGTCGCCAATCTCTCCATGCATCTTCCTGAAAGCCGTCATCGGCGGAAAGGGCCTTAACAGTGGATGCTGCCGGCACTCTTGCACCAGGGACCATTCTCGCCGCAACAAAGCAAGTTGAACTGGTGCTGCAAAGCTAAAGATGCTCAAGATCTCCTCGCTAAAGCAGTGGACGTCTCCCCGCACAGCTGCCTCAACATGCAGGGTTAATCGGATGATACGGCCCCTCCTCGCCGTGAGCGAGGCAGGGGCGTTCGGTTGCAGCGTGTCTTCATAGTAGCCCATCATGGACCAGACCACTCTCAGAGGAATCTGAGCCGTGGACATGCAGCATATCTTAACAAGAAAGTCTTCCAGCGCCTCCAGTTGCAGTACCTGCTCTACTCCTCCCCGGTCCGACATGAGCACATACACCTGCAGCAGCTGGGGTAAGACAAAATCAACCGCCGCCAAATCCGTCTGCGCGATGGCCAAGAGCCGCTGCAAGACTAAGGCGTACTTGACCGGCTGTCCTTCATCACGCAAATCAAACAAAAACCGCAGCAATTTAATTGCATCGTCCCCCACCCCAGGCTGCGCCAATTTTGTCTGAAATTCGGCCAGCATCCCATTTTGCCGCTCGTCCTTCAAACGAGCGTCCGCCTTGAGTAACTCGGTAAATTCCGCAGCATCGATCTGCCCCCCTTCGTACAACTGCCATGCTAGAACGACCTCGGGGGAGGATTGTCGAAAAACGCGAATTTTAGCCGAGTTTTTGTCGGCCACCGAACAACCCTCTAGCTCCAGCTCGTGTAGGTGAGTGCGCAACGTGGCATTCAGCAGCTTGAGGTGGTTCAAAAAATACTGAGCCAATAAGCAGTTGCGACAGACACGCACAGCCTGCTGGTACTTGAAATGTAGAAGCGGGACTTCGTCAGAGCAATATTCCAAGGCAAAGGCGCCACCGCAACTCAGACAAAAGTGCTTGGGGTTAGATCGTCCCAAGGGCTGCCCGCTGATGCCGCATGTGTCGCTGTCCTTTTTGCTTGGGCAGGTGCCAATAACGGCAGCTAGGTCTCCCGCAGAACTATGTGAAGAGGAGACGGGAGAAGAGGAGGACGAGGAAGCGGAGGAAGAAGCGGGAAAGTGCCAATTTTCCCTCCTGCTCGGGTCCGAGTTGGTCTTGGTGGATGTGGGCGTGACGCTCCTTGTGCTTTGTGTTGATGGTGATTTCCACGTCAGTACTGCCGATGGTGGGTTCATGCTGCCCTCGTTCATGCTGCCCTTATTATTTCCTCTTGGGGCGGTTGATGCGGACGCGCATCTTGCTGTGATGGTGTGTTTATCACCTCCATCCTCCAAAGCCCTCCCTTGGGCCTCGTCCTGCAGAAAAAGACTGCATTCACTCTCCTCCCCTTCCACCTCATTCACCTCCTTTTCTCCCTCCTCGTCTACCTTTTCCTCATCTTCTTCCTCGTCGTCAATATCCGCGCCGCCCGTTGACCCCATGATGCCAAACCGGACCTGCAGGCCCAGGCGTATGGCAGACAGCCAGTGCTCCAGGTCCTCCTTGCTCTGCGCCACCGCATGATACGTCGTGCCCTGCGCCGACAAGAAAAGGAACCCAAACGCGTAGTTCTGATACCGCGCCCGACCGTCCCAGGGCGACACGCCAATCACGTTCACTTCGGACCTCGGTCGTTGCCCCAAGGCCGCCTCATCCTCCGAGTCGTAGTCCCAGAGCGTGGTGCCAGCCAAGACACAAAACACCCGCTGCACCGCTGGTGGGCTCCCGCCTCCGCTGATTTGGCGCTTCCATAGGTAACCTTGCCGGGTCGAGGACATGGTTGTATGCTGCTTAGAAACGTCTTCTTCTACTGCCCCTCCCACTGCTGTTGGCCATGATGTTTTGCCAGGCTGTGCTGATGACGATGGCGTCAGGGGGTTGGTGCTCTGTTTAAGTTGTGAGAAAGAATAGATTAGGAGGGGTGTGAGCGGTATTCTACATTTGTAGAGATGCACGTGGCTTGTGGTTCTGTACATGTCGCATACAACAAAATGGCCAACGCTGCAGCCCATTCCTACGCTCCTGAGTGAGAAGTGAAACGACTTAACAGAACGCGGCGAAGCAAAGCAAGGAAAATGACGAAATAAGAGGGAGGTGCTTGGACCCGGGCTCCGTGGGAAGCTTGTTGTATTTCAGGGCTCTCGGGCAACCACCCACCACACCACACATTCACAACCGATGTATGGCCGGGTGGAGTGCAGGAACTTTGGCATTGCAACAGCGTTATCCTCCCTTGTCCAGCTCCCAATACCCCGACTCAAATTGGTTTTCTCATTTTACCTACAAACCACCATGCCTTGCGCTTATCACTCAGACACCTGCACTAGACGAGCCTGTGCATATCTGTGACCCTTGCCGCTTTGCTGTTTGGAGGCAGGACGCAGGGGAGGAGGGAGGAAGACAGACCGAGCGAAACCTCCCCTTCCTCTATCACCTGATGCCTACCCACCGGCAATGAATTGCGACAAGAAGAAGCCCTCGATATATCGTGCAGGGACACCATTTACCATTGAGCACGCCGATGATCACATAGCGCGGACCTTCAAGACGTGACAGACTGCACTGTCACGGCAAGAAGACATCCGCCCCCTCCCAACGCGTCGAGGGACGCTATTGCACGAAATTCTCTGAAGTCTTCCCCAAGCCACCCACTGTCACACACTTGTGCCCGCCCCGTTTCATTTCCTGATTTTTAAATTACGTCCATAATTCACAAACCACAGCCAGCCTCCGTCCCCGACCCATTTCAAGCAGCAAAAATGAGTGACGAAGCCAAGGGAACGGAGTCCGGCAAGGTGGTGCACCTGGTCAGCCAGGAAGGCGACCAGTACGAGGTAGAAGTGGCAGTCTGCAAGATGAGCGAGCTTGTCAAAACCATGCTTCCCGATGGTATGGGCGAGGGGGGCAAGGGGCGGGAGGGGCATGCACGCGGAAGGAGTACATACACGGAGAAAGTGGAGTACGAAAAGCGGAGGGCAAGGACATGGCCCACCGGAAAGAAAGAGCTTCTCCCTCCCGTACTTCCCTGGGGGTGCAAATTAAATAACGGCCAAACGCTTCTAACCATCACCATTCCTCCCTTTTTTTCTTCGCACCGCATTAAACACCCCCGCTCCCTCTTCACTTCCCTCCCCAAATAGACGATGACAACACCGACACGCAGGAGATCCCGTTGCCCAACGTCAAGAACAGCGTGCTGGCCAAAGTGATCGAGTTCTGTAAGCATCATAAGGATGATCCAATGAATGACATCGAAAAGGTGAGGTTCCTTATGGGTTTTGGGGAAAGGAGAAGGACATGTCTTGATATGCCCGTCAATCGGTACCCAGAACCTGTGTCTGTGTGTGGTTGCTCGCTCTTTTATTATTTTTTGTTGTGTGCCCGTCCTAACAATTAAGTCTGTATAAATCTTACTCCCCTCTCCCTCTTCCTTATCGCCAAACACATCTTTATGCACTCCTCATATCCTTACCCTCCATCCCCCCCCCCTTATTTATCTGCTATCCCCTGCTCTTACTCACTCATCCCTCTTTTGCCCTCCCCTCGTTCTACAGCCTCTGAAGAGCGCGAACATGCACGAGGTGGTGCAGGACTGGTATGCGAACTTCGTGAACGTGGACCAAGAGCTGCTATTCGAGCTCATCCTCGCCGCCAACTACATGGACATAAAACCCTTGCTAGACCTGACCTGCGCCACAGTGGCCAGCATGATCAAGGGAAAGACGCCCGAGGAGATCCGTCGCACCTTCAACATCACAAACGACTTCACTCCCGAGGAGGAGGCGCAGGTGCGTGAGGAGAACAAGTGGTGCGAGGAGGTCTAAGCCCGAGGCATTAGGGAAGGAGGGAGGGAGGGATGAAGTGAGAGGGGTGAAGGAGAAGGATCAGAAGTACCAGTAACAGCAGTCGAGGAGCCGCACTAATGCTTGGCAGTCAACAAAGAGAGAGTAGTGGACATTGCAAGGGGGCAATGGGAGATGGAGGGGCTGACGAAAGGCAAGGGCACAGAATGAGGAGAACATATGCAAGAGGTATTGTGAGCCCAAAGAGGGAGAAAGAATAATATGTCATCTAGGACCTAAGACGGACGAAAGATAGTGGATCCGCAGATTGTCTGTCTCTCTTTTTACTCTCCCAGTTTGCGTCTTGCTACGGACATGTTCCCACCGTTTATGAAAGAGATTGCGGACGGGGTGGGAGGGCGCAGGAGGGAGAAGGAGACAGCGTGTTAGATTCATGGAAGTAGGATGTGGTATGTGTTCATGTGCAGCGACAGCAGAACAGAAGAAAAGGATGAAGGAGGAGAAGAAGACGAACAAGAAGAAGGAGAGAAATAAGAACAAGAAGCGTAACAAAAAAAGGAGAGGAAGAGACGAGCCCTCTCTGTTGCGACGCCATTTTGGTTTTCCATCTGGAAGCAAGGCCTCCTTTGGTCGACTTCTCGTCTACCCTCAGTGTCAGCAAAAGGAAGACAAGAGAGGAAGAGAGTCAGAAGACGAATATGATTTGCTTGTTATACGACTTACTTATTTCTTTCCTTCTTTCCATCTAATAACAACTGCAAAAAAAGGGATCCACCTACATTCATCGTCGTCGCTTCGCAAGACACAACCTCTCTTCCATTTGGTCATACTCCCTCTTTGACCTCTAATTAGAATGGGAGGAGCCGCGGTGATGATGGTGCAGTGCCTGGTGGGTGGGAGCGGGCACCCTCTTATCACGGAGGGAGTCAAGAAGGCTGCTGACGTTCTGACGCCACAAGTGAAGTTTCTCCTGGAGCCTGGACCAGTCCCGGCGGGAGAAATGCCGGTGCGACGCCCGCGTGACCATCACTACCTCCTGCTGCTGGTCCATTTTGGCCTCCAGCAACTTGGCAGTGATGGCTTGCACTACCCAGCTCTCCACTTCGTCGTGCGGGATTTGCAACGTGGCCGATACCGCCGAGTACGGGATCTCTTCGTACTCGGCCGCCAGCAAGCTCACAGACAGAAGACGCATGTCCCGCAAGGCCTTCTCGCGGTCCACGCCCTGCGCCGCCAGAACGCCCGGGTACTTGCTCTCATACTCCAAAAAATCAGCGAGCTTTCCAAAGCTGAAAACCTGTAGCAACTCATGCACGGTTTTGTGTGCCGGGTCAGCCGCCAAACGCTTCACCGCGGGCAAACCCAGAAGACTGGAACTCAATGCCGTCAAAGGCTGCTTGACGGCTCCAATCACGCCCTTGACCGCCAGTGCCGCCGTCTCGGAAAGATCAAGGTCGGTGTCTTGCTCCGAGAAGGTGGAAATGTACTTGATGAGGAAGTGGTGGGCCTCCGAGTTCTTGCCGGCGCTCGCCAGAGTGTCCGACACTAGCAGGTAGAGCTGTCGCTCGTTCTTCTCTGAGAGGTGCCGCCAATTCTTCTTCCAGTCCTCAAGATTCGCGAAAAAGTCCGAAAGTACCTCCAGCTGTGGGCGCGAAGTAAATGCGAGAGGAATGAAGCGTTAAAATGTAAGAGAAAAGCAAGAACCATGCATTTTTCTGTGAGGCCGTGTACATCCTTCTAGTCTTTCACCCATTGTCTCGACCACAAACGCACCTGCTTGGTGTCGCGTGCATATTCAATGATAGCCAAAAGGACCTGGAAGCGTTCGGGTGTGCCAGACTTAAGGAGGTTGTAGAAATTGGAGAGGAGCTTCAATCTGTAGACGTGAAGGGGAGGATGAGGAGGAAGACGAAATGGGGTTGGAAGAAAATGCGTAGTAACAGAGAAAGGAGAAATGAGAAGCAATTGACATTGAGCAGAAGTTATCGACAATGTCTTACCGAAGACCGGGTTTCTCGTTTGCGGAGGAGCGGAGGTTGCTCACGAGTCGCTCGACCATGACGGGAAGGTCTGCCGGGTCCGACAGTCGGTCTAGCAAGGAGATCAGCACCTGTGTACATGCGAGGACAATGGTAAGGTGATAATCCAGGGGGAAGCTGTAAACGTTCTTGCATTCCGCTCTTTACTTGAGTAGAAGCAGGGGCTTAGTCGTCCGTCTTCTTACCTGGTAGGAGCCCTCGATGTCCTTCTCCACTGGCCGGGCCATGATAACAGCGCTTTGCGCCAGCACCAACTCAATCAGCTTTCGTGCCCTCGCGTAATCTGTGCACTCCTTGGCCTCCTCTTTTTGTGTACGTGTGAGTGGGTGGCAAAATGTGTGTACGCAGCATGGATGCAGCTTAGCCTAGCCTATCCAGCTCTCATCTACTATCATCGTCCATATTGACTCCTTCCCTACCTCGGAACTTTTGCTGCGTCGCTTGGGGCAGATCGTCTGCGATAGACTTGATAAGGCGGTCATAGGCGGTCCGATCTACAATAGACAAGAGGCTGGAGGGCTCCGAAGAGGCGTAGGCCGTGGTGGCTGGCATGCTGGCATGTGTATGAGCAGGCATTCTAGCCTGGGAGAGGAGGCTATTTCCCTCTGTGCATGTATGTGTGAGTGTGTGTATTCGTGATGAACAAACACGGAGAGGGGGAGTTGAGCCCAAGCTGGCAACTGCAGCATGACAATACGCCAGAGAGACTTTGCTCTGAGGGCAATTAGAATTTGAGTTGTGATCAGGGATGTGAAGAAGCATATGCATGTGCCTCGCCTCCGCTCGCCTCTGACCACAGAAAGACCTCGCGCCACCTTTCCCGGCCCATGCACGCTCGCAGCGCTTGTGTGTCGCGAGTCAAACCTGGACGACCAAGATCTTGATGTCGGCAGCGATAAAAGCATTCTAGGGCACAGTCTCTTATTCCAAATATTAATTATGCTTTCTTAACTCTTATGCCTTCCACATGTCCAAATTGGACCCCCACCCCCTTCCCATTTGCGCCAGTGCCTTCCTCATGCAGCGTATTTATGTAGGTGTATCGGGAAAATATGATGAAGAGACGCCGGTACCATACAAACTGACTCGCATGCGCCAGCATCGCCTTGTAAGTCAGGCCTGGGCTGTCGTTGAGGCAAAGACGAAAACCTGTTGTGCTGCTGGTGGTCCTACGCCCCCCATGATCCGTTGCACACGTTCTTCGACCCAGTGATCCACACAGACTTACCCACAGGCATGCAAAGATTGACACCAGGATGTCAGCAGGCCCAATGTATTTTCGAATGACACTGGTTGTCTCCAATGTCCAAACTTTTACGGCAGGCGGCAACCTGGTTCCGTCTCCTCCTTGTCTGACAAGACTGCTAACCGCGCGTGCGAGAGCTACGTGATTTGGATGGCCAGATACGCCGCCCACGTCAAACGTCACGACCTGGGCTTGGGAGAAAGTGACTTTTAATTGAGTATGATAGCGAAATGAATTGGCAGAATCTCATACAAGCGTATATTATCCGGACTGACCTCGTCGATATCGTCGCGAGTCACGGCCTCGCGGACGAGGGAACACAAAAGCGGCTCTGGCCAGCCATGATCGGGGCCATCCTGTCAAATTGTATGTCAAATTGATGACATAACTCATACAAAATCAAATTCTCTTGCCCTCTTGGAACCAACTGTGTCGAAAGGCACAAGTGTGTGCAGTCGACATACTTACCTGAAGGTCCTTGTCGTCGAGCAGGGTCAATCTCTGTGGAGGGATGCCTAGCAGGCGGCATCCTTCCTCCAGCTCCTGACCACGCACAGAGCCTTGTCCGTAGTAGTCACCTGTGGCGCAGAATGCGGGTGAGGGAGTAAAATGCCGGCATAAGACGATATGAGCAATGCACAACGAACAGTCCACCTCCTCTTCCCTGCATTACCGGTAGAGACGCACAGCACCGACATAGCCGAGCCTTGGCGCCGATAATGGGCAATCGTTGGAGAAAAAAACATGGTCTCGTCGTCAGGGTGGGCTATTATGAAGAGCGCCCGTGGCCGACCTTCTTGCTGTGAAGGAGGATGGGCTTTAAACGCAGACGGCGGCAACGTTGAGGAAGCAGCAGGAGGCGCCGGCATCTCCTTTCGTGAAATCGACATTGTCTGTGTCTGGTAGAAATTGGTGGTGGGTCGTCAGTGGTTGAAATGGCGCGGTATGGACAGATGGAGGCAACAAGGAGAGGGGGTTGTCTAAACGTCCCCAGCTGCAGAGACTGTGACAAGTGGATGCTGGTGCCCTGACATGCTTCTTTTCTTGAAGGCTCTAAGGCATGCTTTTTTAACAAGTACACCTCACCTCTCGATTTAATCATTTTGTATATATATTACCAGTCCGGCATGAATTTTTTTCCTTTCCTGACTGAAGGAGAGAACCGAAGACACTTCTATAGCGATTTGTTCAGTGATGCGTTTGTGGATGCCCAGCCGTGAGTGGTTACGGAAAGCTCCTTGTAATGTGCGGGTTGAGTGCTGGGGACATGTATCGTACCAGATGGCGCCTTGATTCGGGGAGGGGCATCCAGGCACAATTGTGAAGCGAATTTTGCCAACAGCCGTTGGCGAGGGGGGGTAGAGAGGGCGATAGGAAATAGTAGATGATACAGCAGCAGCAGCAGCAGCAGCAGCAGCCGCCAGCGGGGGGAAAGGGTTGTGCATAGACACAGGGCCGTAACTGGTACCTAAGTACTAGTTTATACCAGTTATACCTACCAACGGAAAAGCATTCGTACTTTTGGTAAAGTACCAAGTACCTGTTTTACACTGAATGATTTTTTATGACGCGGGGGTACGGAGAGCTGGGGGGGGCTGATATTCAAAAGTTCCCCTCCCCTACTGCTCTCAATCTTAGGACCACAATGGTTTCTCGGGCATGATCAGGCCCCCCGCGGTTCGAAGAAAGAGTAGAGACACAATTGGAAGTTGTGCGTAAAGCAGAGGGGTGATGGGGAGCCCCCGATTTCCCTGTTTCTTTACTATGGCTTGAAATAAGAGGTACCAATGGGTACTTTGACCCCTACATACTTCGTACTCTACCCCAACCTTATTGGTACTCTCAATGTCATACTTGGTAATCGGCGTCAAGACACAAGTACTACCAAGTAACCGTGGAGACGTACCAGTTCCGGCCCTGCATAGACGACAGTGGCGTGGTACTGGCGCCCTTTCTGTCGTTCCTCACTTCGTTCGTTGCGTCCCGACCTCTGAATCTCGTTGGTTTGTCAATGCACTAGTGTGGCAGCAAGGACATACAATGCTCCTCTACTTCGATACATGTCTTATGCTTTGTACTACCTATTTTCTTTATTAACTTTTCCAGTCAGCCTTAATATTCTACATGTCCGTTTTATTTGTCACTCCCATATAGAATACTAGAAAAGCCAAGCAACAGGGAAATACGTTGACCCTTCACGGCTTCCCGCGCAGCCCTCAAGGTTCTATCCGGCTTCTGGAATTAATACCCACCGCTGCTTGTCTCAGAATGGCAAGACATGAGCAGGACAACTCTGGTAAAAGCCGCCAAAATCTCGAATCATGGATTGTTCACAAACATGCTTGTCGAATGAACTTGCGTAAGATTCCAAGGGCAGGGGCAGAGGCTGGGAGACAAAAAAGGACTTTTCATGAATATCATACGGTTTGTACATAGCTCTGTCACGACATATGCATGCTGTCAGCATCTTGCTCTGGCCCGAGAGGGTCGAAATAATACATGTGCCTGCCGCCAGCATACTTGCATGGCATTCTGGTGGCTCCTACACTATTTCGGGGACGAAAGTAAATGAAAGATCACTTGAGCGCGCAACCTAGATATCGTTCCGCCAGTTTCATGCCATGAGAATTGTGGAGCATACTCATAGGTAATAACAGCATTGGATGTCGATGCAAGTTGGATTCTGCTGATGTTATCGAGATGTAAACCTTATGGATAACAGGTACAGCACCAAGTTAAAAAATGACCTTATAATTTGTCCTGACTTCAGTTTTTCCCTTCCGGAGGCAGACGTCTCCAACAAGCATGTGCGCTGCACTTAAAACCTGAAACAGGTCAAACACTGCTGAGTATCAGCAAAGACCTGTCTAATTGTTGAGTCGTGCACGCGAAATCGCTATGAGGAAGTGGGAAACGCGTGCCAAAATAAGCTATGCCTAAGTTTTAACCTTCTCGAACCATTCTCTATGCAAGAGCTTTTTGGTAGACTGACTGATCAGAGAAGGGTATTCTGCCCGCGGCAGCCTTCAGAATAGCAAAGTTTGATTGGGGGGGGGGGAAAGAAATTCCCCTCATACAAAAAAGCCATTCCACCGATGTTCTTCCACTAAGCTGATTTTTGTTGCTTACTTGCAGGCGATGCTTTAATATTCACTGTACACTGGTCTAATTTTTTGTCTCGTGGACATGTCCCTCCATCTTCTGTTCCTCCTGCTCAACTCCTCGTGCATCGCCCCCTTCGCCACTCTTGCTTTTTTC
>Ga0160420_100199_pt1 | contig 33857 bp, 23 predicted proteins | sample CelAP2metagpilot_FD_108197 | JGI IMG/M metagenome (GOLD analysis project Ga0160420, IMG submission 108197) | Phycosphere-associated microbial communities from algal ponds in Kailua-Kona, Hawaii, USA - Cellana AP2-5-5 metagenome pilot | ecosystem: Engineered > Artificial ecosystem > Aquaculture >... | reverse complement strand
GTGGAGGGTGGGTGTGGGGAGGTGGGGGAGGGGGAGGGGGGGGAGTAGGAGGATGGGATGTAATTGTGGGAGGTAGGGGGGACAATGACCTTGAAGCGTCGGTCAGGCGTCTGTCTGATGGTATCATAGACATCAGTGATGGCACGGGGAATGAGGCCGCGCTCGTCGAAGGAGTCGCCGCCCGTCATGGTGAAGGTCTTCCCGGAGCCCGTCTGTCCGTCTGGCAGGGAAGGAGGGTGGGGGAACAGGAGAGTCAGTGGACGGCGGGAAGAAGTGCGGAAGGGAGGGGAGGAAGTGAGAAGCACGTACAGGCAAAAATCGTGCCGTTGTATCCATGTAGGACTGAGTCCACGACGGCACTGGCCACACGGTGGTAGACCTGGTCTTGGGTGATGGCGGGAGGGAACACCTGAAGAGGAAGGGAGAGAGGGAGGGACAGAAAGAGAGGAGAGTTTAGGTAATAACGAGCCCCTGCTTCCTCATCCATGTACAAACAATTATTTATTGATATCATCCTTGCTCTTTCCAGCCTTGCCATTTGCCCTATCTGGCTATCTGGCGCACCTCTGTGAAGCTGAAGTCCATCTCCTGTCGGCGGGAGTTAAAGGCCATCCCACCTGTACCGCTCCCTGCTACGCCTATACGAAGGCGGCGGTGGGGAGGATCTGCACCCAGGGCTATGTTATGAGGAAAAATAGTTGGGATTGGAAGCAGAGATACAAGGATGTATAAGCCCTATCCAATAATTGCTCATCTTTACTCCACCCACAAATAGAACGAATACGTACGTCCTTGTCCATGGCGCAATTCGTAAGGGATAGACCGGAAATGCTTGGCCGAAGGGGAAGACGAATTGACTTGTGGCTTGATTCTATAAAGAGAGAAGGAAAAAAAGGGGTACAAATTACAGATCATGATCACTCTTAACGAGCCCACATTCCCTCCAATTACCACGCACCGGCAAAACGTCTCGACCCTCCAAGTCGTTCGCTTCTTCTGCCGATTTTCCTTTACTGGCTCTTCCAGCATGGTTTCATCTTTTTCTTTCTGTTTCATACATTCTTGTTCCGTGTGCTTTTGAGCGCTGCGACGGTGGGCTACCTTGCTGCTGCCTGGGGTAGTACAGGTGATGGTCGCGCGGGGCGAGCCTTCGCCTACTGACAAAGAGGACCGGTTGGTATTACCACCGGTGCTGGTGAGAACCCGCCGGTCTTGCATCGACCGGAATGATATTGATGACATGTTTTGTGCCTGCATTCGGTCAGTTGGTTGGGGTGGATGATGATGAGAGTCGTATGAAAGTCGTATCTGAGTAGTGCTTTGAATATGGTCCGCAGCTGATGGAGGGAGGCCTTGTATACATCCACAGCACCAAGCTAAAAATACATGAAGACGCACAATTGTAGTACATTTACATGTGAAAACAAAAATACCATGGAAGGTCAAGGAGACATATGCCTAGGGGACGGGGAGAGGGGGATGATGATTCGTGGTAGCGTAACGGTCGTAAACGTCAAGGACGTTGCTTCTCGTGCACGCAGCACCCCAAAATCTATCCAAGGCCCTTAATTATGGCCATGCGCATACGTGAATACTTCCTACGTCATGCTGCATCGATTTTCATAACATTCCCTTCCCTCCATCTTCATTGCATGCATACCAGGCCGGCTCGAGCCCATGGCGGCACCGCCAAGGAATCGGTGGCATGGACCGAGAGTAGACAAAATACGGGGCGCACGGCATGTAAGTGGGCTCTTGGACAAGTAGAAAAGTAAACCCTCCCATAAATCAAGAAAAGCTAATGTAGTTGTAGAATTGGATAAAGCTTCCATCCACATATCCCTTCTCCATCCTTTTCCTGTCTCCAACCCCTCTTCCCGTCTCTCCCCTCCTCCCCAATACATTCTCTCTCTAGATTACTTTCCCGGTAGCATTCGCCATGATTATTCTTGTGGCGCTGCATACCTTTCCTAAATTTTATTCTGAAATATCGAACGCACCAAGTCAGGAGCTAGTCCGAGATTTAAACGAGGTATGCAGGAAGGGATGGACGGAAAAGTACGAGTCAAGAACAGTGGAAGTTGAGGAAGTAAGGGGAGGAAGGATTTGGAATGAGAACATACTCAAGCTGTAGCTTAGGTGATATAAAAATGGTAGAACTCTTATTTACTCGCAAGTTTGTTGCCATCACACACCATGTCGCAACACACACCCATCCCGATGTCCTCTTTCTCCCTACCCTCACCCAACACCGACAGGCTCCCCTCCCGGCCGAGACTTTTACAGAAGCACAACTACAAAAAGAGATATCCAAAGCGTACGAGTTAGGGCGACAAGCTGGTGTACAGGCTGCCACAGAAGCAGTTGAGAAAGAAGAGCAAAGAATGGCCGGAAACAGCGAAAAAAAAAGAGAAAGAGCTATCGTCGCTGCCACTACTACAATAAGAGAAACAGCAGCATCTGAGACAGAAAATACGATCATTATCACTTCTCCTGTGGCTGCATCTTCCTCCACAACTGCTCCTCCCTCCGAAGCCTGCCCTTCCTACCATGCCACCGCTCTGCAACCCCCGCACCAGGGCCGTCGCAAGCCGGGGGAATGCGTTGGACCGCGTGGAAGTGTATGGTCGGAGCGAGGTTTCAATTACTACGTGTTTCGCGACATGTTTTATCCGTACGAGAAGGGTCAGTCTGAATTCAAGAGCTTGGTGTTGTTCACGGCGGGCAGGAGTGCGATGGCGAATATAGATGGGCTGGTCCGGTTGTGGGGATTGGATAATTTTGACTATGTGCTGATGCATTTTGATGACTCGGCGACAGAGTGGAATCAGTAAGTGCGGCATTCTCTTCTCTCTCTTCTCCCTTGTGAACTGTCGTCGGGTTGTTGCCCTTGTTCTTGCTGTGAGGAATCTTGATGGGCTGATCAGGCTGTAGGGGTTGCTCACAGAATTGAAAGGAAACTTCGATGACCGGGTGACAGATGGGAATAAGTTCTGTTTCTTCCTCGACGTCATTTCATGTGTGGTGTAGGAGGAGTGTTTATGATTCGAGTGCCGGAAATGGAAAAAAAAACATTCTAACATTGCTCCCCCTCCCTGCCTTGCCCGCAAGGTTCGACTGGTACAAGCACACTGTTGGTATCACAGCCCAGAACCAGGCCAAGTTCTGGTTCTACAAGCGCTTCGCCTCGCCCTGGCTCGTCTCCGGCTACAGGTAGAGAAGTGTAGAAGGAAAGGAGGAAAAGGCATGAGAATGATATAAAGATGCATTTTATTATCCACATTCTCACGAGATGGAGAAATGAATCCATTTCGTTTTGTGGATTCCGAAACCGGCTGTTCCCCCGACCACAATCCTTTACCCGCTGCCAACGCTCTCACATCTCCATCATTCCCTCCCCACCTCCTCTTACTCATACCCTCCTTCAGATACATTCATTTTGTCGACTCGGACGCCGGCTCTCCCCCTGACCGTCCCTTCAACCTGACTACATATGAAAACTTCCTGTTCGACCGCGACCTGCTCATCGCCCAGCCGGCCATCACCAAGGTAAAGAAGGCAAAGGAAGAAGTAGACAGAAAATGTTTGTTTTAAAGTAGAATAGTAGAGAAAGAAAGGGCGTGTTATATCACCTTAGTCATCTTTCTCTCCTTTCCCTTCCCCCCCTTCCTCCCCTTTTTTTCTCCAGGTTGGGCGCTCGAGCGACCATAAGGTGTGTCAGGTGCACAACCACACTCTTTATCGCACAACCAGCGTCGTTGAAAACGGTCCATTCTACTCTGTCTCGCAACAGGTGAGGAGAAAATTGGAAATGTTGGAAGGAGGGAGGGAAGGGAAGGGGGATACAATCTACATGTCAACAAGAGAAGAGAAGGTGAAATAAGAGCACGTTCTCCCTCCCTTCTTCCCTCCTTAGGCTTATGCTTGCTACTGGGAAATGATCGACAGCAACGCCGTCAGTGGCTGGGGGCCGGACGTGTGCTGGTGCCAGTACCTTCATGAGGTGTGTGGCTTCCCCCTGGAGAGCGCCTGTAGCATCATCGACGCATTTCCCTTGGACCACTTGGACAAGAAGACGGCGAGCGCCCACAAGTTCCGAGGGAAAGACTACTGGCAATACGGCTTTGAGGAATGGGCGTCGTATGAAAAGCGGATGAAGGAGCTGCTGGTTAGTAAGTTCCAGAAGACTGCCGGGTATTTTAAAACGCTGAAGGAATGGCCGTTAGATGGGGGGGTAGGGAGAATGGGCGCGGAGGAGAGAGAGGAGAGGAGGAGGAGGTGGGAGGAGGAGAGGGTGAAAGAGGATGCGAGGATTTTGAAATGAGACGGGTAATGTCATGGTGTGACACGTGAGGCAAAATATGGCAAGTAAAAAATGGAAATAATTAAAATGTGCTAGTTAAGTATTTGCTGATAAGATAGGAGTGGAACCCGGCTTGCCTGCTTGTCTCATCCTTGTGCATTGTATCGGTGATGCTGGCAACGAGGAGGAAGGACATGGTTTGCTTTCCTTGCTCTTGCGTGTCTTTGCACACAAAAGGTTGGTTGCAGTGGGCTGGTTTCTTTCTTTGCGCGCTTATTCCTATGGATTTGTATTGAGTTTCTGTCATTGTGTTTTTATATACATTACTTGCATGTTTTTCCCATGACGCTTACTCCGGCACCGTTACAGACAGCACCGGGAACTGCCGGTGCGCGGCGAAGGTCAAGCTTACCTTCGCCCTCTTCATCTTCCTGCTCTTCCTCCTCGCCTCCTTCCCTCCCTCCCCCTCCGTTTCCCCCACCATCAACGCCCTCTCTGCTTGCATTAGAACCACGCTATTTGACACCGCCACTCTCGCCAGATCCCTCAAGCCCGCCTTCCCCTGCTCGTCCTTTAAGTGACTCTTGATCCTCATCCCATGGTCCACCAAGGTCTTTACCGCCTTAAAACACCCCTTCGCATCTTCCAACACCTGCCCTCTCGCCTCCTCCCTCCCTCCCTCCTCCGCCTCTCCACATTCCTTTCTCCCTTCCATCCCTTCCTCTTCCTCCTCCTCCTCCTCCCAGCATTGGTGATTATCCCGGAAGTCTGTATAAGTCAACATTTCCGGGTATCTCAACACCGAGAACGCTTTGAAGCGGTGGAAGAACCTCCAGGCTGCCGAGCCATGGGGGGGGGGGGGAGGAGGGTGTCCTCGGGCACGGCCGAGGGCTGTTAAGGCGAGGTGAGTGCCACGGGCGAGGAGACGCTGGATAGAGAGGGAGATCTGGAAAAGGGGGGGGGATGGAGGGAGGGAGGGAGAGAGAGTAAAGCGCTGGCAGATAAGTGAGACATGTCTCTCCCCCCCTCCCTTCATTATTCCTTTCCTCCCTCCCTTCCTACCTGTGCCTCAGCCAAAGCATCGTCATCCGGACGAACTGTTGGCCTCCACTCCTCCTCCTCTTCCTCTTCCTCCCCCTGCAACTCCTTCCTCCCTCCCGCCTTGCCTCTCTTGTCCCTCACTTTCTTCTTCTTCCCCCCTCCCTTTGCAGCCACTCCTGTCGCTGCCGTTGCACCGCTGCTCTTCCTCTCCTCTTTCCCTTTTGCACGAGCGGCTTGTTCTGATTTGCGGCGGAGGTGCTCCAGCTCCAGGCGCTGGTTTTCCAGGCTGCTGAGCAGTTGGAGGCTACGGCGAGGGAAGGAGAAAGGAAGCGAGGGAGAGAAGGAGGGAAAGAGCGAGGGAGAGAGGGAGGGAGGGAGGGAGGGAGGGACAAATGGGATGAGAAGAGGTTTGGTATGCCCTGCCTTCGCTTGCCTTCGGGGCCGAACGAGAGTACTTTCCTACCCACCCTCCTTCTTTCCCTCCTTTCCCCTCTCCTCCCTCCCCTCCCTCTCCCTCCCTCACCGTATGCTCAAGACACAGTCCAGGTACCATAACACGGCTTCCGCCTCAACATCCGCATACAGCTCGAGTTCAAAGCCCAGTTGGATGTAGGCTTGCATGCCTCTATGTGGAAGGGAGGGGGGGGGAGGGGGGAGGAGATACATGTGAGCGGGTACCGTGAAGCTCCGAGGTGTCAAACGGAGAGAGGGAAAGTGGGAAATAAAGAGGGAGGGAAGGAGGGAGGGGAAGAGGGATCCGATCCAACCTGAGAGCCTCCTCCATGATCCACTGTACGAGGAAACTCGTGCTCTTGTCCGGCAGCTGCCCAGAGAAAAAAAGGAGCCAAGAGATGCGGAGGATTTGAGAGAGTGAATGGCCTGAGCCCATGCGTGCTTCTCCCTTCCCCCCTCCCTCCCTCCCTCCCTCTCTCCCTTCCCTCTTTCCTCCAGGCCCTCACCTGATTCAACACTCGGAAGTCGGCGTCCAAGGAGGCTGCCTGCTCCTGCAGCACTCCGAGATCCTGTGGACGACAGGACAAGAATTGACCATTCGACCAATCAATTAGACAAGGAGGCAGTGAGTGAATCAGTGAATGAACAAATCTATAGATGAATGAATCAACAGATCGATGAACGAACGTATGAATCAAGTAAACTAACGGATTATCTCCACATGTCTGTGTGGCTCTTCCCCCTCCTCCTTCCTTTCTTCCTCTTCCCCTAATTCTCACCTGTTACTCCAGCGTAAGCTCGCGAGCTCCCTCCCTCCCTCTCTCCCTTCCTCCCTTCCTCCCTTCCTTCCTCCCTCCCTCCCTCCCTTCCCCCCTACCTGAAAGAGGACCTCCAAGCGCACTCGTTGCCGGGCCCGATTGTGGCAAAAGCCACGCAAGCCCTCCGCGAGGGTTTTTGCCGCTAAGAAGGAGAGAGGGAAGGAGGGCCCATAAACTTAACTTGGTCGCAAATCGGTCAAAGAGAGAGGGAGAGGGAGGGAGGGAGAGGGAGGGAGGGAGGGAGGGAGGGAGGGAGGGAGGGAGGGCGCAGGTACCTGAAAGGATGAAGGTGTGGCACTGGTCGGAGTAGACCAGACCAAGAGGAAGGCCCATCCCTTGCATGTGCTCGGCGATGGAGAGGGAGAAGGGGAAGCGACCCAGGAGGAGGTCCTCTTCTTCTTTCTAGTGTGCGGAGGGGGGAAGGGAGGGAGTGGAGGGGAGAGAGGGAAGGGAGGGTGAAAACACGATTGATAACAAGGAGGAACGTTATTGGTCCATCGGCGGACAAGGAGGAAAGCCTGTGAGGTTCAGTCCCTCCCTCCCTCCCTCCCTCCCTCCCTCCCTCCCTCCCTCCCTTCTCACCACCAGGTGTCGATGGAGGAAGGAGCGGGCGATGATTCCGGGAGAGGAAGCGGCGAGCTCTTCCAGCACCATGCGGAGCCGCTGGAGGGAGAAGGCCTGAGGAGAGAGGAAAAAATAAACATGAGAGAAAGAAAGGAAGAATGAATGAAAGAAACAAAGATAGAGTGAATGAATGAAGCGGGAAACCCTCCAAGTTCCATGCCAGAGAAAATGCGCGAAAGACGGGCAATCAGAAGTGTCGATACAGACACCTCCTTCTTTCCCTCCCTCTTTCCTTCCCTCCCTCCTCACCTCGTGATTTACATCGAAGGCGAAAGCCTGCAGGCTTTGCTGCAGCTCCAGCAACAGCTGACGGAAGCGCTCCAGGGCTTGCGATTGAGAGGGAATGCGAATGACGCGCCTGGGAGCGTTGCCCTAAAAAGAGGGAGGGAGAGAGGGAGGGAGGGAGGGAGGGAAGGGATGAGCGTGCCGATCGCTCGCTTACTTGTTCTAGAAGCTTTATTTCGTCCCCTCCATTTGAACCTCACCTTGAGCACGCGGGTGATGCCTCGATCGAAGGCAAAGGCCACCGAGCCCAGCTTCCCTCTCTCCTTTTCCTCCTCCTTCCCCTCCTCCTCCTCCTCCTTCTCCTCCTCTTCCTTCACCCTTTCTAAGGCAGCAAGGGCCTCTGCCAGCGCCTTGTGCAGGGTCGCCCCCTCCATTTCGCCCAGCGCCGGAGAGAATGAGACTAAAATTGTGTATGTGTATATATATAGGCGCAAGTTGAGAGAAGAGAGAAAAGAAGATGTGAATGGTGGGAGAAGGTCGGCGAATAATTCAGCGCAGATTTCGAGAGTTTTCCCTCCCTCTCCCTCTCGTTATTCCTCCCTCCCCCTCTTCCTCCATCCTCCCTTGTCGAAGTGGCTCACTCCTGCGCCAGATCTACTACCCCCTCCCTTTCTCCTTCTCTCCCACCTCCTCTCCTTCCTCTCTCCCTCCCTCCCTCCCTCCATGCTACTCACGTAAAAGAGCTTGCATCTTCAGGAGGGCCAGGCGGAAGGAAAGATGGGCCAGCAGGGATTGGATCGCTACTGCCTCCCCCTTTCCCCCCTCCCTCCCTCCCTCCCTCCCTCCTTCCAAAAGGGATGCGAGAGAGGCATGTGACTGGGGTGTATAATAAGAGCAAGCATGAGAGGCGTGGTCAAGGACAAGCGGCAGCTCTGACAATCCGTTCCACCTTCCCTCCTTCCCTCCCTCCCCCTCCCTCCCTCCCTACCTTCTCCAGCAAGAACACGGCATCCTCCAGGAGCAGATTCTCACCCAAATAGAGACCCAGGCTGTTGGGATGGGCGTCCTCCTCCTCGTAGATGTCCGCGTCAAGGATGACCTGGGCAGAAAGGGAGGGAGGGAGGGAGGGAGGGAGGGAGGGAGAATACGTCGCACGTCAGACAGCTTGTGTGAACAAGCGCGTTGGCTTCACTGACAGAGGCCATGATTCCAGGAGGGTTCGTGGACAGAGGTAACACCCCCCCCGAGGGGAAGGAAATACAACGGTCGCATTCCTGGAACAGATGGCCCCCTCGTTGGGGTTGTCTTTCATCATCCCGCACCACGTTCTCTTCTTTTCCTTCTCCTCCTCATTATTTTCGTAGGCTTCGATATCAACTTCTTTCTCTTCATCTTGTTTTAAAATTCCTTTTTCTTCAATTTTAAAATTCATTTTTCTTCCTTCGTGCTACCCCTCCCTCCCTCCCTCCCTCCGTACCTTCCGGAAGGCCCCTACTGATTTCAGGGTGCCAAAGACGAGGGCCAGGAGAGCCAAGGCTGGCATGCAGGCAGGATCCTCACTGATGGCGTCTGGGTAAGGGAGGGAGGGAGGGACGAAGGGAGGCATGGCTTTGTCAGTCCACGTATTATGAACAACCCAGCTTGCTGCCTCGAAATGCTTCACTTGGCTTATCGCCCCCAAAACTCCATTCTCTCCTCCTTCCTTCGCTCCTTTCCTCCCTCCTTCTCTCTTCCTTTCCTATCTTACCGCGCATGATCGGCCCCCCTCCTGCCCCGTTTCCTCCGTTCCCTCCACTGCCCTTCTTTCCTTCCTCCTCCCCATCCTCCTCCTTCTGCTCCCCTCGCTTCACCCCCACCATCGAGCATAAGGCGTGAATAGCGGCCCCGTGCGGATAGAGGCAGAGGAAAAGGGAGTCGAGGAGACTCGCGCCCTCGTACCATGCCACCTGTGGTGGAGAAGGGAGATGAAGAACATAAGCATCAAACAAGCCTACACAGGATTTCTTCCTGCTGTTGATAGCTTCTCATGCACCTCAAGACAATTTTTGCCACACTCCCTCCCTCCCTCCCTCCCTCCCTTCCTCCTTCCCTTCCTTCTTCCCTTACCTCGTACGCTAGCATGCCCCCAACAATCCTGGCAGCCTGCGTGAGAGACACTTGGATGGGCAGCTCCCCACGGGCCAGGCGGGAGGAGACGCATTCCACAGGCTGTGTTGGTTCAAGTGTACAAAGTGGGCAAATTAGCTCAAAGGTAGGATGAATGAAATCACTGGGTCTTTACAGCGGCCACTCATTACTGCTAAGGATGCGCTCTCTTTCTCCCTATACTTCCACCCTACCTCGAGCAAGGATTCGTCCATCTTGGGGTCCATCAGTTCCAAGGCGCTCATCGACTCGAACAAGGAAAAGGACGGCGCACAAATCATTTCGCCCGTACCCAGCGAACTGGCGGCAGCGCGGCATTCCTATTCATCGGAGTGGAGGGGTAGGCGAGGGGATATGGGGTTGGAGAAGGGGATGGTCAGGGGCAAGACGCATGGGAGAGAAGAAAGAACTAGAACGGCAAGGCGCTGTCAGCAGTCACAATAAACCCTTTCCTATCTAGTTCATATCGAGGAGGAGATTTCACTCGATGCGTGGGCGTGGTGCACGCGGCTAAGAGACATCGGAGGCTACTGCATGGTGACCGTAGACGTACCTCTGTGATGTCTTTCCAAACCGCGCTGCCGCTGCCGCTACCTTTGCCGTCCGTCACAATATCTTGCGTCCCGGCCTCCATGGCCACGCAGCACTGTGTGTGTGCGAGGGTTGTATTAGATTGCGTAAGCCACAAGTCAAAGCATGATGCGTCCGTTGCTTTGCTTCGCCGCCTCCACCATCCAGTCGACCTCACCACGCTTGTGACCACAAACTCTCAAAGTACCACGCTCCATTCACCCAAGAACATCCACAGACACGAGGTAAAGAGCACCGTTCAAGAGTAGAATGGATTTGTGGCCTGTGGCACTTTTTGGGAGTTGTCTCCCCCTCCATTTTTTAATGGTTGGATAGCTAGTATCTGTCTGGCCATATGCGCCAATATTTACCACCAACCCTTCCACCAACACTATACGCATTTATCTACAGTGTTGAAACCTACCAGAAAGGGCCACGGCAATGGACACATCATCTAAAGCCCATGCATCGCCCTTCTGGAGAGCCTGCCAACACTTTTTACGCACTCTTGAGTCGTCGACCTCCTCTCCCTCTGCCTCTGCATATTGGCGTGCCGCTATGACGCGGGCCCTACAACCAGGAGGAGGACAAGAGACAACTCGCGCTGCAACAATCGCCGCTGAGGCCTTGGGAGAGCTGCTGCTTCGGGACGACGAAGCCTCTCCACGCATCGAAACCCTGTTTCGCCCAGTCCTTCTGGACCTGGTGGCCTGGCTTGTCTCTACCTTTCACCACGACACTGCCGCCTCCGCTGACCAGGAGGTAGAAGAAGACGACCAAAGCAATCGTCGTCTACGTCTTCTTCTCCTCCTTGGGCGTCTACTCCCTCGGGGCCGGCACCTGCGACCGGTCGTCCATGACTACTTACATGGCGTCAGCCACCAGCCCCGTCGCCTGCCTCCCCTGGAGCTCGAGGGCGTGCTACCCGCGCTACACACATGCATTTCTTCCTGCCTCCCCACTAACAGCAACAAGAACGACACTGACGAGGACATGGCGACGCTACAGGCCATCCTGCTGCCTCGTTTGCGGGCTGTGCTTCTCACGGCCATGAAAGCAGACACGACGACGGGCACCACCCCGACCAACCGGAGCCTTATTTTCTGGGCCGCTCAATGCATTGCCCTCCTTTCTCACCTCTCCGAGAAGGAATCACAAACATTTTACGAGTCTCTTGGCCTTTACACTTCCTCCTCTGAAACCAACTGTGGCAGCAGCTGCTGCTGCAGCACGGTTGAGGCAGAGGCCTGCGCTCGCACCGCCCTAGCACCCTACCAAAGCCATCCTTCCCCCTCTTCTTTCGACTTGTCATTACCCGCCGATTCAAACAATGAAGTAGAAGAGTCACCGGAAGAGAGTGTCTCTCTTGATGTCGCCCGCGACTATCATCCTCTGGCCGAGGACCGCCTAGTCAATATCCAAGGCATCCTCCTCCCCAAGCGCCCCTCCTCCCTCCCTTTCTCCGCCTCGTTCTCGTCCTCAAGGCGCCGCCAGCGACAAGGCCACCCACGTCTGATCCTTACCCCTTCCACTCGTGCTGCCTGCCGTGCCCTTGCCGTTGAGCTCTCTGCCAGCAGCAGCAGCAGCAGCAGTACCCCTCGCCCGCTCCTCCTCGCCGGCCCCGGGGGCTGCGGGAAGTCACTCCTCCTCCGCTTCCTCGCTCATGCCACTAACAACGCGGACATGCTCGAAATGCATTTAGACGACCAAGCAGACGCGAAAGCCTTGCTTGGCGCTGTGGTGTGTGGAGAGACTCCGGGTGAGTTTCTCTGGCGGGCAGGCCCCCTGACCCTCGCAATAGAACGAGGCCAATGGGTGTGCATCGAGGACGTTGACCGGGCCCCTGTAGAGGTGCTTGCGGCCTTAAGCCCTCTATTAGAGACGGGGCAGCTGACCTTGCCTGGACGAGCGACCCCGATCCAGGCCCATGCGAATTTCCGGCTGTTCGGGACCGTGACAACGTCGGACTCTTCCTCGCTGAAGCCGCTGTTGGGTGGTTTGGCGGCTTTGGCGGGCCCGTGGGTGTATGTGCGTGTAAAGGGCCTGGAGGAGGAGGAAGTGAGCGAGGTCGTGAGGGGCGTGTGTCCAGGGTTGCCTTCGCTGGTGTATTCGCTGCTGCTGCAGACATTCGCTGCGCTTCCGCCTCAAATAAGAAGACGGCGCGTTTCGCCGTTAAGGGATATCATTAAGGTGGGACGGCGCTTAGCTTCCAGCATGTCTTCCCTCCTTCCTTCCTCCTCCCTTATGGAGACTGGGGGGAAGGAGAAAGAAGGAGGGGAGGCGTATATCACGGAGGCGCAGCGACTTGAGGTCCTGTCCCATCTTTTGGATGTGGTGGGAGGAGGGGAGGGAGGGACGGAGGGCGGAGAAGGCAGCATAGCATATGGCGTGCTGACACGGTTGTGGAACGTGCGAGTCGAGCGATTGGAGGAGGCATGTTTGAGACATCGGCCGGCTTGGGGCCACGTGGCGGTGACAGTGAAGAAGGGAGGGACGGAGGAAGTGGAAGGAGGGAAGCGTGACGAGAACGTGCAACGTGTCGTCCTACGGATTGGCCGTGCGGTTCTTCCTTGTCTTCATTTTAAGTCTTTGGGGCTTGGGGGTAGAAGTTTTGACCTAGAGGACTCTCGGAAAAGAAGCGGCAGCTGTAGCAACGACCCATCTTCAATCTCTTCCTTTTCCTCCTCCTCCTCCTCCTCCTCCTCCTCCTCTTTCGTCTGGACAAACCACGCATTGCGCGCCCTCGAACGGGTCGCGGTGGCTGCGGGGGCCCATGAACCCGTCCTTCTCATAGGAGAGACAGGCTGTGGGAAAACAACCATGATCCAGGCCTTGGCGCGAGAGACGGGGCAGACCCTTGTCGTCCAGAACCTCTCTTTACAAAGCGACGGTGCGGATTTGGTAGGAGGCTTTCGGCCGGTGGAGCTCGCACAGGCGGCTCGACGACTGTACACTGAATTGTTACCTGCGTTTGAGGCTTTATTTTCACGGAAGAAGAACGCGAGGTTCCTGGATGCCCTGGCCATGGCCGTGCAAGGACAGAAGTGGAAGAGGCTCGCGGAGGGGATGAAACGGGCGTTGGCTTCGGCGGAGGAAAAATTGAAGAAAGAGGAAATGGAGGGGGAGGAGGGAGAAAAAGAGGGAGGGGGGGAGGGAGAGAACCTACGGGCTCGATGGGCAAATCTGGCCGTGGCTGTTCATCGTTTTGACCGGCGGGTGTCGGCGTCGTCCTCCTCGTCCTCGTCCTCGTCCTCGATGATGATGGCATTTGAGTTTGTTGAGGGGCTGCTGGTCAAGGCTGTAAGGGAAGGCCACTGGGTGCTGCTCGACGAGATCAACCTTGCCTCTGCCGAGGTCCTGCAACGCCTTACTCCCCTCCTCGACCACGAGAGTGGAAGGGAGGGAGGAAGCGAGGGTGGGGGGGGAGGAGGAGGTTCCCTGGTCCTGACGGAGAAGGGAGACGTGGCCCCTGTGCCTCGTCACCCGAATTTCCGGTTGTTTGCAGCCATGAACCCTGCTAATGATGCGGGGAAGAAGGATCTCCCTCCCTCACTCCGCGCCCGTTTCACCGAGGTGGAAGTGAGTGAGTTGACCGATCCCCAAGACCTGAGGGCGGTGGTCCGGCAGGCATGGGGAGAGGGGGGAGAAGGAGGAGGAGGGGGGATTGACCCAAGCGATCTTGTCAAGCTCTATTTAAGATGTCGGACGCTAGCAGAGACGGTGCTTGTAGATGGGGCGGGGCAACGGCCTCGGTACTCCCTTCGGACCCTCACCCGAGCCCTGGCGGCGGCACGGGCGTTAACAGCAGCGCCGCAGCACTTCCCACCATTGCGGGCTTTACTGGAAGGATTTGCATTGGCCTTTGAGACACAGCTGCAAGAAGCGTGTCGACCCGTCCTCCATCGGGAGCTCCTCGCTGCCCTCTCCTCGTCTATCCTCTCCTCCTCTTCTGCCACCTCTCACAGGGCCCTTCCCGGCCTTTCTGACAAGGAGCTCGAGCAACCAAGCCGTCGACATCCCTCCTCTTCCTCCTCCTCGTCTTCTTCCTGGGAACTCGTCTCCGGCCCTTTCTGGCTCCCCTCCGGCCCCCTCCCTCTCCGGGACTGGAGTAAGGAAGAGGGGGGAGGAGGACGCGGCACCAAGCGCTTTGTCCCTACCCCCTCAGCGCAGTTAGCTCTCCGTGCCCTCGCGCGCGCAGTGGCAGGAGGGCAGGGCGCGCCCATTCTTCTCCAGGGGCCGACGAGCGCGGGGAAAACGACGCTGGTGGAGTACCTGGCGGGAAGGACGGGGCATGTCTGCGTGAGGATAAACAACCACGAGCACACGGACGTGAGCGAATACACGGGCAGCTATGGCACTGACCCCGAGACAGGCCAGCTCAAGTACCGGGATGGGCTGCTGGTCAAAGCACTGAGGGAGGGCGCTTGGCTAATCCTCGATGAGCTCAATCTCGCCCCTCCAGAAGTGTTGGAAGGGTTGAATCGCCTTTTGGACGACAATCGGGAGCTACTCGTGCCGGAGACGCAGGAGGTGGTTGTTCCTCACCCTGCCTTTCGACTTTTCGCCACGCAGAACCCACCCGGAGGGGCGTATGGTGGCCGGAAACCCTTGTCTCGGGCGTTTCGGAACCGGTTTTTGGAGATAGATCTCGGCGCGATCCCTACGCCGGAGATGGAGCAGATCCTGCACGAGAGGATAGGAATGGCTCCTTCCCACTGCCGAATGCTTGTGGGGGTAATGGCGGCGCTGCAGGGCAAGAGAACGCGGTCGGGGGTGTTTGCGGGGAGGGAGGGTTTTGTGACGCCAAGAGACTTGTTGCGATGGGCGAGCAGGAAGCCGAGCAACAGACAGGAAATTGCCGAGGAGGGGTTCATGCTCTTGGGTGAGCGACTGCGGAGGGAGGAGGAGAAGGAAGAGGTCAGGCTTGTGTTGGAAGCGGCGTGTAAGGTTACATTGGATCCGGCGACACTTTATTTGCCTTCTTCCCAGTCGTCCCTCGCTTTCTCGTCCTTGTCCTCGTCTTCGTCCTTCACGGCGGACCCTGCGGCTATCGGGGCTTGGTTGGCTCCCTACGTGGAGGGCGTGGGGGAGGAAGCGTCGGAGGGCAGGAGGGAGGAAGTGGTCCGACAAGCCATGACAGGCATGGCGATGACTCCCTCTCTTGCTCGACTTCTCAAGTTGGTGGGGAGGTGTGTGGCACATGAAGAGCCTGTTTTACTCGTGGGAGAGACGGGGGCTGGCAAGACAGCAGTGTGTGAGGTGTTTGCTCGTTTGAGGCAGTCGCCTTTGCATGCGGTGGGGTGTCATGCCAACACTGAAACAGCCGATTTGCTTGGATCCCTGCGGCCGTTGAGGGGCCGGGGAGTGATACGGGAGGACATCAAGGGGAAGATGAAGAAGATGGTAGAGGTACTGGGGGAGGGAGGAAATGAGGGGCAAGACATGGTCTTGTCCGTGTTGCCTGACCCGGAGAAACCGCGAGCGGTTCAGGCATGGTTTGAAGCGGTCTTGGCTGTGGCGGCCAAGCGTCAAGAAAGAGAAGACGAAGGAATGGAGGAAGGGATGGAAGACGGAGCGGAAGAAGGGGAAGGGCCAGAAGATAATCAGCCTCAGACCCCCACCGCTATCTCTACCACCATCCCATCCTCGACCTCCTCCCCATCCTCGACCTCCTCCTCCCGCACACGAAAGCGCAAGCGCGCCATTTCAAATGCTGCTACCAACGGCCTCCCTTTCTCATCACCCCCTCTTCCTTCTCCTTCATCTCTTCCTTCTTCATCGCATGCTGCCTCCCTTGCCCTCCTCTCCTCCCTCGGCCACGCTGCCATTGCACTTTCCCAAAAACTGTCCTCCACATTGTTTGAGTGGGTTGATGGCCCTTTGGTAACAGCCATGAAAGAGGGGCACGTGATACTTTTGGACGAGATCTCCCTTGCCGAAGACGCAGTGCTCGAACGTCTCAATTCCGTTTTGGAGCCTGGCCGATCCTTGACATTGGCAGAGAAGGGAGGGGGGAAGGAGGGAGGGGAAGAGAGCGGGGAGGATGGTTCGCACTTGGTCGCCGCGCCGGGATTTCGGCTGTTGGCGACTATGAATCCGGGGGGCGATTATGGGAAAAGGGAGCTATCGCCGGCCTTGCGCTCACGTTTTACTGAGATTTGGGTCCCTCCTCTTCGGGCGAGAGAGGACGTCTCAGCCGTGGTCTTGTCAGTGCTGAGCCCTCCTTCCCTCCCTCCCTCCCTGGGCTTGGCGTCGCTGGCGAATCCGATGCTAGACTTTGTGGATTGGTTGAGGAAGGGAGAAGGGAGAAGGGCAGGAATGATGGGAGGGGGAGCATTGGCGGCGCCCGCGATCTCGCTCCGGGATTTGTTGACGTGGGCGGGATTTGTGGTCAGCATGACCACGACAAGTGCAGCAGTTCTGCCAGCAGCAGCAGCAGCAACAGCAACGTTGGAGAGGCAAGAAGAAGCTGCAGCAACAATGTCGACGACGAGGAACCGGAAAGGGAGGAGAAGGAATAATATTGGAAGCAGCGACAGCAGCATTAGCATGCCAAATGCCAGCAGCAACAACAAAAAGAATGAGGGTTACCAGCCTGCAGTCATGTCTCTCCCGGAGGCCTTCGTCCACGGTGCGGAGCTTGTCTTCCTGGACGGTCTCGGTCTAGGGGCATCCTCTTCCACCTCCTCCTCATCAATCGATGCCTTCCGCTCCCGCGCACGTCAGCACCTCCTCACCCTCCTCCCCTCCCCTTCCCACCACGCCGCCGCGCTACAAGCCTGGGCTTCCCTCGCCCGTGATTTCCCTCCCTCCCTCCATATTTCCAACCCCCACACGTTTGGCATGAACTGTTTTCTTATCCCCCGCGGGCCCCTCCCACATATCGATCCGCATTTCGTCCTCAATGCTCCCACCACGGCCAGCAATCTCCTACGGGTCCTACGTGCGCTGCAGATGCCCCGTCCTATTCTTTTGGAAGGGTCGCCGGGGGTGGGGAAGTCGACGTTGGTGGAAGCGCTGGCTCGAGCCAGTGGATACGCCTTAACCAGAATCAATTTGAGCGAACAGACGGACCTGAGTGATCTGTTGGGGGCCGATCTCCCCGTTGCTTCCTCTTCGTCTTCTTCAGGGACGGAGGGGGAAGAGAGGGAGGACGAGGAGAAACACCTGGTGGTGGAGGAGGAGGGAGAGGATAGCGGGCCTGCATTTGCGTGGCAAGACGGGCCGTTGCTCGCGGCGTTGCAGGAAGGAAAATGGGTGTTATTGGATGAGCTTAACCTGGCCACGCAGGCAGTGCTTGAGGGCTTGAACTCTCTCCTCGACCACCGACACGAAGTGTACCTACCGGAACTCGGGCGGTCGTTTCCGTGTGCCCCTGGTTTCCGGGTATTCGCGGCTCAGAATCCTCTGGGACAAGGAGGAGGGAGGAAAGGTCTCCCACAGAGTTTTTTGAATCGATTTACAAAGGTTGTGGTGGATCCACTGCGAGAGGAGGATTTAAGGTTGATTTCTGCGGCAAAGACGAGGGAGGGCGAGAAAAAGGGAGAGGAGGACGAGATGGAGGTGGTGCGTCAAGACGAGGAGAAAAAAGGAAGGAAGGAGGGCTTGGTTAGGGCTATGGTGGCGTTTAACCAGCGGGTGTCGGAGGAGGTTGTGGGACGGGGGCTGTATGGGAGGAAGGGCGGGCCTTGGGAATTCAACCTTCGTGACATCTTTCGATGGACTGAGCTGGCAGAGACAGAGCGAGGGGTGAATCTTGGAAAGGAGGGAGAGAAAGCGTATGCACACGTCTTAGGGACGATGGAGACGATTTATGCGGCGCGAATGCGCGACTCGAAGGACCGAATGTTCATGCGACAGACCTTACGAGAGGTTATGGTTGCCCATGGCCTTCTCTCCTCCCTCCCTCCCTCCTCCCCCCCCCCTCCTCCCGAGATTATCCTCTCCCCCTCTTTCCTGCGCATTGGCCCCATCCTCCTTCCTCGTGCCCCTACCGGCGCGTTGAACGACCTAGAATGCCGCTCTTCCCTCGCTTTCCTTCTTTCTACTCCTCACCTCTGGCGACCCCTGTTATCTGTCGCTCGCTGCGTGCGTCAGGCGTGGCCCTGCCTGCTGGTGAGTGCAGGTGGCGGCGACGGCAGCAGCAGCAGCAGCAGTCAACTACCGAATAGCAGTGCTCAAATGGTGCGTGCGCTGGCGAAGCTCCTAGGAGGGCGCGAGGGCGGGAGGAAGGGAGGGGTGGTGTTAGAAGAGCTGCCACTGACGCCAGCGACGGACGTTTCGGAATTGCTGGGTTCATTTGAGCAGAAGGACCAGAGCCAGGAGTGGGAGGCGTGGAGACGGCGTGTGGCATCTCTTCGGACGGGGGTGACCAGAACCTTGCTGCTGGCTTTAGCGAAGGCCGCGAGGGAAGGCGCTGAGGGAGGGATGTATCTTGCAGCTATTGTTGAGGCGTTGAGTGGACTAGAGTCGGCAGGAGTGGCGGCTATGACAGCTACCGGATCGGCGACGGCTGGGAAGAGCAGTGGCGGTAGTAGTACGTCGGTAATGGAGGAGGTGGAGAAAACACAGCGATCTTTGTTGATGGTCTTGGAACGAGCCATTGCTGCTCTCCCCTCCACGACCTCTTCGTCTTCCTCCTCCTTCTGCTCGGAGCTCCGCCACCTCCAACAGCACATTCCGCCCTTCCCCTCCTTCTCCCCTTCCTACTCGTCCTCCTCTTCCTTGAAGCAAATGAAAGGCCGCTTTGTCTGGGTTGATGGCCCCCTTGTCAATGCCCTCGAGCGCGGCCACTGGCTCCTCCTCAGCAACGCCAACCTCTGCCCCGCCTCCGTCCTCGATCGTCTAAATGCCCTTCTTGAACCCAATGGCTCGCTGCTACTCAGCGAAGCAGGCACCAACTCTTCTCCCTCCAACTCTTCCTCCCTCCCGCCCTCCCCGCGTGTGTTGCGCCCCCATCCGAATTTTCGATTGTTTTTGTCTATGGACCCGGCAGTGGGGGAGGTCTCCAGGGCGATGAGGAACCGATGCGTGGAGGTAGCAGTGATGGAGGGAGATGAGGAGGGAGGGGAGGAGGGAGGAGGGGAGAGAAGGATGGCGCTGGCTGGGCCACTGACTCTGGCGGTAGCACGGGTTTTGGGACGGGGAGAAGGGAAAGAGGGAGGTTTGATTTTGGCGGCGGGGATGGTGGAAGCGCATGCGGCGCTGATGGAGCTGGTGCAGCGGAAGGAAGGAAAGAAAAGGAAAACTAGGGGAAAGGAGGCAGCATCAGCAGCAGCAGCAGCAGCAGCAGCAGCAGCCACCTTTAATAATTTTGCCGGCGTGGAAGATTCGACCGCGTTATGGCGACACCAAGGTGCACTGTTGCGATGGGGGGAGGTGACGGGCTGTCTGCTAGAGCAGGGGCATGTCCGGAGCGAGGCGCTGACTGAGGCCCATGCCCGGACGTATAGTGGCCTTTTCCCTCCTCACATCCCATTATCTCTCTTTTACGACTCAAGCGCGGCTTGGATGCGTTTGCTTGATGAGAACTGTTGTATAAGCAGACCTAATCATGGTATCAGCAACAGCGTTAGTAGTAGCAGCAGCGGCAACAGCGGCAGTAGTAACAGCATTTGCTTAACCTTTGTAGACGCCGAGGCAGGGACAATGACGCGTGATCTGCATCTACTAGTGGCCTTGAAGGAACTGCTACTCCCCCTCCTCTTCCCATTGAAGAGCAGTAATGATGATAAAGACGGGACAGACGTAGCTCGCCGCATTTGCTTAAGTTTGGAACTTGGAAAGCTACGAGAGGGCCAGGAGAAGCAGGGAAGGAAGGAAGGCAGCAATGTCCCGTCTTTTCTCTCTTGTGCTACCAGTATCCCCAATGGCATTTGTTTATTGCTGGAACTTTGCCTGCGAGTGCTTCGGCGTGCCTGTCCGGTTGCCACGCGTCTAACTCCGCGAGTGGAGGCACTGCAAGCCCTCCTCCGCTCCTTCGACAGCGCGTCTCTCCCTCCCTCTGGACTGGGGTCTGGTGCGATTGTTCCTCTCTCTCACGGCCATCAGGTGTCTCTTGCTCTCGGTCATGCAACGGATATTCTTCGATCTTGTCCCATGGTGGCCAAGGCCCTACAGCTCGGCCTGGCGCTTGCCTCATCATTATCGTCTTCTTCCAGCCCTTTTTCTGTATTGGAATGGCCATTGGACCACCAAGAGATGGAGGAGCTGTGGGAAGCCCATCTCATCGTCACGGGGGGAAGAAGGGAGAGAGGAAAGGAAAACAGGAGGGAATGGCGTATATTCCAGGCGACAGCAGCAGCAGCGCGCGTAGGGACACTGGCTCGCCTGCCCCAGCGCGTACGGGAAGCGGAAGCGTTTGGGTTCTACACTGGTCAGCGAGGCCAGTTACAGCACCGGCAGGATTTGACCTGGATGGAGGTGGCTATTTTGATGGGAGCGGCAGCAACTGCAGCTGCAGGGCAAGGGGAAGAGAGAAGAGCAGGAGGAGGAGCAGCTGTGGCAGCGGCTGAAGAGCTTTTGCCGGGAGGTTTGGAAGCTTACCCGATGTTGCCACTCTTGCCCATCCTCTTCCAATCTTTTGACAGCGTGATGGTAGAAATGTCATTGGCGGAAGAGGAAAGGGTAGAAACGAGTGAGAACGAGAGACAGGACAAAACGGTGCAGCAGCAGAAGCAGATGAAGTTGCTGTGGCGCCGACGTGACGATATGTGGGGTGCATTAGATCGGGTGGTGGCACTTAAACTGTCTCCTTCGAATCCTCCCTTCTCTTCCTCCTCCTCGTTGCCGCAACTGGCTCCTTTTCCCTGGCCGCGTTTCTTGGCCTCCTGGCCCCGCTTTGCTAAGACTGTCCGTGGGGCCGTGTCTCTTCTTCATTTTTCTTCTTCGCAGCAACAGCAACAGCAACAGCAACAGCTCCTCCATCTTCTGGAGCGGGTGGGGAACGATATTGAACGTGCGTGTGGCGGCGGCAGTGTACTTGGCCTGAAGGATCGATTGTGGAAACGCGGCGGACATCCAGCCGTCTGCTTCCAAGGGGAGCAAGCCAGAGCCCTGGGAGCTCTGCATCTTCTAGGTCAGTCCCTCACCTCCGCCTCCGCCCCCTCCTTCGACCTGGTCCTCCGTGAGGGCAGCCCTATCGTGGCCGTGCCCGAGTCCGTCCGACAGGAAGTGCTCCAAGCCCTCTGTACCTTACATTGGGCCTTCACGGACGAATACCGTCCTTCCCTTGCTTCTTCCCACTCTTTATCCTTCTCGTCCGCATCAGAGGTGATGCTTTTGGGCTTGCCGGCGTCGTTTCAGGAGAGGGTGCGGGTGCTGTGTGCGGCAGCAAAGGAAGAGGTGGATGAGAAGAGTATTGATGTCTCTCTTGCTGCAGGGGATGACAATGAGAGTGACGATGAGGAAGCCGATGAAGTGAATAATGAGGAAGGGAGGGAGAGAGGACAAGGAGGTTGGAAGAAAAGGTACATGGTGTTGTTGGTGGAGAATGATAGGATTGTGACGTGGGCGCAGGTGCAGCTCGGACGCCTGCTTCTCCCTTGGGCGGCTCAGCAGGAGATGAGGATCATTTACGCCTTGGAAAAAGCCTTGATGCTTGTGATGGAGAAGGAAGGGGGGATGAAGGAAGGGATGGCGGGCGAGGCTGCGTGTAAGACGTTCAAAATGGTCCTGGCCACGGTGAGTGGAGCTGTGGTGCAGGCGCGGGCGTTGTTGCAGCTGTGTGTGCGACACCAAGTCCGCGATGTCTCTCATCTTCGCCCCTATCAAACCCTCGTCTGGCTCTGGGAGGCCAACTTTTCAGCTAGAGGAGCAGAACTTACAGGAGACGGAGAAACAAGAACAGGTGGCGTTATTCTGGAGCTTCATCCACTCGGGCACTTGATTGCATCCCTCCTCCCCACCCTCCGCACCAATCTCCACCACGCCCTCTGGCAGGGACTAGGACGGGACGGCCACTGGGGCCTGGTTGCAGGGGAAGAAGAGAATCCCTCTTCCTTCCCCCTTCCTATCGCTCCCTCCCTCGTTCCTTTGGGACCATCTGACCCCTCGTGGGTGCTGGCTGCGCCGGTGTCTCGTCTTGTTTGGTCACTGCTGCGGGTAGGAGGTGGAGATCGAGGTTCGGTGGGTCTGACAACCCTGGAGGGAGGGAAACAACGCCAACAGCAACTTCAGGAGGCAGTGAGGTTGCTATCGTTGGTGAGACGGCAACAAATGGAGCAGGTGCAGCAGGAGCAGAAGCAGGAAGAGTTGGTGGCGATGGGAGGTGGGAGGGAAGTAGGCAAGGTCGACATAGACGACGAGGAAGGGAGGCACATTCAGCATGCATTGCTGTACATGATTGGTGCGTATGAGGGGACATTTGCCTCAGATGATTGGCAAGCCCTCCATCGTCTCCTCTTTCAAGGATCTCCCTCGGACTCACCCTCCGTCGAGGCTTGGTTAGAGCAGATAGCCCTGCTGTCCTCTCGCTCAAAGGATCATCGTTTCGCCTCTGCCGCGACCACGTTGCTGCAGCCCGCACTTCGGGCCATGGCTGCTATCATCTCACCTTATTCTTCCTCCTCTCCCTCTTCCTCGTCTTCAGTCCCTCTCTCTTTCCACTTGGCGGGTCTGGCGTGGGTACGTCTAGGCCTGCTTCGTTTCCATCTGCTCGTCCCTTCTCGGCCAGTGGATCCAGGAGAAGCACCGCTAGCCAAGCAATCCCTTGTGAAAGAACGTTTGATTGTCTTGGAGACTGAAGCTGCAGCTCGCTCATGGGGCGCACGGTTGGAGAGAGGAGTTGTGGGGGGAGAGGGGGGGGGAGGGCGTCTAGAGGAGTTGAAGCAGGAGATGGCGGAGCTTCGGGAGGAAAGCGTGCGTTTGGGACTCCTGGCGGTGCAGAGGCCGCGAGAGGAAGGAAAGGAGGGAGGGGGAAGATTTGTGTCATTGCGAGCGGAAATGCTGGAGGCGGTGAAGGGGCTACTGTCTCCGACGCGCTTGAATGCGATGATTGAGGCACTTGCTGTCACCGCCGACAGCAGCAGCAGCGGTCTAAGAAAGCAGGCCAGTGGCAGTAGCACGCTACGAAAGGCAGCACGTGTCCAGGCTTTGGCCCGAGCACACGCACAGGTAGCAGCGTGGCAAGCCGCAGTCGGAAGCTTGATCCAGCGGTTGCGGGTGCGTTATCCTTACCACCTTGATGTGCTAAACCCCTTGCTTGCAGCGTTGGGGGATGTGAGGTATGGACTTGCTCTGGCCATGTCGGCCGCCACGGTAGCAGTGTCTGTACGGAATGCAGAGAGGGAGGCATACCACCCTGTCCAAGCCTTAGCGCAGTTCCCTTTCCCCGTTGTAAGCGAGGAGGTGAAGGAGCACAACGATGACACAACTTGCCTAGCGGGTGCATTGGCTCCTTCCTCCCTTCCGGCCAAGCTACATGTTCCTGCCCTAATTGCCCGTCTTTGTCGCTTGGAAGTGCAATGGCACGCCACGCATGCTCCTGATGTCCGCACGCGTCTCCGTGCGGAAGTTGAAGCTTTGTTGAGTCAGTTAAGCGAGGTGTGGGTGGCTGCAGAGGAGAAGGCGAAGGAGGAAAGGGCCAAGAGGGAGAGTATCTTTCGACAGCGGGAGGAAGAGGAGGCGATGAGGGAAGGAGAAGATGCGGCAGCTATCGCAGCGGTGGCCCGCGAAGAGGCTGCTGAGCTCCAGCGGTTCTTCCCTGGTGAGGAAGGGGGGGAGGAACTGCCTGAGGGTGGATTTGCTGGGTCTGCGGATGGTGGCATCAGTGGCAGCAGTAGCAGCAGTTGTAGTGCCTTGGGATTGACAGACGAGCAAGTTTCGGTCATTGTTGGGGCGTGGTCTCGGCTGGCGGTGGGTGATGGTAGCAGCAGTAGCATCAGCAGCGACAGTTTTGCGCAGTATCACTCGGTGATGCGACGGCTGGCCTTCCGTCTCTCCTACTCCTTGGCCTCGACCTTGACTATGCCCGCAGATCTTGACGGCCCCGCCTCCCCAAGCAGTAGCAGCGGTGAGGGTGGATGGCAGGGGGCACTGGTCCTCGCTCCGGGCCTGGATGATGCGTTGGAGGGATCCCATCTACTTGCTCTGTCCATTGCTGTCGAGGGTCTAGGTGCTGCCGTCCCATCGGTTCTTGTGGCTACATCTACGCTGCGCAATGGGAGGAAGAAGAAGAGAATGGTGAACAAGAGCTGGATGAAAGAGGAGGAGGAAGAAGCGGAGGACGAGGCGGGATTAGGGTTGGAAGGTTTGCTTCGGGCCGGCCTCGTCGAAGAGGCGGAAGGCAGCACCACCAATATTGGAAGTCGCCGTCTTTACGACTTTCATCACGACCCCGCCCCCATTTCGGAGGTTGCTTTAGTCCTTCCTGTCCTCCACCCACTTCTCACACGCCTCGGCTCCCTCTTAAAGCAGTGGCCGGGACACGCCGGTTTGGTGCAAGCAACCCGAGCGGCTGATAAAGTTCGTCACCTTGGCGTGCGCTCCTCTCTCTCCCGCCTCCTCCTTGCTTTGGAAGCCGCCCTGGCAGCAGCGCAGGAATGGGAGGCCTACGCGAGCAAGGCCGCGAGTCTGAGTGTAGAGATGGCTGCTGTGGCTACGCTTGTGATTCGATGGAGAAAGATCGAGTTGGAGACATGGCCAGACCTGCTGGCATTGCAGGAGAGGCAGGCGGCGAGTAAAGCGGTGAGGTATTGGTTGCACTTGCATCGGTTGACACGGCAAGCTTTGGGGGTGGGAGGGGGAGAGCGAGGAGAGAAGGAAAGGGAAGAAGGAGGAGCAGAAGCTACTGCTCCTCCTTTTGCCCCTTCCATATCGTCCTCGTCGTCGTGGTTGCTGTATGAGCTCCAGCAGCAGCAGCAGCAGCAGCAGCAGCAGCTTTCTTCTTTCCCCCCTTCTGCCCCTACCATCACGGCCGATCTTCGCGCCTTATTCGATGCTCTGGACTTGCTTATGCGGGGAAGTCCCTTGGGAGAGTACGAGGCGCGTCTCTCCCTCCTTCGGGCCTTCGCCCTCGAGTTCGTGGGACGATTTCAACAAGGGGAATTGCAGGAGGGAGGGAGGGAGGAAGGAGGGCTGGCGGCCTATGTAGTGTCGATTGGGAGGATGTTGGCGCTGTTGGTGAATTACTACCAGCAACTGTTGCCCCGCGTTCGAGAAGTCTTGAAGGCCAAACGAGGGCCGCTAGAGAAGAAGCTGCAGGAGGAGGCGAAGCTTTGTCGATGGGACGATCAGACTTACCATGCCCTTAAGGAAAGCACGACCATGTCACACAAGCGCCTGGTGAGGGTGTTGAGGGAGCATCGATTAGGGTTAGAGGCACCGGTGGGATCTCTGCTAGAGAAGGAGATGGAGGAGGGCAGGAGTGAAGGGGGGTGGACGGATGGCCCGGGAGGAAAAAATACCCAACTCCCCGCTTTAAAGAAAGTGTTTGGGGTGGTGGAGGCGATGAAGGATCATGGGCACGGGGAGCTCTCGCCGTCTCCTCTGTTGGTTGTGAAGAAGGAGGGGGAGGAGGAGGAGGAGATGGTGCAGGAAGGGCTGATGGAAAAGGAGAGGAAACTGCGGGTGAGGAAGGGGAGGAAGGGGAAGAAGGGAAAGAAGGACGAGAGCCAGCTGATGGAAAGGCAATGGGAGGAAGAAGAGGACGACGACGTGACCTGGCTGGGCCATCCTCTGCCAGCTCCTTCCTCCCCTCCTGCTTTCAGCAAGCTCCCCCACCCGATCCCATCCTCCTCCTCCTACCTGAATCGGCTGCCAAAGCTGGTCTCGCGGATGACAACGGTGCTACTGCGGCATGTGTATGCCCCTGATGCCTGCCGGCAGGGAGGAGGAATGAAACTCTGGGTCGAGAGCGAGGCGGTTGCTCACGCTGTCTTCGCACGCATGCGGGCCTTGCAGCAGCAGGAACAACGATCAAGAGTAGAAGGAGGAGGAGAAGGAGTAGAAGGAAGGAAGGAAGGGGGAAAGGCCAAGGGAGGATCCACCAAATCAGCGAAACAAAAAGCCGTTTTGGACTTACTGCAGGAGCTTCGTCGACAGGGCTGTGCCACAGGCACCTCTCTTGCCGCCCGCCTCCTCCGTGACCCCATCGCACTCGCCCACGCCCCCACACCCTTCGTCCTTGAAGGCCTCTTCCCCCCTCCGTCCCTCCCTCCCTCTCACCTCCTCTTTTCGCCCAAGGTCCACACTGGATGGAGCAAGGCCCAAACGTACTACATGCGGGGGCTGCTCGAACTCACCGGCCTCCGGGCTGACCTCCTCAACCGCCCTCCTCACCGCGACGTCCCGCCGACACAAGCTCAAACGATGCTCCGGCTTGCCGAGGGTCTTTCCACCATGGCCACTCAGCAGCGAGCGCTGCTCTTCGAGGTCGTTTCATGGGTAGAGAAGCTCCAGAGGGCGGTTGGATGGATGGGGAAGGTGGGGGGAGAGGAAGAGGAGGAGGGAGGAAGGGTGCTGCCGGCACAAGGTGGGCTGAGAATAGCGCTGACGAGACAGGCGGCGCTTTTGGAGGCAGCGGGGGAGGGACTGGGGCAGGTGCATGTTCTGGTAGCCACCGTAGCTGGAGCGAGAAAGGAGGAGACTTCATCTGTCTCTTCCTTTTCCTCCTCTTCGTCTCCTTCAATTGGGCTTCTCCCCTCCTTGTTCTCGTCGTGGGAGCAGCGCCTTCGGGCCCTGGCAGTGGAGATGCGGCAGGCCTTGACCAGCGCAATTCTCACTTACCATGAGGAGGTATTGAGGGAGGAAGGGGTGCGTCTCGCAGCTGAGGCAGCAGCAAACCTGAGCAGCAGCCAGGTGATCCTTGCTGCCCTTGCCCCGCCACGGGTGCTTGCGCCTGTGCTGACGGCGTTGGCGGCGGTTGGGCGTGTGGAGAGGGGGAGGGAGGGAGGGAGGACGAGAAAGGGAGGGAGGGAGGATGTGAAGGTGGCGTTGGAGGGTGTGGCTGAGGCTTGCCTCTTGTCAGTACAGGGACTGACGGCTCACCGCCCTTCTCCTCTCAAAAAGGAGAAGGATGATGAGGAGGAGGAGGAGGAGGAGAGGGAAGAGGAGGAGGAAAGGGATGAGACGCTGTTAGGTGCATTGACGCAAGGCGTGGCCGAAATCAAGGGGCTTAAATTGGGCCTACTCCACGCCCGGGTGCAAAAATTGCATGCTGCCCTCCTTCCTTCCCTCGACGATCTTGGGAAGAGCGAGGAAGAGGAGGAGGAGCTCGACGTGCCCACTCTTGTGCATGTGCACCGACTGCTGTCGTTGGTACTGGCGGGAGCGGGGCGGGTGGTGGGGGAGCTAATAATGGGAAATAAAGGCACGTGTAAGCTGACCTATGTCTGTTTGCGTGTATTTAGATCCCTGCTGTCTCAGGGGTTGTGTGGTGATGGGAAGGAGGGGGGGGGGGAGGAAGGTGGGGAAGGAGGGGAAGGGGAGGAAGGAGGGGCGGGGATGACATTTGAGGATGACGTGGAGGGAACGGGAATGGGGCAGGGGCAGGGAAAGAAGGATGTGACGGATGAATTAGAGAGTGAGGAGCAGTTGTTAGGGACGCAGAATGAACAAGAGCAAGTGGAGGACGGGGGGGAGGAGAAGAAGAAGGAGGAGAAGGGGGAAAAGTTGGGGCAGGAGGAGCAGGAGCAAGGAATGGAGATGGATGGCGACTTTGACGGGACAATGCATGAACTGGAGGAGGGGAAGAAGGAAGAGGAGGAGGAGAGGGAGAATGCGGAGGAGGAGCTGGATAGGGAGATGGGGGATGTGCAGGAGGAGGGGGATGTAGTGGACGAGAAAATGTGGGGTAGTGAGGATGAGGAGGAAGAGGAGGAGGAAGGACGGGAAGAGGAGGGTCCTGAGAAGATGGAGAGGAATTCAAAGGTCAAAGGAAAGCCGGAGGAAGGGGAGATGAGCACGAAGGAAGAAGGGCAAGAGGAGATGGGGGAAGGGAAGGAGGAGGAGAAGGATTCTCCTGCTGTACCACCGCAACAGCAGGAGGAAAAGGCGGGTGAGGATGGAAAGGAGGGAGTTGAGGAGGAAGAGATGGCACGCAAAATGTTTGAGGAGGAGGAGGAGGAGGAGGAGGAGGGAGGGGGGGAAGGCGAAGTGCACGAAGAAGAAGAGTATGAAGAGCGGACACCGGGTGTAGATGTGCGGCCGGCGGATGAGAGTGAGCTGCCTGAAGACATGGAGGTGGAGGAGGAGGAAGGGGAGGAAGGGAAGGACGGCGGGATGGGGGCAGAGAAGGAAGTGGATGAGGGAGAAAGAGAGGAGAAGGAGGGAGAGGAGACGAGCGGGGGGCCGCAGGAGGAAGAAGAGGAAGGGGAGAAGATGGAGGAAGACCTTCCGCCCAGGGAGGGTGGGAAAGAGGGGAAGGGGGAGGAGGAAGAAGAGAAGGAGGAAGAAGAAGGTAACCCACCTGAGGCAGACCAACCGGAAGGCGGTGATGGCGGTGAGGACGAGAAGGAGGGCGACGGGCCAGAAAATGCTGCTAAGCCCGAGGAGGAGCAGCAGTATGCAAAGCAACAGCAACAGCAGCAGAAGACGTTCGGCTTGCGGGACTCTCAGGGGGATCAGTCAATGAGCAAGGGCGCAGATGGCGCGAAAAAGGAGAAAAAAAAGTCCCAACAGCAACGACAGCAGCAGGCCGAGGCTGGCGAGGCCGCGGGCAAGGAGGAGGAGGAGGAGGAGAAAGAGGAGAAAGTAGAGGAAGAGGACGGAGTGATGGAAGAGGAGGAGGAGGAGGGTATGGCAGGGGGTGGAGGAGGAGGGGATGGAGATGCGGAGTGGAGGCACACAGGAGTAGAAAGAGAGGAGAAAGGTCATAGGAAAGAGAAACAACAACAGCAGCACAAGCGGAGGGAAGCTCCTAATCCTTTCCGAGAAGCAGGCTCGGCAATGGAGCATTGGCATCGGCGCTTGGATGTCTTACAGCGGGAGGAGGGAGGGGAAGAGGAGGAGGGGAAGGAGGAGGGGAAGGAGGAGCGGGAAGGGGAGGAGGAGAGAGGGGGGGAGGAAGGGAAGGAGGGCGAGGGGACATATGAGCATGTTCCGAAGGGAGGAAAGGGAGCGACGACGCAAGTGTTAGCGCCGACGGAGATGGAGCAAAGGATAGAGGAGGAAGGAGGGGAGGAAGACAATAAAAAGCAAGGTGCGGGGGCGGAAGGTGAGGAGGAGGGAGGGAAGGAAGAAGAGAAAGGAGAGAAAAAGCAGGGTGGAGAAGAAGAGGAGGAGGAGGGAATGGACGTGGACGACAACGAGGACGGGCCCTCGAGGTGTTCGGCGGAGGAAGAGCGGAAATTAGCAGCAACTACAGCGTCTAGCTCCTCCTCGTCCTCCACCCCCAAGGCCTACAAGGCCAAGGGTGGGAGAGGCGGACAAACAGGGGAAAACGACCGAGGCGAGTCGCTGCCTGCCCCGCTGCCGCCGCCGCCAGTGCCCGAGACAGGCGAGGAAGAGGAGATGGGAACGGACAAAGGGAATGGGGATGGTATTGCTGAGGGCAGTAATGATGTAGAGGAAGAGGACGAGATGGGCACGGGCGGGACCGGGGCGAAGATCACCACAAACCAAGCCGCACTTCATCTACAGGATGCTCCAACCGAGGAGGAGCAGCAGCAGCATCAACAACAACAGTCTCATGCCTCCACCAAAAACAATGACGAGGATGAGAAGGAAGAAGGGGAGGAGGAAGAGGTACTGGATCTCCGTCAAGCCGTGCAAGGCCTCTGGCACGAGCACCCCCACCCGTCCTCGGATACCACCATGGAGCTTTGGTCCCGCTATCGGTCAGCTTCAGCCCCTCTTGCTCTGCGGTTGTGTGAGCAACTCCGACTTGTCCTAGAGCCACTGGTGGCGAGCAAGCTGGCGGGCGACTACAGAAGTGGGAAGAGGATCAATATGCGGAGGGTCATCCCTTACATCGCCTCCGGGTATCGAAAGGATAAGATTTGGCTGCGACGGACCAAACCGGCCAAGAGGGCGTATCAGGTGCTGCTGGCAATTGACGACTCGGGGTCGATGAAGCATTTTGAGGCAGAGGACATGGCGCTGACAGCTCTTGCTACCTTAGCGTCTGGAATGTCGGCCTTGGAGATAGGGGAATTGGGGGTGGCAGCATTTGGGGAGAATCTCAAGTTGGTACACGGCTTCGGGGAGCCTTGGACGGAGGATGCTGGGGCAAGGGTGTTATCATCGTTTACTTTTGAGCAGGAGGCGACGGACGGGGCAGCGATGTTGGAGAGTGTGTCGGCGGCCTTGGAGGCAGCGGCGGGGGGGGCGCGGCAACGACGGTCTTCGGCAATGGGGCTGCCGGAGAAGATTTTGCAGTTAGTGTTTGTGGTGTCAGATGGGTCATTTGAACGGGGGGATAAGGCAACGTTGAGGAGATTGGTGAGGGAGATGGCGGAGAAGGGTCAGTTGCTCGTGTTGTTGATTGTGGACAAGTCCATCGAGGAGAGGCAGGAGGTGGAGTATTCGGCGGCGGGCGGGGTAAAATTGTCGCGTTATTTGGATTCGTACCCGTTCCCGTATTACGTGGTGTTGAGAGACGTACAGGCGCTGCCGGAAGTGATGGCGGACGCGTTGAAGCAGTGGTTTGAGCTTTTGAGTCGTGGATAAAGTTGGAATAGAGAGGGGTGGTAGTGGTGGCGATGGGTGGTGGCGGGAATAAAATAAAGAGGAGGGGAAGCAAAGGAGACTGAAAAGGGAAAATTCAGAAGCATGTATGCATGTATGTATTCATTTTATATAGTTTACCCGTGCGTATTAAAAAAAAGCATAATATAATCATTTTTTCTCCAAAAGGGAAGAGAAAGAGGAATTAAAATAGAGTAAAATATAAGTATAGACATGCGGTAGATAATAAAAAGAAAAAATACAATCGGTATGACGAGCACGACTTTTAAAAGTTAAATGGCTTGGGATCGAATAGTACGAACAAGCCTCGCCGATGGAGGGAAGTTTCCATAGCTGCGAAATCGGACACCTGGCCTGATCCTCCACCCTCCCGCCCGAGACAAGGAAGGCTCCCCGGATGTGATTTCTTTTGCTCAGTCAGAGTTTTAGTGAGGAGTGCCTTAGTGACATTCCAATCCGACATACAAACCCTACACAGGCACATTCACAGCCCCGCCATCCACGCCATCATGAGCGACGACCCCGCAAGGTAGGCTTCCTTTCTTCCTTTCCTTATCCTTGTTATTCCTCATCATCGGGCTGCACATGCAGCTGCAACCACCTCACCCTTTCCACCTTACACACACCACCCTCCTCATCCCCAGTCAACCGTCGGTGTTGGTTGGCTTTGGCAGTGCCACGGGCAACTCCGAATTCATCGCTAAGCGGATCCATGCCGAACTACAAGAAAAGCACGGCCTGAAAAGAGTGCAGCTCTTTGCCTTGAACGATTGGAAGAAGTTGTCCGACCCGACCTTTGAGGAGTACCAAGCAGGAATCTTTGTCTGCGCCACCACAGGGAATGGCGACGCACCGGAGAACGCAGAGAAGTTCTGGCGGTTTTTGAAACGCCGCACGCAGCCCAAGACCTTGTTGAGTAAGGGCATGCACTTCGCCGTCCTGGGGCTGGGCGACACCAACTATGACAAGTTTTGTCACATGGGCAAGAGCATGGACGCGCGCTTGGGGGAGGTGGGGGGACGCCGAGTGTGCAAGGTGGGGATGGCTGACGAGGCCATGGGGTTGGAAGGGACTGTGGAACCTTGGATTGACGCCTTGTACCCGGCCTTGCTCAAGGTGTTGGGTCTCGATGGGCAAGCAGGAGCAGGAGCAGTGGAGGCCTCACCACCGACGACGACGACTGCGACGAGTGCGACGACGGCGAGTGTTGGGAATGCTGCTGCTCCTGCTGCTGGTGTCGAGACCCCTGCAGTGGTAGCTGCGACATCTGTCGCGGCGGCCGCTGCCCCGACGGTCAATGGCAAAGAGGTTGATAAGGAGGAGGCAGCAGCAGCAGCAGCAGCAGCAGCAGCAAAGGAGGACGCGGCTACAGCAGCAGTAACAACGGCAGTGGAAGCCAAGCTAACCCTGAAGGAACAGAAAGCCATGCATCAAAACCCCACAGAAATGTCAGGGCCGCAAATGCAAACGCGGGGGGGGGCGCTGACCAAGGAAAGTGGAGCCAGATGGTTGGCTGATATGGTGCTTTCTGAGGAGTTCTCTCGGATACAAAAAGAGGCGAAGGAGATGTTGAAGGCCACGCCCTTGGTACCCTACGCACCCTCGGTCAAGATCGTCGTCTCAAAGGAGGAGGAGGAAACAGCAGCTGCGGCACCTACTCCTGCTGCTACCAAAGGTACCAGTATAGCAGGGCGTAACCCCCTCGCCCTTGCTGCACCGATTCCAGTTGCCGCATCCCCCTCTCCGGCATCGGTGCCCTCCACCCCACCCACTCAACCCCCAATGACCATGAGCAACGGCACGCCTCATTCCCTGCAAGTGAAGACGACCTTCCCCCCGTCCTCTGTTCCCTCCTCTTCCTCCCCTGCCGGCGCCGGCACCAGCATCAGCCCCGGCCCAATCTCCGGCCGTCTTTCTCCTTTCAGCGGAGTCGCCAACGGCGGCTGGCACAGTCCCTCCATCTCCTCCCCCACCACCACCTCCGCCGGGGCTCCTGCTGCTGGTGTTGCGGTGGCTGCTGGTGGCACCTCCCCTTACTGCTACGAACATCCGGCCCGTGGGTTGGTGACCCGTGCCAGGTATTTGACAAAGACTGCGGAAAAAACTGCGGAGAGACGGGTGCTTGAGATAGAGATCGATACAAGCGCCTGCTCCCCGCCCTTTCCATATGTTCCTGGGGATGCCATAGGCCTAAGGTGCCCCAACCGACCGGCGGCCGTGGACGTCGTCATGGCGAGGGTGGGTTGGAGGGGGGGGGGGGGGGGGGGCATGGTGAAGGTGGTGGCGGGGATGGCGCTGGGTGGGCTGTTGGGGGCAGAGGAATGGAAGGTGGAGGAGGTGGTGAGGGAGATGATGGATTTGGAGGGCTCGCCCAAGCCGCATGTCCTGCGGGTGCTGGCCTCCTTCACGCAGGACGAGGAGGACAGAGCGGTGTTGTTTTGGATGGGTGGAGGAGGGGGAGGGAGTGGAGGAGGGAAGGCCATGTATGAGAAGTGGGTGGTCAGGCAGCGGTTGACGATAGGGGAGGTGTTGGAGATGGTGCCGAGCTGCAGACCCACCTTAGCAGCATTGCTGGATGTGTTGTCGCCCATCCCCGCCCGGTATTATTCTGTGGCGTCTTCGCCGTTGGTGTGTCCCTCCAAGCTGACGGTGGCGTTCAGTGTGGTGAAGTATACGCTGGCCGTGGCCGGGGAGGGAGAGAGGGAGGGAGGGGTGGTTAGGAGGAAGGGACTGTGCACGACCTGGTTGGAGGAAATGCTGCGGGAGGCTGGTGCCACGGGTGAGACATCGGGCGACAAAATCCAGGACCTCCGTCTGTCTTCTGCTTTGCCCTCCGTCTCTATCTTCCTCAAGCCTGCGAAGGAATTTGTTTTGCCGGGGAGCGCCAAGTGGCCCTTGGTGCTCGTCGGGCCTGGCACGGGTGTTGCTCCATTTATGGGCTTTTTGTCGCACCGACGGGCACGCCGGGCGGCTATTGAGAGCGCGAAAGCGGAGGTGTGTAGTGGCTACTGGAGGGGGGGATTTGAAGTGGAGGGGGGGGAGGAGGGGGGGGG
>Ga0160420_100198_pt1 | contig 33922 bp, 29 predicted proteins | sample CelAP2metagpilot_FD_108197 | JGI IMG/M metagenome (GOLD analysis project Ga0160420, IMG submission 108197) | Phycosphere-associated microbial communities from algal ponds in Kailua-Kona, Hawaii, USA - Cellana AP2-5-5 metagenome pilot | ecosystem: Engineered > Artificial ecosystem > Aquaculture >... | reverse complement strand
ATGTGGCTTTTGATTGGTTGGTGCGAATGACAGCAAAGCCGCCATCTGTGGGGAAAGTATTAGAAGGGATGGAGTGGGGGATGGAGGGAAGGGCGGAGGAGGGTTCCCATTTGGATAGTTTGTGGGGGGGGTATTGAAGTAGGCTGCGGTAGATTGGAGGCAAAAAACAAGGCAGGAAAAACATGCATCGGAGAAACAAAGAAAAAAGAGGGCATGCCCCATGTTTTTGCCTACTTTTTCCCACTTCCTGTGTCGATGGAAGTGGGGAGAAAGGAGGTCGATTCGGAGCCTTGTAAACGGGACACCTTACGGAGAACATTAGCGACGTGGACACGCCTGGAAATGAGGATGCTTCCGCACCCATGTCATCTGATGCGGTGAAAAGATGGACACTCAACCTTTACATCGTTGGTTATAGGTGATAAGCTGGATCTGGCGACTTTTTCTTGGAATGCTATGTACAGCGTCTGCTTCGGCACGCACCCTTCCCGAGGGAGCCCCCTAAAGAAATTAACTTGGTCAAGTCAAGTCTGGTTAAGTCTGCCTCTGCGACATATATCTTGGAAATGTTTGCCTTCTACCTGACAAGCGTATTAACTTGTCCTCGTTTCGGCGCCTGAACGATCTCCAGCCAGCCCCTACGCGTCTGTCTGCATTTCGAAGTGAGCAAACGGTCGTTACTTGCACTCCAACGGCTAAGGCCCATCAACAAACTCACCGCCCCAGCACAACATTATACCACCACACACGATCAAGGGAGGCCCTCCAGGTGCCAATCAAGCGGGACTGTATGCTAGTGCGCTAAGATCAAGCGGGACCACAGGGTTGTGGGTGAGCTCGGACCACCCTCTCAAGCCCTAGCTACTGCATGCATTATCAGCATCACACGACAGCACTCGAGATCTCATGACGACCACACCACACACAACATACCTCTGATACAGGGCAGGATCCTATGCATACATTTTTTTTGTTTTCGAAATCCTTTTACTCCTTTTAGCGAGGCCTTGCGGCGGCATCAGCGACATGCCTCGACTGCAACAGCCACAGCGCAGGGGCTTTGCGACCTCCCTCCTCCATATCGTGCTGCTGGCCTTGACCTTGACCCGTACGACCGCCCCGCCGATCAGCCCCGGACAAGACGAGCTTCAGCTTTCTATTGTGAAGGAGACGGTCAAGGTCAACCTAGGCCCAAGCGAGGGAAAGGACTACCGGGGGAGTGCCTTGTGCCATGTAGGGGACTTGGATGGCAATGGCGTAGACGACCTGGTTCTAGGTGCGTACGGCGACGAGACAACGGCTCCAGACGCTGGGGCCATAATAATATTATATTTACAAAAGGATGAGGAGAATCCGGTGATCAGCTGGCGGAAAGTGACCTCGGGAATAGGTGGGCTTAACACCCGCCTGCAGGCCTTGGATTATTTTGGAGCCGCTGTTGCGGGAATAGGGGACGTGGATGGTGATGGCATGTCAGACCTTGTGGTGGGTGCCTTGGGAGACGATGAAGCTGCCCTGAACGCTGGTGCGGTGTACTTACTGTACATGCAGCGAAATGCCACCACGCCCGTGGCCTCGTTTGTGAAGATCACCGGGGGCATGGGAGGCTTTGATGCAACCCTGGCCCAAAACTCGTATTTTGGTTCGTCAGTCGCATTTTTGGGAGACGTAGATGGCAACGGTGTAGGTGATATTGCGGTGGGCGCCTATGGGGAGGACAAATTGGCGGGGGTGGTGTATATCCTGTTTTTGCAGAACTCGGCGACGACGCCTGTGTTGGGCTGGTACAAGGTCAGAGCCACGACACCGGGTTTCCCATTTAGTCTTGCACCCAGCGATGCATTTGGAGCCTCGGTGGCGGGTATTGGGGACGTAGACGGGGATGGTGTGCCGGATCTAGCTGTCGGGGCTTACATGGACAAGGATTTTCAGTCAGGCGGGGGAGCCGTCTACATACTGCTACTACAGCGGCCGGCCGGTGCTGGGCAAACAGCAGGAGGTGGGACAACCATCCAAGGATCCATTCCGGAAGCCAAAAGTCCTGTCAAAGCTGCCGTGAAAATCTCACCGGGTATGCGTGGTTTTGGTGACATGAGCTTGCAGGCCAATGCGTACTTTGGCGCATCTGTGACGGGCTTTCGCGACCTAGACCAGGATGGCATTCCTGAGCTACTGGTGGGAACCATTGGAGACAATCACGCGAATCCTAATGCTGGGGCTGTTCATCTATTACTTTTGGGCCTTAACACGACGGGCGACAACTTGCCCATGGTAAAGGAATGGAGAAAGATAACCTCCAATCTCGAGGGGTTCAAAGGCCAGCTTCCTGCCAACACGAATTTCGGGGCCTCCGTGACAGAGCTCCCGGATTTAAACAGCGATAATGAAACGGATATAGCCATCGGTTGTTACGTCGCATCAAATGCCAGCGTCTACTTTGTGTACAAGAATTCCTTAACCTCTATCAGGGAGAGCCCTCCGAAGATCTATGCAGTGGTACCCTCCCATCTCGACACCCTTGGCGGCGAAAATATTTCCATGGCTTTGTCTATCGACGTCAATACTGTCAATATGGCGCAATCCTACGTCGTGGAAGCTTATTTAGGAACTTTCCCCTGCCTTGACGCTCTCCTTATACCTTACGAGGACACTACAGCCATTGCGCGAGCGCTCGGTGGCGAAAAGGGTTTGGGTCTGGTCTCGGCTACGGTGGGCGCACAGGGAGGCATCGGCCCTGTTCTATCTAGTATTGGAGAGGTTGTTGGAAGTAACAAGGCAGCAGCTACTGTAGCAACTTCAAATGATGTACCTTCTTCCCTTGTATCCTTTCCCGCTGTCCTAGGCTCGGAAAATCAAGTTCCCTACCTCCTCACTTGCACAAGTACGTCGGGCGTGGGGGCTCAGCTGCTCGCACAAGTCACCATTTCTCAGGGTGGAGCGGACATGCCCATGCTTATGGCTAATGCCGCATCTTACGAGGCTCCCATCGTAATAAGCATCGAGACCACCGGCACCATGGCCCGTGGAGGATTTGACGTGCGGGTGCTGGGACGGTATTTTGGCTCGGGGGACTTCCAACCCTTGGTCCTAGTGCAGGAGACTCCTTGTATGGCTGCTGAATGGGTGTCAGACACTGAGGTCTTTTGTCGAGGTGCACCTTCGGGATTGGGCATCGCGAGCGTTAAAGTGTCGGTTGATGGACAGTCAAGCGCGCCGGACACAGCTGCTTCCTTTGTTTATGATCCGCCTGTATTGAGTTCGTGGAATATTTCGACTCCTATGACGGTGTCTTTGCCTGTCTTTGGTGGCTATAGCATCGACTTACCCTTTTCCCCCTACACAGCTGGTAAGGAGTCGCTGAGCTTGTGGGGGAGCAATTTTGGCCCTGCGGGAACATTTCCCAAGGTCATGTTGGGGACCTGGGAGTGTACTGACGCTGTGGTAGTCTCCGATGGGCAAATCTCGTGTATCACGCCTCCAGGGGTTGGTGGAAATCTGAGTATTGCCGTGACTCTAAGCGGAGTCGATGTAAGCTTGCCGCAGAGCTTCAGTTACGCTGCCCCTCTGCTGGTGACGGTTGTGCCTGAAACTGCCAATACAGACGGAGGTGATCTGGTGATTATGGGCCGTAACTTCGGGCACACCTCAGTGGGGCTCGAGGTTCTGATCGGAGACCAGCTCTGCATGGAAGTGAAGATGGTGTACGAGCACCAGCTCATCACATGCAAATACCCTCCGGGCACGGGAAAGGATCTGCCCATGTTGGTGACAGTTTCGGGGCAATCCAATACACCTCCGCGCGCATTCAACTATGCGGACACGTACGGACAACGCACTGTTGAGGCGGTCTTTTTGGTGGTGGGAGAAAGCCTGCAAAGTTTTGATACCACGAAGCAGGCAGTGTTTGAGCAAATTCTATCGCGGGCCATGGAGTACGATCCGACAATCAGCATTGTCGACGACGCCGTGCACATCTGCAACATTACAAGCGTGGCCGGCGAGACGGCGACGACGGCTGCGGTATGGGCGGCGGGGGAACAGGGGGTTTCGCCCAATGCACCGACATCCAGCAACCTGGCGGTACTTACTGAGGCTGAGGCGATGATGACGTCCCTGGCCCATAAAGCAAGCGCAAGCGGCGCCAATATAGGCAATAATGACAACGATATGATCATCGGTAGTGGAGACCACAAGTCTAAGAAATATCTGGACGAAGATAAGTCGGTTCTTATCTCAGTGGACATAACAGTGGCGAACTCCAAGATCGGTACCTCCATTCAGACTTGGCTCAAGGCGCCAGAACACCAGATCTTGCTTCAGAAGTATCTCAATACAAAAGATACGGGCATCCGCGTATTGGAGCTGCGAGTCATCTCGACGAGCGTTACGAACGACTTGTACTGTCCGCCGGGGCAGCAACAACAGGATATTGGGAGCAATGGGGAGAAAGCGTGTTTCCTCTGTCAAGTGGGGACGTATCAACCTCTACGCTCCAAGGAACATTGTCAATCATGTCCTGTGGGGGCTGATTGCTTGCAAGAAGGTATTTCATTGCCTATTCCTCGCGCGGGGTTCTGGCGACAGCCTCTACCCGTGATAGAGGCTACGAAGATCGACCCTTACTTTAGCAGTCATCGCATTTATGAATGTAATCCGCCGGCAGTCTGTTTGGGTGGATCCCTATCCAATTGTACTGAGGGCCATATGCAGGGAGGACCTTTGTGTGCTATCTGTGAAGCAGGGTATTACAGCGGCGGGGACGGGATATGCAAACCCTGTGGGTCGAAGCGCGCGATTCAGATCACTGTATTTTTTGCCATAATGTTCGCATTGATGGTCTTCTTCGTACTGCTCTACCTCTTTGTGCGCCCCGGCGCGGACATCGACGAGGCAGTGGGCAGTGTAAAGGAGACCTTCATGGAAGGGCCCGGTGGGAAATCCTTCGGGCGCGACATAAACATGAGTTACTTTTTAAGCAACACCCTCTCACGTCACTTGGCTTCCCGGATGTCTGAGCTTACAAATCTGCCAGACATGTGGAGCAAGGCCAAGATCTCTATCACCTTTTTTCAAATTCTTGCCTCGCTCAACATCGTTTACACCGTGCCTTGGCCAGCGAAATTCAGCCGATTCCTGCAAAAACTTAATGTGCTCAACTTGAACTTTCTGAACCTCCCTGGCATGGCCTACTCCTGCGTTCAACCCGTCGACTACTTCGCCGAGTTCTTGGTCGCCATCATCTTCCCCTTCCTCCTTACGTTCTTCTTTGTCGTCCTCCATACGATGGGTGTCCGGATCATCAAAAAGAAGGTTCGTGAGAGCATCGACGTGGTTCGTGCGCTGGAGGCTCAGTCAGCACAAATGAAGAATCAGCTCCTTCACAAAATGCGCATCATTTCCGTGCGGATGCTTAAACGCCGGCCTCGACGCCTGCCACTTGTGTCGGCGGTCACTACTACTGCTACTGCTGCTGCTGCTACTTGTGCTGCTTCTACACCACCTTTAGGAAGAGATGGGAAGCCAGTCAGAGCTACCAACCCCTTGTCACGGGCTTCTGTGGCTGGAGAAGACGGAGAGAAGGGGACAGAGACTGGAAAGAGGAGCTCGTCTATTCCCACAATCCAGGAAGAAGAATACGGAGCATTGATGCACATGCCACCTCCGATGACAGCGCCCTTGCCGCCACCAACGTCGACAGCTCCAGAAGCAGAGGAAGAAATAGCAAGGCAATACCAACCCTCCCTTCCTATGGTGACCGAGCAGTCTTTTCAAACCTCCGAAGTTGCGCTGGACTCCCAGTCGTCTATTATGTTTCCATCCTCGCCCTCCTTCGCCTTGCACATGTCTTCCATTTCATCTTCGTCTTCAATCCCTAGCTCCTCCTTCACTAACTCTTGCCAGGACAAGAACGGCGGGACGTCGTCGTCTATCCTCCTGGCGCTCGCTGGACAAGAATCTTCCCGCCCCACGCCTTCTCCTCCTCGCCTTCCTCATGAAGTGACGTCGATAACACCTCCTGGGCCTACTACCGGCAACATCTCGTCCTCTTCTCCCCCATCCTCAAATGCTTCTCCTCCCCCGCCTCGACAGGCACACAATCCTCCCATTCTTCCCTCTCTTGGACCTGCCGATACCGTTGATGTTACAACTACCGCCGGCGTCCCACTCCTTCACCCTCAATCTTCTCCTGCCGTACGCTCTGCTGTGATTGACATTTTCTCTCCTCGGCAGCCGACTATGGAAGAGAAGGAGAAAGTGGGAGGAGCTGCCTTCTCCTCCTCCTCCTCCTCCTCCTCCTCGGTCCCCACCCATAAACAAAAGCTCCAGCATCCGCAGAAACACCGAAAAAAGGCGACATTTGATGAGGCAGTGACATTGACGGCGAGAGACGAGAGTTTGAGCAGTGCAGGTGGGAATGCTAATAGTGTACTCGAGGTAACAGCAGCGGCAATCGCGGCGGCAACAGCAGCGGGAATAGAAAAAAACACGAACACAAGCACGCTCTTCCGACGCGTGAACTCGGCGGGCAACGATGATGATGATGAAGATGAGTCTATCCTGGAGATCAAGCACAAGCTGGCCCTCCTGGAAAAACAAGAGGACGTCGAACAATTTTCGATCGAGCGATACACCTCTCGTCTAATCACATTTTGGTTCTGGATCATCCTTCTTATCTACCCTGCTGTCTCGCGCGTTGTCCTTGAATCGGTGAATTGTCGTACTCTTGACAATGGCCGAATGTATCTCGTCGCTGATTTTACCATTAACTGCCACTCCCGCTATTACCTTAATCACATGCCCTTGATTGTGCTTGCACTCGCGGTGTACCCCATCGGTATTCCGCTCATGTTCTTTCTGCTTTTGAAATACAGACGAAATGCACATCCGTGGGAGGAAAACCTTTCCTTCTTGTACAAGGCATATAAGCGACAGTACTGGTGGTTCGAAATCTACGAGTTGATCCGAAAGCTGTTCTTGACGGGTCTTATCATTTTTATTGCGGCGGGAACGGCAACACAGGTGGCAATTGCGTGTTTAGTGTGCGCAGTCACCATGTGTCTGCATCTAAGATTGGCACCGTATGAGGAACGAGGAGATGATATTCTCCAAGCATTTAGCTTGGCTGAGATCCTTTTGGTGACTTATTGCGCTCTGCTTTTAAAGTTGGACTTGACAGGGTCGGATGCCGCGTCAGTGCGCGTCTTTGACATACTTTTGATCTCGACCAATGCCTTGGTTGTCTTGGTAATCATGCCCGCGTCTTTTTACGTCCAGTCAAGACAGTACCTGAAGAAGTTCCTCTCCACCATGTCCTCGTCCCTCCCCTCGCTCATGAAGCGCGAAGCTCTCCATAGATCTCTGATCACCATCTTCCTCCTTCTCGCCCTCTGGGCAGTCTTGGCCAACTCCATTTACGACAATCTCACACTCACGCTATGTGCAGCTGTGCCAGCGATGCTCGTGTATCATCTCCTCCTTTTCCTGTACTTTTTCCCGTTCTTCCACCTCAAGATTTTCCCTCTTCGATATCGCATCCTTGCAATTCTTAATCCTCAAAATTATTACATGAACGAGAAAGGGAAAGGAGGGGAGGAGAGAGGGGTCGCGGGATTACTCGGCGAAAGTAGGAAGGGACTCAGCATGGTAGGTGGCAGTAGTAGTAGCACCAGCAATAGCGTTGCTGTGGTTGGACAAAAACATAAAGGCAACCTGTCCAGATTAAATGCGCGGAAACTTGAGGCGATCGAAGCGGCGGGTTTATCAACAGAACAGTTGTCCCAGAGCCGGTACCGACGTCGAACGGAGAGTGGGGGAGGAGGGGAGGGAGGGAAGGAAAATGAGGGGATGTCACGTCAGCCGTCCTTGAATAGGCAGCGTTCTTCATTGGAAGGGAGCTTGTCAAAAACGCTGAGCGTGAGCGAGGCAACGAAAGACAGAGGAGGAGGAGGAGGAGGAGCAAGAGGAAAAGGACAAGAGGATGCTAGGAGTAGGTATGGAGGGAATGTGGAGGAGTTGGGTTTGGATAAGACGCGGGTGGGGAAATTGATATTTGTACCTTGGGTGTTAGTAGTGAAGAATCGGAAGGTGCTTGATCCTGTGTGCGCAGTGCTAATGGTCGATTTGGCAATTATGTGCGTGGAAAAGGGGAAGGGAACAGCAAATTATGCGAGGCTTCTCATGCTCTGTTTTTCCGCCGTATCGACTTTGATCTTGTGCGGATGGCCTCATGTGAAAGACGGACAACCATCGAGAATCAGTGCATTGAGGGTGGGCCAGTGTGGATTTGCCTTGTCGACGATCAATATTGTACTATCTGCGTTCCCAATACAGGGCGATGGGAGGAGGGATTGGAGAGGGAGTGAGAGGACCTGGGCGCTGATTGCAGACGTGGGTGCACTTTTGGTGGCTGTCTTGTGCTTTTTTCATGCAACTGCTGGCATTATTCGTGGGATCCGGGCGTCTTACTCCGAGAGTTATAGCAGTATGAACAGTGCTACCACCAACAGCAGCATGGAGATGCATCAAGAGGATCACAAACACGGGAGATCGTCTTCCTCCTCTTTCTTTTCCTCCTCCTTCTCCCAACTCACCCGTAAAGATAGCGTCTACGGAGATTCCCCCTCCACCCGCCTCATCAAAGACCTCATTCTCCTCCTTCTTCTTGTCCTTAGTATCATCTCGCTCTTTCTTACCCATCCACCTCATGAAAAAGTCATCCCTATCATCATGATGATTGGTCTGGCCCTCCTCTTTTTCTACAAGCCTTTTCGCGCCCTGCGAGAAGCCAAAGAAGAATTTGTTGGGCAGATGCTTCTTCTCCAAATTCTCGTCAAGGCTCTTCGGCCTTCGCTGTCTCTGCAAAGAGGACGAGGTCGACGAGGAAGTAGTAAAGGAGGAGGAGGAAGAAGGGGAGGAGGAAAAGATTGGGGGAGGGAGAGAGACCATGATTACATTTTTGATGAGCGGGATTTGAGTGCTGCAACGCGCCCTGAAGCGTTGGCGGCGGAGGTGATAAGGTTAAGGAGAAAGGTGGCAGAGATGGAGGAGAAGATGGAAGAGGATGAGGCAGCAGCAGCCGCAGCAGCGTTAGGAGGAGGAGGAGGAGGAGGAGGAGGAGGAGGAGGAGGGGAATGAGGAGTAGAGGTAGGATTGGGAGGGACAGCGAGAGGAAATTGAGGTTGAATTTGAGTGAAATGAGATGAAGGAGCTGAATAGATAGGAGTGCGATGGTTCGCAGGAGTAATGAAGGGAGGAGATAGTGCTGTAGGTGAGAAAGGGGATGGAGAAGGGAGCGAAGGGAACGAAGGAGTGACAAGAAAACATTTGAGATGAGAACAGAGGTAAACACATGAGAAGAAATGTAAAAATTAAAGCAGGGATGTGCACGAATAGACATAAGGATTTTCAGAAGTCATAATGACGAGTAAGATTAATACATGCTTCTTTGTCACGTGGAGTGAATCAAAAGTAGGTCGGTGACCGAGCGAGCCCCTTCAAGAAATGAGACCAAAGCCACTTGTACTAGTTACACATATGTACCTCGTGCTTGACCGTTGACTCTCCTGCAGGCCTTCGCATTTTTCATCTGTTCGCATTTTTCATCTGTTTGTAGACAGCGTTCCATAACTTCAAAGCAAACGCGCAAGCAATTGATGCAGCGACGCAGCCCCTAACCCCCCCCCTCACCTATCGATTTTTTAAATTACCTTTCATACAAAATTAAGAAATCGAGTTGACGCTTCAACAAGTAATCTCATACACAAGCGCAATCTATCAAGCTGGAATCTTTACGATTTCCTCCTTGTTTTCCTCCTCTTCCTGTTTCTCATAACGCAGCTGCTTCTCCTCCCCGTTCCCCTCCATTTCCTAATTGTCCACCTTTTCATCCTCCTCCTTCTCTTTCTCACTTGTCCTCTTCTTTCTCGGCGCCTTTCTCCCTCTTGTCCCTATTTATTATAACAACGCCCAATAACAGCGCAAATCCCTCACATCTACTCTTTCATGTCGTCCTCTATCCCTCCTTCCACCCCTCTCTCTGTCTCGTCCTTCATTCCTTGTTCCTTCATTTTAGTCGGACACAGCCCACCTTCTGCCAAAGGAAATTTGGGTGTGTTGTCACTTTCGCTCACCAACCCGAAGTGAGCCTCGTAATCAGGGGCGACGCTCGGAGCCCTCCCATCAAAATAAGCGTAATAAAACGTCTCTTTTACGGCTGTTGCTGCAGGGCTCACCCATCCCTCTTTCCCTCCCTCCGGTTTTGACTGCTTACAAGCCCATTTCAAGTAAGTGCTATAGAAGTCTCGGGCTTGGTCGTGGCTAGCCGTAAAATTCGCGAAATTAGGGTTCCCTGGAGGGAGGGAGGGAGGAGGGAGGGAGAGGGAGGGAAACATTAGAAGCTTTCAGAAGGAATCGAGGGAGGGAAGGGAGAGAGGGGGAAGTGTGTGCACGTAGCATTCCGCTCGGTTATAAGTCGACGCGAAATGCGGGGAGGGAGGGAGGGAGGTAGGGAGGGAAGGAGTAGGAGAGGGGTCGTACCTGCGCTGGGCCAGCCCGTTTCGGTCATTCGTATTTTGTGCGCGTGCTTCGGATAGCGCTTCACCATTTTGGCCCACTGTGTCTCCAGGTCCTCTCCATCAACGCTGAAATACGGATATAAATTTACCCCAATTAGATCCGAACTTTCCGCAAGCCGATCCATCTCCTTCCCCTCTATCATCCATTCAGTCAACCTCTGCACTGTCCCCACAGGCGGGATCTTGGTTCCCTCCCATCCTCCCTCCTTGGCCTTCAGCAACAAACCCTCCCTCACCCCTTCCCTGACATCCCTCATATGCTTGACCAACATGTCGACCGTAAAGTTTTTATAGGGATACACATTCTCATTCCCCACGTAGATGGCGAGAGTCTCTTCCGGGTAGGCAATCGCACTCTGAATCGCCGTCTGCTTCTCCGCTTCGGTCCACGAGGGTTCTTCTGGGTACATGAATACCCCTAGCACCACCTTGATCCCTGCCTGAACGAAGAGAGGGAGGACGGGCAAGGAGTAGTAGGACGAATAGAACGTGCGGACTTGCCGAAAGTGACGTCGGATCAGGAGGGCGTCTTCAAGGATTTCATCGCTGGGATTGGTCATGTTGTGTTTGGGAGCCCAACAAACACCCAGAGCAAGGGACTGGGGCAGGACGGGAAAGAGGGTAGGAGGAGAGGTATGAAAAGAGGCGAGGGAGGATGAAGGGCTGGGGGCCGGGATGATGGAGGAGGAGGAGGAGGAGGAGGAGTGGAAGGAGGAGGGGGAGGGGGGGAGGTGCGGTAGGGTCATAGAAAGGGTATTTTCTGCAGCAAAAGTGCCCATCTCATGTGCTGTAGAAGAGGAGAAGGGGGAAAGAGAGGATGAGGAGGAGGAAGAGGAGGCAGAGGAGGCAGAGGAGGAGGCAGAGGAGGAGGAGGTGGAGAAGGTGGCGAGGGCTATTGCACCGCAGGAAGAGGCGAAGAAGAGGATGCTAAGAAAAAGCATGACGGAGGAGAGAGGGGAGCGAGAACCTGTATATAGGAGTAGATGAATATGTATAACAAAACAAATATAAGAATGATAGTAATGAACGCGGTGATTAAGGTGAGTAATTAAAGGCTGGGAGTGAAATGGGGGGGAAACGCATAGATGCGGAAGAAGCAAAACTTGCGTACCTTGCCACTTCAAATTCTTTACACATACATACGCAAAACCATTATCAGACCCCAGACCCATCCATTAATCCACACAAAATACGTACGTCTGTCCTCCAGGCTACTGGGCGAGGTAATCCCTGACAAGCCCGCCTCCACGTTTCCCATACTGCTCATACCATTATTACTACCAGGACTCTCTACATTGCCAACTCCAGCGCTCAACCCCCAGGTAGACCATATTCCTTGTCGAAACGGAGACCCAATGCTATCATAACTTCCAATCAAGGGCGTGCCCTCATTTGCCGGCTGCTGCTGCTGCTGTTGCGAAGGCTGCGAAGCCGATGGGGTAATTTGTTGAGAGAGGGTGGGAAAATCTTCAGCACCACGGGCTGGGCTGCTGCCGTTGGTACTGCTGTCCCTTTGAAAGGTGGCGGCAAGGAGAAATGTGGGGGCAAGGAGGCGGGGACGGGGTGACCACTGTACTTTTTTGGATTCGTCACTTGCCATACTTGGTGGCGTTATGAGGGTGGAAGGGGATTTGGAATTGTGGGAATATCGTGCACGTCTCTCAGGACAGGTTCCTGTAAAAAAATTAAAGGGGAGACAATGTTAAATTCAGATTAGCACGGAGCAGTAGGGATAAATGAGTTGTGTGTGTTTATTGTATTTGTTCGATGCGTTTTCCCACGTTCGCCCAACGGCCGCCGCCGCAGCCGTTTGACGAGTTTGACTGCATTTGAAAAACCTCCCACGGAACAGCTACGAGTGGAGACAAAACAAGGCAAGGAATTCGCTTTATTACTATAAAGAAATTGTCCTCCATTTCTTGCTTTCTGCGTTGTGAAACTCAAAACATTCTAGTTGATGCTTTTATTACTGGTTGCTTGCGTGCGCGTCGCAACTGCGCTGAGCAGTTGACTAATCCTCCCTCCCCTTCCTCATTCCCTCCCTTCTGATAACTTCCTCCTTGAGTTATGCCACTTGTTTTTGGCCCACACTAAATGAGTTGGTAATCTTCTCATATACGGGCTCGAGGGCTGCCCATTGGTCCTCCAAACAAGACGTGGTGTATGTGGCCAAGCACTCCCCCGTTCCACTGATGGTAATGAGAGCAAACAGAGTGGTCAAATGCCGCTTAGGCTGGCCATCAGGTTGGATGACATAGTCATAATAATAGGCGCCCTTTCGGCCTTCGTACTTCAGGAGCTTGCTTTCCACGCCTGGGGGTAGGAGGATGGAAGATGAGGGGAGAGAGAGAAAATAAGCTATATATTATATGTATATATAATTGACTTGATCAGACCAAAGTGCGCTTTTAGACGCACAAGACGGAAGACAGAAAAAAAATGGGAGGAAATAAAATAAGGATGGAGGGGGAGCGCGTACAGTGAGGACAAAGGGATCCTTCTTCCCTCGTACCAGGAAGGGAGAGAGGAAGGATGGGAGGAAGGGAGGGAAGAAGGGAGGGTAAAAAGGGAGGGAAGAAGGATAGAGGGAGCAAGAGAGGCACCTACCGCGGCCTTTGGGGACGATTGTCTTGGCAACATCGAGGATACTGCCAAAAGCACCCAGAGTTGTGAAGTCGGGTTGGACGGGCTAGGGAGGGAGAAAGGGTGGAAAGAAGGAAGGGAAGGAGGTAGTAGCTATCTTTTGCTTTCCTATTAATGCCGGACGATGAATAAACAGACGGAGTGAGTGAGTGAGTGAGGAGGGGCTTGTCCTTACTGTGTAGGCAATGAAGACATTCGCCTGGCTGTTGGGGTCCTTGAATACCACAATCCTCCTCGGGTCCAAATTATTCGTGCCGATGGTCGTGTCCGTTCGCTCCCATGCCTTGGGAACATGCTCAAATGCCACCTTGTACTTCTCGTCAAAGTAAGATTGCTCTTCTACTGTAGCAGCATCAGCAGCAGAAGCAGAAAGAGGGGTGAAGTAGGAAGAGAGTATGTTGCCACTGCCAGTGAGGGCGAGCACACCCGCGATCGACGCCAGGCCGCCTTGTCGCAGGATGTCGCTTCGTGAGACAGAGGAGGTGGAGGCTTCCTGCTCGGCGTTGCGGACGAGGAGGGAGGATGCTTGGCGACTGCGAGGGGAGGGATGGGAGGAAGGGGCGTCGGTTGCGGTATGAATACAACGACTTACAGCTCGATAATTCCAGCCCCGCTTAATGCGTGTGCAACTTTTTAACACATTCTGAGAAACGACAAGACAGTGCACCAGGTTAGTAGGACGGATTACACTCGTGTACCTACCTGGTCAAGGGAGCCGCCGGCACAAAGGCATGGATGCTGACAGACAGCAAGCCAAGAATCAACAGAAGAACGAGGTTAGTGGTGATCATGGTGATTGTGAGAGCTTGCCTACAGGCGGTTGTTGCACGCAATACTTGGGTAGATAGTTGCTGGCTGGCTGGCTTGGTACGCTCCTGTGTGGATGTGTGCGTGGTGGGGAGGCAGGGTGGGATGGAAGGAGAGCTACAAGCAGTAAAAGCTCCTGCGTATGCGAGGATGGGCTTGTGACACTGTGTTGAGAAATGCCTTTGCTACATCAGTGTATACATAAAAGCAATGCGAGTGCAAGCTATGGCAGGAACTATCGCTGTTTGCTTGGAACATGCCATAGGCATGTCGCAACCCGTGAGCACCCACACTACCCCTCCACACACACAGAGGGTGCGCCATGCGCCTTTTTCTCATCCTCTTCCTGCTTCCATCCCTGGCCTGGACCTTCTCCTTTTCATCTCCACCCCTCCCTCCTCCCTGCGGCCTGGGCTTCGACTTTGGCACGAGCGGCGTGCGCTTGACAGTCCTAGAAGCCACTGATGCGCGCGCCCGGGTCTACGAGGCCTCCACCCCTTGGTCCCACCCGGCGGCCGTGCAAGACGCCAAAGAGTGGCGTCGAGCTTTATTCGGGTTGTTAGAAGAAATTCCTGTCAAGGTTCGACGACGGGTGGCCCGCATTGCGGTGAGCGGCACGAGCGCTTCCTGTCTGGTAGTGAACCGGGCAACGGGCGCAGGTACTCGCCCCGCACGTCTCTACAACTGGGACGCCCTCCACGAAGCCCCAGCAGGGATAGGAGAAAAGGCACAAGCTTTAATTTCGGAGTATGCCCCTGCAAAACACACCACGTTGTCGGGAACGTCGACGTTAATGAAAGTGGTGTCGTGGCAGTTGGAGGAGGCTTTCCACCCCGAGGAGATCATGCTTCACCAGGCCGACTATCTGGCCGGATGCTTGATGCACGATTTCTCGCAACCATCATCATCATCCTCCACCTCATTTCCCTCCTCTTCCTCTTCCTTGTACACCTTTCCTCGTATTTCCGACTGGAACAACATGCTGAAACTCGGCTACGACATGTCTTCCCTCTCCTACCCCTCTTGGTTCTCCCCCCTGCTCAACCACCGCCTTCATCTCGGCGGTATCCCTTCTTCTTCGTCTGCCTTCTCCTCTTCTTCCTTCACCAACGTTCTCCCCCTCCGCGTCGTCGAACCCGGGCATATTATGGGGCCGCTCTCATACTCCCTCCTTCGGTCCCTCGCCTTTCCTCCCTACTGTTCAGTCGTGGGGGGAACCACTGATAGCATTGCTGCTTTTCTTGCTTCTGGTTTGACGGAGCCAGGGCAGGCAGTGACTAGCTTGGGGAGCACTTTAGCTATCAAGATGGTGAGTCGACGAGCGGTGGAGGATTCGGGAAGAGGTGTGTACAGCCATCGGTTAGGAGGGAAAGGAGGGGAGGGAGGGGAGAGGGGAGCGAGATGGTTGGTGGGGGGTGCGAGTAATGTGGGGTGCGCGGTATTGAGAGAAGAAGGATTTTCGGATGGAGAGTTGAGAAGGTTGAGTGCAGAGATGGATGTGAGGGAGAGGGGGAGAGACGGAAGTGGTGGGAGTAGAGATAGCAGCCGTAAAAATAGTGGTAAGAGCAGCAGCAGAATCATCATCATCAGCAGCAGCAGCAGCAGTAGCAGCAACAACAACAGCTGTACGAACCTAAATTACTACCCTTTAGCCGGGCAAGCTGGCGAGCGCTTCCCTGTTTGTGACCCCAACAAGCAAAAAATCCTCACACCCCGTCCCCCTCGTCGTGCTGATTTCCTGCAAGGTATTTTAGAGGGCATCGCCCGTGTGGAAAAAGAAGGCTACAACGTCCTGAGCGAGCTGGGAGCGGATGACTTGGTAGAAGTTAGGACGGCGGGGGGAGGGGCGAAGAATGACGTCTGGACGAGGATGAGGGGGAGGATTTTGGGGGTACCTACGGCGAAGGCAAAGGAGACAGAGGCAGCGTATGGTGCTGCTTTGTTAGCGCTGAAGACGCTACTCCCTCCTTACACCCCTCCCACCCTCCTAGGAGAAAGGTTTGAAGGATGAATTTAAATAGGGAACTACCGCTTTTGGAGTATGCCGCAACCGTGAGTTGGCACGAAATTCGAATGTGCGTGTAAATTATTCGAGGACTGGCAGGCCACTCCTTCTGGTTGCACATGATAATGTAATTGTGCAGGTACAAAGAAGGTCTGGCTGAAGACGCGCACATATATACTTCTTAGAGAGCTACAACAGATAACGGTTTTCCCTAACCGAAATTTGAATAATTTTTACATTTTGTGTAGAATAGATAAATTGCCTTGAAAACGAAGGCAAACCTCCCACATGTAGTATGTGTCACTGACATCAGCCCTACAAATACACAGGACACAAAACTGACAAATTTTATTCGAATCAAGCGCAACAATCGAGCACAAAGCCCACTTTCACAGTATAACGCCCAGTCTTGTGATTATCCACTTTACATCCCCGGATATGGTCGAATGGACGGTTGCCACGGGCGTCTTGTGCGCCGGCAATTCATAAGTGCACCAGTGCACCTGTGTATTCGGCCTAAGGCTCCCATAGTCATTCTCGTTATCACCATTTATTCTTATTTGCTTTCTACTAAAAGTTGCTCCCTCGCCGTCTCCCGTTCACGCCCGCGTCCCTACTTCTGCTGCTTCTCCTGGTCCTTCTCCTCCTCTTCCCCCTCCATTTTACTCCTTTTACGACTACGCAAACATTCCACACAAATTATCAGCAGCCAGAGCTGAAATACGACAAAAACATCACTTTAAAAAAGGTCCATACACTACGCTATTATTTTCTCCTCATACTACACACTCACCCACTAACTTCTACAGCACCATAAACACTTCCTCCAACCATGCCTGCCTCCCTCATTCCCTCTACCTCTCTCGTTACCCGCCTTCCCAACATCTCTATCGTCAATTGTGCCGATGCCAACAGCACCACCACACCCAGAATCGACAGAGGGAGACTCTGAGGACCCACGAGCTGCATCATCCCTCCGAGCACAAGGGGCACAGCTGCCTCCCCCAAGCACCCGCCAATCACTAATTGGGCCGTGCTTGCAGTATCTAATGCAAAACCGGCCTCTCCAGGCCACGACATAGCAAGGGGATAGACACTCGACATACCGTAACCAAACATAGCTAAGAGATGTGGGACGGAAGGAAGGATGAAAGGAGGTTATGAGTGGCTTTGACGGTGGGGACAAAACAGGCCCGCCAAACCTCCCTTTCTCTTCAGAAGACAAACAAAAGTTACCTGTTGCGACTGCCGCGCCTTTGAAGGAGTCTGCTCCCAGCACACAGAACGCAGTGGCGCCACATAGGGAAATGAACAGCTGCAAACGCAACGACCAGGAGGGTCCAACGACGAGTGCTTGACCCACAGCGACTGCTCGCCCTCCCGTGACGGCGGCCCAAAAAATGGAGACCAGAAAAGCGGCTTGCGAGGCAGAGCTAGTGGCTCCTGTCCGTCCCGTTTATAGAAATTAATGCTTGAATAAACCATCATGCTTACAGAAAATATTGAGAGAAGAGAGAATACAGTCAAAAAAGTGTAAGGGAATGGGAAAAACGCACCTTCCATAAGGACGAAAGTGGAGATCCAGCCCCCAAAGCCACACTCTCCCCCCACGTAGAGCCCCAAAAATAAAGTTAGCAGCCACTTAATGCTATCAGGAAGCGGCAATGTCTTAGTCGAAGGCAAGGAAAAGGATGAGGATGAGGATGAGGAAGAAGTACTATTTGAGAGGCTGTCTAGCCTACTTCTCATAACATCAGACTCAAACTGCTGCTGACACTGCGTGTGCAGCTGGTGGTAGTGATGATGATGAGCAGCAGCAGCAGCAACAGCATTATTCGACCAACTTATATTCAAGTCCGTCGCAATAGTCACTTCCAGGGGTCCCTCATTCTCCCAACATTCATCTTCCCTTTCTCCCTTCCCTCTCTCCTTCCCTCCACCCCACGAAGCGCTCTCTCCACGGGTGACACGCTCTGCAGCAGCAGCAGCAGCAGCAGCAGCAGCAGCAGCAGCAGCAGCAGCAGCAGCAGCATCAGTAGCAGTTGATTCACTCCTCCCTATTCTTTCCAGGAGGCTAGTACCATCATCCAAGTCACTATAGAGCATTGCCTCTTCCTCATCATGCTGGTCGTCGTTACCTCGCTGATTCTGCTGTTGCTCGTGGTGGGAATGGTGTTGGTGCGGGTAGATGGGAAGGGCCATGATTGTTTCATAGGGAGGTATTATGGTTAGCGTCAGACGTTTCACATGTAGCAATTGATCGCCGCTGCTGCTACTGCTGCTGCTGCTGCTGCTGCTGCTACTACTACTACTACTACTACTGCTATTACTACTACAACTCGACTGCCGTCGATGCAAAATAGAGGACGGTAGGGAGAAAGGAGCGCTCAAGCCCCCCTTAGCCAGCACTGGACGAGTAGGAGGAAAAAGAGTAAGACGCTTCTTGTCGTTCTTGCCCTCGTCATAAACAACCCTTGCCTCTTCTTCCCTCCCGGCACCCGTCGGGCCCTCTTCGAATACAAAGTGCATATCCTTCGTGCTATTTCGATGAAATTGCCTCGTCTTCCCCCCCTCGTCCTCTCTCCCTTCCTCTTCCTCCACCACAATCACCTGATTCTTCCTCCCTTCCTTGTCCTTCTCCCTCAATCTCGATAGCTTTTCCACCACCACCACCACCACTAAAGGGAGCATTCCGACACATCCAAAAAAATTGAATGAGGCTGTGATGCCAGAGACTCCGAGAACTAACGAAGACAATATAGCACCAATCCCAAAGGAAAAATGCAAGCCTTGCAACCACGGACCAGCCTTGGAGCCCCATGTTTCGAGTAAAATGATATTACCCAGGGTGGAGATGATGGATAAGCCGTTTCCTTGGAGAAAGCAGAGGAAGAGTAAGCCGAGCATGCTGGTGCTATGCGGCATGGCCACGTTTATAATCGAGGCTACTAGACCCGAACACGCCATGATCATCACCTTGCTTGGACGCACCCCATCTTCCCTTAATCGAGAAACAAACAAAGAACCCGTGATGTATCCTCCTGCACGGACAGTAAACGCCCAGCCTAAGGACGTATTGGGCATGGCCAAATGCTTGGCAATAGTTGGGATGGCTGGTCCTAGCAGACCTTGTAGTCCCCCCATGGAGACCCAGCTGAGACAAGCGATGACGCTGACAACGACTTTCTTGCTAGCATTTAGGTGTTTGTGGGACGTGTCCAGGCCGGTGGCGGGATTGTCTACGACCACGAGGGGTGGGGGGAGGATATGCGCCGTCTCCTCGTCGGCCTCGCTATCATCTTCACTAAGGCGGCAGCAGGCAATCATCTTTCCTATTTGCTTTTACTTAAGATTGGATCTGGATAGGTAAAATGTTTGTGTGAATATTTTGAAGAGGAGGGACCAGGACGCATACGTGTGTCAGAGCCACACAAAGCCCCGAGTAGATTGGGTCACGTGCCTCAGACCTGAGGGCTCTGGTCAAGGGGATGTAATGTGCTACACTGTACAATGACAGCCAGCTTTCGCATGCAATAAATAGCCTTGCTCGGGGGTGCACTTGAAAGGAACGAGTCAAGACAAGACAAGAGGAGGGAGTGTCCATGTGTAAGTATGTCGTGTACACATACCGAATGTGTTTGGAAGAAGTTAGATGTGGCTGCGGCCCATTGTCGGGTGAAAAGTCGTGCACAGTGACTGCCCTGTCGTCGTAGGAGGGGGAGCAGAGTCAGTGTGAGACGGTCTTTAATGATATATGGAAACTCAACTGAAATTTGGGCTCTGTCCTGGGGCGCACAACCGAGTTTTTTGGGTCCCTCTGCTTTCAACGGGCAAGCAGACGTTGTCCTCTCGGTTCTTTCTCACGCCTTGAGGTTTGGGAGGTTTTCAAATTCGAAGACAAGGAGGAGCCTCGCTCCCTCGTATAGGTGTCCAGTTGCAAGAGACGAAGGGTGTACATGCGTCTTCAAGGTCCTCAATGAAAATAATTTGACATAGTCATGTATTGTGCCTGTCATCACCTTTTCCGTGGGACTCTCCTCGCCCAACCAAGATTACACCGCATTGCTTTCCTTGCGCCTCCCTCATTGTCATTACCCACCCACCCACCAGACAAGTTCTTCCTCTATCAAAATGAATAAGCAAGCCACGCGCCGGGGCCTGGCCCTTCTAGTCCCTGTCACCATGGCGGGCCAAGCAGGCCGGCAACCGCAGCCCGCACAGTCCCGCGCCGACCCCCAGCAACACAGCGCGGGCAACAGCACTGTCGTCTTGAACGGCAGCAGCGGCAGCAGCAGCAACGACCGCAACAGCAACAACAATGCCACGGTCCTTACTGCCACGACGAAAAGTAGTACTATTCAGGCATGCGTGGATTCGCCGTCGTCGCTGGTCCCGCGGGAGATGCCCGATGCTGTGACCCGGGTCGTCTGCGCCTCTTTCCGATACCAGCAGCAGCCAAACCAACGGCAACAACAAAGCAGCCACCACATCGACGAAAATAATGCATTCCAATCTTCGGCCACTTCCACCCATAATAACAACAACAACGCACGCCAGCATGAAGGCATGATTAGCAACGCGGCCTCGCAGCCCGAGGTCCAAACAAATGTGAATCATCGCCTTGCGCAAGACCCCGACTACCACAGATTCTTTTCCTCTGCCAGCGGAGATAATACTGGTCGCGGGAGAGGACCGTCTATTTCTTGTCCTCTTTCTCATCCTCCTTACGCTCATGGTGGTGGTACACCTTCTCCACAGTCCCCTTTGCGTTTACTTCCTCCGTCCGCTGTAGCTTTCCTCTATCAGGAGCACCAGCAGCATCACCATCATTATTCTGCATTCTCCTCTCCAAATGTTTCCCCTCTCTCCCACCGAGCCAAATGCTACCTCCCCCCTTCCTCTTCCTCCCCTCCCCCACTCCCATCCACCCTGTTCCACGCCATTCCGCACAACGCGGACCGGTGCCGGAAAAATTTCGCCGCGGCGGTCAATTGTTCTGTGTGTTTATTGCCTCTGACCGATGCGCATGTCGTGGACTGCGGAGAGGGACACGTGTTTTGCCGGGCGTGTGTTTGGAAAGTTCAGGGGAGGGAGGGAGGGAGGGAGGGAGGGGGAGAGGGCTGGAGCCTTGCGTCGTGGTTATCGGCGTTTTTCTTGGGCTCAGTCAGGGTGGTTGGGGGAAGGGGGAGAACGAGGACGAGGAGAAGGAGTGGGAGTCTATGTCCTGAGTGTAGATGTCCATTTTCAACGTCCATTCCTGTGAGGAGGATAAATGATATAGGTGCGTTTGTGTGTGTGTGCATTGCCTCCCTCTCTCCCTCTCTCCTCCTTTCCGTCCTTCCCTTCGTTCCTTTCTACCCTTTTATTTTTCCCTTTCTTCCTCTCTCCATCTCTCTACCCATCCGCTCCCACTCTGTGCAATTAGCATTTGAGCACATCCGGATGTCGCTCTCGAACACTCACACCCCTTCCTTCCCCCTTCCTTCTCTCCCTCCTTCCCTCCCTCCTTCCTTCCCTTACAGTCGAAAGTGTCCGGCGGCTACTCCCGTCTCAATTCGAGGACGAAGATTTTCAAGAGCAAGAGGAGAGGAACAGACACGCGGAGAGGGAGGGAGGGGCGGAAGGCGCGGAGGATGCATTGCCGCCAGGAGGGAGGGAGGAGTCGATACCGGCCTGGTTCTTCACATTTGTGTGTTTTGTGGTGGTGGTGGCGTTTGCCATTAAAAAATAGCAAAGGAGATAGGAATGGAGTGAAGGAAATGCCTCTGGACAGAATCAAAAGCATGTTTTAGCCAGAAAGAGGAAACGGAAGTATACTCATAAAGTCATTGATCTTGGCTCCCTCAGATCGAATCTTTCCCTTTTACTTAAAATGTATATTACTTTTTCGAGGGCGTTTTCCCTTCTTCATTTCTCTCCACACAGACACCCACTGAGACTACGTCCCATCTTTACTTTTCCATCCTGCCTTCCTTCCTCTTTCTCTCTCTCCCTTCCTCCCTTCCCCCCGCATCCCTCCCTTCCTGCCTGCCTGCCTCTCTCACTCTCACTCCCAGTATCCATACTTATCCCCCTTCCTTTCCACTATCCTCGGCACCTCAAGCGCAGCAATCACCTTTTCCATATCCTTCTCCTTCAAACCATACGTCTCACACACTTTTCCTAAATCAAATTCATCTGGCATGTCCCTCCGTGACCGAAGAATGACCGCTAGTCTCTCTTCTGGCAATGTATGCGCCTTCTCTTGATGCGCGAACATTAGCTTATTCATATCCTTTCTCGGCGTCTCCATCCTTGTAGTCTTGATAGCAGGGCCTAGCTCATTCATTATTTTTATCAGGGCATCATCTGTCTCCAACTGGGCAGCACCACTTCTCCGGGGGTATTCTGGGGGGACGCCAACTGCAGCGGAGGAGGAAGGAGGAGCAATTGGCGGAGGAGGGAGAGGGTTGCTGCTGGGGCCTGTGCCTTCGATGGTAACTCCATGTGGGGGGCCTTGTGGTTGAGCCGTACGGGCGACAGCTTGTCGACGGGCTTGCACGGCCGCGGCGGACATGGCCTCTCCTGCGGGTTTACTACCACGGGCTCCCATCTTTCTGGTTAAAGCTGGAGGAGGAGGATGATGATTATGCCTAAAAATAGAAAATGGTGGGGAGGTTGGCGGAGAAGGCCTTGCCTAGACGGAGCGGGGCCCCTGTGTGTTTGTATGTAGGGATGGGAGTAAGCTTAATGAGTGGATAAATCAGCGCGTGCTGGTGTGTGACAGGCCCGCGTAGTCAGTTTAATCCCAAGTTGAGCATCGCTCAAGAGGAGCCCTACCAACCCCAGCCGTCTTACAGACCAAACCACACCACGCAGCCACAGCAGCCCAGAAGATGGAGCCCAAATCAATGACATTACTCCGTCCACTTTTTTTGTTACTGCTCCTGGTTCCAGCCTCCGCCTTTCTGTCGTTTCCAAGAACATCCTCACTCTCAACGATGATCCATGCCCGCTGTTCGGCCTCATGTCCTTTGGAGCTCAGCTTTCGCCAAGGCCTCCCTACGGATGCACCACTCATCCGCCAAAGTATGCGAGATGCGCGTATGAATCCTACATTTCTCAACCCCCAAAATTTTATCGTGGCGGAGCAGGGCAGCCAAGGGAAAGAGAAAGAGACGGGTAGTGCGACAGTAGTCGGGTTCGGACAAGTCCGTCCTGTTGCCGGCGCAAACGAGCATGTGTGGGAGCTGGCGTCTGTGTATGTTCTCCCTGCAGCACGAGAACAAGGCGTGGGCTCCCAGATTGTCTCAAAATTAGTGCAGAATTTCTGCAATACCGACAAGGAAGGAGCCTCACCCCGTCGGCTGGTCCTCCTCACACTGGCTGACACCGCCTCTTTCTACATCCCCCATTCCTTTAGGGTGGTACCTGACCCGGTGCAAGCACAACCACCATTACCACCCATCTTAGTCCTTGAATTTCTGGCTGGCTCGGTGGTGGCTCGATTGTCAAGAGGGCTGGGCACGAAGTTGGTGGTCATGGAGCTGGTCGGGAAGTAGCAGTAGCTGAGGCATGAGCAGAAAAATATAATAAAAATGAATAGAAGAGAGGCCTGTACAAAGCCTTGTGATGTGTTTTCTGTTCACGTAAGAACATGACCGGAGCACGGCGCTATGTAGGCACAGCATAACCGGAATGCGACAGGCAGGTGTTTATTTAAAGTGCCGTGCAACTCAGATTTAGAAACGGTGAGAAAAAAAATATTTCACAATGAGGTGTAGATCGGACGTTGACTGTTTACTACCTGCCTTGCTCTATTGTTAATTACATGATGATATATTGACATTTCCTAGTTTATTTGCGCTTTCGCTCTATGTACTGCGTCACACCCGTTCTCGATATCTGGAATTGGCGTCAGACCCGTCTCAACCTTATCCTCCAACTTATCCTTCCACCCGTCATCTAGCACCGGCATTAGAAAGGCCTCCTGACGCGACACCCTCAAGCCCTTTCCAAGAACCAGGGGAAGGTGCACGACTTTCCCTCCCTCTTCCCCTCCTTCCTTTTTATGAAAGATCAGGGCTAGAGGGGGTCCCCCTACTTTAGCATAGGTAAGGGTGATGGTCATTCCGTCCTCCTCCACCTCCTTCTCCTTCTTCGTTTCCTTCCTCCTCTTCTTATTTTCTGTTTCCTTTCCTTCTATTTCGTCTTTTTCTTCCTCCTGCTCCTGCTCCTGCTCCTGATTTCCCTGCTTGTCATTCAACACTCCTTTCTTCGTACCATTGTAGCACGAGTACTCAAACTTAAAGTGACTGCCCTGAAAAACCAGGTGACGGTACTTGACTTTCCGGACACCCGCAGGGCAGATTGGCGACACTCGTAACATCGACTCTCCCTGCTTCCCTCCCTCGACCTCAAGCAGCCGCAAACCCCCATAGCCGTGTATGAGCGCCTGCAAGAATCCTCCCGCCGCAGGGAGGAAGACACTGTTGTTGCCGCTACTGCTGCTGCTGCTGCTACTGCTGCTGCTGCTGCTGCTGGTGGTGGTGCTAATACTTCTGTCATTATTGCTCCTCCTGCTGCCAACGCTCCCCTCCCCTCTCTTCCTCCCTCTCTCATTCCCTTCCTCCGTCCACACCCCGAAAGGACGCTGACAATGCGGCTGATATGCAAGGTCAAAGGCTGTCTGTGCCTCCGCTGGCTCCCCCACATCCAAGTCATTCACCACATGCATGCCCCATGTCAACCCTCCTTCCTTCCCTCCCCCACTCCCCCCATGCCCTTCTTGAAAGCGGGCTCGATAGAAGGCCCTGTCGGCAGCGCGTACCTTCACGCTTCTGCCTTCGTCGGTCTCGTTAATATAAGAGGGTGAGAGGGAGGGAGGGGCGAAAAATCCGAGGGGGTAGCCCAGGAGAACGACGTCGGCCTGGCTGATGGGAGTGTCGACATACCCTTTGTACTCGGGGTGGAGGCCTCGGTCTTTATCATAGGGCACCTCGAGACATGTTCGAAGTCGTTCCCATGCTGCCTCTTCCTCATCCTCCCTCGCTTCTCTCTCCTCCTCCTCCTCCTCGTCCTCTCCTTCCATCTTATCCTTCGTTGTCGTCGTCCTCTTCTTGCTCCTCAGCAGCCTTTTGGCTTTAGTAGCCCACCCCAGAGACAGCCACGCAAGTCCATTCACGTAGGCACTATCATCCACCAACCCCACCGCTTCGTCCGGCGAGAACACCCCACACAAATGCGCAGCCAACCTTCTCTCTTTCCCTCCCTCTTTCCCTGCCTCCCTACTTCCCTCCGCCCAAGCCACCCATAGATTTGCGACACCCCTCAAAAGAGGAAAGCCCACTTCCTCCATCCATCCTTGGTCCTGAGTCAGCAACCAGTACTGCCACACTGCCCAAGCCACCGCTCCCGACACATGCACCCTCCCTTTATCCCTCATTCCGTCCTTCCTCATCACCTCCTCTCCCGTTCCGGCACTCTCCCACGGGAACATTGCCGCCGCCCTTCGGCCCCTCCCTCTCTTCATCCCAGCGACATACCCATCCTCAGCAGCAGCAGCAGCAGCAGCAGCAGCAGCAGCAGCAGCAGAAGCAGCACGACAAACACCTCTATCAGCAGCCGCGACAGCAGGCTCAGCAGCGGCCATCGCTTCCGCCAGTCTTTGAAAGCGATACTGTATAAGGGCACGAGCCCACGACGGGTTAAACATAAGCATGGCAGGAAATATGTACATCTCCATATCCCACATCACATGCTGTCCTTCCTCGCCCTCTACCTCAACCCCGCCCTCCCGCGGCACGACGGTTCCCCCCCCCCGCCCCACCCCAAACACCCAGTCATCTCGAGCCGTGCTTCCCAGAGCATAAAGCGAGCTGTTCACAGCTGATGGAAGCCAAGCCTCTGCCCCTTCCTCGGACCCTCCCTCCCTCCCTCCCTCGACCTCCACCTCCACCCCTACCCCATTCCACCACTGTTTCCACCCGTCCTTGTGCAGCTCAAAAAGCTCCTGGGACTGGGCCATGCCCCTGGCCAGTTTGTTATCCAACAGAGTGGCCTGTAACGGGTTGTCCTCCTTCCCTCCCTCCTTCCCTTTCTCCTTCAAGGAGCTGCGCATGGCAGAGAGAAAGTGCCATGTTTGGTTCTCCCGGACCAGGATGGAGGGAGGGAGAAGGGTGGAGACAAGCGAAACAAGGATGGTCGCAGAAGAATTTTCAGGGGCTTGGACTTTGCCTTGATAGACACGTAGGCCAGGGTGCTGCGACGAAAAGTCTTCGAAGACAATGTCCTGATATGTAAAAGCGCCGTTGCGCTCCTCGCCGGGGCTGTTATTGGTGCTGGCTTTGGTGCTGGTGCTGCCGGTGTTGTTTAGAATTTCCACTTTCTCTATTTTACCATTCCCTTCGCTCATGTCCCCGGACACTGTCCCCACCACCACTGCGAGGCTGGTGCTGGTGCTGCTGCTGGTGCTATTATTGCCGTTCTTCTCCACATCTCCCTCCTTCCCTCCCTCCTTTCCATTATTTTTACCCCGCTTCCGCTTGTTACAATTATCCCTTATACTCGTATCAACCAATAGCAGTTCCAATGGTTTTGCGGCTAAGGTTTGTGGTGTCGTCGTCGTCACTTTGATATCCATTACCAGCACCGAATGGAGGGATCTGTGTGCATACCATCGTTGCTCCACCTCCACCGTTGCCTTACCATCTGCCTTGTCCTGACGTGTAAAGCGACGACGACGCACAAAACTCCCCGTATGCACCTCCAGGGCCTCGCCCAAGAAGGTGTTTGTCGTTCTTGCGCGTGGGGTGGCGCCAGCCTCGTTTCCAGCTTCAGAGGTTGCTTCTGGGAGAATAGAGAGCTGTGATGGCAAGCATGCACGACGTACCACAGCCTTCTCGCATCCTTGGCGAGTGTACAAGCCATTCATGAAGACATAGGGACTATCGATCTGCCAACTAAGGAATCCGTTGCCCACGACGGGAAGCAGCTCGGCGTATTTCTTCTCGGTACCGGAGAAGAGGACATCATGACGGGCCTCGCCCTTTGAGACCTCAGGGCTACCAACTGTGGCGTTAGCGGTGGCAAAGTACTGTAGCGGAAGCACTAGGGAGAGGAAGGCGTAGAAATGATGCGGCAGCACCGGCATGGCCGGCAGTCTTGGATTCGACGAAATAGGGGACGTTTTTACGTTGACGTTGGATGTCCAACCTTGGCTTCGAGCCAGCCTGTACGCAATAAAATAAAGCAAATAGAAGATTGAGATGCACGAGACATTGTGGGGATGCGCGTTCTACATATCTCAAGATAAGGCCCCGACAGAACCCTCCGAACAACCTCGGTCCCTTTCCTTCACATCACTCGCTCAATTACGCCTCAAGCAGCGAGTAGTGTTGATGGCGACTTCTGTCGATGGTATGACGTGCCGCACCACTTGGAAGTGTGTCTGTGTGATGCATATGACAGGTTTGAAGGTGCTTTTGCCTTTTTCTACGCGTGATCGAGATATTTGAAGTTCTGGACCACTTGTAAGGAGTTTTTGACGCTCCATTATTCATTCTGTAGATGTGGAAAGAGTCTCCACTGTATTAACTTCGCAAAAGCAATGGAAATTCATCTTTAGTCCCAGAGAGAATCCACAGGGGATTCGGGGGGGAATTTATGCATTGAAATATTTTTTTATTTGTATGTTAGATCTGATGCTCGAGCTACCTGTCATCATAATCAATGACAAGGTGGGTCGCACACATATCCGCCTTTCCCCCATTTTGTCATCGCGTGGACATTCACGCATGTCACTTTCTACACTGTCCATATACAAATTAAAATAACGAAGGCATCCCTCCCACTCGTCCTCCCTTGCTTCCTCTATACCTTGTCGATCTTCACCAGAGAGTCCCATTCACACTAATACTTGTTTATTCAGTGTGTGCCTCCACACACACATACCACTTTAAATATCTTAACAGAAGCAACACTTACAAAACCAATTCATTCTCTCCACAAAGCCACCATCTGTGACACCTCTCTACCTGACTCTCTCACATTCATACTCTCAGGTTCTCCTTTCTCTTCTTCTTCATTTTCTCTTTGTCCAGCTTCTGCTGCTCTGCCCCTGGCTCTTCCGCTCTTTCCTTCATCCCTCCCTCTTTCTCACTCGTCGTTACAGACGGAGGCCCCAACAGGAAGGTCATCATTTCATCCTGAGCCCCAGGGCTTAATGCAGGGACGTGTGTCGCCCCATCCATCCTCCAAAACGTCACATTCGCACCTCCTTCCCCCCCCCCCTCCCTCCCAATACCACAATCAACGTACTGCGTGATGACCGTTTCATTCCCGCTTAAGCCACAATTGCTGTCACGGTAATTAGAAAAGGTAGGGTCCTTGACCCCTTTTGCCTTGCCCGAGTCGCAGTCGAAGTCGCGGGTAAATTGAGTGCAGTTGGAAGAAGCGGAGGACATGAGGGAGGAAGGCGACTGAGGCAAGAGCAATGATGTAGGATCCGGGTTCTTACTGCGCTTACAAAAGGGGATAGAGGAAGGAGGCTCTCGCGAGGCACCTATGGACGACGCCGAGGCCGACACGGTGGAGGAGGAAGGGAGCACAGGGTTTCGCTCGGGAAGGCAGTTTTGGCGTTCCACCCACTGGTTGAAAACCTGGACACTTGACTCGTAGGGTACTACGTCATCCTCTGTCCCATGCACGAATAAGGCAGAAGAAGGTTGGGAGAGCTGACACCCAGGGGGGAGGCTGAAGCCCGCGATGGAGACAAGGCCTCGGATGCGCCCCGATTCATTGTAGCGACAGGTGAGGTAAAGAGCCATCTGCCCCCCATTCGAGTGACCGATGACAAAGATTTTTTCAGGATCGATGGGTAGCTTTCGCTTGGCCTCGTTAAGGAGATCAGTGAGGTACCCGAGGTCATCGACGGCGATATTCTCACGGTTGCAACAAGCAGGGGCGTTCCAGAACCGGAAACCTTTAGAATTTAGGATCCCGTTGGGAAGAAGGGCAACGAAATTATATTGTTGCACTCGATCAGTCACTCCGAGATAGGATGCGTGATAGGTGGCATTGCTTCCCCAAGCGTGGAGGACCAGGACGAGGGGCAGGTTATGGTCATGGGGGATGCGGGAGGGGTACAGAACTTTTGCGGGGCGGCCGCTGTCGAGGCCGAGTAAGACGGGGAGGTCCACATGGTGCGTGGCCTCGCTGTTTATGCTGCTGCTATCCACAGTGCCGCTGTTTCCGCTCGGAGCGTCAGTGGGATATGTGTTAGCAGGAGGATCACTCGTGGTAGTGATCGTGGTGTTCTTGAGGGAAGAGAATGGGGAGGACATGGAAGGTGATGACGCGGCATTGCCTCCTAGGGCCACTGAGACGGGGATTGAAGGTGAAAGGTCGGTCTGCGCGTCTGTTTGAACTGGTTGTTGTAGTTGGCGTTGTCGTTGCTGTCGCAGCAAAAAACGGGGAGAAGGCGGAGAGTAGCTTGAGGGGAAGGGCCCGCTCGATCCTGAGGTCTTGTCTGCGTCAACCTCTGGGGCGGTACTGCTGATGCTGCTGGTACTGTCGAGTCGTACGAGGAGGCCCAGGGCCAGGCATGCTATAAGCCACGAGGTGGAGGTGGAGGATGAAATGGAGGGGACGCGGGAGCGGGCCATGGACTGGGGAGGTCAAGATCAAGCGGACCAGCCAGTCTACGGGTGACCAGGCTGTTAGTGTGGAGCCTCAATCTCCTATATTAGTGTATGGTGTTTGTGTGTGAGTTATGAGGGAGTCTAGGACGGGCGACCTGCTGCTCGTCCTCCTGGCGATTCATGCAGCTTGATGCCCCTGCCTACGCTTGAGGAGAGGGAGAGGAGGTTGTTTGTGCGGGGCTTTGATGTGACTGCTACATCGTCCTGACTGTGCATGGAGACAAGGTGGATCCATCGGTACGAAGGCAAATGGACCCTGGTGGGCATGGGCGTCTTGGGGAGGGACAGTGGACCGACAAGCTACTGTGTCAACGCGGGCTCCTTTGATCCGACTCGCGGAAGACGAAGAGCTCTCAGGTCGACGAGGTTGAGAAGCCACGGCAAAAGCTCTTAGCGGCACCCGATGCCCCACCTAAGGAAGCCAGGCTCTACGGCACTATGATCAATAGACGCTTCTTATGAAGCCTCAAGGCAGAGCTTGCCCTGCCCCACACGACATGAGAATATGTCTGGATTTGGCGCGCAACAGCTTCCAGTTTTATCTCTGTGTTGACGTGTTGTTCTTAATATGTGCATCTCACTGTTTCACTCGCCGCCGCCAAGCAACGCCTCATAAAAGTGGAGCTGAAGTTCATTCATTCGCTCATCCCAACCCCAGCATACACAGAGAGGCATAAGTAAGTCATGGCGGCCGCAGACGATGACGTCTCAAACCCTGCCGGGCCGGAAGAGCAGCATTCGTCCGACCAGCCCCAGCAGGAGCAGCAGCAGGAGCAGAACATGAAGAAGGCCAAATACTTGCACCAAAAGGACGAGGAGGTGGAAGAAGACATCGATCTCGATTCTTCAGAGGACGAGAACTCCCAAGACGAGGAAACCAAGGAGACCTCGGAGCCTTTGGCGCAAGACGCCATTACCCTCACCCTTCTCGCCCATTCCAACTCCTCTTCCTCCTCCTCTTCCTCCTCCTTTTCCTCCTCCTCTTCCTCCGCCTCCCCCTCCTCCGGGCACGGCTGGACCTTCAAACCCGACTTCACTCACCAGTTTTTCGACGAGGAGGTCGTGCCCGTAGGCTACCCTGATCTGGCAATCAATTTGTCATTCAATGGCACTACGGCCGAATGGCGTCTAACCATCACCTACGACGAGGCCGCGGGGAGAGAGGAGAAAAAGGCTGCGGTAGCAGCAGCAGCGGCAGCAGCAGCAGCGAGAGAAGAAAAAATAGGAAGAGAAGCTGTGCGAGAAAAAGGAGGAGGAGGAAATGACGTATCCATTTCTACTGCTGCTGCTCCTCCTGCTCCACCAGGCCCCGTGGTCATCGCTTCATCCAACCAAGGCGACGACGAAGTCCTCCTTCGCTGCCTCCTTCCCGTTATACCCCCCCTCGAAGGCTGCTCCTGCACCATCAATCAAAAAGAAGGGTGGTTGCTCCCGGACAGAGGATTTGTGTCGGAAGAGGAAGGGAGGGAGGGCGGGAGAGGGATGTCGATGGCTGTCTTGCCTTTCGGAGAAGAGAGGGCTCGGTATATGGTCTCTCCGCGCCTGCCCCGGAAGAAGGAGGAAGAGGAGGAGGCAGAGGTGGAAGGGGAGGAGGAGGAAATCAAGGTGGAGGAGCCGACCCAACCGTACGAGTTTGCGATTCACCACGCTCGTCTTAACACTTACGGTCTTCCGGACTCCTCCGTCTCGTCCTCCTTCGTTTCCTCCTCCTCCTCCTCTTCCTCCCTCCCGTCCTCCCCTCGAGCCCTCGCAAATTTCCACCGGCGCGTCCAAAAGCTCGCTCCGTGGTTCATTGAGAACGGGGACGACGTCGACCCTGAGGGAGGGGAGTGGGAAGTCCTCTACCTCCTTGCCCTTCCTCCCTCCCTCCCTGCCTCTCATGAACCAGCAGAAGGGGCAATGGCTTCTCCCCCTAAAATTCCTCCTGCCACAGCCCCTTTTCTGGTCGGCTACCTGACTCTTTTTGCGTTTACGAACCCGCTGAAAGGCAAGGCCCTCCCTCCCTCCCTTCATGCCTCCCTGCCTCGTCCCTCCCTGCCTCGCTCTCTGCCTCGCTCTCTGCCTCCCTCCTTCTCCCCTCCATCCCAACATTCACTTCACCTCCTTTCTCTCCACCCTCCTTTATCAGGCAAAGCTCTCCGTCTATGTCAAGTATTGATTCTCCCCCCCTTCCAGAGGCAAGGGCACGGGCAGCGGTTGCTGAGGGAGGGATGGAGGATAGGGAGGGAGCGAGGGGTGGTGTACGAATTAAACGTTGAGGATCCTGCGCCTGGGTTTGCCTTGCTGAGGAATGTGACCGACGTGCAGGACGTGAAGAGGTGGAGGGAGGGAGGGAAGGAGGGAGGGAGGGAAGGAGGGTGGGTGGAGGGGAAGTTTGAGGGCTTGACAGCGGGGGAAATAAAGACAGTGCAGAGGGACCTGAAGATAACCAAGGCGCAGGTGGTGCTTGCGTATGAGTGTCTGAAGCTGCTGGAAGCCCCCCCTCCCCCCCTTCTTCCGGTCTCCTCCCAGAAAGGAGGGGAGGAGAGGGGTTGGAGGGAGGGAATAGAGGCGAGGCATCGTTTGTTTCGATTGATGGTGAAGAGGAGGATGGCGAGGGAGGTGGAGGGTGAGTATGAGGGACGGAGGGAGGAGCTGCAGGCATACTTAGAGAAGACTTGGAAGGAGAGGGTGAGGGTGTTGGAGGATGTGTGTAGGAGGGCGGGAATGTGGGAAGGAGGGAGGGAGGGAGGGAGGGAGGGAGAGAGTTGGAGAGAGTAGGAGGGAGGGAGTGGGAGGGAGGAAGGGGAAGGGAGAGAAAGAAGAGGAAAAGACAACAAAGAGAGAGAATGAGGTGTTTCTCGTTCAACACTGAGAAAGGAAACAAACACACAAAAGTACGACAAACACACACATTCACTTATTCATACATAGATACTTGCATACATCCCATCACATGCGCCTAAGCTTTCATTTCCTCGTTTGCCCTTCTCGTCGTTGTTGCCAAACAATTCGTCTTTTCCCCCACTTTTTCTTTTATGTAACAAACTTGATAGCATTATATTCTGTCATGATACTTCTTTGATTAACCACTTCTTCTCTCATTCTCCTCTTCATATTGTTTTTGTTATATTATGTGTACACATGTATCACTCTCGTCTTTTATTTCTATCCCATACATGTCGGGTTTGTCGTCTCTCCTTTCCGCCCCCCCCTATCCCTCCTTGCATTCCAAGCAAGTCACCACAAAAAAAGATGAGCGATTGATAAATATGAAAAAGGAATACGGCAGCATCGAGGACAGGATGTCGGTCCTCCTCCTCCTCCTCCTCCTCCTCCTCCTGCAAGATAAATGGAAGGGAAGATGAGGCAGATCAAAAGAGGGAGGCAAACAACATCCCATTCTGCATTCACTTATTTTTATTTTCTTAATTCTTCGTCGTGTATGGTTTTTCAATTCCAACCGTACAGAGAGAAACAAACACACACACACACACACACACACACACACACACACACACAAACACACACACACAGACACAGCCTTACCTCCCTATTTCCCTCCCTCCCTCCCTTATCCTACGGGCAACGCCACTACGACATTAATCCCTCCTTCCTTCCCTCCCCGGCCCCCCCCCCATCCCTTCCTTTGTCCCATGTCGCTGCGACACTCCGTCGCAAGAATCAACCATAACCACCACCACCACGCCTTCCCTCCCTCCCTCCCTCCCTCCCTCTCTCCCTCCCTATTAAGGCCGATGCCATTGCGACACGCCACTTGCAGCGTTGTACCAATATGGAGTCCCATCCGCTGCCTTACACTCTCTCCACCCAGATTGGGCGCCTCCCCCACCCCCTCCCCCTCCTCCTCCTCCTCCTCCTGCCCTGCCTCCAGAAACAGCAGCACCCGCCACAGCAGGAGCAGCCGCATAACCCCCCCCTCTTACTCCTCCTTGCTGCCACTGCTGCTGCTGCTGCTGCTGCTGCTGCTGTAGCAGCGGCTGCTGCATCATCGTTGCTGGTATCTGCTGCTGGTACTGCTGATACGGCTGATAGCTTCCCCCTCCTCCTCCTCCTCCCCCCCCCCCCCCCCCCCCCCCCCCCCCCCCCCCCCCCCCCCCCCCCCCCTCCCCTCCCCCCACAACCCCCACCCCCCGCCACAGCAGGAGCAGCCGCATAACCCCCCCCTCTTACTCCTCCTTGCTGCCACTGCTGCTGCTGCTGCTGCTGCTGCT
>Ga0160420_100197_pt1 | contig 33933 bp, 37 predicted proteins | sample CelAP2metagpilot_FD_108197 | JGI IMG/M metagenome (GOLD analysis project Ga0160420, IMG submission 108197) | Phycosphere-associated microbial communities from algal ponds in Kailua-Kona, Hawaii, USA - Cellana AP2-5-5 metagenome pilot | ecosystem: Engineered > Artificial ecosystem > Aquaculture >... | reverse complement strand
TTAGAAGGAGTAGCTGCTGTCATCCTTAGAAGGAGTAGCTGCTGTCATCCTTAGAAGGAGTAGCTGCTGTCATCCTTAGAAGGAGTAGCTGCTGTCATCCTTAGAAGGAGTAGCTGCTGTCATTTTTTTCTTCCTTCCTGGTCGGGTTTGAGACCATACAAAATTTGGTGGTAAGACTAGGAAGAAAGCGCATAAATGGCAAAACTGATGAAAGCCAAAAGTAGACAAATGAATGATTTGAAATCGTGATTCGAATATGCAGTGCAGTCACCTTCTTCTTTCTCCCCCTCTCTGCCTTCCATCCACCTTCTCTGCTCCCCGTCCTCCCTCCCTCTCCATTACCCAGGAGGCCACTTCAAAGGCCGTCCCGCCAGGATATGAATGTGCAAATGATTCACCGTCTGACCGGCCTCCTCTCCATCGTTGACGACCAACCTATACCCTCCCTCGATCCCTTCCTGCCTCACGATCTTGGCCACCGCCAGCATCATTTCTCCCAGCACGCCCTTCTGTTCTTCCGTTGCCTTGCGGAGGGACGTCAGGCCTTGGCGCCGCTTGGGAATGACGAGGATATGGGTGGGGGCCTGGGGGGCAATGTCACGGAACGCGAGAACTTTGTCGTTTTCATACACCACATCGGAGGGCACCTCCTTCTTAATGATCCGGTCAAAGATGGTGGCCGGCGCTAAGTCCTGAAAGTCAGCCCCGAGGATCGTCATCCACCGCCGTTTCTCCTCCCAGCCTTGGATCCCCAGGATGATCTCGGAGTGCACCTGTCGGGTGGGTTGTTGTGGTGGTGGTGTTGCGGTGGTGGCATGTTTAGGTCTTCGTCCTGGTGGTGCGAGGTGCGGTTTTGAAGCTTCTTATGCAAAGTGGTTGGAAATATATGACTAATTTGGCTATTTCATACAAAGTGGTTGGAAAGGCATGATTAATACGCACGAGGGAGAGAGGTCGGGCAGGGGGGAGGGAGGGAGGGAGGGAGGAAAGGAAGGAGGGCCAGGCACTCTCCCACCTTCTGAAACGCCGACTCTGTTGCCAGTAGATTCTCCCACCATTTAGTCAGGAGGGGCCCAAACACCTCCTGGTACGTCCACCCGAAATGATTCGGTAATATCTGCTCGAGGAACACCCCCGTGCAGAACAAGGTAGCGTCTGCCATGCTCTTCTCCTTCCCACACAGAAACGGACCTTCCCCATCCACCATCCCCTCCAGCAATTTCATCTGCTTCTTCAGCTCTATCAAGGCATCCTCCCGGTTATCGAATACCCCGAACGGAGGGCTGGCCTTGTACATGCACCCTTGGATGGTTGTTATGTACATGTCATGGAACCGACAAATTAAGTCCGACTTGGTCCTCGCGGCCAGGGAGGACGGGAGGTAGGAAGGACCTGTTCCTTCATATTTTCCCACCAGGTGACGCAGAATGGTGTCGGATTCAAAAATTTGAAATTCGTTGAGGGAGTGGTCGATGAGCACGGGCACTTTGCCTTGGGGATTAATTTCTGTCAAGGCGCCGTCGGGCTTTTTGATCTCGATCTGTTTCCGGTAAAAGAGGGAGGGAGAAAAGGAGGGGAGGAGAGAGGAGAAAATGAGCAACGGGCGATGATTCCGGACAAGGCATAGTCGGCTTTGTTGATCTCGACTGTTTCGAGGAAAACAGGAGGGAGGGAGGGAGGGGGGTAGAAGGCGCTCTGATAATTATTTCCGTGTATACCTTATCTTGAATACCCTTGTCGTAGATTACCACGCGGCATCGCCCACCATTGTTGGACACGGGAAAGTCATAGAGCGTTGCATCCTTTCCTGCGGCCATGGTGGTCCTGCTGCTGCTCCTTCTGTGGCTCCTGCTGGTGCTGCCGCTCTTACTGCTGGTGCAGCGGAAGGTGGATAGGGTGGCCGAAGGAGCAAGAAAGCCGAGGGCGGGGGTGACAGAGAGGAAGATCGTGACCTAAAGTACGTGTGGTGGGAACAATGTGCGTGAGACAAGGAAGTGAGACACGTAGTTGATGTAGCTAGGCAGCGACGGAGATGGAGGGTCGAGATTTTAGCACGAGGAGATGAATAACCTAGATAACGAGGGCAACCTCCACCAAAACGTATTTTACCCGATAACATCACTGGTCGATCACATCCATACATGAGTTGAGAAAGGGCAAGAAGACAAGCGGATGCATGTGGGCCTGAGCGGGGAGGCTATGGAGCTTGTTGCCAAGATCAACCGACTAGATCCCCACTTTCACTTACGAGCGCCAAGACGGAACCACCACGCAGGGCCATGGGTCGTCTAAGGCAGGTCTTTCTTCTCTGTGCATGTTGAGTGTTTGGATGTATTTTGGGCGTGTGTGGTTCAGTGACACATGGTTGTAACTACATCAATGATATGAATGGTCTGCTTCCACTTTCCACCAACTTCCGGGGGTCCTGGCGGCTTCTCACCCCCACTTCCCCCAAGTGTTGCCCTTCCTCGCATCTTCATTATGCCTTCGTTGTTTGTCGCTTTCATCGCTTGCAGTCGAAGCCTCGGCACATTTTCTTGTGGACAGGTCAAGTTCATTCACTCAGTCCTCATGCAAGCACGATTCTCTTCACGCAACCACACACAGGTCGCACGGGAACGAAGTGCTGATTTTGTGTCAGCTTGCCTTTTTCGCCCCAAGCAACCGCAGTGTGAGCAGCAGAGCGAGCAGCGAGAGCAGCAAAGGTAGTAGCTGCAGCAATAATAGGAGCGGGGCGATCGGCCATCAGTCCTTGTGAGACGGGCAGCTGGGCACCACACAAATATACAGCAGCTGGGCCAGGGTAGCATCACATAAGAACAGCCATGGCTGACACCGCCGAGACCGGCGCCCATTCTCCCCTCCAGCCCGACAGTGAGGGTAGCAAAGATGTCGGCATGGGCACCTTCGTCCTCGCCCTCACCCTCGGTATCCTTGCGAGGGCATATCTCTCCTCCATCGTCCGCCTCCCCTACACCTGCCTAGTCCTCCTCTTCGGCCTAGCGTATGGCTTCATCCTCTACACAGAAGTGGGAATGACAGGACCGGACATCTTCAGCAACAGCACTGACCTTTGGATTAACCTTCCCCCCGAGGCTATCTTAACTGTCATTTTGCCTATCCTCATCTTCGGCTCCTCCTTTTCCAGCGACCTGCACCTTTTCCTCCAACAACTCACCCCTGTCCTGACATTGGCAGGGCCTGCGGTGTTGGTAGGTACGACCCTGTTAGGAGTGGCTGCGAAGTACGTGTTGCCCTATGAGTGGGATTGGATGACGAGCTTTATGGTGGGGTCGATGTGGACGGCCACTGACCCGGTTGCCGTGGTGGCTATCCTCAAGACCCTCGGAGTCGCGGAAAGCTTGCAGATTTTGATCGATGGAGAGAGCCTTTTGAACGACGGGGTGGCCATCGTCTTGTACTCTATTTTCAACCGCTTAGTCCTGGATCAAAACAGTTTTTCAGCAATTGAGACATTCGAGGCGGCGGTGATCTTGTGCTTGGGGGGACCGGCCATAGGTATCGTGGTGGGGGCGGTTTCGAGTTACGTCCTGGGCGTTATTTTGAACGATCCGGCGTCGGAAATCACTGGTGCGTACTTCTTCATCTGTCTTCTCTACTTGTTCATCTTTCTTCTCTATCATGTTTATTTCTAAACGAACGTCTTGTGTTTGTGGGGTATGAAGGTGCTTCAGGGGAAGGTTGTCGGTGGCCACGGCACCCACCTTCCGGGAAGACTCTCCTCGGACTTTCCCTCACCCTTCTCGGGATTTCTTTTTCATATCCCCTCCCCCCCACTTCCTCCACCTCCTCACCACATAAACATGAACAACGCAGTCACCATCCTCTGCGGCTATGGTTCCTATCTCCTGGCCGACCTTGCGGAGGCCTCGGGCGTGCTGTCCATGGTGGCCGCTGGGCTCTACCTCTCCTTCCACGGCCTGGGACGCATCTCCGCACGAGTCACCGCCTCCTTGTCTTCCTTCTGGGCCATGGCCTCATTTATTGCCGAGACCATCATCTTCTTCGTCTCGGGACTGGTAGGAGAGGGACGGGGGTAGGGAGGGAGAGAGAGAAGGATGTATCTGTGCACTCTTTATTTCGGGAACAATCGCCTTCTTCGTCTCGGCCTGATACCTCATTTATTTATATTCTCTCAGTCCCTCCATCTCTCCGTTCCTCCATCTCTCCGTTCCTCCATCTCGTCTCTCCCTTATTCATGTGTGTAGATGTCTTGGTGTCGGGGCGACAGTGTGAAAAATGTTTCTTCCATTCCTCCCTCCCTCCCTTTCCCCCTCCCCTCTCATTTTCTCGATCATTCATTTCAGATGGTAAAGTGAAAAGACGCTAACACATTTATCAATTGTATACAACACACTCGTGTCATCAACCTTACACAGATCATGGCCGAAAAAGCGCTAATTTCCAGCACCATCCAAGGGCGCGATTGGGGATACTTGTTCCTCCTCTACCTCATCGTGAACGTCGCTCGTTTCCTGGGCGTGTTTTTGTTCTTCCCAACACTGGCACGTGGCCCCTATGGCATTTCGTGGAGGCAGGGATTGCTCTTGTCTTGGGGGGGGCTTCGGGGGGCGGTTAGTTTAACGCTCTCCATGGCCGTTTCTCAACAAGAGGAAATTCCGTTGGAGACCCGCGCGCGGATTAGTTTCTTGACCGCGGGGATTGTGTTGCTGACGATCTTAATCAATGGGAGTACGTGTAAGCTCCTGCTACGGATGCTTAAGCTGAACAATCCCACAGAAGCGGAGCAAGAGCTCTTCATCCGTGCGACGAACGTGATGGAAAATGAACTGGAGGAATTTTTGAATTTAAAATTGAAAAAAGACAAGTATTTGGGTAGCGCCGATTGGAACGTTGTGTACAGGTACCTCCCTGTGCTATCGCCTCAGATCTACTGGCATCGGGTGAGAGAAGGCCATGTCAGATTGAATGAGGGGGAGATAGGATTAATAGGGAAATACATCCAGGAAGAGGAGAAGGAGGAGGCGGCGGCTGCAGGAGAGGAGGGGATGGTGAAGGAAGTGGGGATGGAGGAGGCGGAAGAAATGGGGAGGGGGAGGGAAACGGTGAAAGGAAGAGAGGGAGGGAAGGAGATGCGGCTTCTTGGCGCGTCATGTTTTGGGAGGGGGAAGGAGGGGGGGATGGTGACGGCGGGCAGTAGATACGAAGAATTGCCTCCGAGGTTGCGGAATAGGTGGAAACGGTACACCGTTAAATTCAACCAACATTTAAAGGAGGGCATCGACGGGGAGAAGCTCTCAGCGATTCGGAGGGAGGTGTGGGAGAGCCTGCTTTTGGCCCGCGGGGTGTTCCCCCCCCCTCCTCCTCCTGTCCCTCCTGAGGCAGCGCAGTCGAGGACGGAGGATGGGGAGAGAGGGAGAGAGGGCGGAAGGGCGAGGGCGCCGAGTTCAATGGGGCTGATGACCCCGCGTATGACGAGAAGCAGTAGTTTGAAAGGGGGAAAGGGGGGGGGAGGGAAGGAGGGAAGGAGGGACGGAGGGGGAGGGTGGGATTGGGGCAAGCTCACCAAGGGCGGTGCTGAGAATAAAAAGACGTCGAGTGGAGAGAAGGAGGGAGGAAAAGAGGGAGGGAAGGAGGGAGGGAAGGGTGAAAACGATATTCCCTCACAGAGTCGTTTGGATGTTGAGCTCTTCACTTCGCAGCAACTACGCCAACAGGAGCAGCAGCAGCAGGAGCAGCAGGAGCAGCAGCAACCTACCTCTGCTTCTGTCTCTGCTCCCCCCTCCTCGTCCACCTCTCCCTTTGGTCTCTTCACCTCTAATTCCATCTGTGCTGCCGATGCTTCGCCCCTCCCTCCTCTTCCCGCCCTTCCCATCATTACCCTACCGCCCGACGAAGAAAACAACCACGAATCGCCTCCTCCCCCCTCCCTCCCTCCCCCCTCCTCCCATGCCCTCACCGAAGGCCGCCTCCGCCTCCTCACCGTCCTCAAGCACGTCTACTCCTCCTCATTCCATTCCGGCCTCCTCTCCCCGGACGGCCTTCGGGCCTTTGAACGCAACCTCTCCCTCCTCCTCACCCACCCCGACCTCCCCCTCAACGAATGGGCCGGGCTGGAAGGTCACATCCTCCTCCCTCTCCGTGCAGTGCAGGCACACGAGCGGTGGAGAAAATTACCGTTGATCGGAAGGGGTATCACTTACATGCTTTTTGAACGCCTGGCCTTTTTCTTCGAGCTGGCGGTGGTGTTCATCGAGGCTCATTCGTCGCTGTACTTGAGGCTGAGTGAATTGTTCGGGAGGGACGGACCAGTCACTCGGTACTTAGAGGGGGAGGTGGAGGAGGAGGTCCGGCGGGCAAAGGCCGCGTTGAATGAGTTTCTGCCCGTCTTTCCAGATATTATCAACAGTGTGAAGATCGAAATGAGCGCCCGGTTTCTCCTGCACAAAATGCGGAGCCTGTTGGAGGCGGCGGTGGAGTGTGGGTCGATGGAGAAGAGGGAGTTTGAAAATGCCATTCGAGAGGTAGGTATGCGTAGTGGTTTCTCTCTGTATCTGTGTATGTGAGAGTGCGTGCGTGGTTGTGTGTGTGTGTGTTTCTGTGCGTGTGTGTGTGTGTGTGTCATTCATTCATTCATCTGTCCATTTATTCACTGATTGAGCCCCCTTCCCCGCATTATGATTCATTTGCGTGGGTGACAAAGTCGGCCAGTCGGAATGCCTCCCGCGCTTTTGATTAACTGCCATCTAGTAGCCACATATACAGACACCTGATTCTCCCTCCCTCTTCCCTCCATCTTTTTCCTCCTCCAGGTGGACTCTTCCATGGTGAAGCTCTACGACCATTCGCACACCGAAGCCCCCCCCTCCCGCTCCTCCCTCCTCTCCACCCTATCCTTCCTTCGCTTCCTCCCCCCCCACCAACGCGATCTCCTCTTCTCCTCCCCTTCCTCCCCCTACTGCCGGGACGTATTCGTCCGCTCCGACACCTGCTTTCTTCCCTCCACTTCCTCGTCCTCCCTCCCTCCCTCCCCCCTCCCGGGCTGGTACGTCATTCTTCGCGGCTCTGTCCTCGAGGAAAAGAGGGAAGAGGAAGGAGGGGGGGAGGGAGGGAGCATCCTACAGAATGGCTCGGTGCTGGGATATGTGGAATCACTCGTTCAGAGCCCGAGCATAATGCCTGTCAGATCGTCCTATGTAGCGGCCAGCTTCGTGCACCTGCTTTACTTCGACCGGAATTTGTTGATGGCCGAAGCAGGAAGGAGGTGGAGGGAGGGAGGGAGGGAGGGGGAGGGAGGGGAATTGTTGCGGAGCATGTGGTGGGTGGTGGCGGCGTTGGAATTGAGGAGGGAGGGCGGGGGGCAGGGAGGGCTGGGGTTAGATAAATGTTCGCTGGCCCAGCTGGCGGGGCTGCTGGCAGAAGCTGTGTTGCTGCACGTACCAGAAGGAGGGGAGGGAGGGGAGGGAGGGAGGGAAGGAAACAGGGAGGGAAGGAGGAGGACTAATATGCTGTCTCTGTCGAAGGGAGGGGTTTCAAGGGCGAAAGTGCCTTCCAAGGCGTTGGCTGAAGGAGGGAGGGAGGGAGGCGTGGAGATGACGACGATGGGAACATTGACGTGGGGTAGGAACAGTAATACTGCGACATATAAAGACGTACTGATGCTGCAGCAGCAGCAGCAGCAACAGGAGGTCTACGAATCCGACGGGAAGGGTCACTTGGTTCTCTTGACAGGGCGGATGGAGTCCTTGGCCGAGGGAGAGGAGCAGCAGCAGCAGCAGCAGCAGCAACAGGAATACCAGCATCGGAGGGCGGGCCTACCGTCTGTGTGGGGATCGGGGAAAAAGGGACGAGGGGCAGGAAATGGAAATGTACAAGATGCAGGAGGAGCAAAAGGAAGAGGAGCAGCAGGAGCAGCAGCAGCATCAACAACAACAACAGACAAGACCATATTTGAGGCCCCTTCAACCGTCATTGTCCCGAATTTACCCGCAGGTCGGTGGCTGCTGAGTCGTGGCCTGGTCGCGTTCATCCTCTCGGAGGAACAATGCAATGCCCTGCGCCTGCAGCAGCAACAGCAGCAGCAACAGCAACAGCAACAGCAGCAGCTGCAGCAACAGGAGCAGCAGGAAGAGGAGGAGGAAGGAACGCTGGGGGGTAGCTTGAGTAAAAGCAGGAGCAAGTCGAAGGCAAATGGACTTACTTATAAGAGCTCAAGTCGAGTATCTTCTACTTCCTCTCCTATGTCGGACATGTCACCGATTGCTTCGCCCCTCCTTCCCTCTCTCCCTCCTCCCCGCACGGTCGGTGGGTGTAGCCTGGTCGATGCTCCTCCCTTCGACCACCTGCTGCAGGACGACGACGTTGTGGAGGAGGAAGTAGAACAGCATCAGCCACAGCAGCAGCATCATCATCAGCAGCAGCAAGGGGGTGGTGGTGGTGGAGGAGGAGGAGGAGGCGGGTTGAGAGTGCGGCGGAGGCGCACCTCTCCTCCTCTAGGAATCGTCGGGGCGCCTACTTCCGCAATTCGTCCCTCTGCAGTGACGAGGGAGGAAGGGAAAGAGGGAAAGGATGATCAGTAGTAGTGATGACGATGGGTAGAGAAGCAGAGCAACGGGGGAACGAGGAGGAGAGCAGAAGGGGAACGAGGAGGAGGATAAGGAGAGTGCGCTGCCACAGCTGAGAAAGGAGTTCCAGTCGGGGAATGGGGCTCTTCGGGGAGGAGGAGGGGAGGGCGCGGGGAAGTAAAACAACAAGTTAGGAAAACGTAGTTAATGGGGAAGAAGGAAGGGAAGGGAGGGATAAGAGGGGAGGGTGTTGGAGGAAGAAAGGAAGAAAGGAAGAAAGGAAGCAAGGGAAAAAGGAAGGAAGGAAGGAAGGATAGAAGGAAGGATGATAGGAAGGAAGGAAGGAGAGGAATTTTAATTTACGGCAGACAAGCATGATGTGTCATGGAGGAAAGACAGCGGATCTTCATGAGGACATGAAAGCTTCAAGTGATGGGATGGGAAGACCGGGGAAACTGGCCCCTTCGAAATGAACGATACATAATGGTTGTGATTGAAGTCATTAAAAAATCATGAGACCAACTAATAAATGAGAAGCCAATAAGCGGTAATAGGTTGTCGACATGGGGGAAACTTTCGATCGTTTTTGTGAATGTGAGTGTGTGTGTGTATGTATGTGTGTATGTGCGTGTGTGTGTGAGAGAGAGAGAGTGAGAGAGAGTTGTGCGCGAGGGCATGCGTGTATGTATGTGTGAATGTGTGGGTGTGTGGGTGTGGCGCGGCTGTCGATAGCAGGAGAGGGATTCAAAATATTCTGAAGACGGGCGTGGTAGTCCTATCGAATCAGATCATGGGTACGCGTAGAACTCGTCGGCGTCAAGACATTAATGGATGCAGGGGGTAAGCTGGCACTCACCTACTGGATATGCCGACGTCGTGGTAGGCATCGCCTTCGGTCGAAGCGCTTCGATTTGTTTCCATGCACCTTCTTATGACTGCACTTGATTACGTGCCACACATGGCATCATGGAGAGATACAACAAATCAACTAGAAAACAAAGCAAATAATAAGGAATTTTCTGCTTCTTCCCCGCCTTTAATATATATATATATACTGTCTCGGCATTGCCTCCCCAAACATCCTGTCTCAGACCACAGAATCCAATCGATCCACGAGGCTCGCGAATCCTACCTTTCATAAATCTAACCATCATTCTTCTTTTCGATTCCTTTATTCGTTAAGGTTACTGACCCGCCCGCTTTCCTCCATCAGCCTCCCCCTTCTTCATCACATTTTCCAACCGGTATTCCTCCTGGACCCGGAAGAACTTCTCCTGCCCATCCTTCCCCTTCCCCTTCAACACCTTGGACATGCACGCGTCGTACCCTTTCATTTCCTTTTGGCATTCTGCCAGGCCTCTCCTTCCCGCTTCCTTGTCCGCACCTGCTTTGCCTTCGAGGGCCGTCTCTTGCTGTTCGCCCTTCAGGGAGAAGCACGCAAAAAATTTGTCAGCCGCCCCACGGCAAGCTTTGGGACGGCGGGGAAAGTAGTCAGCGACGCGCGGGCCACCATTTTCAGTGATGGATGTGGGTACCATGCGGAAATAGAGGAGATGCTTGTGTGTGTGTGGTGCAGCTGTGCGTGTGTGTGTGTATGTTTGCGCGCGGGATGTGAAGAAAGGACAGAACCAGAATTGAATGAAGATGGGGCGGATAAAGATGAGATGATTAGCGGTGCACGTTGCGGGGGCTTGACCTCTGAGAGTGGTATGAAAAGTTGCGGCCGCATCGCTTCTGACAGAAAGCAAGGTGCTATCTGGGGTGTGTGCTATGTGTGCGTGTTTCTCAGTGAGAGGGGAATATTGTCGCGAATAGGAAAAGTGAGAAGGACTGCGAGCAACCAACAAGTCCTCAACATATGGACAAACGCCACCGCTTTCCTATAATTGCACAGCTTCCGAGCTCTCATGCGCACCCATGATCAAGTGAGAAACAGGTAAGACTAGGATGATGTGACTACGAGAACGCGAGCGAATACAGCCCGTGTTGAAGGACAGAACGACGCTTGTGGACTCGTTCTGAGATGCTCAAAAAGATGCTGCCTTTTTCGAGCATAGGATGTGTGTGATGGGAATGAGAATGTGCTAGATGAACGCGTTGGGCCATGGACGAAGACAACGGGGGAGGTTGGGAGGAGGAGCAGGAGCGGGATTTGCCGACCGCGGATGAATGAAGGAACCATACTTTATGCGCTGGGTGTTGAAAGTAGAAGACGACATGCCTGTAGGGTTAGGGTTAGGGTTAACCCTAACCCTAACCCTAACCCTAACCCTGCCTGCGGTGTGGGTGTGAGTAGTTTTGGAAGGTGTAAAAGTGGTAGGAAGGACACCTGATGTGGCGTTGAAGAGAGATGTGATGGGTCGAGGCCAGCACACAACAGGCATGGCCCAAGCAAACCCCAATTTTCCAATGGAGAGTGAAATTTGCAACAAGCACTCATGAAGGCCAGAGAAGGCAAATAGATTATGCAGCAAATGAAGTCGGGGCCTGTGCAGACAGCCTATTTTAGCTTGTGACTGATATTTTAATGTGGAGTATGTCTGGAGTATGTTTAACGGTCCATGCCTCGAAAAACCATAGTCCGTGCCATCTTCTTTAAAAGAACGCTGGTGCAGAACGGAACAAGTAGCACACAATGCAAACGAAAGACCATCATGATCACCGAATGACCAAGGCATCATTTGCATCATATCCTGATGCTTTTTGGCAGGCAGCGTGTGAGCCCTGGGTTGTTTTTTTAGCGCTAGCGTTCTCGTTGCGGTCTTGAGGGCTGCTCAGAAGCATCTTCTCTACTCTACCCTACCAAGCTTCATATCCTCGACTGCGTGTAAGAAATAAGTGAGACGAAGGCTCAAATGTTAAGCGCCGAACCTCCATATCAATGGATGCGATTAAATCGTATAGGAAGGGAAAAGGTGGAAGGAACAAGCTCGGCAGATATTTCCTACGTATACTTAAAGATCCCCCCATCAAAGATACGCTCTGGGTATCGTGTCCGAGTGGTTAAGGAGCCGCACTCAAGTTGCGGTGGAGAGATCCGCGCGAGTTCAAATCTCGTCGATACCAATTCAGGCTCTCACGCCGTGGATCCAGGTAGTAAAAGGCTTCATTGCTTCCTCCCCTTTCGAGCGTTCGAATCTTTTTACAACACATCCCCCTTCTTTTTTTTAAACCGAATATTTTCACAAAGTGTGACCAAAAAGAGCCAACAGTCCCATATTCACGTTCTTCTGACATTTATTATGTGACGTTCTTTCCTTAACGTACGAGTGAACACGTCCGAAGCTGAAAGTCTTGTTTTCAACAATTTAAAAAAAAATCCACGAGCGACGAACAGTAACAACACGTTAGCGTAAAGCATAAAATCAACTACCGTTGGGCTAATCAGTGGTTGCCTTAGCCATATGATTTGCGTTTGTGCTGTCAGGTAATGTTTTTGTGTCATTTGTTTGGAAGTGGAGGGGGGGGGCGCGTGTTCTTGTGTATATGCGCGCATGTATGTGTGTGAGTTTCTTCTTCTTTTTATACTTCTTCCTTTTCGCCTCGACACTTACTTTAATCTTAAGTTACCTTCTCCTCGTCTCCTGTTATACTCCTCCACTCCATCCCTCGAACGAAATTGAACTACTGGGCTGATTTCCCCCTCATCTCCTTCAGTTACCGTCACTTTTGCTGTCAATCATGCTCACACACATACGCACAGACGCACAGGCCACTACAGCCACATACTTTAAACGTTTATGCCGCGAATGTAACCCGTTTCCATTCTTCATGGCGCCTGCTTATCGTTCTTTGTCTTAATGGCCGCGGAGGCCGTTCTATTTGATTTGATGGTTAGTGGTGTTAATCTTGAGGAGCTAGATGCCGCAAGAGGATCTACCGTCAACAACCTCTCTTTCTTCCAAGACGTGTCTTATAATTCCCTCTTCCCTGTTCTTCTCTTCATCCACTTTATTTTTTTACCACGCATTTTGTTTTCCTCAACTTCTTCTTTTCCGGCCCGTTTCTGTTCCTCCCGCCATCGGCAACAGTCACGGCCTTGGCCTTCTACAAATTAGCCGCCCCTCCCGCCCTGCCTTCCTCCCGTCCCTTAGAGGATAGCTTTCTCCTTCAGGTGGTCGTCGATCAGCTTCCACAAGACTGAAAACACGAGTCCTTGCAACCCTGAGGGAGGAAGGGAAGGAGGGAGGGAGGAAGGGAGAAATGGGTGGAAGATGGTCAGGCCATGGCTGTGGGCAAGCGGACGGAAAGTAGATCGAGAGAGAAGGGAGAAGAGAAAGAGGGATGGGAAGGAGAATATAGTAACGTCTTTTCGAAAAGGGAGAGACAATTGTACCTTATCAGTCTTAGTGATGAGACCCCGTCCTGCGTCCGCCGACCCTCGTCTTCTTATTCTCACACATACGCCAACAAGGGCGGTCGAGAGGGAGGTAGAGAAGACAAGGAGAGAGGGACGGCACGCTTACTTACCGTTGGAAAAAATCTTGGTGCTGAGCCCCCGCCCGAAAAGACCGATGAGCCCGTCCTCAGCAATGATGCGCTTCACGGCGTCGGGGTAAGTGATGTGCTCCGCGTTGGCTTGCTTGTAGACCTGAGGGAGGGGGGGAGGGAGGGAGGGAGCGAGGGGAGGAAGGAGTGACATAAGTGGCAGGCCGTTCAGATTTGGAGAAGGGGAAAAAGAATAGAGCGAAAAGAAGAGAAACACGGCAAATAATCGGCCGCTGTCACCCTCCCTCGCTCTCTCCCTCCCTCCCTCCCTCCTGCCTCACCTTCACCACGCGGACGCTGTTGGAGACAGTGTCCGAGATGGCCGAGGCACTGAAACCGATGACGGCATTACGGCACAGCTTCAACTTGAAGTCATCCGTCTTTGGCAGGGCCTCCTGCATGTAGTTATAGGTGGCAAACCACGGGTAGTGCCCTAGTAAATTAGCGGCAAAGGCGGCCAGGGCACCGTGGTACATTACGCCCGGCCCGTGAATCTACGGTGTATATGTAGGCATGTATGTATGAATATATATATGTATATATGTATGTATATACGTATGTATACATGCATGAAGATATGTATGTATGTGTGAGTGTGTGTGAACATATATTTTTATGTAGGAGCAACAAAAGGAGATGAGAAGGGGGGCAGGGGGGGAGGGAGGGGACGGACCTTCATCTTGGCCATGAGCACCTTGAAGCCATCTTTGCCCTCCACTTGCTTGATCGTCTTCAAAGTATCAACAGGCATGAGGAAAATGCGCCAGGAGGCGGCAGTGGCCGAGGCAGCGGCCGTCTTGACCAGGACGGGGAGGTCCTGGGGAAAGGAGAGAGAGGGGAGGGAGGGCGATGACGATGATGAGCAGCGAGGCGGCAATAAGGGGGGAAAGAGTAAAGAAAAAAGGCATTTTATGCTACTCTTCTTAAAGATACAGAAATTAATTAAGCCGAAGAGAAAGACATGAAGATATGGACCCCTGCCTTCCTTCTCTCCCTCCCATTCGCCCCCCCTTCCCCTTTCCCCTTCCTCATCACCTTGGTCTCTGCGAACGAGTCCAGCAGCGTGATCACCCCCGCATTTGCCGCCGTGTCTCCGAATCGAGAGGCCGGTCCCTGGACAAGGGCGGGAAGGAGGCCTTGATAAAAGCGGGGAATGCCACCGTCGGCGTAGAGCGTCTTGAGGGCCACGCGCATGGTGGTGCCCTGGAGGAGAAAGGGGAGCGAGGACGATGTGATCAGACACACACGTGCATTATGATAATACATACATTATCTCCTCACCTTACGGTACTGGTAGTTCACCGTGGTCCGGAGCCACATTAATGCCCCCACGTTGATACCCATGGCAGCCGCGCCGGCCATCCCACCTCCCAGGGCGCGCATACCCGACTTTTTCAGTATCTCGCCGATGTTCGGCTTGGGTTGGTCACCCGTGGAGGAAGGGGAGGCGGAAGGGGCAGTGGACGCCATGGTCGGAAAGGAAAAAAAAAGGTGCTGTGGATGATGATGGAGTGGGAAGGGAGGAGTGGGGTGAGCGAAGTACTGGAGGGGAAGGGCTTGGCCACGGAGCTATCCGAGGACACGGTGCTTAGGCCCAAAAGTTGGGCATGTCTGCTGCCATGCGCACGTTTGTTTCAGTGAGCGCTTGACTATCTGTCTTATTCCGAGGAGGAAAGAAAAGGAATTCGTGCGTGGGTAGCCCCCACTCCCCACTCCTCTCCTCCCCTCCCCCAAGGGACGCAGCAGCTATGGCAGCAGCCCAACCACCCTCCAGCTTCATTCCCTCAAATGTACTGAGCCAGTTGCTGCATTGGCCCCATAACAATAACAGCAAGGCGACGATCACTTGAATTGTGTACTGCAGCGAAGCGACAGGTGCTACTGCAGCAGCTGCGACACATCGACAATCAAGGGGCGTTCCATCTCCACAGCGCTCTTTGAAAACACAAGGCAGGAGTTGCCGCCTCAGCACATCCACAGGCACCATCAGCCATACCAATGATATCAAAGCGAGGCGTACTTGCTCCTCGCTGCTCGCAAGGCAACGGCGACGACTCGATCCAGAAAGCGACGAGAGAGATGAGACCAAGTCGTCCTCGCCGAACCAGCAAGGATACATGTCGAGACCTGAGGCCTTATGATACAGCATGCCGAAGAGGGCTTGGGGGTGGCGTGGCGTGCGTTTGCCGTAGGCTTTAGTGTTGACCCGACCACACGACGACCATGATCCGTCGGGCTCAACATGCCTTCCATTGGTTTTTCTTTCCCTTTGTAGAGGCTCAGAAGCCCGGAAAGCGACGCGAGACCTGTAGATGCCAGAGCATATTATTGTGAGCAATGAGCGCCAGGGGAGGACGCGGTCACTGATGTGGTGGCCAGGGCAATGAACGACCTGTTTTAGAGACTCAGAAGGCCACAGCATTTCCGTTGGGAGTAAAGAACCGCGAAGGCTTGCTTCTGGCGATGGCCCCTGGCCCTGGCGAGAGATATGCGGGCTCTTGATAAAATATATATATAGGTGATGGTGCTGTGTTTAGGTGCAGATGAACTACTAACCAAGTCGTGGTGACTGAAGTGGTGGAAGATGTAGCGAAGGAGGAAAGGCCCTGCCTGCGTCCTGCTTCTCAATGCCATCGTCTCAACAATGCTGCTGCTGCTCGATTCCAAGTATCCTTCGTACCCACCCACACGTTTATACACACGCCTCACAGGCAGCAGCCGTACTGCACGCATCCGCCGCCCTCACCAGCGAAAAGAAGACAGCTCTTGCCATTATCTTACTGCCACCCACCCTTCGCCAGCAAGCGCCCGCATTTACCTCTCCCCTCCCTCCTTTCCTCCCCGACCTCCCCACTTCACTCTCAGCCCTCCTAACCCGCCTAAAACAAAAAACATGGGCGTCAAACGCCCGGGCCCCCTCGCTGGGTCAGGGGGTAAGCACGACTTTAAGAAACGCAAGGCCCGCGTCGGGAAAAAAGCGGTTAAACCCGCCAACCTCACCAAAGTAAATCTCAAGGCCAAGCAACTTTACATGCCCAACCAACGCCTCATCACCTCGTCGACCGCCTCGTCCTCTTTCTCTTCCTCCTCCACCGCCTCATCCATCCCTGCCACCTCTACGACGGGCAAGACCCTGCCTGAACTCCTTCATCAATGCCACCACCACCACATCGGCACGCGAGCCATGGCGATGCAAGGACTAAGAGAACTGGCCCTCGCACATCCCCACGCCGCCCTTCGTGACCTCTCCCCCTGCCTGGACGCGGCCCTTGAGCTCTTGCTCGATCCGGAGCAGGAAGTACGCACAGCCACCCTGGCTTGCCTGCGTGTCCTCCTTCTCCTCCCTCAGACCACCCAACAGCACCAGCAGCTGCAACAACTGCTAGGAGGAGGAGGAGTAGGAGAAGCAGCAGCGGCATCACGCACCCCCACCACGACGGCAACGACCCTGCAGCCCTTTCTCCCTCTTTTTGCAACGTACTTGTGTAGTACTTTGACTCACTTGGACCAGAGTATACGTAAGGACGGGATGGCATGGATGGATATGTTGGTCACGTGCCTCGGGACTAGTTTACGGTCTTTTTTAAGTCGGGATATATTGCCCAACCTCGGTTCGTTGTTGGAGAAACCGCCTTTGCCGAGCAAGAGGAAGGCGGCGAGATTATTGCTGGTGCAACAGGGGAAGGAGGCGTCGGGGGGGGGAGGGGGGAGGAAGGCGAAGGAGGGGGGTATGGGAGGGAAGGATCAGGTGAAGAAAGCCAGGGGAGAAATGTGGCTGTCGAGACTGGCGGTAGCCAGATCGGTTCTGGGGGTGGTTAGATTGCTGGAGCCTGCAGCAGTGGAAGGAGCAGCAGGAGCAGGAGGGGAGCAGCGACAGCAGCGGCAGAAGGAGAGAGGGGTAGCGGTGGTAGAGTGGCAACGGCAGCCGCGTCTGCTTTTGTTGCGGGCCACGGCTGACGTCGCGGAGGGGAGAAAGGAGGGAAGGAATGAGAGAGAGAGGGAAGGAGGGGCAACGGATGCGGCGCTGCGGTCGCTGTTGCCCAAAGTGACGAATTACATTTTGGAAATGACAACCACGAGAACTGCGCAGCACCAGCAGCAGCAGCAGCAGCAGCAGACAGGACGCATGGGAGGGAAAGCTAGTGAGATGCAGCGGCAGCAAAAGCAGCAGCAGCAGCAGCAACAGCAGATTGAGGGAGGGCCGGTGTTGGATGTGCTGGGAGTGGCAATCGAGTTAGCCTTAGTAGCCTCCCAGCGCCTGCAACCCTGCAGCAGCAGCAGCAGTAGCAGCGGTAGCAGTAAGGGAGGGAAGGGAGGGAAGGAGGGAGGGATGGGCGGCTTAGACGAGGCATTGGCGAGTCTCTTTCCGGTGCAGCTTGCGGATGGTGGGAGGGCGGCTGCTGTTGCTGCTGCCACTACTGCCGCTGGGTCTGGTAGAAGATTGAAGAGGGCAAAGGGTAGCAGAAGCTCGGCAAGGGCAGACGGTTGGGAGAAGGTTGAAAAGATGGATGTAGACAGCAGCGAGGAGGAGGGAGACAAGGAAGAGGCGGAGGAAGAAGAAGGAGAAGAAGAGGAGGAGCTGGCCCCCAGTCATGGCATCAGCATCAGCAGCACAACGTCAGAGGGAGCAATTAATCTGGCATTAATCGAAGTAATGGTGTCCTCCCGGAGTGGCCGTGCCCTCCCCCGCCCCGCTCTTGCTTGGCTTTTCTCCTTCCTCCAACAGCAGCAACACCAGCAACAGCAGCGTCACCCGTCCCTGCAGGAAGGCACTCGTTTGATCCGCCTCTTGACGCACGCCCTCCCCCCTTTATTCCTTTCGCAGCACGGGGACGACGAGCGGCTCGCCGAGCGGCTTCTCGAACCGTTGGAAACTTGCCTGTCGCAATGGCCCATATCCTACCCTCCGACCCGCGAGGGGATCCGTCTCCTGTCCTCCGTTCTGCCTTATCGAGACCCAGCGGTAGCTCGGCGGTGGGTGACCGAAAGGGCTACCGCTCATTTGATTGATGCCTGGACGGCGGCTGCGACTGCTGCAGCTGCAGCTGGTGGTTGTGGTGGTGGTGGAGCAGCAGCGGCGTCTGAGTTAGCGTTGGTTTTGCTGCGGGCGTTGAAGGAGGAAGCCATAAGTGGTGGTGTTGGTGCTGGAGGAGGAAACGGGGCGAGCGGGGATCAGGACGGGGAGCAGGAGCGGTTGGCATGGCTGCCTCTTTTTCTAGCCCAGCTCCTCCATCCCTCTGCCCTGTGTCACCTCTCGCCTGAAGTGCAATTCATCACGCTTGATCTTCTCTATTACTGCCCTCCCTCCCTCCCTCTCTCCCTCCTTGCTTCCCTCCAAGCCCTGGCCCATGCCTGTGCACCTTGTCCTCCTTCGTCCTCCCTCCCTCCCTCCCTCCCTCCCTCCGTTGTGAGATACATGATTGAGCTCTTGCATCATCGCAAACGGACCTTCACGCCAGCAGGGTATTTGACTCTACTAGGCAGCTTTCTTGCCTTCCCTCCCCCCCTCCCTCCTACCGGGGAGAAAGAGAAGAAGAAAGGAGATAGGAGGAGGAGCGGCAGCAGCAGAGGAGGAGGGGGGATGCATCATGCGCACGTGGTGGGGGAAGCGGTTGGCCGTTCATTGCTTCAGCTTGTGCAGCAGCAGCAGCAGCAAGGAGAGGGGGAGGGAGGGAGAGAGGGAGGAAGGGAAGGAGGGGGCCCGTTGCGTCTTTTGACGATGTTGACGCCCACGTTGGTACAGCTGATGGGCGTATCGGAGGCAGAAAGCAGCAGCAGCAGCAGGAGCAGTCCGGCAGCACGGCGAGCAGCTTTGGTTGTGGTGTCGAACGTGGCAGGAGGAGGAGGAGGGGAGGGTAGAAGGGAGGGCGGAGTCTTGCCCGACGCGTTAATTGCACCGCTTGTCCAAGCGATGCTCGTAGATGGAGAGGAGGAAGAAAGGGAGGGAGGAAGGGAGATGGAAATGGAAGAGAGGGAGAGTGCTTTGTCTCTTCATATTTCTTTGTTTCGCGATCACCCCATCCAACTCCTTCCCTCCTTGCTCACGCACGTCTACCATCTCCTTCGTGGCATACACCAGCTGACTCAGCAACAGCAACCGCAGCAGCGGCAGCAGCAGCAACAGCAACAGCAGCAACAGCAGCCACAGCGGCAACAGCAACAGCAAGAGCTGGTGGAAATAAAGGAGGAACAAGAGCGAGTGCTCCAGCAGTTTCAAAAATGGGTGCGGGAGCCTCTTTTATCCTCTTCCTGGGCAAGGGCATGCCACGGTCCCTACCAACAACTCCGACAAACGTGCGCGGCTGTCTTATCCGCGCGGAGGCACGAGAGTAAGGGAGGCGGGGAAGGAGGAAGGGGAGGGGTGGGGGTGGTGCGGGGCTTGCTGCATGACTTGAAAATGTTGCCGATAGGAAGAAGATAGACAGACTGCGGCAGTGACCACCACATGGTGGGAGGTAATGAAAACTATGATGATATGATCCTTCAAATGAAAATAATATTCAAGAAAGTAAAGTGAATGAATACTGAGGTATAAACATGCAAAAAGAAAAAGAGGGACAAGTGAGATAATATGTACACGCCCCCCCCAAATGATTCCACGGGACTTGCATTCGCATCCCCCTCTTGTGTTGCCCTCCCTTTGGTTTATGATTTACCATCCATCAAGTGTTATTTATTGGTGGTACTTATCGCCCGTGTTCTCTTCTTCTTTTTCTACGTCTACGGATTAATTCTCTTGCCCTTCTCTTTCTTCCTCTTGTTCTTGGTCTTATTCTTCTATTCGTGTCCGCCTTAATATATATCCAGCTTTTTTTCATACCAGGAGCTATATTAATATGCTTGATCGTATTGTTTGTCGATTTTGTCTAGGATATAAACATGGATATGAGGTATCACAATCTCTCCCTCCCTCCCTCAGTCCGTCCCTCCCTCCCTCAGGTGAAGTCACCACCTCTCCCTCCCGCCCTCCATCTTCCGATTTCTCATGGTTTACACGGGAGTTTCTCCATACTTCTCACCTCCCTCCCTCCCTCCCTCCCTCCCTCCCTCCCCCTTCGTCGTCTGGCCGTCGACATGCCTACCTTCAGACTACCCACCCACCCAGATGACGATTGAATCACCTTTTCATCCCTCGATCCCTCGCTCCCTCCCTCCCTCGCTTCCTTCCTACGGCGATGTCACAACTCCTCCCGCCCTCCCCCCTTCCTCTGTCGGTGCCACAGGCGGGAAACTCACCCCAGGCCCATGACTTGCGTTCAGTTTCTCTACGAATTCTCTCATGGCCACCTCCTGTGGGGAGAACCACCGGCATCCATCCCTCTCCCCGTCCCTCCCTCCCTCCACCTCACCCTCGGGAGGCGAACAACGCAAGCTGCCACCATACTCCACGGGAATATGGGCCTCATCGATGAATTCGAGGAGGGCTTGCCGCGTTTCTTTGCCTGGGTTAGCAGGTAGGGAGGGTTAGGAAGGATGGAAGGAGGGAGGAGGTGAGGCTGAGCGCATGGAGGATAACAGGACAACGGAGAAGGGAGGGAGGAAAGGAGGGAGGGAAGGAGGGAGTGAAGCCACATTTACCTGCAGCGGCGATCCTAATCTTCTTCCTTGTTGCTTCATTCAAAATGGTCTTAAGCAGTCGCCAGAGGATGGAGAACCACACAGGAGCATTCGCGATGATGATGACACGGCTTCGTTCCTGGGAGTAGAGGGGAGGGAGGGAGGGAGGGAGGGAGGGAGGGAGGGAGGGCGAAAGGGAAAAAGAAGAGTTCGAATCTGTAAGCGAGATGCCATAAACATGAGAGAAAAGAAAGGAGGGGGGAAGGGTTAAATGCCATAAACATGAGAGAAAAGAAAGGAGGGGGGGAAAGCACCCACGCACCGGGTAGTTCTGCTGAATCAATCCAAGGCCTTTTTTAAGGAAGGTCTTTGCATCTCCCTTTAAGTCCCCTAAGTTCGCTCCTGCCAGGTCGTAGACAGTGATGACCTTTATCTCGCCCCCTCCCTCCCTACCGCCCTCCCCCTCCTTCAACATCACTTTGTAGATGTACTCGGTGGAGAAGACGCAGTGGTGGAGGAGGGCGTCCACCCCAACGCCTTCCTCGGCCATTAACGGCATTTTAAATTCCCCGGTTCGTTCCACGTAGAAAATGTCGCCGTTTCGCGCAGGGGGGAGGAAAAAATGTGGCCAGTGCTTCTTAATCGTGTGAAAGTGCGGGTGGGGTCGTTGAAGGATGGAGTCGATCTAGGGAGGGAGGGAGAGAGGAAGGAAGAGAGGGAGACAGGGAGGGAGGAAGAGAGGGAGTGAGGGAGGGAGGGAGGGAGGAAGAGAGGGAGGGAGGCTGAGTGGTACCGCACGTGATAGGAAACTGCGAACTACACAGATGAAGCAAAGCAATTTCCCTCCCGTCTCCCTTCTTCCCTCCCTCGTTCCCTCCCTCCTTACCTCCCACTCCTCCCGCCACGCCCTGGTGATGTCCCACCGTCTTTTAGCCTCCACCAGATCCCCTTGACACCCCTCAATGAACCGAGGGGGGATGGTCGCTGCCGCCCTTCCCTCGTTCCCTTCTGGGGAATGAAGCCACTCAAAGCTCTCGATGATTAGATCGATAGCGCCAATGGTTTGAAGGGAGCGTTGCCATGCCTGCGGAGGGGGAGGGAGGGATGATGGGAGGAGATGAGGATGGAAGTGATCGTGGGAAGGAGAGAGGAGCGGAGGGCGAGACGTACCTGGAAGACACACCAAGCGATGTAGCCGAGCACGAGGACAGAAAAAAAGTTCATGCTATAGCAGGCATAGAGCCCCAACAACCCCGCCTGCACCATCTCATTCGTTCGGTACCATGGAAGGGAGGGAGCAAGGGAGGGCACGACACGCACCCACGCAAAACCATCGGAGGAAGAGGAGGCGACTTTAAAGGAGGAGGGAGAGGGAGGGAGGGAGGAGGGAGAGGGAGGGAGGGAGGAAAGGGTGGAGGTAGAGGAGGAGGTGGAGGTGGAGGAAGTGGGGGAGGAAGGGTGAGCGACGTCCGACGTCCTCTTGTCCAAGTGCGAAGTCAAAGTGAGCGCTTTAGCTGCTTCTGCTGCTGCTGCCACCGCCTTGCTTTTGAGTGTCGTCCCTTCTATAGAGAGATAGCCGGATTGGGCACCGAGTCGGATGACGACAAGGTTATCGGTCTTGACGCCCTCGAGGCGGATGGGCGTGGCGTAGGAGAGGTTGGAATGGGCTAAAACAGTGTCGTGGTTGAAGGCCGTGGAGCCCTTGAGCAGGACCAGCTCGATGGGTGGAGCTTGCAGTTGCTGATGCTGCTGCTGCTGTTGTTGTTGTCGTTGTTGTTGGAGCTGCCCTTTCTTGGATTTCTTGCTAGTGCTCGTTGCTGCTGCTGTTGCTGCTGCCGCCGCTTGCCTCTGTCGAGCTTCTTCAAGGGCGGCCACCCATGCATCCCTCTCCTCGTGACTGGGTGCGAGAAACACCCGCCGACGATCTGCACATAGAATCTCGAAGGGGTAGGTGTCGTGGGAGGGAGGGAGGGAGGGAGGGAGGGAGGGGGGGAGGATGCAGTTGACTTGTTTTATGTCCTTAAGGGATACACTGCCGACAAAAATCCCAAAAGGCCCGGAAGAGGAAGAGGAGGAGGAGGAGGAGGAGGAGGAGGAGGAGGAGGAGGAGGAAGCTTCCTCTCGTTTGTACCAGCAAAGAGAAGTGGAGGTGAGGATGATGAAGCGGCGTTTCTGGGGCTGCTGCTGTTGCTGTTGTTGGTGGTAATGGTGGAGGTCGTGACGGTGGCTGTGCTGGTGGCTAAGATAAGGGTGATGGTGAGCTACCGGCGAAGGAAGGGAGGAAACGGAAGAGGCCAGACTGCTGCGGCTATCGCTGATGGTTAGAGGAGCGTTATTATTGCTGCTAGCGGTGCGGGTGGTGAGAATGCCGTCACGTCCCTTCTTCCCTTTCTCTCCCCCAAACATGACAACAGGAGAGGCAGGAGGGGACATGGCAGCAGCACCAGCAGCAGTCGCAAGAGCGGAGGAAACGGCGTTCCCACCCTTACTCCCCGTTTTGACTTTATCTAAAAAGCCTGAATAGAGGACCGTCAGCCCTCCCTCCCTACCAGAGACTCCTCTTTCACCTCCACCAGCACCAGCACCAGCTTTGAGGAATGCCGGACGCAACGCAGCAGAAAATGACTTCATTCGACGTATCGCTCTGAAGCTTGGAGTGTTTTCCCTGTCACCGCCGCCGCCGCCGCTGCTATGGCTAATGCTGCTGCTGGGGATGGCAGAGGAGCGGATTTGGCCGAGGGGGTCGGGGCTTGAAGAGGAAGACAGGGAATGGCTTCCCTGCAGATTGTAGTCTGTGTTCGTCATCGTGGTTCTACTTTGAGGGGAGGGGGGGGGGGGGAAGAAGGAGTGAGGGCGGGGGGAGAGCGAAGAGAGAAAGGAAGGAAGAGAACGAGCACCTGGTGACCACATGATAGGGCTCACAAACCAACTGCATCTATCAGTATTCCCACGACTCCTTTCCCCTTCCGACACGTTCACGTACACGGAGGTATAGACCTATTCATACATACTGTCTGTCGTCCGTTTGGCCATTAAGGGTGAGCTTAAATTTTAGAGCATTGAAAAAGGAGAGAAGGATACCCCCAACCAATCACAAGCCTTTCACTCGACAGACGAGGGGAGATTTTTCTCACGTGTGAGCATAGATGTGTGTGCTTGTAAACACGGGCTTCATGTCATGCGAACGAGTTGTGCGGGGACAACTCAAAATTTACATCGCACCACTCACACTGACTTGTCGAGTCTGCCTCTGGGAGAGATGTAGCCACCGCACTTTTCTGCTGACCCGCTGAACTTATTTTGCGCTTCAGGGGTACGGGCAGCCTGTGTGGAGTCAAATAAGTAAACATGGCGTGGCCGAAGGTCATTCGCATATGCCGAACGAGTAGACCGTTGGGAGAGCCAGGTGGGCGTTGACGCCATCTTTGAACTTTCTGTCTGAAAAATATAAAGCACATCATCCTCCTCCTCGCTTGCATGTTGCAACATGCAGGCTCTGCGGGAGTAGTTACCGCTGAAGCTATGGAGTTTTCTCAATACTTGTTTGAACATAGAGGTTAAGGAAAATATCTCTCACTCTACAGGTCCATTCTCTGAATCTGTTGACAGACCCTCACTCAACCCGAGGCATCCCCAAAAGTCCAGTGCAAAGACAGACAGAAAGTCACTCATGAGTGCAACAACCCTCTCTTCACATGATCAAATGAGAAAGGTCGTGGAAAAGTCACTCACATAACCTGTCATACAGTAGACTCACTTGCAATAAAGATATTTCAGGGACATTCTGGAGTTAGCTCGAGAGGATGATACAGGGATAATACCGCTGTCGCAAATAAGAACTTATGTTCCATCGACATACTAGCCAATGAGGGCATGGGTTCGCTACATCTAATCCCGTACTATCCCATTCCAAAAAGACAGCAACACAACCAACTCGATTCTTCACCCTCTCTGCCATCCGGCCCTCGAACGCATCAACAACAACAAAAAAACACACAAACCCCCCTCTTTTAAAAAAAGTAAATGACTACCGTCGACATTCCCGATTATGACGGTGCTTACCAGGCCAAACCGGACACACCTGAGCGTTTCTATCTATGTACAGCTTTCAATTTTGGTCTTACGTGTAAGTCTAACTTCCTATCCCCTCCCCTCCTCTTCTTCATGCCCCTCTCCCCGTCTTCCTTCACAGCATTATTCACGAAGAAGCTGACCAACTATTCGCATATACTTGGATGACCCACTTACAGGTGCAGCAGGGAGGAGCGTGCCATTGAAGCGTGTGAACGTCAAATGCAACGTGCTAGACTTCCTCGCCGAGGTAAAGAAGGTGGAAGAAGGAAGGGAAGGAAAGGAAGGGAAGGAGGAGAGAAGGAATCGAAGAATAGCAGTAGTGAGTGTTTTTTTACCATTTTCCAAAGTCATACAGCCTTGATGGGTCTTATATGAAGAGTGATCATAATAAGCGACAGGAAAAGCATTTGATCTCTTTCATCAGCTCACATTGTGATCCACCCCTCCGTCCCTCCCTCCCTCCCCTTTTATCATATCTCTCAGGTCTCAGTCGAGCAGACCTTTCAAAATGATGACCCCTCCACGGCCGTTGAAGTCATCTACCGTTTCCCACTGGACGCCCAAGCCATCCTCACCTCATTTTCTACGCAGAAGAACGAGGGTCCCGTCATCCATGGCAAGGTGACGGAGAAGGAAGAGGCGAAAGCCACGTATGAGGAAGCCTTGGCCTGTGGACAAGGTGGGTATCTGCTGCATGAGGAAGGGGAATTGAAAGACGTTTTCTCGCTCAAAGTGGGAAACTTGCAACCAGGAGAGACGGTCAATGTCAAACTAACGTATGTTGCTCAGGTGGATGAGGAGGAAGAGGAGGAGAAGGAGGAGAAGGAGGAGGGGGAGGAAGCGGAAGGAAGCAAGTTGCCACAGAAGACGACACCCAAGAATAAGAAAAACAAGAAAAAAAGCTCCTCCTTGCGTCTCGTCATCCCCACGGCCGTCGCCCCTCGCTATATGCCGTCCATGGAACAGTCGTCTGAACTGTACAGACACGCGGAGACTGCCTTGGGGTCCTGACCAGAAGACCTGTTAATGCTCGAAGGAAATGTCAGATCTGCCTCCAGAATCACCCATCTCGTCCCTCATACATTCAAAGAGAAGACGATGGTGTCTGTGAAGGAGGAAGGGAAGGAGGGATCGTTTCATGCGGTGGTGCCTTACTTAACGGAGGATTTCGTTTTGTTGATTGGGTTTGAGGAGAGGGTCAAAGATCGGGCGTGGCTGGAACCGTCCACGGGGGCATTAACTGTCAGCGTGGGTTTGTGCGAAGGTACGTGAGAGATGCACCAGAGCCTGATTTCCCCTCTGCTGTCCATTGACTGTCTCGTCTTCCGTGTTTTGTGGGTGCTCCAAGCCGCCCTTGCTAGCTTTATCGTTGTCGTCGAATATCTCTAGCCCTTAGCACCTAACCCACCATCTCCTCCTCCCTCGTTCCACCTCCCTTCACAGACCAGCTCCCCGATACCGAAGAGAGCAAAGGGGAATTCGTCTTCGTCATCGATCGTTCGGGCTCCATGGATGGGTCAAAGATTCAGCATGCGCGTGAGGCCCTCGCTCTGTGTATCTCCGCCCTACCTGAAGGCAGTCGTTTTCAGATCCTCTCCTTTGGGAGCACCTTCGCCCCTCTCTTCCCGGCTTCCACTCCTACCTCCTTCCCTCCCTCCCCTGTGGTCCAGCCATCTAATTTGACATCTGCTTTCACCACTGCTGCTGCTATGCCTGCTGGTACTGTGCCTGCTGCTGCCACTGCTGCTTTTGGGACTCCTGTTTTATTCACGGACGAGACCAAAAAAGTTGCCTTGGAGCATTGTGCACAAATGGAAGCAAATATGGGAGGGACGGAGCTCCTTGCTCCTCTCCGTGCATTGTCCACGCTTCCCCCTTCCCTCCCTCGTCAGGTGTTCCTGATTACTGATGGTCAGGTGGGAAACACGGGAGAGGTGTTGGGGTGGGTGAGGAGGGAGGGACGGAGGGAGGGTACGAGGTTCTTTGCGGTTGGAATCGGAGGGGGGGTGAGTCGGGGCCTGGTGAAGGGAGTGGGAAGGGAGGGGGGAGGGGAGAGTGTCTTTGTGGTGGACGGGGAGAGGATGCAGGGGAAAATTATGCGGCAAATGAACAGGGCCGTGGGGCCGGCGGTTGGGGGGAGCAGGGTGGAGGTGGAGGGAGGAAAGGAGGGAAGGGTTGTTGTCCTCTCAGTGTCGCCCCGAAAACCTCGGCCTCTGTTTACCGGTGGTCGCCTTCTCTTCTATGCTTTACTGGATCCTAATACTCTCGTTCAGAACAAAAAGACAAAGGAGAAAGGAAACGAGGGAGAAGAAGGGTGGGTGGATGTCGGCGATGAGAAGGAGGGCTGGAGGGAGGAAGGGCTGATTATCCGGGTAAGGGGCACCGGGCCGGGAGGGGAGCAAGTGGTAATTCCAGTACCTCTTCAGATTGTCCCTCGGGGTTTTGCGTCGTCGGGAATGCTGAGGGCCCTGGCCGTGAAATCAGTCCTGAGCGACTTGGAGGAGGAGGTGGAGGGAGAGGGGGAAGGGAAGGAGAGGGCAAAGACAGAGGCGGTGGCTCTGTCGGGCGCAAGGGGGGGTTTATGGAAGTACACTTCGTTTGTGGGGGGGGAGGAGGGGGGGGGGGGGGGGAGGTTCGGAGGGTCTAAGCGAGTCTATCTTCCTCTGGCGTTCGTGACTCGGACAAATATGGGTCATGACCCATGGGGGCAAGGGAGAGGACGAGGAGGAGGTCGAGGAGTAGGAAGAATGTTGAATTTTGCTGCTGCATCTTCGCCTATGATGGCCATGGCGCAATGTCGTGGGTCGGCTTCAGTGATGATAAAGGAAGCTGCGCATGGAGGGGTTAGGAGCGGTCGTTCTGATGTGGGGCATCGTGGTATGCCGCAAAGGCTGGGAAAGATGGCGATGACAGCTTCATGTGACGTTTCCAGTGTTGCTCCAGTTTCCTCCACGGTCGCTCGTAACGTCCCAGGCAATGGTGAAAGCAGCAGCAGCAGCAGCAGCAGCCAGAGGGTTGATCACGTGTCGTTGGTGGCCCGGCAGAGGGCATCAGGTGCATGGGAGTGGGACGAGAAGTTATTGTTCTCCATGCTTTTTGCAGGGGAGGGGAAGGGTGAGGAAAAAAGAGAGCACGGGGAGGGAAAAAATGTCTTGAAGGAGCTCGAGGCACGGATGCGTGTGATAAAGCGAAGGGACGGAAGGGCGGAGGAAGGGGAGGAGGAGGAGCAGGAAGAGAAAAAGATGAAGAAGGAGAAGGATGTATGGGCCACAGCATTGGTCTTGCTATACTTGGAGAAGAAATGGGGGAAGTATGAAGAAGAGTGGGAGGTGGCGGAGAAGAAGGCAAAACGATGGTTGTTGCGCAGGATGGGAGGGAGCGAGGAAGGGGTACAGGACGTGATGGAGAAGGCTGGGAAGGTCTTGGCGGCGAAAGAATTTGTTTAACTAATAGGGTTTCGTTAAAAGAATGAGGAGGGAGGCACTGAGGACAAGGAAAGAGTCAAGGGGAAGAGGGAAGAACCAGGGGCCCCGTACGTGTCAAAAAAGGCAAGGAAAGGTCCAAAGAGGGGAGGGAAGCAGTAGTTGATTGATGCTACACATTGAATGGAAGCAAGATGTAGATAGAATGCATGCATATGAATGAGATAGGAGTGCTTGTATCTGTCCGGGGGGCTGAGATCGCTCTCCCTTTCGAATCACGGTGTATGACAACAGGGACGAAAGGACGAAATCAGTGTGTATAAAAAGTGGGAAACAACAATAAGAGGCGAAGCAGCATTCTTCCTCATTCTTCCACTTCTTTCTCTTTTGTACATTTTGGCTCTAGGAGCCTGTCAATGGTCTTAATTCCCCCGCTCTACGTGTATTTTGGTGCGTGCTGGTCTTACTTTTCAAAAAGTCAAATCTGTCTTTACGCACTATCGCTCTTCTTTCCCTTCTCCCTCCACGTGACACGAGGCGGCGAATGTGCTTCGCAACTTTTTCGAGGCTCGACTACTTCTTTCTCGTTTCTTCGTCTGCCAACTCTCTATTCTCTTTTCCATGCCTCTATGCCTCCCGCTTCGCCTCCCCTCAATACGAGCCATCAAGACAAAAAAAGAGTCTCCTACGAAGAGGGGTATTATAGAAAGGCATTCGGCGCTGGTTCTTGTCCCAAAACAGAGATTTCGATGGTGATGAATTGGATGCTGACATTTCTCGACGGGGAATTCAAGTACATTCGGAAAAAAAAAGACATGCGATTGCGTCGGTCCCACCAGAGTCGCCTCCGCGGAACCTTTTATGGTGCATGATTTGCTCTTGTTTCGCAGGATTTGCTCTTGTATCACAATGTTTCCCCCTTCTGCCAGATATGATGCTGTATCAGAAGGCTAAACCGTTGAGAGAGAAGAGAGGCACGATGAAGGTACACGACACGACAGGCAGAGACTTTCTCGTGCCCTCCCCGCGGACGACAACCCGTTTATGTAGTTGAAAAAAAAAAACTCGTATGTATATATACACACACGACAGGCAGCCTGTCGTGTAACAGAGAGAGAAGGACAAGACTTCCTTTACTTCTTCCTCAGTCCCTTCCCATTTGCTCCCGTTTCCCATGTCCAAAGGTTTTGCCCAGCAAAAATTCCTTGTCGAATTCGTTGTCTAGAAATTTGCTCTTGTCCACCTTGCGAGCTTTCGCAATGATCTCTGCCCGCAGATCCCGCGCATGACCCTGCGCACTTACCGCTGCCCCAATCCTCTCCTCCCCCCCTACCCCCCACACCTCCAATCCCTCCATATCAAACTCGCCCTCCCTCCCTCCATCCATCCCCCTTCCCCCCCCTCCTCCCAGAGGCCCCCACTCGAACGTACCGTCCCGAGTGCCGGCCACGCAACCATCCAAACTCTCCGGGATCCACAGCCTAAACCCACCATCGATGCTCCCTCCTACCCCCAGTCCATGCGGCAACGAGAAACCTTTCAGATTAAGGTACATATAGTGCTTCGCCCCGCCTTGCCCGTGCCCGCTAGCCTTGGGGCGTATCTCCACAAAGGAGGGAGAAAGGCGGAAGAGGAAGCATTCTGAGGAGCCGAAGAAGGAGTTGCTCTCCTTCCACGTGTCGTTGGTAAAGAAACCGAAGACGGCGCCGGTGGTGTCGCGGAGGAGAAGGACGGTGGGACCTGGGTAGCGTATTTTCGATTGATTAGAAAAGAGAGAGAATCTGATTAATGATTACACTCGACTCTGTTACATTCTCTGACTAAAGAAAGAAAAGAAGAAGAAAGAGAATGCAAAATACGAAATAGAGAAGGAAGGTGGGGGAGACAGACGAGGAGGGAGTGAAGGAGGGAGGGAGGGAAGGAAGGTGTAATGCCCGCCCTCAATGCTTACCTCGGTAGCCAAGAATATGATGACAGATTCTGTTAAAACTCAGCCCATTCTCCTCACTCGTGTAAAGCCTCGTCCATGCCCCTTGCAGATAGGGCGAAGCAAGGGCCAGTCCAAACAGGGAGTGCTCAGAGCTTAGGATGTAGGAACGGCTCAAGAGCTCGGGAAGGGCGAGGCGGAGGGAGGGGGGGAGGGGCAGGGGGGGGACACCCATCTCACAGTTGGCAAAAAGACGCGAATACATGAATGCAGCAAAGGGTTGATAAAGGAGAGGGAACGACTCTGTGGCCCATACGTAAAATTCGTCGAAAGAAACGGCCGGCTCTTCCTCTTCAGTGATGGAGAATTCAGAGGGCGAGGAAGTGAGGGAGGAAGCGAAGGAGGGCAAGGAGGGCATAGCAGGGTGGAAGGAGGAGGTGGGAGGGGGAATGTTATGGTCTCGGATGAGCGGGTGGTGGAAGAGAGTCGTATCGAAAGTGAGGACATGAGTAGGAGGAGTAGGAGTAGGAGTAGGAGGAGTAGGAGAAGTGGGAGGACGAGGCGATGTAGAGGTGGAGGACGCTGAGGAAGGAGGGCCCGAAGGAGGGACAACAGGAGCGGGAGAGGATAGGAGGTGGCATTGGTAGGCAAGGCGAATGACTTCCTTCAGGCAGGTGTAGGAGAGAAGAGGCGCTCCATTCGATACGGCTCCTTCAGCTGCCCCTTCATCCTTCCCTCCCTCCCCTCCTTCCCCCTCTTCCCCCAACAAGCACATCACCTGAAATACCACCTGGAGGATCGACCGATCTGAAGCTCGGGTGCACCCTGACACCCCCTGGAAAAACTCATCAAAACTGAGGCTGGCTTCTAACTTTCCCTCCTCCTCATCTTCCTCCTCCTTCTCCTTCACTGCTTCCGTTTGGTCTTCTTCTCCATATGCATCTGCTACTGCTGATGCTACTGCTGATGCTGCTGCTGCTGCTGCTCTTCCCATTTCTTTGAAAACATCAAACAGCGCCGGCGCCCAGTTCTCTTCACTCCTGACGCCAAATAATTTTAAGAACCCCTCCTTCGTCATTCTCACTGCCTGCTTACCCTTCCTTCCTCCCTTCTTTCCTCCTCCTTGACCCGAAGAGCAAGACGACGAAGCGAAATGACGAAAGATATCACATAGCCGCTCGTATTCCGCATCGGTAAACGGACCTTTATTGACAATCACGTCAGGATGATGGGAAAAGCCGTGCAATAAATGCCCTAACATGCTGCTTTTGTCGCTCTGGAGTTTGGGGCGGATGCCCTCGGCTCCGCCGGCGGGGAAGCTGGTTGTGACGCCCATCGCTCTGTGTTGGAGGAAAGGTTAGGGAGGGGAGGGGATAGGGAGGATGTGAGATTAATTATACAGTGGCTTTCGATGTTGTGTGCGGGTGAGAAGTGACGCGAGACAGGCAGCTCAAGAGCATGTGGGACGGGCGCCGCCATCGTTGAAACTTGCTCGGTCTCCTTGCATTCTTATTCAGCAGCGTTCCGCGCCCGTCGTGGTCCTCTTGGGGTCCAGACAAACAATGTCGCAGGCCAAATGTGGGTTTTAGCAGTGGGGCAAGTGCAGGTGGGGCATACATGTGGTCAAATAATTGCATACACATGTCAGAGCGGCAAACGCCTCGGATGGTTCAAGTGCATGAGACCTGAGCTGCCTGCCCTTGAGGATTTAATGCACTCTACTGTTGTACGTGGGGCTGCTCCAATACACGCCCTTAGCCCTTTCGGAGGGTGCGCTCAAAAGCAATAAGTCAAAGTCAAGCTATAGGGATGGCGAGGCGGCGTACGTCGCTCTCCCACCTCTCGCACTGCATCGAGTTCTTGCAAAGAAGAAAGGGAGGTGCCGCCACTCGAAACAAGTGCATCGTCTCCTTCTTATCCTCGTTATTCTGCTACATGCTTGCCCTTGTGCGATTTAGCCTATGTGTGGTGGTGGTGGCCGTAAGGTGAGATCGCGGCGTTTGCACTTGCTGGAACACGAAGTTGCCTCTCCTCTCCATCCTTGTCGGCGATCCCCCCCCCATCTAGGCAAGAACGAAGAACTCTCTTTTGTATTCATGCACCACACACCCAGCCTGCGCACGACTCTTACACACCCTATACAGACGGAGACAAATAAAATTGATTGCCAGTGCTACTTATTCTCCTCCTCCCATTCTGCGGCGTGCAGCAAGCAGCAGGGAAGACAGCTAGCGCTCAAGCACCCTTGCTTCATGATCACAGCAGCCAGTGCTAGCCACATGATGAACGAGGAGGCACTGGATCATCACGAGCAGCAGTACCACGAACAGGAGGAGGCAGAGGAGGAGGGGATTCGCGTGGAGGTAGAGGGACGCTTGGGGGTAAATGAGATACTCCCTCCTTTTTCCGCCGAGGAGGACGACGACGACGGGGAGGCAGCGGCAGCAGACTTGCTAGAGGAGAGAGGGGAGGAGGAAGGAGGGCATGACGGAGATGAAGAGGATGCGCACCAACCTCATAACGCGACGGCTGCAGATGATACCATCTTCGAAGCTGCGGGAGAGGGCGGAGAGGAGGGGGAAGAGGAAGGGGGAGAAGGAGTAGTAATGCAGGACGAAGGGGTGGAGGGATGCGTGGAGGTATGTCTGGAGGGAGGAGGGGAGGAGGAAGGCGCCGAAGGAGAAGGAGGTGAGGGGGCGATAGTCATAGAGGAAGATACGGAGGAAGAAGCGGTGGCCACGCTGCTGGCAGCGACAGGGGAGAAGGAAGAGGGGGGAGGAGATGAAGAGAAGGAGGAGGAGGAGGAGGAGGAGCAGCAGGAGGAGGAGGAGGTAGAGTATGTAGCGCACGTGCTAGGGACAGGGGAAGGAGGCCTCTACGACGATGAGGAGGAAGGGGTGGAAGTAGAGGGAGCAGATTTCACAGCAGCAGCAGCAGCAGCAACAGCAGCAGCAACAGCAGCAGCAGCAGCAGCAGCAGCAGGAGGTGCGGCACTGGCTAGAGGAGGTGGAGGACGAGGTCTTGACCGAAGGGAAGGAGGAGAAGAAGATCTAAGAGACGGCAACGGAAGCTCGATTTCTTCCACCTCGGGCTCCGCCTCCTCCTCCCCCTCCCCCTCTGCCTCGGCCACCGCTCCTCCCTCCCTCCCTGCCCCTCCCTCCCCAAACGCATTCCTCCTCCAATGCCTAGAAAACGCAACAATTGCCACATGGGCCCCTTCCGAGCTCGGGCGACTCGTGGCCGTCCTTGCGCAGACAATGCACTGGCACCTCAATCCCCCCCTCCTCCATGCCTTCCTCTCCTCCCTCCCTCCCTCCCTCCTTCCCCTCCGCACCCTTCCCGCGTTGCTCAAGGGTTTGAACGAGCGTCATTATTGGATGGAGGGTAGGGAGATAGTACGACTGTTCTGGGATAGGGCAGGGATGGAGGAGGAGGAGGATGGGAGGGAGGGAGGGAGGGAGGGGTTTGGAAGGGCGGTAAAGGAGGGAGTGAGGGAGGGCGTGTTGTTCTTGTTGGACCCGGGGTGTGTGGATGCGGTGGTGCGATGTTGCCTTGGGGAAGGGGGGAGGGAGGGAGGAAGGGTGGGAGGGGAGGAGGGATGGCAAATGCTGGTGGACATTGTGGAGGCAGCTAAAAAGAGGGAAGATAGACGGGCACTGGTGCTTGCGGTGGCGAGGGAGGTGAAAAAGGGGGGAGGGGGTGAGGATGAAGGGGAGGAGGAGGAGGAGGGGGATTTGGAGCAATTTCTGGCGCAGCTGCCGGGGGGGAAAGAGGAGTGGGAGAGGGAGGTCGATATGATGAGGGGGGTGGTTGAGATCGAGGATGAGGAGGAGGGAATGGCGGAGGGAGGGGAGGAGGGAGCAGAGAGGGGGAGGGGCGGGAGGGGGGAGGCGGGGGTATGGAGGCGGAGGGAGGGGGT
>Ga0160420_100195_pt1 | contig 33978 bp, 28 predicted proteins | sample CelAP2metagpilot_FD_108197 | JGI IMG/M metagenome (GOLD analysis project Ga0160420, IMG submission 108197) | Phycosphere-associated microbial communities from algal ponds in Kailua-Kona, Hawaii, USA - Cellana AP2-5-5 metagenome pilot | ecosystem: Engineered > Artificial ecosystem > Aquaculture >... | reverse complement strand
GAGGAGGAGGAGGAGGAGGAGGAGGAGGAGGAGGAGGAGTAAAGGGGGGGATCGCTGAGGGAGTGGACGTTGCTTACCCTGATGATTTTAGCAAGGTGGATATCCGCGTGGGAGGGATCGTGAGGGTGTGGCACCATGAGGCAGCGGACCGGCTGTTTTGTGAGGAGATAGAGGTCGGGGAGGGGAAACCGCGGCAGGTTGCCTCGGGTCTCCGAGAACATTATACTTTGGAGGAGATGGTGGGGAAGAAGGTCTTAGTGGTGTGTAATTTGAAGGCAGTCAAGCTGGCGGGATTTGAGAGTCAGGGCATGGTGCTTGCCGCATCTCTGACGGATGGCTCGGGGAAGGTGGTACTTGTCGAACCACCGGCCGAGGCGACGGTGGGGGAGAGGGTGGCTGTTGAAAGTGCGGGGTATGATATGTCACAGTATCCGCCGATGACCGCGACGCAGATGAAGAAGAAAAAGGCTTGGGAGGCGGTCGTGGAGGGGTTGAAGACAGATCAGGATGGAGTAGCGATGTTTAGAGGGGCGAGACTGGTCACGGCGGCGGGGCCGTGCCGAGCGCTGGGCATGGGGGAGGGGAATATCAGATGAAGAAGGAAGCTAGGACGGGGAAGTGTGTTAGAAGGTGAAAGTGCATTGAAAGAATGATTTGGAGATTCGTTATTTTTATTTTTTTTGATGTTGTCTTTTTTTGTTCTTTTGCGTGCATTACATATTGTGTTTGTACACTTGCCACGTTTCTCCGCTCACTAAGTTTGGAAGTGCTCTTCGGCAGGAGCATCGCCGTCTCGTCTCCTCGTCTTTATGCACTTTGTTCTTCCCTCACCTACACTACGACGTTTGATGTCCAGTCGAAACTATCTCCCGTCTCGGGCAGTAAGAAATCTCCATGCTCATCTTTCCCAAAACCGCTCTCACCACCGCCCGCACTGCTGCTGCTGCTGATGCTGATGCTTCTTCTCCTTCTTATGCGACCGTCCTTATCCTCCCGCTCACCTTCCCGCGGGAGAGAATGAAACCACGCCATAGCCTGCTGCATCGTGGTTGTATACACTGACCATCGCCCAAACGCTTCCTCCAAACATTCCCTCCTATCCCGCTCTGACCGGGCCTCCATCTCTCGTCTCCTGATCAACCGTCGTTCCCTCCTTTCCTCCCACAACCGATCCTTCAGGCGACAAAACCCCTTGGCCTTCCTAAAATGCTCCGCAAGCCCTTCATTAAACTCCTCACGGGCACGCTTCTCCTTCCGCGTCAGCACCAGCTCCCGCAACCGTCGAACGGACATCAAGCCCTGTCCCCGCGCACGGTGGACTTCGCCATATTTCCTCACTTCTCGGGCTTGAATCCGCAGCCCATACCAAGCCATCCACGCCTGCCATGCCAGCTGCTTTTGGGCCGATGGGCAAAGACTGGCCAAAGCTCGGACCATCGTCGGTCTGGCTGCCCCCCAGGCCTGAATTCGCTCTACCCACACCTCGTGTCGCTTGGCTCGTCCCGCATATCTACGCCAGTAGCCAAAGTAATGGGCTAAATGATACGCATCACATATTTTCTGCTGCCGTAAACGTACACTTCGTGTATCCCATCGTCGCAAGACTTGAACTGCCCGCCTTTCAACCATAATCTGAACTGCTTCCTCCTCCCTTCTTGCGAGTCGAAATGCCTCCCCCCATTCTTCCAAACTGAGACGAAACAAACGCGTTGCCATTAAGGACTGCACCGTCTCCACTCTCTTTATCTCCTTCTTCTTCTCTCGTACCCATCGTCGCCAGGGCTCCCATCCCCGATACCGCAAAAACAGCCTCTCTGAACGTCGCTCCCGACAAACGTCCTCATACGCTACCCTCCACCCAAACATCCACGCACGCTGTAGAAGCCCCTCCTCCACCAACTGCATCACCTCCCTCGCCCGCATCTGCAGCTCCTTCCTCTGGTGAATCGACCCCCGCCATGCATGAAAATACTCGGCTCGGCGTGCCTTCTGCGACACCTCTATCAACGCCGCCCGACGCACTGACTGCTGTGCGGTCCACCTCCCCCACGCACGCATTACTCCAGCCAGTAGCCACTCCTGGGATCGACGCTGAAATCGACGAAGGCCTTGAGCTATTTGAGTTTCACGTGTCCACATATGAAGAGACTGAAGAACCAACTGAGAGTGCATGTGTTGTTGAACCTCCTCCACCCGTCGAGTCAAGATCCGAGCTCGTTCGAGCTGGCCCACGGCAATAATGAGTCGACGTGTTTCCCACTGCCCCTCTGCCAGCAGTGCTGTCTGCTCCTGCCTCTGCCGATCTCCCACACAGCGCGTATGGCCCACCACCAATCTTCCCCACTCTCGGTGTAAGCACCACCTCCGTATAGCACGCTCACGATAAGCAGGAAGGACCACCGCCGACAAGCGCAGCCGCTGCAGTACCATCAGGCCCCAATGTAGTCGCCGTTGCCGATGAAAGTACTCGGCCATCTTCCGTGTGTCCCCATCCAGCATCCTTCTTCCATGACATTTTGTGAACGCGAACAGACCCACTGCCTTTCCCCGCCGCTGCGCCCAATCCCCTGCATATTCCTCCAGACACTGCCAGTGGTACCTTTCCTTACTTCCCTCCCTCCATTCCCTCAAGGCTGTACGGCATCGTCGTTCCTCCGCCCGCCTCCTCTGCTCGCTGGCAGCAATAATCCGCCTTTCGCCTAAGCGACGAGTCTCCGCCCACTTGAGCAATGCTGCAAGCCCCCGTCGGCCTATGGTACGCCTCCTGGCCTTTCCCCCTAGACCTGTCTCAATCCCACGCTGCAGTCGCTGTTGAGCGACTGCCAGGCGCCAGCGACGGAGGCCTCGTGCCATGTAGAGGCGTCGACGTTTTTGGAAGTGCATTGCTGCTGCAGTCCACCACTGAAGGCACTTTCTTTGTGATTTTGCCCGACGCCGACATGCGATCACTTGAGCGCTTCGGGAGATGTGTAGGGCGCGGTAAAAGGTTTGCAGCACTTGGCGGGCGAGCTTGGAATAGTTTAGAGTGTGGACTCGCTGGGAAGCAAGGTGGAGCAAATGGTACCGTATCCAGCGGAAGAAGAAGTCGAGAACCAGGGACCGATATCGTTGCTGCTGGCGCTGGATGACTAGGTCTCGTCGCTTGCTTCGTTCTCGTGCACAGGACTTCCATTCTTCCAGTCGCCGCCTTGCTTTTCTGAGCAAGACAACACCATGCAGTACCTTGGCGAGATGCCGGTACTGGGCATAAAGCCTTAATTGTTGAAATGCTCCAGCTTGCCGTCGTCGCATCCTCTTCTCGCCGCCCTCTTGCGAAAGCTCTTCCATCTCCCTTGCTTGTCGCCCCGCCGCATGCAACCACCCCTTCAACGTTTTCCTCGCCAAATTCCTCGCTTCAAGCTCCATCGCCAACCCCCATGCCTGCCTTTCCTCCCTCCATGCTTGCAAATATCTCTGGAGCGCCCACATCCCCCGCTTTGCAAGCGTCTGGTAGAAGATTGTAAAAGCCCATTCATCTCTTAAGCGCATCGTACGTCGTCGTCGACACCCCATCACCCACAATTGCCCCAAACTCCTTCGCATCCGCCGCACCGCCATAAGGTTTAAAGCAGCATTTGCCCGGCTTTTGAGTCGGTTGTGTTCCTTAACCATGGCGGAGATGGCTCTGCGGGCTCGTAAATTGATGGTGAGTGCTTCTAAGGATGCTCTTTCTGTGTAAATAGAGCCTTGCCACCGGAGGAAACAACGGATCAAGAGCTTGTTTTCCTGCCGGAGGAGATGCTGCTGGCACTTTTTGGTATTGTGCCAAACATAGATAGAAGTGTGAAGAAGGTGGAATTGTCGCTGTAGGGTTATGAGCTGGCCTTTACATCGGCATGTCACGCGACGAGTGAGCATGTGGATGAACTGCCGGGCGCGGCGTTGAAGGGTGGCTCGTTGTCCGTGCATTGACAGGGCCTTGCGGTAGTCGATTTGAACGAGACGACGCCAGGCCTTTTCGAAAAAAAGGCCTTGTGATAGAAAATTCGCGTGTCTCTTTGCCATGCTTATGCGTGGTTTGGTGTGGAGGGCTCGCTGCTTTAGGAGATCGAAAGCGACACGTATCCGGCGGTGAAGACGGACGGCGTGCCAACTTTTTTGCTTCCAGAGGCTAAAAATACGTTGTTGCAGATAAAAATCCGAGTCAAGGAGCAATTGTTGGATACTCGAGAGGTGAACCTCTAAGGCCGTGGTGCCGATGGTGGTATTGGTGGTGGGGAGGGAAGCCAGATGGTAGAAGGCTTCGTCATCGCTTGTGGACGAGGAGGAGAAAGACCTAGAAGGGGAAGTGACTGACGATGACAGTGGGGAAGAGCACAAGGCCAGACATGCGTGTCCGTCTTCATCGTTTTTGTGGAATGCTGCTGGTGAAGGGGAGGCATGGCTACCGTCGTCGTCGTGTGCTGCCGCCAAGTCTTCCACTGGAAGGAGTGCGGCCGAAGAAAACGATGCTGATAAGAAGGAGGACGACGATGCTGTGACGGTGGCCGAAACAATTGTATGCAGTTCTTCCAGCTGCTGCTGCAGCACCCGCTCGAGGCGGGCGGTGGCCGTGGATGATGAATAAGGCATCGTCGGCATAGTCGTGTTTTCTTTCTCGACGGCGGGTAGCACTAGGGTTGCTAGTCCCCCCTCTTTCTCTGTCACAGCGTCCCGCCGCCGATCAACAGGCACCACATTAAACGTGCCTTCAGGATTTTTGTTTTCCTATGCCGAGGAGTACGACGTGTGGTGGTGTGAGGGTGCGTGTGATATTTGTGAATTGGTGAAGTATTTCAAGCAAAAACGGCAACCTGGCGGTTACTGGTGTTCTTCTGCGTTCCAAATGACCATATTTACATGAACCGAAAATGTGCCTGGCAATCTGACCGACCCTAAAATCACCATAAGTACAATGATGCGTGAATCTGAGGCCCTGCAAGAGGAACACCTCGCGAAAGAGACCGCTCGGCTTGCCGCCAGGGCGCGACGGGATCAAGGTCGCCTAGCACGCTTGCAAAATGCCAACCGCACGACGACCGTGGACGTGACGGCCCTGGAATTGCAAATTGAAGAAAAGCGCCGCCTCAAGGAGCTGGAATTGCTGGCAGCAGCCCGGGAGGGAAAGCATGTGGCTGAGATGGTGCGACTGCGGGCAGCCCAAGAAGCGCAAACAATTGCTGCCCGTCAGGCATTGGCGCGCACTGTCAAAGACGAGTGGGCATTGCAAGCTGCGGCATGCAAGGATAAGAACAAGAAGGACATAAACTTTACGGATTTGCCGGTTGCCAAATGTGGGCGTGGGGCTTTGCAAAAGCTTGATGGCGAGGACGAGGGGTATAGCGCACGTAAGAAGCAACAGGTAAATGAAGGGAGAAGGCGAAGGAAATACACAACAATCACTCTATAAGCATGAAGCTCAATTCTCTTGTCTTCTACCTTCTTCTACCATCCGAAAGCATGCAGAGATGCGATCATGGACGCAAGCCCAGAGGCAAGAGCAGCAAGAGCGTAAATCGGCAGAGGCCCGCACCCGCGCTCAAGAAGCTGCCCAGTTGCGCCGCGTTTTGTCCCTGGCCGACCAGCAGGCAGAGGATGAGGCAGCCCTTCGAACGTTTTTGACACGGCACGTTCAAATTGAAAATGCAGCGCAGATAGAGCGTCATTCTTTGGTAAAGATCCAACAGCTGAGGCAGAGACAGGAGGAGGAGCAGGCGCTCTTGGCGCGCATGGGAGTGGACCCGATGCTTTCGGAGGTGAATGATTGCGTAAACCACGAGACAGGGCGTATTGTCTCTGATCGCTTTCGTGGATTTTCAAGTGCACAGCGGCACGCCTTGCTGGAGGAGAATAAAAAAGTATTGCAGGAGAAGGCGGCTCGGCAGCAGCAAGAGCAGGAGGATGCACGTGCTTGGGTCAAGAAGCAGGCGCGGTGGAACGCGCTGATGGAGCAGCAGGAGGAGGAGGAACGTCATGCCCGGGCAGCACTGCACCAAGAGACTTATGCGACGCTTCAGCTGCAGAAGCAAGAGCACAAGGTGCGTGATGCCCGAAATAGGGCGGACGCTTTTGGTCGGATTGAGGAAGGGCAAGGATTGGTTAGCAAATTCGGGACGTCGCTGGCGTGACGAAAAAGGTGAAAGAAAAGTGTCGGTGGATGCGAGAGATGGGCAAATAACAGGTGTTGAAGGGTTTGGAGCGGCGGGAGAATAGAAGTATTGGGAAACTGAGAGAAAAAATGCTTGAAGAAATATGAGAACGACGTAGTTGTTGCTCGCAAAAATAGGACATGTTTTCATCTGGCGTTTGTGTTCTTTCTGTTGCTTCTGTTGTGGGCTGCTGTGAGGGTGATCACTCCGACTTTGTTATTGATGGACGAGTTTTCGCTTTCAGTCCCGTAAATGATACTGCTCCCTTTCTCCTCGCCCACAACAGGCGTTTCTTTCTTTGCCCTTCTACGTCTTTTTGTACCGTCTTGGGCGTAGAAACCAACGGCTTCTACTGCTATCATTCCCGCTATTACTGTGGTCCTTGTTCGTGTGAAAAAGGCATCCGCTCGTGTGTGTTGCTGCACCAGAATGAGAATGAGGAGTCACCTCCTAATGACTTAATCTTAACTCAATCTACTTCTTCATGATCTCACATTCAATTGCACAGCAGCACCAAAATGGAGTAACGTGCACACATCGACACCCACCTACACGCACGACCAAGTCTTTCCCTCCACCCTCCTCCGCTCTAAACCACCTCGCTCCTCCTTACCCCGCCTCCATCCCTTCCCCCCTTCCCTCCTGTCGCACCCGCCGCCACTCTCGGCTGCTGTTGTTTCAACCCACTCACCGTCTGGTACGTCGACCTCAACGCCTCCCCCCCCCTCCCCCCCTCCTTCCCTCTTACCACCTTCCTCTGCGCGTCCGCTTTACGCGCTGCCCACATATCCATCAATGGAATCACATACAATGATGCCAGGCAGGCTAGTTGATAAAAATTAATCGTGGACCACCGCCCATTGTCACAGCCCGATAACGGCTCGAGGGTCAAATGACAATTGCCCGCCCCGAACTGCATGAGAGGGGATTGAAGCAAACCCGCGCAACCGGCGATGAAAAAGGATACCCCCGCCAGCACACCAAAGAAACGAAAGCCGAGGGCATCGGCGAGGTACGCGAAGAAATAGGTAAACAAGAAGGTCCGAAACAAGGCATAGGCGATAAATGCAAGGACGAGGGGGAGGATACCTCCTTGAGCTTGAGCGATGATGATCCCGAGCCCGTAGATCACGGCCATGGACACAGTGACAGCAGCAGTGGTGACAAAACCGTATCTAGAGAGGAGGAAAGGCAGGAAAGTAGGGAATGTGGGAGAGAGGGAATAAAGGATGGTGAGCGATAATTATCCCCAAATCGGCTGTGGGCAGCGACTGTAACGGCAGCACTGGCCCCTAATCCGTGCTCTGGAGGAAGGACGGGAGGAAGGGAGGAAGGAACAGGTGCATAGTCTATGAAACATAAAATCAAGATAGAGTTCAACATACATGTTCTGCCCTCCCTCCCTTCCTGCCTCTCTCTTTTTCCTCCCCACCCACCTGTCCATCAACCCCCCCACAATTGGAATTCCTAACACTCCAGCCGTCGTAACAGCCGTAAACAGCCGCACCATATAGTTCTGTTTTTCGGGACTAAGCAGATGCCCGTCGGCCAGTTGAATATCTATCGTCCCAATGTAAAAATTTGCCCAAAACGAGGCCACGACGATGAAGACTGTCACCCTCACAAAAGGCGCCGACCGAAGTTGTTCCCAAAATGAGGCTTCCTTAATGTCATCCATCGCTGCCGCTGCAGCTGAGCCAGGGTTCAGCAACGCCGTATTTTCCCTACTCGCTGCAGTGGCGGTGGCATCATGGGTGGTGGTGGCGGAGAGGGTGGGTAGCCCTCCCTGCCCTGGCCTCCGGGGGGCCAAGGACGTTTTTTTGAAGACGGAAGGAGCGCGGATAGGACCAACGCGAGCAATGGAGGCTTGATCGGGTACGATTTCTTCCAGCATCTGCTCTTGAAAGGAAAAGGGTTGATCGGGCCATAGGAAGAGGGAGAACGAAAAGGCCACAGCACACACTATGCTATACCCTGCAAATATCTCTTGGTATGTGAAATGGAAGCGATTCCACAGGCGATCGAAGACGAAGAAGATGAAGAAGGAGAGGTTGAAGGAACCAGTAATGATACTGGTGACGGTAGCCTTGCTGGCTGGATAGAGGTTCGACAAGTGGATTATCGACGATTGCACTCCTGGGCCACCAAAGGCAATGAGAATGACGGCTGGAAGGTGAGTGGGGAAAGAGGGGATGGAGGCCGAGAAGAGGACAAAACCGCTCCCGACGAGCAAGATGCTCAAGGCAGAACATATGCGTGGTCCATACGCATCGAGCAAGATACCGAGGAGGAGGGGAGCGGTGAAGTTTATGGAAGTGGCCATGACAAAGAGCCTATGGACGGCGTCACGACTTAGGGCGGGGCCTCCCTCTTCGTTTGACGCGATAAGGAGGGAGCTGGAGATGGCGGCCCATCCGAAGATGAGTCCACCACATGCTAAGTTTTGAAAGCAGGCAGCCAGAATCATGGCTACCCGAGGAGCTTTGGGCTTCGTCATGGTTTCTGTTTTAGGCGTGTGGGTGAGAGGAGAAGGGTGTGCATTAAGGATAGGAAGAAAGGGTGAGTGGGGGGAGAGGGAAGAGAGGAGATAGTGGGGAGGGTTACACATGCATCGGCCGATCAAAGCAGGAAAAATAAGCACGATGGAAGGGATGGGACGCGCGCTTGATCCCATGTAGAAAATATTGCCAGACTGGCCTGCAGCTTGGGGAGGAGAACGGACATCATGAAAGTGTAGACCGTGGAGAGGCTTCTAGCAACATTGAGAAGGACATTAATTTTTATCTGAACGAGACAATGGCACAATGGGGCCCGACAACAATTTTCCTGGCTTGGCTTGACGCACGTGCTGTCTGTGTCCTCGGAGCTCGTGGCGTATGAGGGGCGCAGGAGATGCTTGATGGGAAAGTTTCAAGTTGGTGAAGCTCAAGTCAACCAGCCCGCATAGACACTCCCGCAATGCTTGTAATTTACGCACCCCGAGATCCCTCGTTTGGGCTGCCTGAGTGGGTCGAAGAGTGGACAGAGCGGGAAAAGTTGGGAGACACGTATGATTATGTACTTCTTACTCTGTGGAGGAAGTGGGACGCTGAAGTAAGTTCTCCGCAGGGCATCATGATGACCTTGAGGCGAGAGGCGAGACCGTGTGGATGCCGGAAGGGTAGGTGCTGCTGCTGCTCGAACAGCTCAGTCCTTCCATCAAAACACGTAAAAGTACACGTTCCGCGGGACGTCTGCTGCGAATGAAGCTGCTTCTGTTCCCGACGCGTCCAACGCCGCCTGCCTCGACTCTATTTTGATGGGATTGGGGATCGGGACACCAGTCTAGCGGGCACTTGAACATGCCGTTGCTTGTTGGCGCCCTTTCTCGGAGAGCTTGAAACTCGCTAAGAAATTGAGTCATTCTGATTTCCAAAGTGTGTGTTTTTACCCTCTGTGCACCTTGGTGTCGTTGAGTAAATTAAAACTCCCTGTCCCTTTTCCGATCAACAGGCTGGGGCCTCCAAGCGGGCTCGATCGGCTGGCAAGGCATCTTCATAATCGCACGGGCGCCTTCTGCGGCTGCGTTCACGAACGTCCACAGCTGCCGTCATGGCCATTTCTCGACCGCGTGGCCTGGGCCGCAACGGCAGCATTTTCCTGCTGCTAATGTCGGCGCTAGTAAGCTTTGTCTTATCCTGGACCTTCCCTTTTGCCCAGGCTTTTGTGGCCCGGCTGCCGACGCTTACTGGTGTGGTCCGTCAGCAGGTGCCACTGACATGTTCCTTGTCCTGCTTGAGTCTCGACTGCCGCCATAGCAGCACCAGCAGCACAAGTACCAGTTTGGGATTTTGCACAAGCTCGTTTCATTTGCTTATTGCTCGCCATAGCTGTCGTCGTCGAAGCCAGCGTCTGTGGTCGGCTGCGTCGGATGGAGAGGAAGGAACGTCAGCAGAGAGCAATGCGGGAGGACAGAGTAGCAATGGGGGGGAAGGGGAAGAGACGCTGGAGGCATCTGATATGGTGGATTACACTTCCTTCGCCACCCCCTTGTGGTCATCTCCTTCGTTCTCTTCCTCCTCATTGTTCTTATCTTCTTCATCGTTCCCTTCCTCCTTCTCCACCCCCTACTTCTCCCCGCCTCCCACCCCCCCTACCGACCTTATCCAACAACTCCAACAACGTATCCTTCAGAAAGCCCTAAAGTGGCGCCGCGAGGGGCCTCTATCTACAGTCTTAGGCCACATACCCGAAGAGAATCTCGGCATCCGCCTTCTCTACTCAGGACAAACCAATCAAGCCTTCAGAATCTACGAAAAGAGAAATAAACGCACGCCTTCCTCCGATGGTAATAACGACGAGGTAGACGATGTTTTATATATAAAGTACGCCCCTGACGTGGTCGGTGATGATGGGGAGGTGGTAATGAGGAAGGGGGGGAGGACGAGGACTGAATGGGAAGGATACCGGGAGATGGGGCGGGTGATGCCTGGAATGGTGCCTCGAACATTTGTCCTTGAGGGAGGGGAGGAAGAGGGAGGAGGGGAGGGAGGATTGATGGTGGTGGAATTTCTAAGGGAGTATATTCCGTATGCGGAACTTTTGAGGAGGGGGCAGTCGGGAGGGGGGGAGAGGGGTGGGCAGGGGGTGGCGGTACAGGTGGGAAGGTTGCTGGGGAGGTACCACGGGACGGTGATGTGGAATAGCGCGTATGTAAGGGAAGAGGAGCTTTGGCGAACATTTGAAAATGAGGAGCATATTCGGTTTTGGGAGCGGTCGTTCGCGCGGCCTTTGCTGGGGCTGTTGAGAGGAGGAGGGGAGGAGGAAGGGGGGGTTTTGACCAAGGAATTTTTGGGGGAAGAACTGAGGGAGATCGTGAAGGAGGACGGGGGGGATAGAGGGGTGGTGTGGGCAGTAGAGACGCTTTGTAGGGAGTATAAAGGGAGGAAAGAAGCGTTGGTTCATGCAGATATGCACGCGATGAATATCTTGATAAAGCAGGGAGGAAGGCAAGAAGGGAGGGAGGGAGCAGCGATAGGAGCAGCAGCAGCAGCAGCAGCGACTGCAACGGTCAAAATCGTTGATGCCGAGAAGACTATGTGGGGTCCCGCTGGTTTAGATGTTGGAATGTTCCTCGCGAACTTGGCGTTTTATATGGCGACAGAGGAGGGGGGGGGGGAGGGAGGACGAGGACGTGGGTGGGGGGAGGCGATGCAAGAGGTGTGGTGGGCGTCTGAGACAGAGTTTCTAAGGGATCAGGGGGCACGGGGGGTGGGGGGAGGGAGGGCGTAAGACGGGTTGAGAGGTGTGTTTAACGATGCTGTGGGGTACATGGGCTTGTGGTTGCTTTTCCTGACAGTGGCCAATCCCGTTGAAGTATTGCCTTTGCCAGTAGCAGAGGGATGGAGGAAAGGTGGGAGGGAGGAAGAGATGCATGCAAATGTGATGAGGGTAGCCGTTGCAGCATTACGGGATTACGCGAAATTTTGGAGGAGAAGGGAGGGAGGAGAAGGGGTGTCGTCGTCGTCGGTGTCATGGGAAAGGGAGGGGGAAGGGGATGAGAAAAGGACACGGACGTTTTGGTTTTCAGAAGAGGAGGAGGGAAGGACGGAGGGTAGGATGGAGGAAGGGAGGATGAAGACCATTGATGGGCTTTCAGGGACAAGGGGGGGAGGGGAAAAGGAGTGGAAGCTTCCTCAGTATGGTGGCCGCAGCCGCGGCCCCGGCTGTGGTGTGGCTGGTAATAACATGCAGCACGTGTTGGAGGTCCTACGCGATGCGATTATACCCTTCTCCTTTCTTCCTTCTTCCGACCCGCGTTCAAAAGAGGAGTGCCGAGCAGAAGAGGATGTATACATGAGGGAAGTGGTGCTGCTGGAGAGAAGTCGGAGGGCCGACCCTGCCATGTTTGAGAGGGACAGGAACACAGGGCAGTGGAATGAGGTCTCGTTGGAGGACGAGGGGGAGGACGGGGAGGAGAATTTGGGGAACGAAAAGGTTACCACGATGATGAAGATGGCGGCTGCAAATCTGGCGGCGGCAGGGACGTCGTCTTCAGCGGCGAGGCTGAGGGAGCAGCAGGAGCAGCGGTTGAAAGCGGACTCTATCCAGAAACGAAAGGATGACTATGTAGCCCAGGAAATGGATTTGATGCAGATGATTTTGGAGGAACGTACGGGGAAGGATGTGGGGTTAGAGGGGCTCGGCAGCAGCAGCAGCAGCAGTAGTAGTAGTAGTGGCATCAGCACCAGTACCAGCAACCGTGACAATAGAGAAATTGAGCGGGCGGTCACGATGAAGAGGCTGGAGGAGGGGAGAATGAGGGAGCAGCTCTTGGCGGGGATGGCGCCGTCCTTCATGGAAGACGAGGAGGAGGGAGGGAGGGAGGGGGGATTGTTCACGCACGAGAGCGGGCAGGATGACCTGGCTACAGAAGCAGCAGCGGCCGAGGCAGCCCAGGCCCGCGCGCTGGCAGGTGCGGCCCTGCAGGCGAAGCGGCAGCAGCAACAAAGACAAGAGCAACAGCAGGAGCAGCAGCTTCTCCTGCGACAAGCAGAGGAAGCCATGGCTGGGGCTGCTGCGGCCGCAGCTGCTGTTACTGCTGCTGCAGGTATCTCCGTACCACAGCTGGAGACGGAACAGCAGCAGCAGCAGCAGTCGTCCTCGTCCCCGAATCTACCAAAGATAATGATGAGCATGGAAAAAGCAGACGAAGACGTTGGCAAACTACGGAGAATGCTCTCAGATACTTGGCCGGCTTTTCTCCAGGAGATGGGTGAGGGAGGGAGGGGGGAACAAGAGGGTTTGTCATGGGAGAAGGCAGCAGGGGCGCAGCAGGTCGTGAAGGCGGCGGAGGAAGGACAAACTGAAGGTCAAAGTGAGTGGCGAGATACCGAAGAAAAGGAGCAGCAGCAGCAAGAATTCGATGCATTTACCGGGCCGTCATTCACACCTTTTCCTCCTGAGGACTTGTCCTCATCAAGCTCGCGAGGGACATCTCCTCCGCCGAGCCGGCGACAGAGCTGGACCAGTAAAGGGGGGGGGAGTGGAGGAGGAGGGAAAGGAGGAGGTGGGAAGCGACGGAAAAAAACATGAGTGTCGTTTATTAAGTGGATAAGATAGATGGAGGGGAATAGCAAGGGTTCAAGGACGACTCTGAGAAGTAGGAGGACGGATAGGAGAAATACACAGAGAAGAATGAGCTGCACACACACCATGTATTAATGTACTCGTACCAAATAACAAACAATGTGCTTCTAGCAGCAACCAGAGTATGGGACAGAAATTAAGGGGTATTGAGTTCGTTTCAGGAGGGATGAAGAATTGGAATGCTAGAGAGATACGGACATGAAGCGATATCACCTGTTTCTTGGGCATAACGATATCGACATAGATAAAGCAATAAAATGAAGTGATCCTTGCGATCGGCCCGCAAGGGCAATTGTGGATTCCGAGAGAGGAAACAACAAAAGGAATGTAGTAGAGTAGTTGCGGCTGATAGTTTCTTTGGATTTGCTGCACTGAGCGTGAATGAGCAAGTGCCCTGCTGCCGATCAGGTCACCTCCAATATGAGAGTGGTGAGACGAAAGCCTCCTGACCCGCAGTCACTGTTGTAGTATTACTTGTTACATTTACTATTTTTGTTATTATTGCTTTTGATTCTTTGGTGAGATCGATTCGATATGTTTGAGCCACTCTATGTCCTGTCGATGGCTCGATTTCATCTGGATCTGGATTGGACTTCTGTAGTTCTTCTTCAGTCGTTGCGACAGGCACAAACCACGCCGAATGGCCCAAACACTACTGACACAAGATCCTTACGACCTTCTAACAGGCATCTAACATGCATGCAGAATTGCAAAAACGCCGACCACTCGACTCTTCATGTCTCTGCAGTGTTTATCATCCGCGTCGACTCGAAATGCACTCCCATGGCCTCTTCCGTCCTCCTTACTCATCCATGCACAGGGCGGCAAGCACAACACCCATTCATTTTGCAGTACCATTAAATTCACCCTCACGGCTACCGTGCGTCCTCCTCTTACACATCACAGGCATCGACAGGCACAAAGCCATGCACGATAGAAGAACATGCAGCCGCACGGCCATGCTGACCTTGCTGGCATGCACCACCACGGCATTCTTGACGCCCTCGCCGCGACAGATCTCGTCGCCCTTGATTCGGCGCCCCCATCAGCAGAGAAGTAAAGGCACCTTGTCGGCCGTGGATGCCAACGACTTGTTCCAGGGCTACATGGGGCTTATCCACACACACCCCTTGCTCACAAAGTGCGCGACGAGTGCCTGTATCGTGCCTTTAGGGGACCTGTCCGCGCAGGTCATCGAGACGTGGAAGGCGAAAAAAGCAGCTTTGGCGGAGGAGAAGCCCAAAGAGGATCTGGACGACATGAGCATCGATTGGAAGCGAGCGGTGCGTTTCCTCATTTTTGGGGCGACTTTGCAGCCGATTTGGAACCATTACTATTTTCAGTGGTTTGACGGCTTGATCCCTCCACCTGCGGATCCTGTCAGCATGACGAATGTGTTGAAAGTCACGTTGGACCAGGGCATTCAAGCTCCAATTTTCACGGTTATCATTTTCGCTTACCTTGACTTTCTCGAGGGCAAGAACCTGCAGGAGACGAAGGATCAGATCAAGCGGGATTTCTGGCCCTGTATCACCACGAATTGGTGGGTGTGGATCCCTATTACGACACTTAACTACGTTTTCATCCCCCCTGACCTCCGCGTTCTCTTTGTAAACGTGGCTTTCTTGGGTTGGTGTGTATTCCTTTCCTTGCTGGTAAACAAAAAGGATGAAGGACCTTCCTCGCAGAACATGACGTCTGAGACGTGAGAAGCATAGCTTTTTGTAGCCTAGGGTTGATATTCTATGTACAAGTAGTGAGTGCGTGTGATGTGCGCAGTGTGTCATTCGTGTGCATGTTTTTTTGTTTTTTTAAAAATTGTGTGTGGGGATGACCTGTGCGTGAAGTAGGGAAAGCATCCGTAAGTACATAAAAATGTTTTGACTTCTCTAGCCTACTTAAACTTCGATAAATCTTCATTGGGGCGACTAACGAGGATATAAAGGACAACTATAAAGAAGTATAACTAACTATTTCTTCTTGTCGCGAAGATCACAAATAGCTGGACGGAAAAAAAAAAGATGCTAAAGTTATTCACGTCGAATGGAGTCGGGTTAAGGAGCACTGAATAGCAAGGTCTCAACTTCTGCCTATTCATCGCCGCCCAGCCCTCCAAAGCTTGGCTGATAGCCATTCCCATGTAGTAGTTTATCAAAGAATGACATGCGAGTGTGAGGCTTTTTATCGCCTTTGCTGGGAATGCCGGGGAGCATGTAGAAGCACCAGCAGGGAGGATGGCCGTCGCGCTCAGCTCGGAAGGGAAGGCGACGTACCCAAAAGGAGTGGTGCACTGGACCCAATATATGAGGAGAGATGTAGCTGTTTCGAATGGAAAGATCACGGGTCGAACCACCAGATGCATAAGAAAACAACACAAAAGGACGACTTGAAGCATATAAAGGCTCGGAACGAGAAGAACGTCACACAGCAAGCACCACGCACGACAAACGCTAAAGCACGGCAAGGACGAAAGGTCTCTTTCTGGAATAGTGCAAACTATGCAAAGTTATCAAGGCATTGATGTCCAGCCAAATATCATGTCATCGCCTTGCATAGATGTATGCCGGTTGTTTTGCTTTGCTTTGTCAAACTAGAAGTGCAAACTCAACTTGTCTCTCTTCCTTCAAGGGCCACCAGTGCCAGCACTCTCCCATTGCCGACAAAGTACACAGGGAGCTCCGGTTTCGGTGATCCTTGGAGAGAGTTGGAGTGGTGTGCAATGCCTGCTGCATTCCCAGTCCACGGCTACCGTCTGTGCGAAGATTCTATCTGGAACCCAACCGCATGCAGAGATGAGACATACTCCCTCCGGCGCACCCCTCCTTCGAGCATCTCTGATTCTCATGCCCGCTCTCATCACCATTCTCATACACATAGGCACCATGGCACCCGTACCACGATGCAGTGTCTTCATAGTACTGCTGACTCTTGCGTTTCTCTGCGTAGTGACCCAAGGAGCCCTCCCCAAAATTCCCGGCACCAATCTTGTGCAGCGCTTTATCAAGGGCAAGCAGGCTGACCCCCGTGACCATGCCCCCGACGCAGCCATGTCAGAGGAGGACTTCCACCAGGCCACGGCTCCGGTGCTGGCAGAAGATATCACCGAGGCCATTTCCAAGCCACAACGCCGCAGGTATGATTGGAGGGATGGGCAAGACGGGGGACACAGGGTGGGCGATAGGAGGGCTTCCCTCCCTAAGCACTGCATTACGCATGTGTTGGAGAGCCACACATGGACGCCTATTAAACCACCCCGAATTTCCATCACATGTTCCTGCCTCTCAATCCATACTTATACAACCTACTCCCTATAATTCCCTCCTCCTTCCCTCCCTAGGAAACGCGACATGGTCAAGTCCCGCTTTGGCAAGATCCGTGCCACGGTATTTCCGATCGAAAACAAGGAATGCCGCAAGTTTTTTATGATGAGCGGGATGATGTTTTTTATTATCTACGTTTACACGGTTGTCCGTGACACGAAGGACACGCTCATCGTCTCGTCCTGCGGGGCCGAAGCCATTACATTCCTCAAGGTTTACGGGGTGTTGCCTGCCTCGGCCTTGTTCATGGTTGCGTATGCCAAAGCATCGAATGCACTGAGTAAAAAGACATTATTCTATGCGACATCCGCTCCCTTCTTCATTTTTTATGCGGTGTTCTGCACGCTGATCTACCCGAATCGTAACCTGTTGATGCCGAACATTCCCGCGCAAGCAGGGGGTTTGGGGTTTATGATTTCTCTGGTCAAGAATTGGGATTATTCCTTGTTCTATGTCGTGTCCGAGTTGTTCGGGAGTGTGGGTGTCTCGGTGCTCTTCTGGCAGCTCGCGAACGAGATCATTAAGGTGGACGAAGCTAAGCGTTTTTATCCTCTATTTGGTCAGCTGGCCAATATTGCGCCTATTGCTGCAGGGCAGACGGTTGTGCTATCTTCGCACATGACTGACCCTATGAGTAAAGACCCTTTCCTGAAGAGCATTCAGTTAATTACTGTCTTTATTATGATCTCGGGGGCGGCGATTATGGCCCTATACAAGGGGATTACCACGCTGGTGGACCAGGAGAACGCGGCAGCGAGTGCAAAAGGGGGTGAGGGGACCGCGTCAGCCTCGGCTGTGGCGAGCAAGAAGAAGAGAAAGCCCAAGATGAGCCTGGGGGAGAGCTTTAAGTTCCTGCTGACCAACCGGTATTTGGCGTGTATGGCGATCCTGGTGGTGTCGTATGGCCTGGCCATCAATTTCACCGAGGTGAGGAAGGAAGGAGGGAGGGAGGGGAGGAAAGGATGGACACGTTTGGTTGTTGTTGTAATTTATAGAAAAGAAACATTCCTTCTCACACACTGACACACCCACCCCTCCCACCCACTTTCCCTCCTTCCCTCCCCTCCCGCAGGTCATGTGGAAGAGCCAAGTGAAGCTCCTCTACCAAGACAAGCGAAAGTACCAGCAGTTCATGGGCAACTATTCCACGATGATGGGAGCCACCACCTTCGTCGTCATCTTCTTTGGGTCGCAAATCGTCAAGACTTTTGGAATGAAAGTTGGAGCCTTGACCACTCCCATCATGCTTGGCTTGTTGGCTGCACCCTTTTTCGGGTACATTATATTTGGTGGAATTTCGAGCAAGGGAGTATCGTCACCCAAGGCCCTGCAGACAGCGGTGTGGGTTGGATTGGTCCAGAATATCTTGTCGAAATCGATTAAGTATGCTTTGTTTGATCCCACCAAGGAGATGGCTTACATCCCCTTGGGGCAGGAGGAGAAGACCAAGGGCAAGGCCGCGATTGATGTGCTGGCGGCGCGTATCGGGAAGAGTGGTGGGGCGCTGTTACAGCAGGCGATTGTCCTCTTCTTTGGGAATATCATTGATGGGGCCCCAGTGGTGGTGGGCCTGTTTTATATCGTCATTTTTGCCTGGCTGTTCGCCGCCAATTCATTGGGCAACCAATTCGAAGAGGTGTCCAAAAATAAGTAAACATATAATTCTTAGGTTAAAAGGAGAGAGACGAAGTTAGGGGAAGGGATGCGAGAAGAAAGGCGAAGCACGCAATAGGAACGTACGCGCCCACGCGTCACAAACGTGCGGTGTGCAAAGCAGCAAAAAACACAACCAATGCCTCTATACATCAATCGACCCTTAACCGATCGACCGACACAAAGAAACATGCGCGATATAAGGAATAAGCGTAGGGTTGTTCTTGTTTACAATTTTCTCTTGATGTTAGTCTCCATGTAATTTTCTTAGCTTAGACTTCCACTCAAGTTAACATCGTACCACACGGTTCACACAAGCCAAATTTAAGCTGCTTACGACGAGCTGGGCAAGAACGCACATTCCACAGAACTGTTCTTTCCGGCGGATGATCCTGCTTAGCCCTCTCAAGTCACGGAAGCGATGCCTGCCCAACTCTTGCCACCGCAGCAACCCAAGTCACTTCTCCGTCGACGACTGAGACCCGGGTGGCAGCAGCAGCCCACGACGATCGCGACTTTGCTCCTGGCCTTGATATATTCCGCGCACGCGTACATCCCTCTCCCACGCCGCCCTATGACACCCAAGCCCTCTAGCCCGCACTTCAGTTCCGGACCCACCAAAAAACGCCCCGGCTACTCCCTCGGCAACATACCCATTAACACGCTCGGCCGCTCACACCGCTCCCCCGAGTGCCTGGCACGTATTCGATTGGCACTTGATCTCACCCGCGACATACTTGGCATTCCCGTGGACTATCGCCTGGCCTTGCTCCCTGGCGGTGGCGACACGGGTGCCTATGAAGCATCGCTGTGGTCATTAGTGGGGGCAGAAGGCGTGCCTGTTGAAGCCTTGGTATGGGATGCATTTAGCAGTGGCTGGCACGACGACTTGGTCAACCAACTTCGCATAAAAAAGGTCCGGGAAAATTCGGCGCCTTACGGTGAGCTCCCGGATTTGTCAAGGGTAAATGCTAAAGACCATGACGTGTGCTTTGTTTGGAATGGCACCACCAGCGGGGTCTGCCTCCCCGATGACGGTGCGCCTTGGATTCCTTCACCAGGTCCTGGAAGAGGAAGAGGGCTCACGGTATGTGATGCGACCTCGGCCTGTTTCTGCATGAGATTGCCGTGGGACAAGTTAGATGTGACGACTTTCTCCTGGCAAAAAGCCCTCGGTGGGGAAGGAGCACATGGAATGATGGTCCTGTCACCTCGGGCGTTGGCAAGGCTGGAAGACAATGCACAGTCTGGGCTGCTGTCATCGCGTCAGATTCCCAAGCTGCTGCGCTTGGCAGGGGACGTGAAAACAGGCCTGGTCCCAGACGGGTTGTGGGAGGGGTCAACCATTAATACGCCTTCTATGCTGTGTCTCGAAGATTACCTCGATGCGTTAAGCTGGGTACAGAGGGAGGGAGGCCTGGACGGTATGATTGCTCGGAGTCGGGCAAATTTAGCAGCGGTGGAAGAGTTTGTGGAGGGCAGGCCGTGGTTATCGTTTTTGGCGAAGGACAAGCGGACGCGATCCTCGACGAGTATTTGTTTGGAGGTGGGGGGATGGGGGGGTCACGTAGTAGGAGAGGGAGGGAGGGAAGGAGGGAATGGTTACAGTAAGAAGAAGGTCGCGGAACAGTTGAAGACGATGGTTAGGTTGTTGGAGGAGGAGGACTTGGCGTATGATATTGCTTCGTATCGAGACGCCCCTTCGGGATTAAGGGTTTGGGGAGGCCCGACTGTGGAGAGGGAGGATGTCGAAAGGTTGATGCCTTGGATTGCGTGGGCATATGAGCACGTCAAAGCAACCACTACATAGAGTGAAGGAAAAAAGAGGGTGATGAGAACACAGGAAGAAAAAGATTTAGTACAACAAATGAAGGGATGAAGGAACATGTGTATGAACCATAGCGCAAGAAAAGAGGCGAATGGAACGGGGGGAAAACGGCGGATCTGGTTGAGTCTCAACAGGTAGCTGCTTATTTCATTTTCCCGTCAGTAAACCAAATCCTTCCCTTCTCCTTATTCTTCTCTGACCACGTCTTCACCACATTCAATTTTCTTATATTCGATATCGTTATTCAACTGCTTGCTCTTATCTGACTGAAGTACAAAGAGAGACTACGCACGCTTCCGCTCCGCTAGTCCATTTCTCTTCTTACACTTATACCACGCAGAAACAGCACAAGGAATTATCTTGTTCCCTTTTTGCTTTCCCCCTTTTAAGTCCGTCGAATATTTCAATTGAGGATCTCTCTCTCTCTCCCGTTGCCACTAATCGATTTTTTAAATTTAAGATAGCGCGTGGGATACCGAAGGCTGCTCCTGGGCATTGCACATTTGCGCGCCAATACCCCATTAGCCTCGCTCCGACACATCAAACACGAAAACGCACATGGAGAAAGCGAGGCAGAATTAAACATTACTTCCAAGCCTATCATCTCCTCCCCTTCCCCCTGCCAAGACACAAGGAAAGGCAAATAAAACGGGAACATCCGCATTACCTTCTCTAAGATTCTTTATCTGCAGCTCTCCGCCTTCTTCAACCCTCGTTACAACACTGGATTGAAGTCGTTGTCGTCCAACGTTTGATAATATGTACTTATTACATGTCTATCCATTTTGAGGAGGGTCTCCTAAGTCGAAACGACTCTTTCTCCTTTTGTGCTTTATACAAAGACAACCGCATGCCTTCGCCTTCCACCTCATCCGATCCATCCGTCTTCCTTAACTATCGTGTTTATTTTTATGCACATTCCCTCTGTCCCTCCGTGTCTCCGTTCCACCCGTTTTCACCATTACCATCTTCACGAAGTCAATTCATCTTCCACGTGCACCGATACCGTGACCATTTGTTCTCTACGCGCTTGTTTCGACGCTGCCGCTGCCACAGCCTCCGAGAAATTCGCGACGACAGGCATGGATACGTTGTCCGACAATTCAGCAGTCCCCGATTCCTCCCCTACCTTGGTCGGCTCATCTTTAGATAGCAAAACTCCAGGTGCATAACCCCCTTCTCCACCCAACGAAACCCCTGCAGCTTCCGCTGCTGCTACCGCTTTCTCTGCATCAGCGTTCGCGGCCTCCCTGGACAGGATGGTGACCCACAGAATCTCAACCAAGTCCACCCACAGCAAGCGATTCTCTACAGGGATAAATCCGTACGTCACCACATGTGCCAACGGCCATAGCTTCAACCCTGAGGTGATCAAGCTGAAACTCGTCGACTTTACCGTCCCGACAATCTCGCCTAGTGCCTCCCTTTTCATGGCTCCCAGCAAGAAAATATAACATCCATTCCAAATCGGTGACCACACTAGTTGATCCACCGTGATCTTGGGAAAAGTCGTCCACCACCCCTCCCAGCCCAACCAATCGAAAAAACCCTCCGACACCCCATACCATAAATGCGACAATGGGCCATGTCCGATAAACCCTGCAGCTGCCGACCGCGCCACCCGGCCTCGGTCAATCTCTCCGAGCGTCTTGCCCTCATACAGCTGTGCCACCGTATCCCCCAAAGTATATACACTCCCACTCGTGATAGCCTTCACCATAATAGGATGCAACGTCAACACGTCCATGTATCCGTCCCAATTATCCAAGGGAATCCGAGTGAAAATCTCAACAGGTGTCCAGCCACGCCACGAGTCCAAATCGACCGTCACTACTTTGGCAAGCACCACGGCGGCCACCAGAGAGATCATCCCGACGTTCACGAGGAAATTAAACTGACGGGAATCGATACCGTTGGCAGCAGCGAATCTACGGGCGAGATCTTGTGGGGAGGCGCTGGAGTCGTCGGAAGAATTGAGGGATGTTTCGAGGGAGGTGATGGGGGCGAAGGAGGACGAAGGCTCTGTGGACTGCTTCTTCTTATCAGCCACGCTGTTATCCTCCGCCACGGATGGGGTCTTGATCCACAGGCGGGAAGAAAGCACATTGCGTGGAGTTTGACCGAAGGTGGGGCTAGGGTGGTGACTGATAAAGCTGGTGCTGCTGCCAGTGCTGCGGCCGAAGGTCTGACACTGCTGCAGGGGCAGACGAGGCATGACAAACCCACGCACGGCACCCAAGCAGAGCGTCAGTCCCGCCAGCGCGGCCATCAAAGCGTCTTGTCGCCTCATCCTTGTGCTCTGTGGGTAGGAAGTGGGTAGGATCGGGTGTACAGAGCATGGTGTAAGTGGTTTGGTGCGCTGGGGTAAGTACTCTTGAGTTTCAGAGCCTCGCTGACTCCAATCGCGATCTTGACTGCTTGCGATGATCTTCGGATCCAATCGCCCTCAGGCTCCATGTGATGCACGTGAGGCATATTATGGTGAGCGGTGTAGTGGACTGTGTGTGCGTATGGGAAGCAAAAAGGTAAGGCGGTAATTGCTGCTGCTTCTGCTGAGCTGGGGGGACATCTCCGGAGACTTAGCCAGCTGAGACTGAGATTTCGATTCGAAAGAGGGAACGGTAACGACGGTTTTTGTGCGTCACGCGCGAGGAAGTTGGCCGCTCCTTATCCTTCTCCAGTACATCTGTTTGTCATGTTTCTGCTCCTATTGAATTGGCTTGTGGTCGTACCTATTCCAACTAAGACACCAAAGGCTGACCGACCTCCCCACCCCTCCCTCCCCTCCCACTCACAACACCTACACAGACCATGAGGTTGTCGTCGCCCATCTGTCTTCTGGCTTTTGCGGCCTGCTTTCTAGTCATCTCACATGCTTTTGTTGGGATCACACCGATCCCTATGCATTTCACCAGCCTCTGTCGAAGCCGACACGCCGTGCGCATCATCGTCAGCATGGCTGACGGCGAGGGAGGGGAAACCAAGCCCAAAGGCAAGGGATGGGTACGTGTAGGGTATGGTGAACAGGATGTGAGAGGGCATGTCTAAGTCTACTTGAGCAGTGACATGTCAAGAGTCAGAGGCTGCCTTTCGAGCAGCCCTGAAGCTTCGCTATTGAAGAGATAGCCAGGGTAGCACCTCCCACCTTCCCAAAAAACTTAAACATCTTCTTATTCTTCCCCCTATTCCCATCATCAAATTACACAGCCCGTGGGCAGAGCCCTCCGCACCTTTCTCTCCTTCAATGGCCCTCGTTTCTTCACAGGCCGTAGCAACAAAAAGAGAGCCGCTTCCGCGAGCGCTGCTATTGCCTTGGCCACTCCTGTCCAGCTCGGTGCCAATCTTCCTTTGGGGCACGGTGTGGTCCTAGTTACAGGTGCTACAGGTGGGGTGGGCCGTCGTGTGGTCAGTCTGCTTTTGGAGAAAGGCCTGCGTGTCCGTGCATTGGTACGAAACGAGCAAAAAGCTCTAGCCATGCTGAGTGCGGGAAAGAGGCCTGACCCGGCCTCCAGTCGGTTGGAAGTCGTCACTGCTGATATTCGTGATGCGGCTAGCTTGACACCTGAGATTATGGAGGGGGTGGTTGCAGTGGTGGGATGTACAGCTGCGATTGTCCAACCGAAGACCGGGGACTCGGAAGACCGAGCGAAATATTACCAGGGTATTGTGTTTTACGAACCGGAGACGTTAGATAGCCCTGAGGAGACTGATTACAAGGGGGTACAGAATGTCTTGGCGGCGGCGAGAAAATATGGGGATGTGGGAGGTACGAAGAAATTGTATTCCTGCAGCCCGGCTTTCATTGATCGATGGCAGGATTTTGCGAGTCTGGATGATGTGGTGATGGGAGGGAGGAGTGACTCTAAGTTTAGCTTGGTGCCGGGGGCGGGGGAGGAGGGGAATGACGATAGTCCAAGTAGGATTGCGGGGGTCTTTGAAGGGGTGGTAACAACCGATAGAGGATTCGCGAGTGGCGGATTCACGTCAATGAGGACCAGGAATTTGGAGCCGGCGTTAGATTTGACGGGGTACGAGGGGATTAGGTTGAGGGTAAAGGGGGACGGGAATACGTACAAGATCATCTTGAGGGACTCGGATCAGTGGGACGGCCCGAGTTGGAGTACCATGGTCCCGACGAAGGACGGGATCTGGGAGGATCTGGAGGTGCCCTTCGCGAGCTTGATCCCTGTGGCACGGACGAGGAGCATCCCGCCCGAGCAGCGGCAGCCGTTTAAATTGGATAGCGTTTTTGCGTTACAGATAATGCTGTCCAAATTTGCGTATGACGGGGAGGAAAACCCGACGTACAAAAACGGCCCATTCAAGTTGGTGATTCAGTCCATTGAAGCTTACCAAGGCAATCAAGCCCCCCGCACTCCGCGATACGTCCACATTTCCTCTGCGGGTGTTGAACGCCCGGGGCGACCCGGGATCGTCTTGGAGGAGGAGCCGCCTGCTGTAAGGATGAATGACATGTTGGGCGGGATTCTGACTTATAAGCTGAAGGGAGAGGATGAGATTAGGGGGAGTGGATTGCCGTACACGATCATTCGGCCATGTGCGCTGACGGAGGAAGCGCCTAATATGCCTTTGCTTGTGGATGTAGGGGATACGATCAAGGGGAAGGTCAGTAGGGACGATGTGGCTAGGTTGGCGGTGGCGGCCTTGGCATGCCCGGATGCTTCTGATTTGACATTTGAGGTGAAGAGTACTATTCCCTTTTCGCAGGCCTGGACGGAGGAAGATGCCGCTAAGGTTCCATCGACGGATATGACCAAGGTATTTGCGGAAGTAAAAGGCAAGGTGGGAAAGTAGAATGAGGGAAGGAAAGGGAGGATAGATGGGGTGGTTTTGAGGAAGATGAAGTAATTGTGTAGGAAGCAAGTGATTTCACGTTGTTGACTGGGCGATCGGAGTGAGAGACAATGAACAATTAAGAATAAATTAACAACAACAACAAAAGGAGGTTAAAGAACAGGGAGAAAAAGACTTGGTTCGTTCTCGGGCAACTTCAACCCCAAAATCAACATTATCCCATGCGAAGCTACCCAGCAGCAAAAGCACGTGGTGATAGTGCCCTGTTTACTGTTCATGGTCTATAAAGACATCAAACACCCACATGAACACCTTGAAAATCATGCCCCGTTCCTTCCGACAACACAGACCGTAATAATCTGCGGAAGTCTTCCCCTTCCCTGTGACCTCCTCTCCCAAACCTCAAGCCGCCAACCAAGACGCCAAAGGCATGGGCAAGAAAAGTAAGTACCGTCGTTACGTGGCACAATGCCTGTATGTCTTGAGCTGGCATACCATCTCTCTTCCCTTTAGGTGCGCGTGCCCTGGCCGCGGCAGGCAAAAAAGGAAAGGGCGCAGGATTGACAAGTGACGATGAACGCGAAAGCGTTACCTCTGAGGCCTCATTCCTCTCCCAAGAGGCTGTGGAGCATCCCGCTTCTGCGATCGTGGACGATTCGGTCGCAGGTTCAAACAGTAGAGTCGCTTCTCCTGCTTATGAGAACGAGGCGGATTTTGCTGAGGTGCTTGAAAAGCTGGCGGAGAAACGAACGTCGACCCGCGAGACTGGCTTGAAGGAGTTGACTGCAGGGCTTCGCTCGTACGCATTTGCCGATGCGGCGCAGGCAAACCGCGAAATAATCTTCTCGACTTTGATTAGTCTGATCCGCCGGGGTGGGGAGAAGGAGGGTGTGTTGTGTGCTGAGGCCTTGGGGTTGATGTTTTTGTTGATTGGACCGGAGGAAGACGAGATTTTCATGCAGATCCGCGGACCCTTGGAATATCTAGTGACGCGCGGGCAGCATGAAGAGGTGAGGGTGGAGGCTGCACGAGCTTTGGCGATGGGGTCATTTATTTGTAATACGGAGGAGGAGGTGACGTTGGCGAACCTGTCGTTTTTCCAAGGCTTATTTTCGGGTGAAAGCGAGGGAGAAAGGGCCTCCGAAGAGCTCAAGGCTGCGGGCGTCGATTCTTGGGCACTTTTAGCGACTGTAGCACCTAATGGCTATCACACGCATGAATTAAGGGTTCAGTTGCTAGAGGAGCTGCTGGGACTGCTGGATGCTTCGTCGGCTGAGTTGAAGGTGGCGGCGGGGGAGGGGTTGGCTTTGCTGCGTGAGTACTGGCGCCAGGTCCCTGTGGCCTCTCATGATGTATCGGCGGAGGAGGAGGATTTGCTGGAAAGTATTGTGGATAGATTGCGGGACATGGCTAGAGAGGGGAGTAAACGGATGAGTCGAAAAGATAAGAAAGCGCAGAGGGCGTCGTTTCGTGAGGTATACGCGGCAGTGGCGGAGGGACAGCCTCCAGAGGAGGTGATTAATTTTAGGACGCGGAGCTTTCGGTTGACAAGTTGGGTGAAGATGAAGCAGTTAGAATCGTTTCGAGACTGTCTACAGGGGGGCTTGTTGGCGGCTTTTGGGACGAACCCGGTAATTCACGATGTGCTGGAAATCGACCCTGCGAGCTTCGAGACGCCGTTGGAGAGGAGAATGGTTGATAAAAACAGCGAATTGGGAAAGTGGAGGACGACGACCCGCTCCAGGAATCGTCGGACAAGAGAGAGTGCTAAGCATCATTTTACGGAGGATGGGGAGGATAGTTAGAGGATTTGGGCGGTGGGGAGGTAGGTAAGTTTTAGAGAGGTGGAAGAGGGAAATGAGGGTAGTGACGGGAGAATGAAGGGGAGGAGAGATGTTTCAGGGAGCGCTGGGTTGAGAAGTTCAGGCGGTGATGAGTCAAAAATCATATAGATTGGTAGGTGTAGAGTTGTGCATGTGCTCGGACATTTGCGTGCTGATGTACGTGCCTGCGGTATGCACAAGAAAAAAGGGGACGAGCGGAGGGGAAGGTTCTAGAGACCAGTATGAGGAAGAGACGAGATACAGTTGACTCACTACAGTAGTTCTCTTCCTAGCTTTCACAGAAAGACCTGAAAAGGTTACGACAAAGACGTAGTGCGTAACAACAAATAAAGAAAAGAACACTGGGAAACTCTGACACATAAGGCGCTGTGGAGCATATGACTCTATTCGTATTCCTGTATATTTACTCGCTCCGTGTTCTGTTTGTACACCTGCTTATCTGTTGCATAAAAAATAGATGTATGCATGCACAAAATATCAGTCTTTCTCTCAGTGCCACCAGTAGATTCGCCTGTCCCTCCTTCCTTCTCATCATGAAACAGCCCGTACTTCCCTCAAAAACGTTTTTCCAACAGCCATCCATCATCTAAACTATCCGTCTTCAGATACTGAACAATCTCGCCAAGGCCCTACTCAAGGAGTCAATCGGAATCATCATCAACTCCGATATATGCTGCCCCGCATCATCCCTCTTTTTTCTTTCCCCCCTTCCTCCGTCAACCCCTCCCTTTTCCAGCCAATAAGTCCTGGACTTCATTCCTCCCCCTCCCTGATACACGGACCCGTCTTCCGAGAAGAAGTCGAGACGATGCTCCATCAACGCAGTCACCCCCAGCAAGCCCTCTCTGTCTGCGTTTCGGTATAGCTTTCGCGCTTCTTGATAGCTGTCGGGCACATGTAATGTTGCCTCTGCGATTAAGGAATCGAGTTGGAGCTTGAGGCGTTGGAGGTGGAGGGCTGGCACTGTGATTAAAGGACAGAGATCAGGAAGGGTTGGCTCTCATAGGGAAATGGAGGTAAGATAAATAAACAAGGGTTCTGTGTAGGCATACAAAATGATAACTGACTCACGTAAGTATGTCCTTATTGATTTACCAAACGTCTACAAAGCACGCCTCCATCACATTCCACCTTTCAGCCCCTTGCACCCTACCTTGTAAATTATACGTCAAAAGCTCTCTATTAATCACCTCGCAGTCCTCGGCTATGGAATTGATTCGATGCACCCTTGCCGAAAAGCTGGCAAGAGAGGGAATCCGGGCCAGGGGCACGTCTCCTTGCACCAACTCAAGCTGAGGGTTGGCATCCATGCAGGCACGTGCATACTCCACCTCCAACCGTCGTCGAAGCAAGTCCGTCATGCCATTCAACCGCTTTTGTCGCTGGATCCACTCTGGCAGTACACCATTCCTCTTAAGCACATCCATAAACATATCAGTCGTGCGATCAAGGCCTGGCGTCCTCTCCCGCTCCAATTTCCCCTTGTGTTTCAAATTGGCAAACTCCCCACGAATCATGCTCAATTGAATTCTCTCCTCCACCAGTGATGCCACGCCTGTGCGCCGACCCCGTTCCATACGGTTTTGAGCATCTTCGCCCTGTTCCTCAAGAAGCTCATCCGCGGCACCAAAGCGTTTGGAGAGATGCTTCTGCACGCTTTCTCGCGTATCGATCATGCGTTTCTTTATTGCCATCTCTTCTCTAGCAAACATTGTCCCTGCAGGTACGCCGGGATGTGTCAGAAATTGCCTCCCCGCCACGCTTGCGTTATGCGTAAGTCGATTTTTTTTCTTGCGAAATTCGTTACTGCTGCCATCTTGCTTTTGCTGCGGGTCCGTCTCTGGAATAATTTGTGTTGGAGTCGGGGGATTGCTGCTGAGGTGGCGAAGAAAGGCAAGACCGTGGACGGCTGGGGCACGTGGAGATGGCCTGGGTGGACTAGGCAGCGAGGTGGTTATGCAGCTTCGCATCCCTGTATTTTACCAGAGTGAGGGGAACAGGAGAATGGCGAGAGGGAGACGGACGAGGTGGAACCAAAGGCAAGCAAAGCAAGAAGACGGGAGGTCGGCAAGTTGAAATAAACGGTTGCCGGCCCATTGGCTTCCACAACTCAAGCACTCACTTCCCCTGAAAACACAAACGATAGACGTCCATAGGGAGAAGAAAGCTACAAGGATGGGGAAGTTGCAGTTGATCCTTGCTAGCGCAGTTCTACTACTGGCGTCGAATCCGAGGTAAAACATGTCGAGGCGCGCACGGTATTCATCTCGATATCTAGACCCGTGTCTCGGAAAGGAAGGCACTCCCATGCCCCACGGCATATGGCCCCCTTCGACCACAGATATGTGTCTCTTGCACATCCGCTCCTCCATATTCTATCCTTCCCGCCTTATCTTCTCCCCGTTGACACACACATAGCCACCAGCCAACGCTTTACTTCCCTTCCCTCCCTCCTTCCCTCCCTCCTTCCCTCCCATCCCTCCCACAGTAGTGTACAAGCCCTGGGCGGACGACGCTCGCAGCTTGTGGACGCGCTATCAGATCCGACTGCGAGAGAGAATCTATACTTCTTAAACGACATGGCCCGTGACCACTTCTCTGAGTCACTCACGGGGATTGAGGACATGATAGAGGCGGGCCCGGAGGACGTTACTTTGGAAGGGGTCGGAATGCTTGGCAGTGGCAGCCTGACGAGCGCCGCAGCAGCCCCAGACCACAAGGTTGAATCGCCATTGCTGTTTGAGTGGGCTAACAGGTTATTACCAGAGACGGTCGGAACTAGCAGCAGCATCCTGGATGGTTGGTTGTTGTCGCTGTTCGGAAGCAAGCTGAAGGAGGAAGAAGGGCGGACAGAGAAAGGGAGAGAGCTCTTTTTTGCCTCCCTGACGCGACCGCCTGCTTGAGAGCCAGAAATGAATGGATTGGAAATGTTGTACCTTGATATGCCGGCATCTTTATGATTCTGGCATACCGTGTGTGAATGAAAATGTTGCTTGTTCAATCACAGAATGCATTCGCGGTCGCGATGTGGAACAAATAAAGGGAAGACCTGTCTCGAGGCACGGCATGGTTTCATTTATTGGGTAGTTTCGTGGGTGTTTTACACAAGTGACATTTAATTTCTTTCTTTTTCTTTTTTCTTCTGATTGTAGCTGTTGCTCTTGTCTGTCTGTGTTGCACTCGTTTCATTGCCTTTTTCAAATAGGTGCCAGCAGGGAGGAGACGAATATACGCCCTTTGTCCATTGGCCAATGCAGCAATTCCATCGCAGTTAAAATAAGGAAACTCTTCCATCCATCATTAACACACACAGGCCCAACTAAGATCCCCTTTGCATATCTTGCTTCTCTTTTACTCTTTACTTACTGACCAGCCTTTCTCTTCTTCCCCCGGAATGCTCCCCCTCTGCCTCGGCCCGCTGTCTTATTCGACTCCTTCTTCTTCATCCCTTGCACCTTCTTAAACACCGGTGCGTTCTTCAAAATATCAGGCAATACAATAAGCTTCAGATGGCTCCCTCGCAAATACACTTGCTCCAATTTACGGACCTTGCCGTTGCGCGCCGTATGCGTCACGTCCGACAAATGCACGTTCATTGTGTCCTCGGACTCGACCAAAAGCCCGCGATATACCTCCCCCGACTTGAGCTCTGCTGTCACCACGTGGCCTTCGCCTTCCTTTAGTAGCTTGACTGGCACGCTTACCGCTGTGGGAGGGAGGGTGGGGAGATGCGGAAAAGAAGCGGGAGATGAGTGGTGGGGTATGGACCGAGAGAGACAGTGACATCGGCCACCGACAAAATGGCACAGGCCGCCGCGAAACCATCATCGTCATACGTGCGTGTTAACTGTGTACACGCCCCCCGTTCTGATCCTTTTCTTGCCTGCTAGGGTCTGGATTATGCTGGTGCTGTGTGAGGAGGTGGAGTAGAAGAGGGGGGCCGAGCGGACGTACCTTTGATTGCGGCCATGGCTGGGAAGAGGAGGAAAAGACAACCCGCTACTCTTGTGTCTGGATGTTAGAAACCTTGCGTTTGAGTCCTGTGGGCTGTGAAGGTGTGGACCGGACGGGTTATTAGCAGGGAAAGAAGCACGAGAATGTTTTGTCCTCCATGAGATGGTGGGGCTTCCGCGGTCAGTACAGTGGGTGTCTTTGACCACCTTCCACCAGAGCATGAATCTCGTTTAACAAGGATATTGTCCAGGGATACGCTACGCCGCAGTCTCCATGAGTGAAGGTGGACTGTGAGCGGCGCACTAGCAATGCATACCAAGCTTGCTTCCTCGTGCTTCTCTCGCGGCCGCCCAACAATTGACGACTGACTGACATGCGTAGATACTGCCTTGAGAGTGATCACCACAATTAAGCCCACAGACCCCCAAGCACAGGCAACACCTCGGAAACAGCATAATCATTTATGAAATGTGCGGAAGCCGTGGTTTAAAGTGTCTGGGAAGCATTGTGGCTGGACAATGACGCTGCTACTACTACCCCTCGTAGCCTCCTTTCCCGTCCTGGCCATGTTCAATCCCGCGGCAGCATCGACTCACACACAACACTCACGCCCCCCATACACATCCTTAGGAGTGCCAAACGACCTTGAGAGCAGTACTCTGGCCTTGGTCTGCTGTTATCTCGTCGCCAAGGCCATCCAGTTACAATGAAGCGGAGATTGCTCCGGAACGGGGTTGCCTCACCATCGGGACGTGCGGCGGCTGCCATGGCCGTCGTGGCGGTGGCAACGGCCCTTTCATGTATAATAGGCATCACGCAAGCATTTAATTTACCATCTCAGTCGTTCTCAGCATTGAGATCCGCAAGTCGGAGTAGTGGCAGCAGCGGTCGAGTACAACCTTTTACCACGAGTATGATGGCCTCGGGTACTTCCCCTGGAGGGGGCGACGTCCTTGTCATCGGTGGTGGCCTCGCGGGCTTGTCCTCAGCCCTGGAGCTCGCACAACGCGGGGCCAAGGTAGTGGTCGTTAACAGGGACGGGGGTGAATCGGCTAGCATGGCAGCAGGGGGGATGCTTGCCCCCCAGGCGGAACGACTCGAGGCAGGGCCCTACTTGAATTTGTGCTTGCAAAGCCGCAACATGTACACTGAATGGGCCGCAGAGCTTGAGGCTCGTTCAGGAGGGATTTCCACGGGTTTTGCTGCTGCAGGCGGATTTTTGGCACCTGCTTTTGAGGGAGATCAGGTGGATGGGTGGGCTCCGCCGGCGGAGGCAGGACCCGCGTATCGTTTGGACGCAAAACAGATGCGAGGGATGGAGCCGGCGTTGTCGGAGGAGGTAGTGGGTGGATGGTGGTATCCTGATGATATGCAGGTCGACGCCCGTCGGCTTTTTCGATCATTGAGGGAGGCCTGTGTGAGGGCTGGGGTGAGTGTGTTGGAGGGGCCGGAGTGGGAAGTAGAGGCCCTAGTGTTTAACCCTGCCTTGCCTGCCATTCAGGCCGTCAAAATGCGCGATGGCCGGCGCCTAGTCTTTAAAAAAGTTGTAGTTGCGAACGGTGCGTGGATGAACAAGCTGCTGCCCGTACCCCTGGGTCCTGTGAAGGGTCAGATGCTCTCTCTTCGGCCCAAAAAAGAGACGCCTAGCCCCTTAAGCCGTGTCATCTTCGCAGAATCCTGCTACCTTATCCCCAAGTCCGATGGCCGTCTCATTGTCGGTGCCACCGTTGAGCCTGGCCAATGGGACCAACGTGTGACTGCGGGAGGAGTACACGAGCTGACGAAGCGTGCACTGCGAATTTGTCCCGCCTTGGGGGAGCTCGAGGTGGAGGAGACATGGGCCGGGTTGCGACCCACGACACCTGACACATTGCCGGTATTGGGACGGACACCGTGGGAGAACCTCTTTGTCGCTGGCGGGTATTGGCGGAATGGCGTGTTGCTGGCGCCGAAGACGGGGCAACTGGTCGCTGATTGTGTGGAGGGCCGAATGGGTGCAGGTGACGAAGCCTTGTTGAAACATTTTGAATGGTTCCGATTCTTGCCGAGCGTGGGAGGAGGAGGAGGAAGAGGAGGGGGAGGAGTGGGACCGGTCGGGGCACGTCAAGCCACATCGGACGCGTCGGTTACTGCAGCAATTGCAGCGGCAGCAGCGGGTGTGTCACCACCTGCAACCGTGGCAGGCTTCGAGCCTAACCTTTCTTCAGTCTCTGCCGTGCGTCGTGAGGCTCCAGTAACCCCCTCCTCCCCTGCCTCCTTCTCTTCTTCGTCTGTCACGAACAGCGTCACCACAGGGGTGCACAGCGATGATCCTTACATGGAATACGCGAGGCTGAAGTCCTCTGCTAGCGTGCATGACACTGACGCTATCCTCCGGGAGGCGAGGAGGGTGAACAGGGAGGGCTTGGTAGGGTACGGCCAGGGGGAGGACGTAGTCGGCAAGGCTGTGGCCTCCAAGTTCAACGTGGCAAGTGCGGATATGAAGGGAGGGGAATGGTCAGCCTTTGAGCATGCGGCGCAGGCTGGCATGCAAGATATGGAGAGGTTTGATGTCGACTACTTGAAGGATGATTCGCACATGAGGAGGGAGGAAGGGAATGAGGGAGGGGGGCATAGTGCTGGCCATACGGGGGGGCATACGGTTTCAACGTCTGATTTTTCGCGGGAGATAGAAGGGGAGGACGAGAGTATTGAGTCGTTGATGGCGCGACTAGGGTATGATTACGAAGACCCGCGGCAGGCGAAGATTAATGATAAGGAAGCCCGGCAAGAGATGGCAAAGATGGGAATCAGCCCCCCCCCGCCCACCGCGACGGACGCGCAGCGAAAGAAGAAGGGGTCTGAGGGGGATGCGTACGAAGAGTTTTACAGCACGGAGGTTCGTGAGAAGGTGGGATGGGAGGTGGCGAAGCAACGCCAGCAGCAGCAGCAGCAAGAGGGTGGGGATAGGGGTGAGCAGCAGCAGCATAAGGATGATCCGTACGCGGACTACGCGAAAATGAGGGATGATGCAGAGAAGGAGGATGTCATTCTCCAGGCTAGGCGGACGAACAGAGAGGGCTTGGTGGGCTATGGGTTGAGGGAGGATGTGGTAGGAAGGGAGGTGGCATCAAAATTCAATGTGCCTAGCGCGGGAGGGGTGGGGGGGGGCGAATGGTCCGCATTTGAGGAGGCGGCAAAGCAAGGGCTGCAGGACTTGGGTCACTACGAGGACGTGGTGGCACAGGCGGCGTTTTCGGGGCCCAGTGGGGTTGTTTCTTTTGCTAGTG
>Ga0160420_100193_pt1 | contig 34073 bp, 41 predicted proteins | sample CelAP2metagpilot_FD_108197 | JGI IMG/M metagenome (GOLD analysis project Ga0160420, IMG submission 108197) | Phycosphere-associated microbial communities from algal ponds in Kailua-Kona, Hawaii, USA - Cellana AP2-5-5 metagenome pilot | ecosystem: Engineered > Artificial ecosystem > Aquaculture >... | reverse complement strand
GGAGCACGGCGGGGCCGTGCGCAGGACGCCGAACTGCGGGGTGGAGGCGGGGGGGGGGCGGCGGGGGGGGGCGGGGGGAGGGGGAGGGGGAGGGGGGGGGATGGGGGGGGGGGTGAGGGTTGGGGGGGGGGGGGGAGAGGGGGGGAGGGGGGGGGGTAGGGTGGGGGGGGGGGTGAGGGAGTGGGTAAGAAGGTGGAGGGCTTGGAAGCAGGGGGGGGCGAGGGAGGAGCGATGTATACATACGACGAGAAGGATGGGGAAGAAATCAGGGAGAGAGGGAGAGCTGATTGAGCAGCCGAGGGGGAGTGGGCGTTTTCTGTCGTCGCACATCCTGACTGCGGTCCGCAGAGAAAAGAAAGTAACTATTGCGAAACGGGACGTGAAATGAAGGCCACGCGTAAGTTATCGCCTCTCTGTACCCAGCCACCCCTTTTGCCCTTGCCCTTCATAGGACGGCAAACACGAACGAAGGTAGAGTAAGAGGGCAGTAAATGGAAAGAAACATAGTCAGGCGATACGCCTCCGAGAGATTGAAGAAGGGCTCTCTCGCGTCGGGAAAAAGCTAGCTAACTCGCTCTCACAAGGGCTGTGGTCCACATCCAAGGCTCATCCCTCTTCATCGCTTCCTGACGCCAGCGCTTACATCGACATACAAAAACGACCTTGTCATATGTTATATAAAACGATTTGTCCACTACTTTTGACTTTACATTGCTTTGCCTAATGCGTCATCCCTTCTTACTTTCATAAAAGTTTTTCACGTGGCCGCTCATCCCTCTTGAAATTCTTCACTGTTTACTTCTATGTACATGCGAGGAAAAGACCACTCCCTGCATTCGCTCCTTTCTCCCTCCCTCCCTCTTCCTATCAGAGCTCCTTCCGAAAATACCTCAACTTCATCCCCACCCATTTTTCCACCCATCCCCTTCTCTCTTCCCCTCCCTCTTCTCCCTCCTCTTCTCCTCCTTCATAGCCCAAGGTTTCGTAAAGCTTCACCGCGGGTCTGTAGTCACCATCTGCGTGCAAAAAGATCAGATTAAACCCGTCCTCACGCGCCACGCTCTCGGCATGAGCCACCAAACGAGCCGCATGTCCTTGCCTTCGGACACTCGCGTCGACCAAAAGGTTGGAGATATATGGATGGACGGGAAAACCGAGGAGTGCGAGAAAGCGTTTAATGGGGGGAGGGAGGGGGAGGAGGGGCGGCGGGAGACCAGTGGTGGGTTGCAGGGAGAGCTCAATCATGCCCAGAAGAGTAGTGTCCTCATTCTCACGCCCCTGTCCCTCCTCCTCGCCCATCTTCTTGCCCTTCCTGTAATATGAAGTATCCCGCGCACTTTTTCTTCCTCCCTGTTCTTCCAAAAGCAAGAATACCTGATGGTCCTTCCTATCGGGGTACATATGGCGAGCCAACATCCCCCAATACACATTCTGCCGCAGCCACCATGCCTCCACCTGCTCTCCAAATCCTGTCGATGACATCCCTCCATACTCGGGTAGCTCATTCAACGGCACGAATTCGCGTGCGGCGAGACGGACGATGGCCGGGAGGTCGGAGGCTTCCATGCGCTGGATACGGAAAGAGGTGGAAGAGTGGAAGGGGGGGGGGGAGGGCTTGGGGCGTAAAAGGAAGCGGAGTGGACCATTGCGGATGTCGGTGACATCGGGAAGAGGAGAAGATGGAGAATGAGGAGAAGGAGGGTCGGTGGTTGTGGAGGGACGAGGGACGACGACGCTGGAGGAGCGACGTGGAAGAAGGATGGAGGGAGAAGCGAGCGGGCGCACAAACGACAGCGTCCCTGTCAGGGAGAGCAGGAGAAGGAGGAGGAGGAGGAGACACCGTGGCTGCTCTCTTCGTCTTTCTGGCCGCCGTGGTGATGTTAGCGGCAGTAATTGTGGTGGCATATTTTGCAAAGCCCTGTGCTTGTGTGGTTGTGTGGTTGATTAGTTAGTGGTGGCTATAAAGGACACGCCAGGGACAGCTGGCCTCTCTGGCTGAAGCTTCACGTGTGCAACCATGCTTTAAGTGTCATCAGGATAACAAGCACGTCGGTTGAGGCTCAAGAGGAGAGTACTCAGCATTACACGAAGCAGCACCAACTCGCTGCGCCGCTGTTAAGCGAGATGTGGTTGCGGGGTACCCCCCCCCATTCGAAGTTCGTCTCCGTCGAGCATCGTCTATATATAATTCTTTTTCCTGTAGTTTCCTACAATCCTAAAATTATCGCGTGCATCGTCCATAGAATATCAGTGGCACAAAATTAGACAACCTATGGCGGCTTTGTCTAGGCCGCTTTCTTGCTGTCTGCCTCCTAAAAGCTGCTTCGGTGGACCATCACACGCAAAGGAGGACGCACAGCGTTGAATGCAGTTTGCGCCTAAAATATTTCATTTTACTGAGGATAACCCTAACCCTAACAGAGGATATAGTCATGTTTTACCGAAAAAAGGCAACAAGGCTAAGGGGGAGGGGAGGGTTCTTTTCACACAACACAAGATGCTTGTTGATCACCATGGGGCCATGGAAAGAATAAGCGGGTCAATGGAGCCGCCCATAGGCTTCAGATTCCGCAGAATATTGAATCATGTTAACATTTTAATGGGCTTTATCAGAAGCTCGAGGGCCAGGTACTTGTTGAGCGCTTTCAAGCTATGTTGTCCATCCTCGCGTGATATGTTGTCCATCCTCTCGTGATATTATCTTCCAGCCCTAGTGATACAAAAAATAGACAGAAAACCACGCTAACAGTTACATGAAATTGTCCATCGCCTGTGGTTGGTATCTCGCCTACTCCAACCTCCTAACCAGGGTTAAGCAGAAAAGAAAACCACGACACACTCAACCAGAAACACAGTGCCAGGCACATATATGAATAATTTTTCTGTATTTCATTCATTCAAAAATCATCTCTGCTTCCGGTACCGCTTTCTAGAATTTCCATTTCCCCCCACCGCCTCCCGCTCCTGCGCCTCCACTCCCTCCATCGAGGGCCCCCCGCATATCTTATCGCCATCGCTTATCTTTATGCCCGTCAAGACGCACCCACCATCCGCACTCATGTTCATATGCGGATGTGACCTGCCGGGCATAACCTGATACTCACGCCACCATGTGCTCAGCAACTGCAGTCTCAGCATGCCCGCGTCCATCAACAAGTCCTGCAAGGCGACCAAGGGCTCCAAAAACTCACAGTACACTGCAAACGCCGCCCCCTCCTGCAAGAAAGGCAACAACCTCGGCACCACAACTGCCGGATCATGCCGACAGGCTACGATCAAGCAATCTGTCCCTTCCAACAACAATCTCCTGCCCTCCGCCAAGGCCCGGAGACGACTCCGCTTCTTCTCCAGGTACTTCAACCACTTGGGTCGATCAAAGCTATCCCCTTCTTCCTCTCCCTTGCCAATCTTCCCCTCCTCCACCCTTTCATTCACACCTACTGGCTTCTGGTACACGACGAACTTCCCCGACGCCCGCGCCTTGACCTCCTCCTCGGCCGTCGGTAAGAACCTCTTATCCCCCTCCTCCTCCTCCTCCTCCACCCCGGCCTCCATCCTCCTCCTCCTCGCCCTCTCCGCCTCTGCCAATCCCGTTAACGGATAATGGACCAGCGTCCTGGCCAAATGTTCCTTGGGCAAATTAAAATACTTGACATGGTCCATATGAGCCTGAGCCCCCGCGAATAAATTCACCACATTTCCATACCCTCCCAATCGCTCAAGGACCGAGCCCAGCACCACGCCCGAGTAGGAATCGAAGAGCAAGACACGGGAGCCGGCGGAGACATTGCCATAGGAGAGGAGTTGGGCGATACTGTCTGGACGGATGGCAGTGCTCTTAACAAGGCCCGACTTCACAAAGAGGGCTTGCACCACATTTGTCCCGTTCCCGGCTACTGCTCTGACGCGCACGACGTATTTATGCGCCTTTTTCCTGGTCCACTTCTGCTTTGCGAACGCCGTTTTTTTGTCCCAGGTGTCTGAATTCGAAGCCAAGGCTTGAATGATCGCGTGGCCAGATGCTCCACTATTCTTGAGCTCTTCAATCTCGACCATGGTCATGCGCTGCGCCGTGTTTGTGTCCGTAAAATCCCTGTTATCCGAGGTAGCACCATCATACTCCCCCACGCTCGCAGGTCCTCCTCCTCGGGTGAATTCGTTTCCGTCCATGTCGCCCACGGCAAGGTCTTCGTAGAGCTCGTTCGTACCCGGCAGAGGGACTAGACCATCCGGGTGGACCTCCAAGACACTGCCATAGGGCACACCTATCAATCCACTGAGCGAGATATTAACCCTACCAAGACGCATCATACCCTTGGACTGCGCGCAAGCAAAAAAATTTCGGCCATCTCCCATTTGCAGGATTACCCAGGCGCCTTCTTCGATGACGGGAAGTGCGGCTGGTTGTGGGGCCAGAGGAGGGGAGGTTGTAATGGGTGGAAGAGGAGGAGATGTGCGGGTACAAGAAGCGGTTGCGGAAGCTTCGGTGCCGCTGACATCGGTCATACTTGCTTGCGAAACCTGTGTTGTGGTAGGCGTTGAAAGATGCTGTGAGTCTAGGTGCACGGGGTGATATTTGAATGGTGCCTGGGGGTGGGGAGGTCGGGCGTAGATGGTGAGATAATCCTTGTCTTTGGTCAACTACGGGCTCACCACCGATTCCCACACCTTGAAAGAAATGCTTTACTTGTCTGTATTGTGACGGTGGCATAGGGCGGGCACATGTCATGCTTATGGTCTCCAGCAGGCATGGAAAGCCATGGCCCCGACCGGCTATTCGTTGATGACGATCGAGGCTGCAGTTGCCGATTGCTTCTGGCTGACATAGGCTGTTACATTCACGGAGTGACTATGGCATTTTTTCCATACTCATTTCCCTTCTCACATGATATGAGCCTCCAGCGAAAACACAAGCCCAACGATTTTTTTCTTGACTCGTGGTGTACTCTTTACTTTTACCTTTTCATTGGCAGCAAGACATCAAATTCCACATGCCCTCTTCGATTAAACCCGCATACACAGGGCTAAGAGCAGCACCATCACCGCGAGCACGAGCAGAACGAGGAGTCGCAGTAGATGCTAGCTATGGCGCCGCATCAAGGGCCAAGAAGAAGAAGAAGGCCCGGTCGAGGCGCCGCCACAGCAGCAGCAACGACGGCATTCTCGTCTCTCCTCCTCCTGGTAGGAGGCGCACAAGGGAGCCGTGGACATGGTATGTATATTATTTAGACACTTGGGGTGAACACAGTATCCCCGCAAAGTCGCTTGGGGCTGATTCTGACTCTCCCAATTTTGACCCTAACAGCCCTGGGTGGCAAGAAACAAACGGAAGCGGGCTTCCTCCACTATGCTTCCTGCACCTCCTCAATCTCCCCTTCCCCCTTCTCGTCTTTTTCCCCTCCGTCATCCTCTTCATCTCCACCATCATCATACGCCGTCTTTGTTTCTACTTTCTCTCTGCGTGTAAATCCCTTGCTTGCCCGAGGCTGGGGCCCCGGCAGTGGCAGCAGCAGCGCCGGCAGTGGCAGCGGCAGCGGCAGCGGCAACCGTGGACGAAATATGGACGACGACGCCGACGATATGGCGCGAGAGCTGTCGGTGTTGGAAGCGGAGCAGGCACGGTTAATGGCCGAGCTGGAGGCCGCACGTCTCAAGGCACAACTGGCCAAATTACAGCAGCAGCAGGCTGAACGTGGTGGTGGAGAAGGAGGAGGAGGAGGAGGAGGAGGGCGAAGCAGGTCCAACAGCAGCAGCGGCGGGAAAAGAAGAGGCAGTAGAGACAATAATAGCGATGACAACCAGAAAAATAACGAGGAGCTGCAGGAGAACGCGCCTCGTCCGCCCGTGAGTAGTCGAACGGGCTTGCAAGCAGCCGTGCCGCTCTCAGCGAAGGGGCCTGCTGGGAAGAAGAAGGCGGTGGTCGAGAGAGGGTGGGGTGGCCCTACAGAAGGGAGGGGGGGGAGCATGACCAGTCGCGCGACTCCTTCTTTGCCCTCCGCTCCCGGAGGAGGAGGGGAGGGTGGAGGGAAGGGGGGGGCGTTGACGGACCCGGGGCAAGAGGAGAGGTATGCGGAGGTGGTGGAGGAGCTGGTGAGTGCCTTGCAGGATGTGAGCAAGGACAGTGGGGTGGACATAAAGACGATTGTTAGGGGGCTCAAGGCGGCGAGAGATGGTGGTAAAGAAGGGGGGGGCGGTATAGTGTTTGGGGGCGGAAGGATGGGGGGAGGGGGGAGGAAGAGCGCGTGGGACGAGAAGCAGGTGCTTGGGGCGATGAGGAAGGGAGCGGGAAACATGTTGGTCAAAAGAATTATAGATGGGACCTCGGGGAAGGATTTGGATAGGGAAGGGGAGGGCGAAGGCGGATCGGGGCTGGAGCGGCTGGCGGCGTGGGGCGCGCTGGTGGAAAAGACGATAACGAGCAGTAAGTACTTGCTGACGGCGGACAAGGTCCTGGGAATGAAGCACTTGGCGGATCGACTGCTGCCGCCGGAGGACTTCCACGGCGCGGATATCACCGTTGCCCACCTTGCTGTGATCCGGGCCGTGACTCAGGGAATTGCGGACGAGTACCCGGAAGTGAGACGACGGCGAGGGAACATGCTGTACGTGCTGCTGAACCTCCCGTGGGCGAGTCGGGGCATGGGCAACGTCCACCAACACGCGGAGGAGGTGGCGATGGGTTCGGGCATCAGCATGGAGAGCAGCCTGGGGCTCGGCTGTCGGGCTGTGTTTGAATGCACCATGTCGGAGTGTCTGCCGGGCTCGAGCGAGGCCCTGTCCTTGATGAAAGCGGAGGTGTTCCGGGGGACGACCCGCGCGCTCATGGAGTTTGGGGGCTTGGCACGGCAGGTGCTTGGGCTGACGAAGATGCCCACCGAGGAGGCGGTGAAGGGAGCGGCCTTCTTCCTGGTGCCATGGTTAAGGCGGGTGGCGAAACGCGCTTTGGAAGGCGAGGGGGGAGGTAAGGAAAGCGAGGTGTCGAAGGAGGAGGGGGTGGCAAGGCTAGGAATGGTGATGGAGTTGGGCAGGTACGCTGCCGAAAGCCTGGCCCTCGCCCGGGGCCTCAATCCTGCGCAAGACCCCGACGCCTTCGAAGAGGGCGTCCAGGGCGTCCTGGCGGAGAAGGTCAACGGCATCGGCGTGGAGCTCTCGTCCTCGATTCGCTCCTCCCTTTTGGGCGGGTACGTGCGTCAGTGGGTGCTGGAATGCATGCTGCACCGGTCGCTGCCCGTGCCTTGGGAGGACGGGGAGGGGAGGCTGCGAGCGGGAGACATTGGCGGGTGGGATTTGGCGAGGCAAGTGTTGAGTCTCAGCGAGATGCAGCTGCTGTACGTGGCGAAGGAGACGGTTCCGGTGGTGGTGGGGGAGATGATGGCGGAGGTCTGGGGGGAGAGAGGGGGCGAGTGGCCGGGGGGTGGGGTGGGGTTCCAGCGGGATTGGGGGAGGGTGTGTCGGAGGTTGAAGTATGACAAGTACGAGGGAGGGACGGCCAGGACGAAGGCGGTGAGGGTCATGGCGGAGAAGGTGGTGGAAGGAGGGAGGGAGGGAGGAAAGGAGGGGGGGAATGCAGACCAGAGGAGGGAGCTGGCGATAACGTGGGGATGCGAGACGCTGGAGCTGGGGAGGGAGGAGTTCGAGGCGATGGCCGAGGACCAGGGCACGTTTGAATTGCAGACGCTCGTGCTGGAGGGGATGTTGGGCCCGGGGGGCCTGAGTGCCGAGGAGGTGGTGGAGAGGATCGTGGGAGAGGGGGCGAGGATGCGCTTGGACGGGGGCAGCGTGCGGAGGGCAACCACGGCGGCAGTGCAGGTGCATATTGGGAATTTGGCGGCGCGGGCATTGTTTGCCGACATGGAGGGGCAGCCCCAGAAGGCGTTTAAGGAGATTGAGAGCACGTTGCGGTTCATCCAGACGGACGCTGAGTTGTTCAGGAAGAAGCTCGGGTGCGAGATCAACCCGACGGCTAGGATCGCGGATGAGGACGGGCTGCAGCTGGCCAACGTGTGCACCAAGATGATAAGTAGGCGGCAGGCTCCCGAGGCAGCCCGGGCGTTCCTGGACATCATCGGGTACAGTGACCGCGTGGGCATGTAGGGGGAAGAAGAGGAGGGAGGGAGGGATTGAGGGAGTGTCAGAATGGGAGGGAGACGAGAGAAGTGGATGAGAACATTTTGGCAAACAGAAGAGAGGACGGACAAGGAAAAGATCGACAACAACAACAAGAAGAAAAGGAAGAAGTGCCTCAGATGGCAAACGTAGTGCCTGTGGGATTGAGGCGTAGAGGCAAGCACGCCGAAAGCGTGCGCGTCTTCCCGGATACATTGATCTAGATTGTGCTTTGAGTCCCGTTATTCCTTCCTTCCCTCCCTCCCTCCTTCGGCTCGGGCCTCTAATGTGGTTACTGCGGTCACTGTCGTCAGTCTGAATGACTGCTGCGGTTTTTTCCGTCGTCTCTTGCAAACTCCAATCCTCGCCTCTTGTGGTGGTTGTGATTGGGGGGGTCTCTTCCCTTCATTTCATTTTCCAAATTTGTTGCTGCTACATCTTTGCTATGCTTTGTTCCCTGTCCTTGCTGTGACTGCTGTTACTCCTGGTGCCACAGCCGCCAGTTGCGCAAATCCCACCCTCCCTCCCTCCCTCCCTTGCCATTGATCCTAGAACAGAAACATGCGTGAAGCCAAGGACTTAAATGATCAATGATAAAAATTATACACGGGTTTAATCGTCAACCATTGATGTCCAAAATAGAAGCAAGCCGATGGCAAGTAATATGTGCAGCAAGTGAGGTGATCATCATACAGCTGAGTGGGCATGCCGCCTTCGCGCCGGGTAGCAAGACACTTTCTTAATCCCTCGCACACTCCCTCACTCCCTGCCTTCCTCCCTCTCAGTCCACCTATGTATAATTATCCTCTCCCCAGCCCTCCTCCCTCCCTCCCTGCCTGACGGCTTCAGGAGTCCTCGTCCTCCTCGCTTCCGCTCTCGCTTCCAAGGCTCGTCACAGGCGAGTACTCCACACTCATGTTGGAGTGCTTGCGGGACCGTTCGAAGTTCCAGTACATGACCAGCCCCACACCGTGGATGACCGTGCAGAGGGCCAGCGTCGTGCCCATGGAGATCTGCTTGACCTCGATGAGGCCGAGCAAAACGACCATGATGGCATTTAGGGGGATGCGGAAGATGTTCATCACGCCTGAGGTAGGGAGGGAGGGGGGGAAGGAGGGAATGTAGGGGAGTGAATGGTCGCAACGCGGAATAACGATACACACTCATGAAGGAAAGAGGGAGGAAGGAAAATAGGAAGGGCAGTGGAGGACGTACCCGAGCGGACCTCCTCTGGGATGTTCATGGATTTGATGCTCCCGTATGAGGGGTAGAACATGCCCACGGTGAGCTCGAAGAGCAGGAAGGAGACGTAGACGCTCCCCGTTTGCTTGATGAAGTGGAAGCTCGTCAGGTTGGCGAGGGTCGCCACCGTGTGGACGATGATTGGCACCACGGACAGAAGGTTCTTGCCGATCAGGAGGCTGAAGATATTCGAGCCGGTCATGGTGCACACCATGAAAGTGCTGAAAATGATACCCAAATATGGGCCCACGTCCTGCCCGCCCGCCTGCAGCGCGGGTGTCCACACGAAGACGAAGGCGTACATGGCGCCCTCGAAGCAGGACTGGCCGAGGCCGAGGTAGATAATGGAGGAGTTGGAGCGGATGTAGCTCCAGGCCTTGGGGAGGGCCATCTCGGGGCGCAGGTTGATGTCGCCGTAGTTCTCAGGCCACCACAGGGCCGCCAGGACGCCGACCAAGGTGAGGGGGAAGAGGCAGAACACAAAGGGGCCTGAGGAATGAATTGAGGGAGGGAGGGGTGAATGTGGATGAAACCCAAAAAGGGGGGAGGGGACGACGGCCAAAAGGAGCGAGACAGGAGGTGGCGCTCTTTCTGGAGGCGTTCCCTCAGACTGTGAAAATGCACGCCCGTTGCATAAGGAAGAGGAAATGCAGGAGGGAGGGAGTGAAAAGCGGAAGGAGGAAGGGGAAAAGGGACGTACCGATGTAGCCATAGCGCTCTGCAAAGAAGTTGGCAACCAGGCCCGCGAGAACGGCCACAAAACCGTTGCCCAGGGTCAGGTACCCGAACGTTTCCGACAGCCACTCGGAGGGGAAGCCACTGAAGAACAGATGAAAGGGGGGAAGAGAGGGGGAATGAGGAGATGAAGGGGGAGAGATGGGGAAGGGCTTCTGTGGAAAGATATCGAGGGTGCACCCGACAAAGGAGGGAGGAAGGGAGAGAGTGAGGGAGGGGGTACGAGTACTCACCGCTTGTTATGCTCACACACCATCCAGGCCTCAAATGCCGAGAATAACAACGATGTGGCCACGCCCGCAAAGAAGCGGCCGAACATGAGGATGTAGTAGTTGTTGACAAGCTTGACTAAGCACGAGATGCAGTAGAAGACCGCATACACGACACACATCTTTTTCCTCCCGTAATTGTCGGCGAGGGCACCAACGAAAGAGCCGGCCACCATGGAGGAGAGAAAGCCCCCCATGTAGAGCATGGCAATATCCCCCTGCTCATAACTAGAGGGAAATGAGGGAAGGGCGGAAAGAGGGAGAGAGTGAGGGAGGGAAGGAGGGGAAGTCAATGCGTGTGCAGTTGTGCTTGAAGCTCCTTCGCCACCACGAAAAGGTAATAACTACAAGGAAAGAAGTAGGAAAAAGAACGTAGGGGTGGAGAAAGGGAGGGAGGGAGGGCTGGCGGGGCACACTCGTACCCGTAGTAGGCGTAAAGGGCGTAGCTGTACGGGCCCTGTGTCCAGTCCGAGAACATGGCCAGCAGGGCCACCGCCAGGAAAGAGCGTTGGAAAGTTTTAAACTCTCGTCGGCGAGACTCATCGTTACGTTCTTCACGAAGGGGAGGGAGTGAGGAGGAAGGCAGGAAGGGTGGGTGGATAATTGAAGCCGCTATGAGATGGTGCGCCTGGAGAAACACGGCAGTCCTCCCTACCCGTCCCTTTACCCGAGCCATATCCACCACTCTCATCTGCTTGCTGATACTCATACACTGAGAGATACATCGACCACATGCATGCCATGTTTTTAGCCCTGTCCCCGTCCCACACGCCTTGCATCATCCCCTTCCCCTCTTACCCACCTTTGGTCAGCCCGTCCGTCAAGTCCAACGTCTTCTTCTTCCCACTTCCATGCAGGAGCACCCGCGTGGTCACGCAGGCACCGATCGCCCAGAAGAGAGATTGGGTGTACATGCCTCTAATGCTGGAGGCACAGGGAAACTGTGGCGGGTTAGGTCGGGATGTAAAAGTTCCTCTGTGGGCGTTACTTGTCCTGCTTGCTCCGCTGGTGCGCCTGGCTGTGGGTGTGAGGGAAATAGGTGATGATAAATACCTTGATAGAATGCTAGAATGCCTCCCGCACGCGCGCAGCCAAGTAGTATGGGCAACGTGCAACGCTAAATTTAGGGCAGGTTGCAACATGGAAGTAGCCCAGTCTCCATGAAACGGTCGATGATAAGGAAAGAGGCCGCACGCCCTCCCTTCGCAACACCGCACGCCACAGGGACGCCGAGAAGAATTATTGAGATAGGCACAACGTCTTTTTATTGTTGCTGCAGCAATATACGTCGTGGAAGGGAGAGTCACTCATGTCAGCGGGAGCCCCCACCGACACGATACTCAACAGACACTATCCAACGCCGCCTGGCGTTACGGCTACCATCATCATCATCCTTAATCCATTTATTTAATCCAGCCATGATTGTCATGAGTGTGTATCCCTCTAGCTTGCATAGAGAGAGAGACCACTGTGGTTTTGGGAGAAATCTGTATCCCCTCAACTTTGTAGAGAGAGTCCACAGGGGGCCAGGGGGAAACCTGTCCCCTCGAACTTGCTGAGGGGCCATAGAATGTCTGGCCACTCGACAGCTTGCGGGAGTGACATTTTTCTTGTCCCCTTCGATCATATTTAGTGAACGATTCTCTTTCCAACACTGATTATCTTAGTGTACACAACACGATGAATAGAAAAATGGACCCTCACGAGGGGCGATCTCGCAGAGCCTTCTTCCCAAGGGCTGCAGAAAGGGACGTTCCCATTTCTCCTGTTGCGGCTGGGCATACCCTTTGCAGCCTGGGCTGTACTACAATTGGGCTTGCCAAGTTTTTAGAATCCACAGCCGACCCTTCTTCCTCTCTCTTTTCCCCAACCTAACTATTGAAGCAGTTGAGCAAAGCCATGGCGGCATCCCCACCATCACGGGAAGGCAGCGACAAACCGCTTTGGCACATGGACTGGGAAGTTTGTGGCAAGGTGAGTGCGAAAGCTAGAAGGAGGGAAGAAATAGAAGATGATTATCAATCGCCGATGAGGAGGAGCAGCAATTGTTCTAGGAAAGTGTGTAATCGCACCGCCTCAACAAATGTAGGGCTCTCATTCATCCTTGCTGAAACGAGCAACAAGATGAGAGACTGGAGACATCCAGCATCGCTCATGCCGACTGCAACGACAAGAGAGATTATCAACAGCTGTTGCCTATACCTTGTGCTCGCTCCTCTCATCCTCTTATCTAAACTCGTCCTTCACCAACACTTCCCCCTCTCACGCACGCGCACATCAGGTCCAAGGGGTATGGTTCCGGAGATACACGGTCGAAAAGGCACAATCATTGGGTTTGGTGGGTTGGTGCTCAAATACAGTTTGTGGAACTGTCAAAGGGGAGGCAGAGGGGCCTCCCGAGATGCTGGAGGTCTTTCGGTGCGTTTATTGTTGGGGAATATAGAGGGGGGGCACAAAGAGGGAGGGAGGGAAGACGCGTGGAACGTTTGGGGAGCGAAAGACTATCTCAGGTAAAAGAACTGACGGGAGAGGGAGAAGTGATCGTGTCCTTGTCCTTGGAATTGTGTTCTCTTGATTGTGCCCTACCCCGATCACTGTCCTCTTCTCCAGTCTCACGCTCAATTTTCTCGTGTCACATCAGGTATTGGCTACAAAACGAGGGATCGCCACAATCGCGGGTGAGCAACGCAATTTTCAAGAACGAGCGTCGGATCGATATAACCAATTACAAAGACTTTGGGGTGCGGAATGGCTGAACAGGGGATGAAGGAGGAGGGGGGGGTTGGTGGGGATAGTGGGGCAAAGTGTGATGGCAGGGATCGCCGGGGGAATACAGAGATAGGGATATGATGTGCAGAGTATGTGTATAGATAGACGAAGCGAATGAAATGAAAGGGGGAAAGTGACAAGACTGCTTTTACCCGGGTTTCTGTCCTTGGACTTTTACTCGACTTCCCATCCCCCACAACTTCCACCTCAAAATGCGTGTCTCAAGGTTGAGACGGCAGAAATGGCTCTCTGATGAAGCAATTCAAACTACTTTCACACTTTTATGCGCTTTCTGTGCGCTAGGTGATTGCTTTTGGTTTTACACACCGGCAAAAAAGAAGTGGGGCCGGGGCAAAAGCTTATGTGCCGCCTCGCCCACTACTAGAGCCGCTCTCCACCTTCCCATCCACACAATCATGGACACGAGATATTACGATATTTAAAAAAACTCTCCATTTCTCATTTCAAAGGCAGCGACGCAACTTTTAGGCTTTCACATTTAGGCCTGGAGAGGAGGCAGATCGGCTTTCGCGCCGCCCAGATTTGTGAGAAGATATTGAGATATAAAAAATGCATTGCACACACACCCGCGGCATCTTACACCATGTTAATATACGCCAAGATGTTTTCCATATTCTGTTCCTGTATTCCTACATCGGCATCCTCAAATTCATCTCATAGGAGGGACACGTAGAGGTGTTGCAGCCGTTGGCGCATCGCCCAGGGCAGGCACAAATATGCGCCACAAAGTCAACGAATGAAATAACTGCTCCTGGCTTCCCTTACTTTCATCCAACTGTGATGCAGGGACTGGCGTCAGACTTCAGGGGGCAAGGAGTACATGCGAGCTCTCATCCCTGCTGTCTGCTGTTTACTATTCCACAGGCAACCGCACAGCTCTTCCTTCTAAATAAGAACGGGTACGCACACGACCCGTGCCCACTCTGGCATTGTGCTTCGAACTAGGCGTTAACAATCGAGTCTCAGGGATCTAGGCACGATTTTGTGGCGCCTTAAATGTAGAAAGACACCCCCCGCCACTGCTCACGTGTCCCAATGAATTCTTCCCGTCCAAACATATACGCTTAATGAGCCCTCAGGGAACGTACCCGTCCTTTCCACACCTACACCGATATAACTACAGCAGTGGCCAAACACTCTCTGGTAGGCTCTACACGGTACTTGCGGGCTTTTAGGGCCAATTCGTCCCTCCTTCATCTCCCATCTCTCCTCCTTTTTATGGAGGGCAAGACGGACGACCTCTCAATGGTCCTGTCGCAGTCCAAGCCCATCCCATCTCGCCTAGCATCGGATGGCCTTGAGACCGGTAGCTCCAGCACCAGCATGGACAGCACCTCGCATACCTGCTGCGGCAACCTAGGATTTGCAGCGGGGCTCTCTCCGTCCTCCTCCGTCCTCTTTGGGCGTAGTGTCGCCCACGCGCAAGACCACATAGGAATGAGGGCCACGGTGGCAACTGCAGACTCCCCACTTCTTCACGTAGTCGACCACACCTTTCCTATCCTCCCTCTCGAAAACGGGGAAGAGATAGGAGAGGAATGGGGGGTTGGAAAAGAGGAGGACAATGACAATAACGAGGCTACCAAACAGTTCTGCTTCAAGGCGTCTAAGATCAAGCTTCCTTCATCGCAGCAGAAGAGCCGCTCGCGTCCCCCTCCTCTCCTCCCCAAACAGGAACAAACAGTCGCTAGTACAATAACTAAGAAAACGCTCACCTCCCCCGCCACAGCTACAACCGAATCCACGGGTGCAACTGGCTTCATCGCCGCCAGTGCTCCCAGTATCAGCAGAAGGGTCAAGACTGGTAGTAGCAGCAGCAGCAACCCCTCTCATCATACTGCCAACTCCCGCCGCTCGAAGCGGCGGACAGCTAGTGGTGTAGGGCTGAATCGTGACGGACAGCCGCTGCAGCGCCACAACTGGAATGAGGCGGAAGATGCCTTGCTACGGGCCAAGGTCTCCGAGATGGGCGAAAAGCAATGGAACGAGATCTCTGAGGCGCTCCCAGGACGGAACCCCAAACAGTGCTATCAGCGGTAAGATGCGGGCGCACATTTAGATGTGTCTGCACACATGTGCCTATCTGTCTGTGTGTTGGTTTGTTTGAGTGCGACCCATATACTTAGCCACGATAAACTTTGCATGCGCCCTATCCTTTGTCGTTCATTCTGATACCATTTATCTCATCGAGATTTCAGTAAATCTTTTGTCGAGCACTATCATCAAATGGCTGAGGGCCTTTCAATTTGGCATTCTCATTGTTCTACCATAGACCCCGGGAAAAATATCAAAATCATCGTTCACTGACCAATGCACTTCCACTCACTCATTTACCGTTCCTCCCTCCATCTTTCCATCTACAGATGGCACTACGCGCTGGTCCCAGTGGAAGCCACACGAGCCTGGACGCCGGCCGAAGACATTAAGATAATTCATCTTTTTGAAGAGAACGGGACCAAATGGACAAGAAGCGCTACTCACTTGAAGGGTAGGAGCGGGTATGCGGTCAAGAATCGATTCAAACGCTTGCAGAAGGAGCAGGCAGAGCTGAGGGGAAGGAGATCGGGAGGAGGGGCCTTCGATGAGCTATTGAGGTCGCGGGCGATAGATGTGATGGCGGAGAAGAAGAAGAGAGAGGATGCTAAGGAGGGAAGAGGAGCGGCGGAACAAGAAGGAGAGAGAGGTGAGAAAGAGACTCAAGCAGTGGCAGAGTTGGAGCAAGGAAGAGTGCGAAGTAAAAAAGCGAAGCGAATCAGCACAGGGAGTCGAAGTTTAATCGCGACAACTGCAGTCGCCGCCGCCGATGACATGGACGTGCCGCCCCCCATCAGCAAGCGCGCACGCAATGACCATTCTCCCCCCTCCTCGTTGTCCACTGCCAGCGTCTCAAAGGGAAGGAAAGTGGATGCGACACCCAGGCAGAAGGCGACAAAGCAGCGGAATAGGGAGTACGATAAAGGAGGGAAGAGATGGAAAGATGTGCACCACTACCTATACCAACCGGATCAGGAGCAGCAGCAGCAGCCGCAACAACAACAACAACAACAACAACAACAACAACGACAACAACAACAACAACAACAACAACAACAACAACAACAACAACAACAACAACGGCAGCAAAAGCAGAGACCGTCTTCATTCCCTAGCCCGACGCGATACTCTATGTCCAATACTATGCAGTACGCCACTATGCCCCCTCCTCCTTCCTCCTCCTTCCACTCCCCTTCTTCTTCTCTTTATTCTAGTTGCCCTTCTTCCTCTTCCTCTTTCTCCTCCTCGGTCTCGCCCACCTTATCCACACATCCCTCGCGCTACGGACAGGAAGAGGAAAGGGGCAGGCGGGCGGAAAGAAGGGTGGAAGGGAACGGTAAAGGACGTGTGTGTGTGTTTGGAACACCAGGGCAGAGCACAACTATCATGTATTCGTCGCCTTTGCGAGTGGGGGGGATAGAGAAGGGAAGAGAAGGAGGAGGGGAAAAGGTACAAGAAGAAGGAGGAGGGGACGGAGGACAAGAAGAAGGGGGTGGAAGCAGGAAAGAAACGCATTCCCCACCTGAAGGGGATCCGGAGCAGCAGAAGTGGATGCCTTACCGGCCGCACTACCTTCCATCTCCTCCTCCCCCCTTTCCATCGCCTGCTAGTTTTCGCGACCAACACCATCAGCAACAGCCGGCGCCGCAGCAGCCGCATTACACTTCTTTCCTGGCTGCGGGCGATTTATCCACTCTACCTCCGAATTTCTCCTCCCCCCCTGACGCTCATACCTCTTCCTACTACAATTCCCCGTCTCCGAGCCGGCCTAACGGCAACCATCAGCACCAGCACCAGCACCAGCAGCACATTCACCGCCTGTACCACCCGGAGCAGCATGAGCACGACCCTCTCCTGCCCCCGCACCATAACCACCACCATTCCCACCTCTATGAGGAGGCATTTGCAACCGAACTGGGCAGCTCTCCCTCCCTCATCTTCCTCTCTCCTCCCTCCCTCCCTCCCAGCTTGCCCTCCTTTCTGGGGACGGCTAATGACTCGGGTAACTCCTCGCACTCTCCTTTCTTCCAGCCGCTGGCCGCTGCCTCGATGTTCAGCATGTCGTGACGGACAGAAGAGGAGGGATAGAGGGAGAGATAGAGGGAGGGATTGAGGGATGGAGTGAGGGAGGGAGCGTGAGGTGGGACTTGGCGTCCTCGGAGGATTGAACGGAGGCATTTGAGACAATGAGTGCGGAGGAGAGGGAGAGGGAGTGTGACATACTTGCATGCGTGTACTTTATTTTGGATAGTAAGTGTTGTACATTTTCATGTTAAAAAAAATACTGGAAAAGATGCAGCACGAAAATTGAGTGTTCAAGTGTGTGCTAGTAGCGCTTTAAGAAAGAGAGAGGGCAGAGAAAGAGCAGATACAGCAATAGGTGAAAGCCATAGGAATGATAGATAGTAGCGGACACAGGCGAATTGCTTGCCTTGATAAGTGGTGTGGACATGCGCGTATATATGGAGAAAGTAGAGAATAAAGATGAGCGGAAGGGTGAGAGGACAGAGAGAGAAGAAGTGAGGACAGAGGAAAGTTTGAGATGGCATGCCATGTGCCACGTGGCTGTAATCCCTAGGGTGCATGCAAGAGCTTTTATGTTGTATCGAGAGAATGCCAACATTGCCATAGAGAAGAGCAGAAGGGTCGGTTAGAACCCGCCCCGCGACTTTTCTATATTTGATATATTTGTAAGGGGGATGGATTGTCAATGTGCTCGAGAATAAGGGGATATAATTGTATGCCTGGGCGAGGAAAAAAATACGAGACTATAACATGTTAGCACATGCATATATTTGAGCGTAAGAGTGTGTGGATAGACTCTTTAAGCCATGCCATGGCAAACGAAAGGAGAAAAGTAATGAATAAATATATGCATATCGTGCTGCATAGACGGCACAAGGGAGTAAACATGGGTAGCTTTGTGACACAGAGGAGATGTCTTTGCAATTCAGTGGACTTTTTCCCCTTGAAGCCCTCACTGGCATGAAAAGGCTTAAGACAGTCGTTTGAAACAGTTTCCACACATTTGATGATCAACGATGGGCGGGTCCGTGTCCATCTCACGAAAAAGGAGCAAATTCATCTCAATCCAAACCCCGAGCCATGCCCGAATGCATATGCAGCCATGCCGCATAGGGGAGGGAAACAAACATCTCTCTTTTTGGGAAAAACATCATCCTTTTTCGTTGTCTACCTGCTCTATCATTTTCAAAAGCTCTGCGAGAAAATTACGAAAGTTATGTATGGCCCGAAGGCAGAATTGGAACTCTTCCTCGCTTTCTTCACTGAAATCCTACCTGGCAAATTTAAGAATGATGCTTGCGTCTTGCCCGCATCTACCCAATGCCTAAGACAACCAAATTGCCCTGACTCTCATTACTGCAGAGTCTCATCGCTGCTATGATACCCTCATTCCTTGTTGTTGCACCACATACAGAGGGCGGACAAAGTGACTAGCATAAGGCACCGCGGGCTCGGACAACGTCATCATCACGTAGTTTATTAGGTCCTGTCCCTCGTCCGCATTACTGCCGACCAACTCTCTGCCCTTGAAGCCGGAGAAGTGAAAAGGACTAAGCATGAGATGGAGAAGAAGATCCGGAGCTCCAGCGGCTGCAGGTGTCCATAATGAAGAGGAGGGCATAGGACACCTGCGTGCATGTCCTTTGCCGAGGAGCATGGTACTACCACCTACGCCCCTACTTTCGACCAGGTCTCCTTCTCCTTCTTCATCGACAGACGCATTTTCGCCCTCATTACCAAGAAGGGCTAGAATAAGAAGAGATCTCGCGCCTCTTTCATTCCCATTTTGGCCCGTCATCCTTCTCCCTTGCCTACTCCCTTGCCTCCTCCTCCATGTAACCTCGGCGATGTCACCATCATCATCGCCGTCACTACCACCATCTAGCTTCCTCGTCCCTGTCCTCCCTTTTCCCTCATCCTCTCCCACGTATATTAGCCGTCATCCCACCCACCCACCCTCAATGACTCACGCCACCAAACCCTCCTACTCCTCCTCCTCCTCCTCCTCGCCATCCCCCGAGTCCTCCCCCTCCACCTCCGCCACCACCAATAGCAAGAAGAATTCCTCCGGGAAGAATAGCAGCGACCATTCCCTTCTAGATCTGGTCGGTTTTCGAGCAGGCCTCGACGAGAGCTATCGTTTGAAGCGACAATCCGCTCTTTTAACCCTCTCAGGCCAGGAAGAGGGCGACAAGGAGGCAGGGGTCGGGGTCCGGGAGGGAGGGTTGGGAGGGGACCGAAAGCCCTGGGGCTATTGGAAAGATATTTCCCAGATCAAGACGTCCGTGGAGGAGTTCTGGGAGGGGTTGAACATAAGCAGCTCGGCAATCCCGAACGAGATGTTGCTGCGGCTCTATGATGCCCACGGACTCCGGCACGCCATCTACAAGCAGGGGGGAAGGGAGACCCTGGCCTACCTCCTCGGCACTGACTATATTCCGGGGGACTTTCGACAAGCCATGAGCTTCCCGGAGGTCCAGGCGCTAGTCGATGCCGGCGTCATTGTGCCCCACGGGGACCCGCAATCCCAAGCCCTTCTCTCCCCCCCTCCCTCCCTCCAACACCAACGGATCGAGCGCCGGCTCGTCATTGGCCCTCGCGGCGGTGCTGTCATTTTGAATGAGCGTCTCAAGACGACGCGTTTTCCTCCCTCCCATGGGAAGCACGACAAGGACGGGGTCCCCGGGGGATGGAAGTACCAGAACCGGACCGTCTGGAGCATGGAGAAACTCGCCGACGAGTGCTATCTAGTCGCAGAGGAGCACTCCGCAGCCCTTCACCTCCCCCTGCTCTTCTTTCCCAAGATTAGTGACCTGGTTGGGTGGGGCCGCGCGAACATGATCAATACCATCCGGCGGTACGGCGGGTACGAGAGCGTGGTGTGCTCCCTGGGATTCATCCCCTTCTCGCAGTGGAGCTACTTCTGTCGGTTTTATTTGTTGATGAAGGACCTCAAGACGTACCTGGATGAAGAAGAGGGAGGGCGGCGGGAGATGCCCACGTTGAGGGACATCAAGCGGGCGGGCTACCACCGCCTGCACTCAGAGGTGGCGAGGAACGGAGGGAGGAAGCTCGTGGCGGCCCGGCTGGGGCTGCCCTTGAAGGCAGGGAGTGGGGAGAGAGGCAAGTTCGCGTCGAGGATTAGCTACGGGACTTTTGACTTTGACTTTGGCGTGGCGCTCTTGGAGTACATTATGAACAAATGCTGGGCGCAGCACCCACGGGAGCGCGCGGGGAGGAAAGAGCGGGAGAAGGTAAACTTGTTTTTACCGACGGCGGAGGAGCTGGTTGGGGACGAGCGGAGAGATTTGCTGGAGAAGATAATTCGGTATGGCGGTTTCGAGAACGTGGCGCGACGGTTGCAGTTGGGCTTCAAGAGCTAGTGGAGGAGAGGAGGGAGGGAGGGAAGGAGGGAGGGGGGGGGGAAAGGATGAAGTATGAGAAAGAGATAAGTCTGGGCTTGGCAATTCATTCGGTGGTAATGCATATTCTGTTGCACTTATACTTATTCTTTTGTTTGTTCAGAGTCTTCTTGCTCCCTTTCTCACTTGTGTCTTCGGATACAGGTTGAGAGGGGAGAGAGGGAGGGAACGAAGGATGGACGTCATCACATAGATCGTCCCCCTTTTCGCTTGTGTCTTTCTCGCATACATCTATTCGCTTCATCTTTCGATTGCGTGCATCTGGTCATTCACATCGTCGTCGTCATTATCCATACACACTCTCCCTATTTCGTCGGCCCTTGTCTTTCCGGAACGCACGATGTCTCTACCAAAATCTCTCTCGCCCTTTCTCGACGTCTTCCGCCCTATTTATAAATTACCTACTTCTTCATATATTCTCATTTGTCATTCGCTAATGCTGCTCCTGCTGCAGCCTTTACTCTAAGGGAAGACTTTCCTGCGCTTTCAAACCCTCTGCGGTACACGGACGAGATGTCTCGTCTCGGTTGACCCTTTCCTCCTTCCCTGTCTCTCTTCCCTTCGAGCTGACGCCTTTTATAATTTCTCCCTCTCTTGCTGTTGCCTCTTCTCTTCCCTCTTCCTCTCTATCGCTTTCTTGCACCAAAATCTCCACCCCTGAACGCAGGCCAATCTTCCGCCCTTCTCCTGACTCTTCTTCTCTCGCTCGCCCTCTCCCACCCCACGGACTGCCGTGCCTTACCCTCTACCTACTCCCACAGCCGCCAGACTCCCTTTTCCTCTTCCTCATCTTTCTCATCATTCTCCTCCCATTCCTCCTCTCCCTCCTGCTGCTGCTGCTCCTCCTCCTGCCCCTCTTCCTGCTGCTGCTGCTCCTCCTCCTTCAACATCTCACATTCTGCTACTTCTTCTACTCCTACTGCTCCACCAACCCCTCCTTCTCCTGTCCCTGCTGATCGTTTTGCTCCCTCTCCTCCTCCTAATGGTCCTCCTCTTTCTCTTCCTCTTCCTCCTCCCTCTCCTCCCCCCTCTCCTTCTCCTCCTCCTCTTCCGGCGGCCCCCGCGGAGCCACTCCTCACCCACTCTTCCGCCATCGAATGCCTCTTCCTGCTCTTCACTACTACCAGCATCCCGACCTCCCCCAGCCCCATCCCTCCGACCGACAACTTCACCCTCACCTCCGTCGCCCCCTCACTCACTCCCTCCCTCCCTTTTCCCCTCGACATCACCTCCTTGAGACAAATCACGCCTTGCCCGAGATCGACTCCTAGTTTGTCCAAGAACTTGATCGCAATATGCATCCCTCCAGTAGGCACGACAATGCCCTGAAACCTAAGGGAGGGGGGGAAGGGGGAAGGGAGGAAGAGGGGGTGGGAGTGAGGGAGGGAGGAAGCTTGGACGGATGCAGAGGAGGAGAAGAAAAGGGATAGGAAGAGATGAGAAGAGTGGGAGTACAGCTCGTATATGGATAGGTGGATAGTAATATGAGGAAAGAAGTGAGGAAAAATGGAGGGAGGGAGGGAGGGAGGAAGGGGTCGAACAATGCACCTGAGCTCTCCCTTCTTCTGCACGTCAGCCCAAGCGTATCGATGCACATGCTTCCATTCCTCTACATTTCCCCATCCCTCCTCCTCCTCCTCCTCCTCCTCCTCCTCCTCCTCTTCTTCTTCTTCTTCTTCTTCTTCTTCTTCTTCTTCTTCTACTACTACTACTACTCGTTCTTCTTCCTCTTCTTTTTCGTTTTCCCTCTCCTCCACCTCCTCCTCCTCCTCCTCGTTCTTTTTCTCTTTCGTCACACCGACCGTCGCTGCTCGAGTTGGTGCCCCCGCAGCGATCGCGTGGGACTCAGCCCCTTCCTCCCTCTCCCCCTCCCCCTTGCCCTCCTCCTCATCCTCGCCCTCCCTCTTGCCCTCCTCCACATCCTCGCCCTCGCCCTCGCCTTCGTCATCGTCACCGCTTCGTTTCGTGCACTCAGACGGTACACAAGGAGATTGGGGAGAGGCAGTCTTACTTGACACCCTTTCACTGTCCTCCCATCTGTCACTCTCTCTTGCTGTAGGCGCTACTGTTTTCACACCTACTGCTGCTGCGGTTGTTGTTGCCGCTGTTGCCGCTGCTGCCGCTGCCGCTGCCGCTGTCGCTGCTGCAGCCGCGGCTGTCTGTGCGAGTGCTTCTGCTCTTGCCGCTACCTCCATAATTTTCCTTTCCCTCTTCTCCTTTTTCTCCTCCTCCTTCTCCTTTTTCCTTAGATGCTGCAGCCTTGCTATGTTTGCCGCTGTCCTTGCTGCGGGTCTCAGCCCTCCGTTCATGAGGGAGAGAAGAGGGGAAGAGGAGGAGAAGGAAAGAGGGTGGGGGGGGACGGCGGGTGAGGCCTCGAGAGAGTCGAGGAGAACGACGCGCCGGTGGGCGGTGAGGGGATCCTGGCAAGGGATGGGCATCAGAACAATCACCCACCCGATGTCGGCCTCAGTGGGGATGAGAGGGGAGGGGAGAGGGATGGTGGTCCTCCGTGCATCGGTAGCAGGGGGGCAAGAAGAATGGTGGGACTCCTGCTGCTGCTGCTGCTGCTGCTGGAAGGTTTCGACCTCGGCCTCGGCGGAGAAGGAGGAGTAGGAAGAAGAGGAGGATAAAGGGTGGGCGCTAATGCGGGAGGAGTGCATGGGAGAGGATGAGGGGGCGTAAGAAGCGGCAGCAGGGATCTGGCGGCCGGGTACTCCTCCTCCTTCTTCGTCTTCGCTTAGTTCTCCTCCTCCTCCTCTTCTTCCTCCTCCTCTGGTGAGGGAGTGAGGGGAGGAGGGAGAGAGGGTTATTCCTGACTCTAGATCTTCCATCTTGATGCCGGCGTTATCTCTCGCAGGTGTATAGAACAATTCTCCTTCCACCCCCTCCTCTTTTCCTTCTTTATCTTCTTCCTCCTCTTCTTCCTCCTCCTCTTCCTCCTCCTTTTCCTCCTCTTCCTGTTTTTCTTCTTCTTCTTCTTCCTCCTCTCCGCCTACACCCCTTCCTCCCTCCCTGTCCCACTTTCCTCCTCCTTTCCCCTCTCCTCTTTTTCCATCAGGCCGAATGCGTCCCTTCAACCAAGACGTTGCAACGGATGCCAGCGGTCCTAGCCATCGCTCAGCCGAGGACGGGAAGGAGGAAGAGGTGGAAGAGGTGGACGATAAGGAGGGGGGAGGGAGGGAGGAAGGGTGGCGCTGCGCGAGCTGCAGGTCGGGTTTGGAGGGTAGCTTGAAGTGGAAGCGGAAATTGGAGAGACGGACTGAGAGGAGAATGGTGGTGGGAATAACGGGTGGTCGAGGGGGAGGAGGAGGCAGGAGGGGGAGGAAGGAGGGAGTGAAGGGGGCAGGGGTGGAGCGGGAAGAAGATAGGAAGAGAGGGATGGTTGATGAGGAGGAGGAAAGAGAGGAGGAGGGAGAGGAGGAAGAGAAAATGGATGGAAAGGAGGAAGGGAAGGGGGGAGGAAAGGGAGGGACCGGGGGCAGGCCATGCCATGAGAGAGTTTTACCCGCGGCTCGATCCGAAATCGGAGGAGGAACACTCAGACCGTTTGCATCCCTTCCTTGCCCCCTCCCTCCCCCTCCTGCCTCTATCTTCCTCCTCCAAAGCAATCTTTTCCCATTATCGATTCCTCCCCCTCCCTCCTCCTCGCCTCCTCCCATCAACATCTCCCCCGCTGCTGCTGCTGCTGCCGCTGCCATTGTCGGCTTCTCCAACCCTAGCTGAAACGCTGCCACCACCGGCCGATGGTCGGATCCGGTAATAGCGTCACAGGCATCATACGCCTCAAGCACCAAGTGGCCCTCCAAGCCCGGCAACGAATGAAACAAGACACGATCCGTCCAGCTCGGAGTCCGACTCTCCTTCTTCCCCAACTCCCTGCCCTCCCCCCCTTCCTCCCCCCCTCCCTTGCTGACCTGGTAGGCATACCGCAGGTCCGCCACGTCCGCATAGTCCTCTACGCTCCTCTTCGGGTGGTATTTGAAGGTCGGGGGGAAGGTGAGAGGGCCCTCCTGGAAGCCACTCAGAGCCACCTCCGCCTTGCGTGACAGGGAGAGCTCATCCACTTCCCCAACCCAATTCCAATGCTCGTCCTTCCTCTCTTCCCCCCTCTCCTTCCCCGCCTCCTCCTCTGCCTGCTCCCGCACGCACGCGCTCCCTCTTGTCGAGGAGAGTAGGCCCACCAAACTCTCTTTCTTCCTTCCTCCCTCACTCCCACTCCCACGCGCCGTCGTCCACGTCATCTCACGTCCCACACCTTCCTCCCTCCCCCTCTCCCCCTCTTCCTCCCCCAACACCTCCATCTCCGTCTCTTCCACTGGAATCTCTTGAGATGGTGAGCGAGCTGTTCTCCCCATCCCTCTGAGCTGCGACGGTGGCATGAAAAAGCGGTTGTAGGACACGTCCCTGGACAAGTCAGGGAAGAAGGGAGGGGGCGAGGGAGGGGTAATGAGAGAGGGGGTTGGGATACGGGAAGGCCCAGAGGGGCGATCGCCCTATGGATGATGGATGGGGGGAAGGGCGGAGGGAGGGAGGGAGGGAGAGAGAAAGGTCGTCTTATTACCTCCAGGCATGACCAGAGTGAAGGCCCCAGCCCTGCTTGCTCTTCTCGACCTCCGCCGAAGCCGCCAGCCGGCACAGAATCTCGCCCACAAAACACTGAGAGCGGTAGTTGAGATCACCCTGAGGGAGGGAAGGAGGGAAGGAGGGAGGGTGGGGGGGGTTGGATGCATACCGTGGTGATTATATGCATTTTGCTTCTTCCGGAAACGGATTGCCCCCTGCTCCCTCGCTCCCTTCCTCCCTCCCTTCCTTCCTCCCTCCCCCTGTACCAGCAGGATGACATGGTCGTGCTGGAGGTGGACATCGAAATCTCTCTCATCGCCTGAGGGAGGGAGAGAGGGAGAGAAGGAGAGAGGGAGGGAGGGGAGGAAGGGGAAATGGAGGGAGGGACAAAAGAATGAGTCAATGTGGGGAGTCAGCAAGTCTTGGATGGGTGATGGGGAATGGGACACGGAGGAAGGGAGGGAGGGAGGGAGGGAGGGAGGGTTTTCACCAGCCAGATGCAGCATATGCAGGGTACGCCTGGCGTCCTCATCCCGTCGTTCCCATCGCTTTTTCCCGCCGCTGTCACTGGCAAAATGCGCGACGAGGAAGGCGATGGCTGTGCCGTAGTACTGCAGCGCCACACCCACCACACCTGAGGGAAAGGGGGAGGGAGGGGGAAGGGGGAGTCTACAGTGTTTGGGAGGGAATGGACAGACTAAGGAGACAGGAGAGAAAGACAAAAGAGAAGTTGAGAGACCAAGCAAAGAGGAGAGGGAAAGAGTACAGGCAGGCGTGATGGGAGCCTTAGGGAAGGGACAAGAGGCGAGGTCAGGGAGGGAGGACAGGACCATCAAGCGAGCGAAGACGTGACTACGGAAAGAAAGTCAAGGCGTACCCTTATTATGGAATCGCGAAAAGACCAAGTCAATGCCGCTGGAGATACGCCCTCGTCCTCCCGGCGCCGCAAGCTTGAGGGCTCCTTCCTGCACGTGGTCGTAACGGCCGAAGATGAGGAGGGCAATCTTGCCTGTTGAGGGGGCGGGAAGGGGGGAGAGAAAGAGGAGAGAAAGGACGCGGGGAGGGGAGCGTGAATGGATGGAGACATATTTAGACATGTTAAGATGAGAAAGGGGGAGGGATGAGAGACTGTAGCAGGAGGGGGAAGGGACTCAGGGGCGAGTAGGCAGGGATAGAGGGAGGGAGAGAGGGAGGAAGGGAGGAAGGGAGGAAGGGAGGGAGGGAGGGAGGGCGGTTCTAACCGTTGCAAACGAGGGTATCACCCAGATCCTGTTCGAAGAGGGCAAAGGCGCTGGGGCCGCCCAAATGGCTATGGACCGCTTTACGCATCTGGGCGAGCATGCGGCACTCTTGCACTGCCAGGACGTAGAGGTCGTAGCCGTCTAGGTAGGGGCGGAAAAATGGAGGGAGGGAGGGAGGGAGGGAGAGATGGAGCGAAGGAGGGTGGGTGTCTTGAAGATTGCAGGCGACCTCCGTGCACTGTTTCCAAACGGACGGATCGAAACCACCACCTGTACAGGTTGAGAGAAAGAAAGGGAGGGAGGAAGGGGGGAGCGAGGAGGGAAGGGGGAAACGCACCTTTCGGAATCCACTCGTCCAGGCGGCCCAAATCCTGGACCCGAGTGCAAGAGCCACAGTTAAGGCTGGTGGCAAATATGCGACAGGTCAAATGGCTAGGGCTTTCTTTCAGCTGCAGCTGCTCCTGTCTCTGAGAGGTAAGGTGGTAGAAGAAGGGAGGGAGGGAAGCGTTGTACCCCCTTCCCAATCTTTCTCTTCCTTCTCCCCCTTCCCCTCCTCCTCCTCCTCCTCCTCCTCCTCCTCCTCCTCTACCACCAACACCTTTCCCTTCTCCTCCGCCGCCTATTTTTGACAAGGCCACTTCTTCATCTAATACTCTTTCGCCCTCCTTCCATTCCTCCTCATCCCTTTTCCCACGCCCGCCCTCCTTCCCTCCCTCCTTCCCTCCTTCAGCCGACTCAACCACCTCCTCAACTCTAGACCAAGGAAACACCTCACCCCTCCCTTCCTCCATCCCCTCCTCCACGCCTTCACCCGTGCCCCCTACCCCTGCCAACAACGTGAACCACGAACTCATTAGATGCGGCCTTCCTCCCTCCCTCTCTCCCTCCCTCTCCGACGATGCCCCCCACATCTCTCCGCCCTCTTCCCCTCCCTCCCCCTCCTCCTCCTCCACCGCCCCCTCTCTCCACCGACGCACATTACTCCTCCACCACTCACCCACCCTGTTCCTCCCTCCTGCCCTCATCCTCTGGCACCTTAAAGTGACCCCACCCATGCTGCTACTCCCAAGCCCATAAGCCAGGGCGTCCAAAAGACCGAGCGCATAAGAGAACTTTGCCATCACCCCCAGGACGAGGAAGAGAGGAAAGGAACGAGGGAGGGAGGACGGCCTGATGGCCAGCAGGAGGTACCAGAGGGCATTGAGTGTCCAGCAGAGGAAGAAGACGAATGCGAAGAGGAAAAGGCGTCTGCGGAGGCGTTGGTAGGACTTGATGACTGGCAGGGTGAGGGGGCCGGAGGACGGTTGTCGCCAGATATGGGCCAAAGTGAGGGCGTAGAAATAGCCGACGAAGAGCCAGCAGATTGGAAGGACGATCATTTTGTTGAGGAGAAAGGGGGCACTGGTCATGCGGATGTTGACGAGCCAGCAGGTGGCATGGGCCGTGGCCCCAAAGGCGTTTTGCGAGAGCGGGACAATAGAGATGGTGAGAGAGAGGAGGAGGGAGAGGAGAAGGAGGAACTGCATGCGGTCGTACAGGCGTCGGAGGAGGGCTTTTTGGACGATCCATGAATAGATGCTGTAGGCCAGGCACGCATTCCACAAGTAAAGAACGATCTCAATGGCGTAGATCAATCCCCCCACGACCCGACAGGCCTTCCTCCTTCCCTCCCACCCTCGCCTCGTCATCTCCTCCCTGGCTTCCACTCCAAACGAGCTCCGGCCATGCAACTGCTCCGAGAGAATGGTGCCAGCCATCCAATTGAGAGACAGCCATAGCTCAAACCCAAACAAGACCAGGACGATGAAGTCAAGAAACTTGCGGATTTCGCGGTGCCGTCGACGTCGTTCTGCCTGGTGCCTCTGGTCACGCCGGTTGTACATCCTATGGGGAGTGAGGGGAGATCATAAGAAAAGAAAAGAAAAGAAGATGAAGCAAAAATGAGGCTTTATCGGGAAAATAGTGTCTGGGTCGGGGAAGGTAAGAAGAGGAAGCTTTCAGGAGGAGGAGAAATGGCCGCCAGAACAACAAGCACACGTGCCTGTGGAGGATCGCCATCAGCACGGACAGCGTGGCCAGGATGGAGAGGAAGAGGATAACAAGGCTTTCTACAAAGAGAGTCTGAGCGTCATGCGGTGAGATGTATTGATTGGTCCAAGATGCCTTTGGGGGGGATGCGGTGGTGGGTCCGGGGGGAGGAGCAAAGGGAGGGGAGGGAGGAGGAGCCGCCATGGCTCAACAGCAAGAAGACCTCCGCGGAAAATTTCAGGACAACCCACACCACGTAGCACGATTGTTGCTTATGATCCTGCATTGTGTAAATGGTGGGCTGGGTAAGTGGTGACAATCATCATATTATACTTCCCGGTTGCGAAGGGGAGCAGCTCCACACAGTGCTCTTTTCGATCAAACTTCTGCCTTTCGCCCCCTCAGCGTACAAAATCCAGCGCGATGCCCAGGAAACAAACTGCCGCTCTCGTTCACCTACCGGTGCGTGTAACCAGGTAAGTAGCATGTCACAGAACACAAAAACGCTCCATACAGTCGTCAAATACATCATAAATGTGCGCCTATCGGCGATTGTTCGCTTACCTGAGATATAGATGGGGCATAAGCGCATTTTGATGCACCGAATATGGCAGCATTGCATGACAAATTGCGTGATAAAGGTGGTGTTAGGAGGAAAGACTTTGGAGGTAATAGGACAGTTTTTTGGAATGGATCGTATTATCCTATTGCCGCCCTCTGGGAGTGAACAAGAAAAGGGAAAGCCGAAAATTGCCGCTACAGCTTGAAATCTCAGCATCGCGGCCTTTGGGCCTTTTTTGCCCATTGAGAAGTTGGTCTAGTTCTTTTTGCCGTTCCTACATCTCCCTAGAAGCTGGTCTAGGCAATCGTCTGCCTACCTTTCTCCCATTACGCGCACTCCCATTTCCCTCAACACCCCAGACACAAAGCACAGAACAGCAACGAAACGATCACCCAAAGGATGGAGTACCCGAAGCTCTCTCGGCGTGAGGCAAGCTCTATCGGCATGAGGCAAGCTCTCTCATTTTTCATTGTTCGTTGTTCCTAATTTCAAGTAACTTAAATGCACGCGCTTGAGGCCAAAGTCAATCTTATATCTAATAATCTAAACTTTTCTTCCTTCCCTGTACATATCTTTTGTGTTTCCGTGCACACTGCCGCTGCTTTCTTTCTTTGTGAAAGTCTTACCTCAAAACCCTAAGCTCCTTGATCGTCCCTTCGCGTCTGAATCCTCTCGAATTCTACCCCTTTATCTCTGTTCACTAGTATTTCCCCTCATGCCCAGCTGAGTCGACCTCGTTTACCCCCCCCGTGCCCTGCTGAGTCGACCTTAATAAGGGAGGGAGCAAGGGAGAGACTAGAGCCATCTATTGTCTTTTGATGCGGAAGGTGGGAGGGAGGTAGGACACGAAAGAGGGGGGGCAGGAGGAAAGGCTAGAAGCGGGGATTGTTGTAGCCCGTGAGCGTCCGAAGCACTTGCCACAACTCAAGGTCGAACTTCTGCTTCCCCTGCAACCAGGGGTCGGTCCCGTTGTTTTCTCTCATAAACTCCTCCCTTTCCGTCAAGGTGATATTTCTCGCTTTGGCGTAGTCCCTCCTCCAGTCCTCGTTCATCCCTTCCGCCTTCTTGCTCCACTCTTTCATCTTCTTCCATTGGCCCCCCTGGGCCCTCCACACACAATTGACATACGCCTCCACCTCCCTCCCTCCCTCCCTCCACCCGTCCGCGGCCTCTTGTAGAGCACTGGAGCCCATTATGGCGCGAGTCCTGTCGATGGCGCCACACACTGCTGCTGCTGCTGCTCCTACTGCTGCTCCTACTGCTGCTGCTACTGCTGCTACAGACGCTGCTTCCTCACTTTCCTCTCCTCCTCCTCCTCTTCCTCTTCCTCTGCTGTTGCTGCTGCTACTGCTGCCACTGAACATCTCCCACTCCTCTCTGCTCAGCGATATCGCAGTTGCTGCTGCAACTGCTGCTCCTCCTCCTTTCCCTCTCCCTCCTTCCATCCCTCCGCCCCATTTACCAGAAGATAGAGTCACCAACTCACTCACCATCCTCTCGGCTGCGGCTGCTGCTACTGCCGCTGCTGCTGCTGCTGCTGTTCCAGCTACTGCTGCTGCCTGCATCCCCCTCCCCCCATCCCTCCCTCTCCACAAAGATGTCGCCAAAGAGACCACACCAACATCAACCTTGTCCCTCCCTCCCTCCCTCTCTCCCTCCCTCCCTCCCTCTCCCCACCTCCATACCCCGCCCCCTCCCTCCTTCCCCTTCCCTCCATTCCTCCCTCCCTCCTCCGCCATCAGACACAGCTTCCCTTCCCCATCCAACCGCATTCCCACTCTCCCAAGCAGGTCTCCATCCCTCCCTCCCTTCCCCCCCTCGAGCAAGGCCTCGCACCTATCCGCAGTCATTAGAATCGTTTTGACAGGGATGTACTTCCCCTCCTCTGCTGCCCTCCACACATTCCTCATCACCAAACTCTCCCTCCCTCCCTCCTTATCGATCTCCTCGCCCCATCTCAAAAACACCACCCTCCTTCCCTCCCTCCCTCCCGCCCTCAAGGCCGCCTTGAAGTCACCAGTCTTGCTGTTCGTATTTCCCCATGCCACAGGTGCCATAGGTGCCCCGGACCTCGCCCTCCCTCCCTCCCTCCCTCCCTCCCTCAGCGCGATGTCCAACCTCTTGGTGCTGCTTTGGATCGCCTGGGAGAGAAGGTGGGGCAGGAACAGCTGGTAGTGGGTTGCAGAAAGCGAGGGAGGGAAGGAAGGCACAGCAGCAATTGCAGCAGCAGTGGGAGCAACAGCAGCGGCGCTTGCATCGACAACCCTCTTTCGCGCCTTCGTCATCGCGCCAAGCAGCAGCGGCAGCCACTCCTCTTTCGCCCCCTCCCCACTCCTCATCGTCTCCATCGTTTCTCTTGTCCTCGCAGAGGCTGCAGACGAGGAGGAGGAGGAGGAGGAGGAGGAGGAGGAGGAGGAGGAGGAAAGGGGGGAGGACAAGGCTCGCAAGCCCTCCTCCGCTTCCTCCAACCCCACCCTCCCGTAAACATAGCCGAGGACCAGCCTGCACTCTTCTGCCGCCGGCTCCAGGCACCTTGCTGCCACTGATTTCCCCTTTATCAGTATCCCTCCCTCCCTGCCTGCGTCTATTCCTCCCTCCAGGAAGAGAGGCATGGGCACCGGGACGTAGAGGCCCGGATGGTCGTCGATAGAGATGTCGAGCAAGGGAGGGAGTGAAGGAGGACGGCGGGCACTCAAACGACGCAATAGGGTGCTTTTGCCGCTGCATTGAGGCCCGATGGGGATGAGGAGGGCGGGAGGGAGGGAGGGGTCGTAAATGTGGGAGGAGAGGTTAGACAGGAGGAGGTCGTCGGAGGTTGCTGCTGCTGCTGCCTGGCTCGCGGTGTCTGCGTACAGGACGCAATGACTTGATCGATGGTGCCGGCGTGTCAGAATAGCGGAGTGAAAAGCGGGTGTAACGCTGGCGAGGAGGACCATGGGGAGGAGGAGGAGGAGGAAGAGGAGTTGGACGGGAGCAAGGAGGAGGCAGAGGAGGGGGGGGGAGGGGGGGCGGATATGACGACTGTGTCGTGTCCACATGGCTGTGCTGTGGAATTGAGGATGAGAAAGGCATGAACGGGTCAGAGAAAGGTCCATCTTACCAATGCACCTATGCGCTTGGCGCAGTTGAAGCTCAGCTTAAACCACGCCATGGGACGCCAGAGAAGTGGTGCAAGGCCCCGCTGATTTGACGCCTGGCTGCCTCTCTCTCAGGTGGGTACACTGACAAGATAAACGAAAAAAAAACTCGCGCGTGCCACGAACCTTGACTAGGTTTACAGCGCCTTTCCACTGCCGCTGCTTGCTAATAGCGTAGCAGTGATTTTAGCGAGGTCAAGAATGCAAGCTTCCCAAGGCGCCTATGGTAATAGCCGTGTCTGCCAGTTAGTGTGTAGTGGTAGAGGCGGGGAGAAGTAAAAATGTGATAATTGTAGCACCCAAGAGCCCCGGCTGACCCTGGCCACAAGATCTACTAAACACGACGACCACGCCTCTTTTGCGCAGCGCAAAAAGGGAGGGAAGGAGAAGGAGGGGTGGCGACCACAGCGATAAAAGACGGGAAGAGCGAGAAGCATCAACCACCTCGGTCACATGTCAGGAAGGCGCTTGCGACGCATGTCCCGGTGTCCTTGGAACGGCTCCCACCCAGCTAAATTACTCTTAGCTTCACCAAGCGGGTGAATATAAAGCGGAGCATGGACGCCATGAGCATGGTTTGCCGGACACAATCCCAAAAAGGGGCATGACTCGCTCCTCGACAGTCATCTAGTCTTCCTCAAGCGACCCCATATCCATAGATTGTTAATCTCTCCCTCGCTCCCGCGGCACACATCCCACACAGCCAATCCGCCGCTGGCCTAGACAAGGAGCGTGCCTAGGAAGCAGTGCCGGTCGGGTTGAGGCGCGTGCATAAGAGGCAATAGGGGCACGCAACACGAGTGCCCTCCCTTTGGATTGGATTGATAACATGGCCGAAGTCTTTCCCTCGCCCCCTCTTTTGGGCAAGCGCCGACCGGGGGGATGCAACGACGACAGCATCAATACGTCGATGAACTTTGGAGGGGCTTCTGCGATGGATGATGATGGAGGTGGCGGCGGGAGTGGGGCGGGGGGAGGGAGAGAAGACGGAGGGGAAGGGAGAGGAGGGGGTGCGTCGTCCTCATCGCCTTCTTACCTTCAACCCTCTGCATGTAAGCGCCGCAGAGCTTTTGAGTCTATGGAGGATGAAGATGGGGAAGGGGAGGGGCGTGGTGGGGGGGGGGGAGGACTGGCCTTGACGTGGGGCGGTGCGGATCTGCAGCAGCAGTTTTACCAGCAACAGCAGCAGCAGCAGCAAACGGCGGCACCACCATCGGCACGCTTTTCGTTTGGCGGTGGTGGTGGTGGAGGAGGAGTGGGGGGGAGGTTCAAGCCTGGTTCTGTGGAAGTAGAATTAAGTGCTGGCCCGGTACCAGCAGGTGCTGACTCGCTCGGTCGTAGTAGTAGTAGTAGCAGCAGTAGCAGTAGCAGCAGCGGCAGCAACTTGGAAAGCGTCACCATCCCGACACAAACGTCAGCAACGCAAGCATGCACCCCCTCCTCTTCTCCCTCTTCCTCAACCACTGCTGCTACCGCCATTGCCACAACAGCCTCGGCGAGCATCAGAATAAACAGTACCAGCAGCAGCGGCAGCAGCAGCGCCCCTCTCCTTCTCCACCACCTGCGGCTCAAAGAAGAAGAAATCCTGTCCCTGCGTACAGAAAACAGCTCCCTATCTCACGCATTGGCGCGGGCTCAAGAGCAAGTAGTGGGACTGGACCGGGACAATCGAATCTTGAAGAAGGGGGTGGCTTACCAGAACGCCAAGCTCGAGAAGGGAGAGGAGGAGGTGGAGCAGCTCAGAGCGGGAAACAGGCAGATGCTCGACTATATAGGGAGGCTAGAAGAGGCGAATCGGAGTCTGTGCTATCGGTTGATGGTGTCGGAAGGGGGAGGAGGAGGAGGGGGGGGGAGGGGAGGAGGGGGGGAGGGCGGGGTGAAGGGTGGGGGGCAGGGGTGTGGTGGTTTTGGGGGTGGTG
>Ga0160420_100192_pt1 | contig 34134 bp, 19 predicted proteins | sample CelAP2metagpilot_FD_108197 | JGI IMG/M metagenome (GOLD analysis project Ga0160420, IMG submission 108197) | Phycosphere-associated microbial communities from algal ponds in Kailua-Kona, Hawaii, USA - Cellana AP2-5-5 metagenome pilot | ecosystem: Engineered > Artificial ecosystem > Aquaculture >... | reverse complement strand
GAACCTCGATGGCGATCAACGATGGCGACGCGCACGAACGCAGAGAATCACCGCCCCAGCAGACAGGTGCTGTTTGAAAATGATGAAGGAAGGAAGGAAGGGGGAAAGGGTTTCCAAGCCCACTGGCACACAGCAAAAATCCTTCAATCGAGCGCCCACGTTAATTAAGTAGAAATCGAACCTCGTGAAGACCAGCGGCGGTGCGTAGACAATGCATATGCATCACCAAAGAGTGCAATACCCTCGGGCTTCCAGGCCCTGAAGGGAGGTAGGGAAGGAAAGAGGCAATGGGGGGGAAGGGTTTCCAAGCCCGCACACGTAGCAGGAGTAATCGAAAAGGTATTGATCGAGGCGAGAGAGAAGAAAGGGGCAAACGTTGGTTCGAAACCGAGACGTTGAGGCTAACCTCAGGGAATAGCTCGCGCGGATCACAGCAGGCAACGCTGGGAGGGAAAGTGGGAGGGAGGAAGGGGTTTGGAGGGAGGTATAGACTTTACCGCCGGGTGGATGGACTCGCTTAGATTACGTCGCTTGACACCATCTGTGACACAAGAGGAAGAGGAGGGATGGGAGAAGGCGGGGAGGAGGGGCGTGTGGCGAACCTTTTTCTGTTCTTCTTTATCTCCATCCTTCCTAGGCCATGGTGCCAAGCGGTCCATCAATCAAATGGTATTTAAAAAGCGATAAGGGAGGTTTAAGGCAGGTGGAAAGAGACAGTCTGGCAGGTCCGATGCGGGCAGGTGGGAGGGTATACCATCAATGAGGAGCAGGTACACTCAATCTCACGAGAAGAGGGACAGGAAACAGGAGCAACGCGAAACAAGCGCCGTACCTTTTTCGAAACCTTTCCAGCGCAGCGCCGCACAGGGCACGTCGCCGGTGCCCTCACGGAAAGCCGCTAAGATCTAAATGAAGGGCGTGCAGGAAGGGGCGGCTCTTCTTCTACACGCGCTACAAGCATATGCGAAAACTGGCTTTGACACACTCCCCAAAAACAAATTTACCTTTTCAAAGGGGCTGGAAAGCTTGTCCTGACGCAGAGAAGCAAAGAGGCGCGACTGCGGTCCTGGTTAAAGATGTTAGAAATGTTGCGTGTCTCCTGACATAGCACTCCCTCCCTCCAAAGAACCGACCTTGGTGTTGACTGGGTCAAAAGCCTAATGCATAGTATAGCAACACGTACATATACAACAAACTATCCCGTCCTTCCCTTTCCTCTTCTTGATCCATAAAATCGATTAAAGTTCCGCGTGGCGCTCAAAATGTTTCACACATGAGTATGACAAGGTAGTGGGCAAGCGCCGCGAAGGGCAAGCGCCGCGAAAGGCAAGCTTTTGTGGTGGTGGTACAAGTTGATTCGATCGATGGGAGTGGGAGTTGTCAAAACAGGTGGGGGTTACCGCTGCTGGCTGATGGTGGCAGTGGGTTGGTGGCGACGCCAGTGGCATCTCTAACGGTCCTACACACAAGGCGCAACCCCAAACCCCATGATAGGAGACGGACACGTAGGGTGGATCGGATGATGCACGAGGCTAGGTGTGATAGACAGGAGGCACAGGACGAGCCGTGCATGTTTAATGCGGGGGATAGCTGTGTACAGTATGTGCATATATATGATGTGGTGGCCGGAGGGCGGGACTCAAGTGGCAGGTGTGTACTAGGAAGGGGTGTAGGAGTCAGGATGCATGAAGGGAGCAGGCATCGAGAAAGGTACGCGGGTGGCGCGGGAAGTGGATTTGCCGCAAGGCATGTGTGATGCGCGCATCAAGGCGCGGTGGTAGTTGGCTGTGAGCATGGTTGGTGTCATGCGAAAGAGTAGGTTCGTCCAAAGACATGGAACAAGAGCAGGAATTGAGAGCCCGGTGCCGCTAGAGGTAAAGGGGAGACAAGCGCGCTCGTGATCGGCGTGGATGTGGGATGCATGGCCGCTGTGATAGCATGTGCGGGTGGGTTATTAAAAGGGTGTTGTCATATCTGGCAGGCTGTGCCCATGTCGGGTGGACGAGGGAGAACAAACCACGGCGCAACGCAAAGGTAGGCCTCCACGCACTCAATGAATACAGTACGAAGTGAATATAACAAGGGCTGGTGTGATGCGTGCAGGGTTTGTGCGGGGCAGGAGATAGCACACTCTTCCCCCCACAAACCAACGCACAGGGATGTACATCTTTCTCGCTCTTTCCGTCCTCCATTATTCATGAGGTGTTTCTCGTTCCGGCCTGGCCCATGGCCCGACCATCCAAACGTTTGTCAGTCTAATCCAATCAAATACTTAATTACCACACGGAAAGCGAATAATAACAACAAGCAAGGATCAATCAGCCTCTCAAAAAGCAGCGGGTTAAGTGATTTCACATAAACCAGCATCCTGGAGGAATCAGACAAACACCCCCAGTCTTATTTCATTGATTCTTCCCACGTCTTTTTCCTCTTGCCCTCCCCTTCCCTTCTCTGTACTCCTCTTCACACCTCACCCTAATAACTCTCCCCCTCCCCCCTCCACACCGGCGCCCACAAACTCCACATATACAAAATCATCGTTATCCACTGACTGACAATCTTCAACCACATACTCTCCCTCCCCACCGTCGCATCTCCCCCCCCCACTCCATCCGGCACTCCATTCGCATTGCCCCAATTTGTAATCGCCATGGCCATATACGAGCCCCCCAATGCAAGCAACAAATGAAAAATCCAAATCAAACTCTTTTCCACCTCGTCACTTGCCGTCAATGTCGGGACCACTGCCCTTCCCTCCTCCTCGTCCTCCCCAGCTGTCGCCGCTGTTGACTCTCCTCCTACTGCAGCCTCGCCTGTCAAAATTTTGGTCATATCCGCCCCTCCCGCTCCACCATCGCCAGTAGCAGCAGCTGCAGCAGCTTCTACCTGATCGGCCTGGAGCTCTGAGCCTGCGATTGAACGGTAGGTACTCCAGCCTGTGTAGGTGAGCGAGATGGCAAGAAAGACCAATGCGACGGCGGTGTTCCAGCTCTTGGCGGGAGAAGAGGCGAGGTTCGCCGTCTTATTACACTCAGGGTTGGGATGCGAGAGGATGGCAGACCAGCATTGGTAGTTAAAATAGAGGAAGAGGAAGGAAGGGGTCAAGAGCCCCATGCTTATCCTATCCAGCAGGGAGGAGACAACGCAGGCAACCGACACAAGCAAGGTCACACTGATCCAAAACTGTGCCACTTTACAATGCGCATACCACGCATACAAAAGAGCAATCCCCGTCAACCCCCCCGACAAACAAAGCAGAGAAACCCCTAGATACACGACTTTATAGAATTTGGCATTGCTCTCCTCCCCATTCGCCTCGGCTGCCTCCGCCTTGCCCATCAACGACGTGTGTATGTTATACGAAAAATTTATCAGGGTCACCACCTGCGCCACCAAGTAAACTAACGACGCCACCCGCGCCAAGTGCACATACCCGTCAAAGACCTTGTTATCCACGAAGAACATACCAATCAAAAACCCTAAATACACAAGGTACTTGAGCCCCCACGCATGCGTATGAACGCCTACGGAAAACTTGCTTCCAATGGCCAAGGTCAGAAAGAAGAAGAAATCCACAAACGACAAACGATACACTGCCTGAAAGCCATAGCACCGATCTTTGTATTCCCCCGTGCAGCGCACCGTGAAATACTCGGCATTGATGACAGGTTCGGTGCTCCGCAATATGAGGGCGGCGAGAACCGACGCGAAGAAGAGGAGGAGGGCGTACACTTTTGCCGCGCTATACCCACTAGGCAGGCACTGCTTCAGACCCGAGCACACGCACGATGCCGCGCTGCCCACGCAGCAGGATGCCAAAGCGCTGGCCGCCGAGGTGCCCATGGAAAATACGATGCCCATATTATTAGCTTACTTGAGTTTGCTGGGTAGCCCTGATATTTATGCCTTCGCGCTGCAGATGACGCAGGGATGGTCGCCTTGGCTGGTATGGTGGGGAGTTTGGATGCTGCCGGTCGAATTGACGGCCCGGGCGTCTCGCAGTGGCTCCACCCTGTAGCTGCCCCTGTCAGGATGCATGGGGAGATGGAAAGCGTTGAGAGCGCTCGATCGTTTTTGTGGGGGTAAGCCTTTGCGTCTTGACCGCGTGTCATAAGCACGCATCCCGCACACAACACCAACCCCTTCACCACGACCAGAACCACAGGGTTTTGATGGCCATATCTGCGTGGCCTTAGGGGGAGTATCATCACAGCAATCCGCCATCATCAGCCTATAGTGAGACGCCAGCCTCGTCCTCTCACCTCCCCACCCCTCCATCTCCTCCATCGACACGGATAACTTTCTTAAAGCATGCTTCGATCTCTAGACCGCACCTTGCGGCGGCAGGCGAAGCATTTGAAAGCGGTGACCACCACACCGCGGCAGGCCTTGTCATCGTCTTCATCTCTTGCCCCTGCCTCGACCAATGCTACCTCCACTGCAACTGCCGCGTCCTCCCCAGAACTAGTTTCCACCGCCGAAGTTGCGAGTATCGAAAGCACGAGCAGTGCCAACAGCAGCCCTCACACTCTGAATAGAAGGGGTGTTGCCCCTATGCGTGCCTGGAAAGACGTCCGAGACGCTTGTAACCGGCACGAGTTCACGCGCGCCTTCGACCTCCTCCACCGCAACCAGGGCCAAGCCCGTGATTACAGATATGTGATTCAAGCGTGTATGGAAGCCCATCAATTAGACGCCGTGGGACAGGCCGTGTTGGATGGGTTGAGGCGGTCGGGGAATGGCTCCGCATCCATCGAAGGAAACGATGGAGAGGGAAAAGGAAAGGGAAGAGGAGCAGCAGTAGAAGCTGCAGGACAAGAGAGAGCCTTACCAAAAGGAATTCGACCGGTAGATCTAATAAATCAATTGTTGGATTCACATAGCAAGGCGGGGAGATTCGAGCAGGCTTGGTTGCTCTTCGAAGACGTCATCGAGCCTCTCCCAGCATCCTCCCAACCCACTACTATTTCTACAGCTGCCGCGAGGAGAGCCCACAGCAGCAGCAGAAGCAATAGCTGCAGTACCGACATCCAACAGCCCTCCCGCGCCCTGCTTCGTCCCTCCCCCAAGACTTACTCGATCCTCCTTACCGGCTGCGCCCGATGGAACAAAAATGTGGAAGCCATGTTTCTCGTCAAGGATGCTGCCAAACGCAACGTCCCCCTCACCGAAGGCAGTCTCCTGTGCGCCATGCAAGCCTGTGCCAATGCTGGGGATTCCCAAAACGCGCGTCAGATTATGCGAGAGATGGAAGCAAGAAATGTGGCCATCCCTCGTCCCTCACTCCAACGGCTACTCGTCGCCCAAGCCCTGCGCGGTGAAGTGAAAGCAAACGAGGATCTTCTTGAGGCCCTTGGCCGAGGAACACCAGGAGGAGAAGTAGGTGGTGATAATGGGAGGGGAGGAGACATACGTGTCGCTGATTATGTGTGTGCGGGCTTCCATGCCCGAGCCTTGGAGGCTTATGACGCTCTCCTCCCTCCTCCTGAAGGGGGACGGCAGAGGGAGGATTACGCAGCAGCGCTGACGGCAGCAACGGCTTTGAAGGACGCGAAAAAGGTGGCGGAAGTGTTGGAAGAGATGGAGGCGAGGCTAAATAGTGGAGATGAAGGAGGGGTGATTGTTGGACCGACTGAGTTGGGCTTGGCGTGCCGTGTTCTCAGGAGGGAGGAGGTTGACTGGGAGGAGGAGGAAGAGGGAGGGGAAGAACGGAAGACAGAAGGTGACGCTGCTGCTGGATCTGTTCAAAGTGAAGAGGAGAGGCGGGAAGGTGACGAGAATGAGAAGCAGATGCAGCAACGGCGGTGCTTGGAGGTGGTGGGTCGCCTGATTTCCCGGTCGAATATTCTCTTCCTAAACAGCACGTACGCGCAGGCCTTGCTCAGGGCCGGGAGGGAGGAAGAGGCGAGGAAATTGAGCGAGCGGTTATTGGCGCACCGGATGGGAGAGGGGGAAAGCCCGGCGTGGAAGCAATTGACGTCCTATGCCTCGCAGATGGTGGCGTTGGGAGTATTGGGGCAATGGCCTGTGGCCCATTATTTGTACGACGAGATGCGATGTCGCCCGGGGAGTAGGCTCGCCGGGCGGGACCTCTTCCTGTTGCGGGCGTTGATGAAGGCGTACCAGATGGAGGAGGATCGAGCAGAGCTTGCAGCGAGCAGCAGCAACGACAGCAGCAACGGCAAGACGGTGTTGCACGATATGGCCTTAAGGGCTTACCAGCACGCGTATGCTGAAGGCTACGTGGACCATTGGAGTACCAAAAGACCGCAGATGATGGACGTGCATCGGTATTCACTCTATCTGGCACGATTGGCGGTAGAAACGGTTTTGCAGGACCTGTTGGCCAAGCCCTGGCCAAAAGCAGTCGGAAGGGGAGGGAAGGGAGGAGGAATAGGAAGAGGAGGAGAAGGAGGCAGGGCATCGGCTACGTCCCTCCGAGATTTGTGGATAGTGACCGGGGCGGGAAAGCATGATAACACCTTTCGCATCGGCGTTTCTGAGACTTCTCTCAAGCCCCTTGCAGATTTTCAGTCCACGACGGTCGACAGCGTGGACAGACAGGAGGAAAACTCGAACCCCTACAACATGACCTTACGGAACAAGCTCGCAAGGGTCTTAGCCTTGGAGCATGGTCTCTTTTCAGCGGAGGACCTCGAGCATCTTTCAGAACGAGGAGATGGACGTTTGCGAATTCGCAAGGAGGCCATCAGGGTGTGGTTGGCGAGGAGAAGGGAATGTCAAAAGGGAGACCAGCTGAAGAAGACTGAAGAGCCGAAGCGACAGAGGGTGGTGATGAAAAAGGAGTTGGTCTGGTAATACCTTTTGTCCGGAAGGAGGAATGAGGAGGAGACCGGTTGAGGCTGGGAAAATGCGATTAGTTGGGGAGGTATTTACAGGAACAAAGTTACTTTCTCCTGAAAAGAAAATGATAGATATAGGGGTGGGCCAGGCCCATGGGACAAATGAAAATGATTAAAGAAACAATGCACACTCTGTCCACTACTTTTGCTGGGCATAAACACTCTGAAGCTCCCTCGGAAATTGTCGTGAAAACAATATGTCGTTATCATATTGTGTAGTAACAGATCATCTTCTCTCCTGTATCGCTTGAGGCTCCGGCACTGGCCCATGTTATGGGCAAGTTGCTCGCCCACTCTCCACCATCAAGCATCTCCTTCAAGCAGTCATGTCCCTCATATTTAGGTGGATGTCGTAGGCGAATACCACGGTTCCAAAGGTTCACTCCCAGTCTTCGCATAGGTTCACCGATGATATGGCAGTGACCAGAATTTAAGTGATTCTTCTCGTGTCCAGTAAAAATCATGTGGACCCATGCTTTACTTGTCATTACGCTAGCTCGCTCCTCTCTCCCCTTCTTCTCGAAGAGACCTAGTCTAGCCATTGCTGTACACGCTGTACTCACCCACACCCACAAATCACAACAAGGCACACGCCTCTGTTTATAGCATACGCCAAGGTCTAGATAGAAGAGATCCCACCTCTTCCTTCTTGTCCGTCCCCGCCGTGTTCAAGCCAGCCAGGCCAACGGCCATGGGTAGGGGTTTCGACGGGATCAATCGATCTCCATACTGCCTTGTCCATCACATGTTTAAATCTTGCGTGTCTGTGGACAGGCTGGTAATCGACTTTAAACACACGAATGCATAAATTTGTCCCCTCACAAACCGAAACGCAGTTCTGCTCATGTTTGGGCCGCCAAGTTCTGTGCGACGTGCGTAGAGGTCGTGTGGCGTCGCCCGCTTTTCCCCGGCTTACTGCCGGTATTTGCCTGACAAATCACAGCCCCCTATCCCTGCGGGCATGACAGTGCCACCACAACATGCATCCATAGACTGCGAACTATAGAGAGCTTACAAGTCTCTCTCTCCCCCTTTCCCCCCTCCCTGCCCGTAGGTGCCTGTCACATCTCGACCTCGCCTAAACAGAGCTGGTCGTCTTGCTTATAACGCTACTCGACTGCGTGCTCCTGTTGGCCTACGCCCTAGCCACTATCTAGATTCTTCGAGCCGTCAACTGCCCAGGTACTTGTTCGAGCCCGGCCTCGCCGTTGCCCGTATCCGTCGTCCCGCGCCCATCCCCGTCCAATCATGTCGGCGACGACGAACGGCAAGGGCTCGGCCGCGCCTCCCGGCGCGCGGTGGAACAAGGGCCGCGGCTGGGATGGCATTGGCAACTGGTGCGACGACGCCACAGCCGAAGAGATTTGTTTGGCCGTGGACAAGCTCTCGGCGGAGGATAAGCGGTTGACGGTCGTTAAGGCAATCAAGTTCTTGTTGTCCTCCTACGCGGAGAAGCGAGCGTTGACGTATTTAGATGGAAAGGGGCAAGAAATCGAGGTGCAGACGTTTTCGGACGTGATGGACTGCGCTGATCGCATTGCAGCCTACTTGCAGCGGGAGATGGGCTTGCGTCCTGGTGACCGGGCCGTCCTACTCTACCCGCCTGGTCAAGAGTTTATCTTGGCCTTTTTGGGGTGCATTGTGGCTGGCGTGGTCGCCGTGCCTGTGTACCCTCCCCACCCCTACCGGATGGAGACAGACCTTCCTCGGTTAAATATGATTGTGAATAACTCCGGCTGCAAAGTAGCTCTGACAGACTCTCAGTACATGTTGGTCATCCGCGGCATAGCCGTCAAGAACATGCTCTCCCGCGTCGGCCTCGCCAAGGGCGCCACCTGGCCCAACCTCCGCAACGTACAAACAGACAAGATCCGCAAGTCATACGCACATACAGAGCTCCTCGTTGAACCCGACCCTGACCCAGATGACCTTGCATTTCTGCAGTACACCTCCGGCTCCACCTCCTTCCCGAAGGGTGTGATGGTGACCCATGCAAACCTTATTGCACAGGTCCGCCTCCTCTCCCTCCGTTCCGTCGGCATCTTCGGATACACCAACCAGCTGAACGTCGTCTCGTGGCTTCCGCAATACCACGACATGGGTTTGATCGGGATCTTCCTGGAGTGCCTCTCCACTGGGACCCACCTCATCTATATGACTCCCATCTCCTTCCTCCAAGATCCGACCATGTGGCTTTACACTCTCCACCGCTACCGTGCCGCTGTCACCTGTGCACCGAATTTTGCCTTTGCCCTCGCCCAGCGCAAGACTTCGGAGGCCCTTCGTGATAGTATGGACTTGTCGTGCATTCAGTGCGTGATTTGCGGGGCCGAGCCGATCAGGGTTGAGGTGATGCAATCTTTCTTCGCGTTTTTTGCCAAGAGTAAATTTGATCCTAAGGTCCTCATGCCTGCTTATGGTCTGGCGGAGTTCACCTTGTGTGCGACTTCCCAGCCATCGGGGAGGGTGTTGAACGTGCTGTATGTGGATCAGCAGGTGTTGGGGTCGACGGGAAAGGTTGTGTTGGTACCTGAGGACACGCCGGGGGCTGCATGCTATGTGGGGGTGGGAGGACCTTATAAGGAGGATGGGACGCAGTGTCGAATCGTAAATCCAGACACGAGGGTTTGTCAGGGGCAGGGGCATATTGGGGAGATTTGGCTGGATGGCCCGAGTAAGACGAAAGGTTACTTTGATGACGATGTAAAGACGCAGGAGTCGTTTAGGGGATTAATAAAGGGAGAGGAGGACTCGGGGCATGTGTATTTGCAGACGGGGGATCAAGGCTTTCTATGGCATGGTGAATTGTTCATCACTGGACGGATCAAGGATTTGATTATTGTGAGGGGGCGGAATTTGTACCCCCAGGATATTGAGTATGCGGTAGAAGCGGGATTAGATAGCATGTTGCGCCCGGGCTGCTCCGGTTCGTTCTCCCTGGATTGCAATGGGGAAGAGACTGTTGCGTATGTCGCTGAATTGCGAAATAACACAACCGATCATACGTTGCTCCAGGGGACGGTGGATCAGATTCGGAGATTAATCGCCGAGGAGTTCCAGGTGGCTGTCTCGGTGGTGGTGCTTGTCGAACCTCGTTCCATCCCCAAAACTACCTCCGGGAAGATTCAACGGCATAAGTGTAAATTGGGCTACCGCGATGGTTCCCTCAAGACGGCATTCTTGTGGGAGGCCGTGGGTAGCGCTAACGGACTTGCACTTCCCCCTCCTACCAAGGTGGACGTCCTCGCCTTGAGCTTGAACAGTCAGAACGGTGACGATGATGCCATGTCGGACGACTCGTTTGTGTCTGCAACCTTTGGAGGAGCCGAGTTCGAAGACGATTTCTCTTCGCCTGAGACCAATTACCAACGTAGCCCGATGAAGAGGAGGACGTCCTCGCTTCTGGGATCCGCATCGGGAATGGCTCCTGTCAAGCTTCCTGCCGTTGGGGAGGTGCCCGCGGCGACGGGCAGCCCTGCTGGGGAGGAGGAGCGGCAGGAACAGGAGCAGATATTGGGTGCAGACCATTGGGACGTGCCCTCCCCTGTGGCAGTGCAGTCGCGCAGTAAGCAGGAGGGGGAGGGGGATGACGGGGAGGAGGGAGGGATTACAAAGGAGCATGAGGCGTTTATTGACCTGTTGGTGGATTATGTGGTTAAGACTCGAGAGATCCAAAAAGAAAGCGTCGACATCGACCAGCCTATGTCTTTGTTGGGATTTGATTCCGCAGGATTTGTGGCGTTGGGGAGGGTAATGGGGGAGTGGGTGGGAAAAGAGATCTCGCCGGCGATTGTGTACAAGTACACGACCATTCGAGAGATTGCAGGATTTCTGTCTCGGGGGGCGGATGACTCGGAGTTGAGCAATGGGGACACCGATGATGCGATCGAGGCGGACTTGGAGGCGCCAATTGCAATCGTAGGGATGGGTGTGCGGGCGCCGGGGGGGCCGTCCGGAAACTTAATTGGAAAGGAGGCGTTCTGGAAATTTAGTATGGCGGGGGCGGATGCCGTGAGAGAGGATATGCCTGTGGAGAGGAAGACGGACGAAAGCTTGATGTTGCCAGGGGGTTATATTGATAATGTGGATACGTTTGATGCGCATTTCTTTGGGATGAGTCCAGCGGAAGCCACGCACTTGGATTATCACCAGGGCCACGCTCTTGAGGTGACTTGGCAGGCCCTGGAAGACGCAGGGATCGAGCCGGCTAGCTTGAGCGGGCGCAAGGTGGGTGTATATATTGGGGCGATCTCGCACGAGTTTGCGGTGCTGGAGTCGCTCAGGGGGGAGAGCAGCACGTGGGCAGCTACGGGAATCAGTAATTCTTTGGTGGCGAATCGAGTCTCGTACATGCTGAATGTTCGTGGACCTTCCCTTACTTTGGACACAGCGTGTTCCTCTTCGTTGGTCACTGTCAATGATGCCGTCCGGGACTTGCGTTTGGGGGTAATTAGCATGGCTCTGTCCGGTGGAGTGAATTTGATCTTGTCATCTTCTGCTTCTACGGCGTTGAAGAAGGCTGGATTTTTGTCCACGGCCTGCCGCACCTTCGATGCGACTGGTGACGGGTACTGTCGCGGGGAGGGGTGTGGTATGGTCGTGCTGAAGCGGTTGAGCCGGGCGATTGCGGATGGGGATCGTGTTTACTCGGTTATTCGTGGAGTTGCCGTTAACCATGACGGGAAGACCACTTCTCTGACTGCGCCTAACCCTCTGGCTCAAGAGGCGGTCTTGCGTGCTGCTTATCGTGACGCACATATCAGCCCGAGCCAAGTGAGGTATATAGAGGCGCACGGGACGGGGACCAAGCTGGGAGACTCGATCGAGATGGCGGCGTTGGGGGCTGTGATGCAGGCGGGCCGTGATAGGGAGGATGGTAGCAAGTTCCGTTGTATTATTGCGTCGGTCAAGTCGAATATCGGTCATTTGGAAGCGGCTGCTGGCGTGATGGGCTTGATTCGATGTGCGTTGGTGTTGTACCATGGCCAGGTGCCTAAGGCGGTGCACTTTGAACAGCCCAATCCTTTGATTCCTTGGGAGCGTCTGCCGTTTATTATTCCTCGGGCGAACATGCCGTTGCTTGAGGAGGGAGCCCAAGATGACCCCGGAGCAACGGTGGTGGGGGCTGTGAGTGGCTTCGGGTTTGGGGGTACGAATGCCCATTGCGTGCTTGAAAGTGTGCCGAAGAACTTCGATTTCGACGAGGGGTTCGACACGGCGGTGACTGCCACATCCTCTTCCAAGCAGCCCTTGCCTCTGCTGTTGCCTGTGTCGGCTCGCTCGGAGGAGGCCTTGAAAAAGCTGGTCGTAAGCTACATGGACCTGTTGGTGGGCTCGGGGAGGGAGGGCAGCGGCAAGGTCTTATCCTATGACCGCGCCGTGGAGACGTGCCTGGAGGCCAGCACCCGTCGCACGCACCATCACGGCTTCCGTGTTGGGGCCACGGGGCGCTCGGCTGAGGAGCTTCACGCGTCTCTCAAGGAGTTGATGGAGGAGGGGGAGACCAAGCCAGTCAACAAGACAGCGCAGCCCCCAGAGGTTGTCTTCATGTTCACAGGACAAGGCGCGGGTTACAAAGGAATGGGCCGCCAGCTGTATGAGCGCAATGCAATCTTCCGCGCGAGCATGGATGAGGTCGACGCGTTGCTTACTCCTCACCTGGGCTTTTCAGTGCTAAAGACGGTGGTGTTGGCCAAAGACGACCACGCCGTGGGCGACACCACCACCTTACAGTCTCAGCCCACCTTGTTCGCGATCGAGTATTCTCTGACGCGGGTGTGGGCGATGCTTGGGGTGGAGCCGAACGTGGTGATGGGCCACTCGGTGGGAGAGATCGTTGCTTCCGTTTTGGCCGGTATCTTGTCAGTTGCTGATGCTGCGAAATTGATCTGCGTGCGTGCGAAAGCTATGCATGCCGTGCCTGCCGGTCGGGGGGGAATGTCTGTGGTGTTTGTGGGCGAAGCGGAAGCGCAAGCTCTTTGCGAGTCGTATAAAGTGGAGATAGCTGCCGTCAATGGCGACAACTGCGTGACCATTGCGGGGTCCTTCAGTGGGTTGGACGCCATGCAGGAGCATCTTAAGGAGAAGGACATTCGCTTCAAGCGTCTAGATGTCGCGCGGGCCTTCCACACCTCCCACATGGAGTCCGCCCTTCCCTCGATGCGTGAGATCGTTAACGAGATTAATGTCAAGGCTCCCAAGTCAACCCCCAGGCTGGTCTCCCTGCTCGCGGGCGGCCTAATGACAGAGGCTCCTGGGCCAGAGCACTGGGCGGAACACGTTCGCAAGCCCGTGCTCTTCCTACAGGGCATGCATAGCCTTCTCAGGGATGGACGCCCGCGTGTGTTTATCGAGTTGGGGCCTGATGCTGCCTTGACCGCGATGGCGAAGCGCATTGTCCCTTCACGTGACCCGAATGTGGCGCTCATCCCAAGCATGACGAAGGCACGGAGAGGGGACGAGAATTTGCGGTTGGTGGAAGCTTTTGGGAAGGCTTATGTTGCGGGGGTGAATCTCAAGTTCAAGGCTTTGAAGGTCGGACCACCGGTGCCTTCTTCGGTGGAATTGCCTCTGTATCCGTTTGATCATACTGTGCATATCGCTCTCGGGAAGCTGACTGCTAATGCAATAGCACTGAGGGGCGAGAAACCCACCCATGCCCAGCAGCAGGCATTGGATGCCTCGGTCGATGCCCAGCGGATTGATTATGGGAAGACGAACCTGTTTGAAGAGTCTTGGATGTTGCGACAGGAGCATCGTGGGTCGCGGGGGAAGATTCTGCCGCCGGCACACACGGTATACATTTGCTCGGAGCCCACCGATGCTGCGGCGTTGGCATCGGTGAAGGTGCTGAGGGAGAGGAGCCACGCAGTGTTGGTGCCGCAAGATTCAGAGTCGGCAGCTAAGGCGGCCTTGGGGGATCACCCAAATAAGGCGAATGTGGCGGGGGTGGATTTGTTGGCGGGTGGGGATGAGCTGAAGGCATTCCTTTCGGGTCCCAATGAGGCTGACACCATAGCGATTATTTATATTGCGGGGGGGGAGAGCGGAGGACAGGCGCCGGGATTGGACGATTTGAGCCGACTCACCGATACAGCTTTCGGGGAGACTGCGCAGATGCTTTGTCTGCTGCGGTCCGTGGCAGAGATGGGGCAAGGGAAACGCATTAAGATTTGGACAGTCACGACCCGCGCTAAAGCTGTTGCTCCTGGGGATCGCGTACAATCGATGAGTGCGCCTCTGTGGGCCCTGGGCAAGTCAGCCATGCAGGAATCTTATCCTTTCTTGTGGGTGTCTATGATGGACCTCCCCGGCCCGAGCAAGGACCAGCTTGCCCTCCTTCCCTCCTCCTCGGGCAACGCCGCAGCTGACCTCAAACTAGCTGTACCAGCCGCGGCACGTCTGCTGCAGCTGCTGGATACCGAGACTTCGAGCTATGGTCGCAATGATCCTCCCGAGCAGCTGGCCTTCCGCCGTGGGCAGTGGCTCACTCAGAAGCTGCGTGAGGCCGAACTCCAGGACGACATCGACCCTGTAGTGCAAAAGAAGATCGAGGAGGCCACCCGTGCGAACGTTTTCCCCCCTCCTGGGGTGGACGTGATGATCCGCAAGACCTTGACACCCGACGCCTGGTACTTGGTTACAGGTGGGTTGGGTGGGTTGGGCCTGCATGCCGCTAATGCTCTGGTGCGCCACGGGGCGACCAAGCTGATTCTAACGAGTCGCGGAGGGAAGCCAACGGCTCAATATAAGGGAGATTTGGAGGCGCTGTCGTCGATTCCTGGGGTGACTGTTCGCCCGTTTGCTTGTGATACGGGGGAGCGGGCGGCGGTGATGAAGATGTTTAAGGAGTTTGAGCACGAGGGTGGCATTCGAGGGATTGTCCATTGTGCGGGGATTCTGGCTGATGGTAACTTGCGGCAGCAGGACGTGGACAAACTTGGGGCTGTATGGGGGGGGAAGGTAGATGGGGCCGTGAATTTGCACATGGCCTCCGTTCGTCAGGCCCGCCCGTTGGATCTGTGGATTACCTACTCCTCGTCCTCGGGTTTGATGGGCTCGCCTGGACAGGCGAATTATTCGGCTGCCAACACGGCATTGGACTGCATTGCGGTCTTGCGACGTCAAGCAGGCTTGGTGGGGACGAGCTTCCAGTGGGGTGTGTGGGTCGGGGTGGGTTTTGCGGAGCCATCCTTTTTGGAATTGCTTGACTCGATTGGGTTCCCCTCTATTACGAAGAGCTTGGGCAGCCTGGTGTTGTCAACTCTTTTAAATCGCAGTGCCATGGCCATGCCCAAAATGGTGTGTTGCCATCCTGTGAAGTGGTCGGTATTTGTGCAGCGTGGACCCGAGTACATGATATCGGGCGACCTGGAGTGCTTTGAGCCGGTCAAGCACCGCATTCCCCCCAAAAAGGAGCCTTTGCCCTTGACCGACGATGTCAAGGCGTATGGTGCGCTGGATACGCCATGGGAGAGGGCAGAAATGCTTGAGAACGCAATGATTAGCAGCTTAAAGAAGGCGACGGGGAAGGACATCACCAAGACACAGAATTTGGGGGATTGTGGGATTGCGTCTTTGGAGGCGGTGGAGCTGATTGAGACGCTTGTTCGTCGTTTCCCGGTCAACATTGCCTTGGGCAAGCTGCTTGAATACCCGACTGTGGAACTCCTCTCGAAGTATGTGGCCACACAGCTCGATCGCATAGTGGACTCGAAGCGCTCCTTACCCCTCTCCTTGGGGCAAGAGGTCCTACTTGCCCAAGGTCTTAGCCGCTCTTACATATATCAAGAGATTACCTTCCATGGTTCCCTGGCGCCTCATGCGTTGGTGGAGGCTTGGCGGCAGCTTTTGGGGCGACACCCTGTCCTGAGGACGATTTTGGACTTGAAGCCCGCAGAGGGAATTGGGCGGCAGCAGGTGTTGCCGCTGGAAGATACGCCGTTCAAGGACATGTATGGGTCGGTGATATTGGCAAGCAAGGCCAAGGACACCCGCAGCTTAGAGGTTGTTCTAGGTAATGCTGCCGACACCATGAACAATGTTCCAGGCGCCCGTCTCTTGTCCGTCAAGCTCGCCACCAAGACCAGCACCAACCCTACGGATTCCACTGTCCTCCTAGCTGTGCCGCGCATGTTACTGGATCGCTGGTCCCTCCGCCTCCTCGGCAGCGAGCTCACCGGCCTTTACATGATGTCCCAGGCTGTTGCTTCCGCTGCTCCTGGTGCTGCTGGTCCCACCCTTTCCCCTCCTCTTATGTCCTACCAAGATGCAATGAGGCAAGCGGCTACCCAGGAAATCAAGGGCAGCCCTAGCATCTCAGGAGGGGCACGTTCTCTCCGTTCTGGGGCCTCCTCCGTGGGCAGCGAAAAGGCTCGTACTCTCGTGCCGATGAGCATCACTGGCCTGACGGAGAGCAGCAAGCCCAAGGACAGCTCCCAATCAGTGAGCTTGACTTTGCCCACCGCCCTGGCCGCCGAGTTGAGTGCTTATGCGATCAAGAACCGCGTTCCCCCCTCCACTGTCCTCCTGTCCGCCTTCCTCCTCTCCCTGTGGGAACGTTCGGAAAACAACGAGGCCTCCGTCTTGGTCGATCTCGACCAGCATGTAGCCCGCGGTGATGTGGTGGGGCCTGTTCTTGTTCCTTTCAATGTGACCCTCCAACGCGCCCACGCTTCCCGTGGACCGGGCGAGCTTGCGTATCACGTCCGAGAGACGGTGGACGAGACCCTGCAGCTACTGCAAGCCCCTTCCATCCGTACAACGGAGGGGGCGCTTCGTCCTGTACCTGAAGGGGTCCCAGCATTTGCCTTCCATGAGGAGCCTTTGTCCGGGAAGGAGGTCGGGGCCATTGGCGACAATAATGTGCAAAGTCTCCAGCTGTCAGTAGTGGCCCGCCTCGCAGCAAACAGGAAGAACACGGAGTATGTCGTCAACTTGGCTTCGGGGCCTGGGCACTCGATGAAAGACTTGGGGGTTTTTATGCAGCGTTTCGCATTCAACACGCGAGAGGTCCTACTTCCCACGGCTTCCCGTAAGAAGAAGGATACGCCCCTCCAAGCCCCTGTCTCCAAGGCGGGTGCTACTGGTAGCTCTGGGATGTTGGCCGCCAAGAGTGGTCTACCTGTAACGATCGATTCGGGCAGTGCGGCACCGGCGGCGGGAGAGGAGAAGCAGGTACGGGGCACGGCATTGCCGACGGTTGTGGTGGCATTTTTGCAATTGATAGGCACGGGGATCATCGGCACTGTGCTTGCGATACCTGTTTTGCTTGTTTGGCCCTTGGTGACGCTTGCCTTGGACAATTTGGGACAAGCGGCGACGTTGGCTTTGATTCCCTTATTTTATCACCTGGTGGGGTTGATCGTGGCGGGGGAGGTGTTAATCCTGCGGGAGATCATGACCCGTGGTAACCTTCCCGCTGGGGATTATACGGTGAATTCTATGGCGTTCTTGCGATGGTGGTTCATGACTCGATTGCTCGCATTGACCAGCCCAGTGTACGTTGATCACATGAAAGGTACCTTCTTGTATATCTGGTGGTTGAGGGCATTGGGTGCGACAGTTGGCGACAATGTGCGCTTCAACGCGGGGGTGGTGATGACTGACCCCGATCTGATTAAGCTGGGAAATGATGTGCTTTTGGGAAAAGGCGCGCGGTTGGTTAGCTCGATTGTCCGTGATGGGGTGTTGCGACGAGGACCGATCGTGGTGGGAGAGCGGGCACAGGTCGGCACGCACGCGGTGATGATGCCTGGCTCGCTGCTGGGGCGGGACTCGCTGTTGGATCGGCTGTCTGTGGCGGTGGAGGGGCAGCAGCTGGCGGAGAACAGCGTTTACGAGTCGTCTCCTTCTCGGTTCCGGCGCCCGCGTGATGACATAGACACGGCAGCACACCAGGGAGATACTCCAGGAATCGTGACCTTGGACGTGCTGTGCTTTGTGCTGCAGGCGTTCTTGGCACCTGTCCTGGCCGTGATCGCCGCTGCCATTGCCTACCAGCCGACGGCGGCACTGGCAGTGTATCTGGAGATCTACCCGTTCTTCAACTGGTACACCTGGACAGAGGGCCCCGTGATCTTTGCGCTTTTTTCCACTGTTGGCGTGGTGCCCATGATTGCCTTCCCCACCCTCTTTGCGTCCATGGCCTCCCTGACGGCCCAGGCAGCCCTGCTCCCCGATGCTGTACTTCTTTACACAGCACGTCAGGCTGGCTTGGCGGACATTACAGCCGACGCTATTCGTGGTTTGTTCAAAACCCAGGAAGGGGTGGATCTAATCAAGCCGGCGTTGCCAGCGGGCATGACGTTGGAGGGTACGCCGGGGACTGACTCCCTTGTATTCGTGACCACGGGCGCACAAGCTGTGAGGGAAGTGATGCTTGATGCCTTTGGTCTACCCGCAGCGACGATGTATGGTGTGTTTGGGGTCGTCTGGACCTTTGCCCTGGGCTTTATGATTCAGGGTTTTATCTTGACGTTCTTGACCAACCTGGTGTACTATATCTTGTTGGCCCCGCCTGTTCGCAGCAATGCCTATCGGGTCCGAGGGTATAAGGCACATTTGCGTCAGGTTAGGATTTCGGTGATGCGGTGGGCGTATGATCGCTTCATGCGTTTGTTTGTGGGCACGGATTTCTTGCCGACGTGGTATTGGACGCTGGGGGCGAGGGTGGGGAAGAGTGTGGTGATTGCTAACACGGACGTGTTTGAGGACCCGCATTTGATTTCCTTGGGGAATCAAAGCACGATCACAGACTACGCGTCCTTGGAAACAGTTAATGAGCCCGGGAATGGGTATGCGGTTTGTGAACGGGTCAAGGTGGGGAAGGACTGCGTGGTGGGCGTGCGAGGAGTGGTTGCCTCTGGGACGGAGATGTCGGATGGGTCGATAGTCATGCCTCAGTCTGTGGTGGCTGGGGGGGTGGTGGCAGCTGATGCCGTGATGATGGGTGTGCCTGCCGTCAAGATTTTGGAACGGTCTTCCTTGCCAGGCAATACGCCGGTGGAGGGGCACGGAAGAAGCTTGGGTGGGTGTTTGAGGTGGGGATTGGGGTCGTGTGGGCACGAGTGGTTGGTGATGCGGGGCGTTCAGGGGCTGCTGGCACCGTTGCTATCGTGTGGCTTGACGCTTTTATTGGTCTTGGTGGCGGCATACCCCACGGTACTTTTCTATCTGTGGGCCATGGCGGATAAAACTGCGAATGGCGCGGGCTGGTCCGTGTTGCTCGCGCAGGTGGCCACGCCAATTGCCTTCCTTATTTTCTGGGTGTCAATTTTGGTGGTGGTCGTCGTAGAGAAGTGGGCGTTGCGCTGGCGACAGAAGGAGGGTATGACGGTGCCTGTTCGGGGCCCGTCGTACCACGCGCGGATTCAGACGTTGGTGTTACAGAATTATGCTGGGACTGCAGCGCTGGAGACATTGAGGGGGTCGGTGTTGGCGCCCTGGTATTTGAGATTACTGGGAGCGAAGGTGGATGGGAGCGCGTATGTGAATACGTTGGTGATCACGGAGCCGGACTTGGTGACAGTGGGGAAGCAGGCTGTCTTGGACACGGATGCGGTGTTGATGCCGAACGCGTTGGAAGGAAGGAGTCTGGTGCTTGGGCCAATTATTGTGGAGGACCGTGCTAGGATTGGCTCGGCATCACTGATGCTGAGAAATTGTAGTGTCAAGCGCGGGGCGGAGTTGGCGGAGACGGCTGTGTTGCCCCCGACGCTATCATTGCGGGTAAAGGGGGTGAGATATGGGGCTTTTGTCCTAGAAGACCCACCCAACGATGACGAGGCAGTTTAAAATATTTAGGAGAGGGAGAGCGAGAGAGAGAGAAGACAGAAGAGTATATGACGTGCGTTATAATATTCGTCTAGTATTTGGTTGGGGGAGGAGGCATAATCGAGAGGACAGGAAGTGTTGTGTGTTTTTGGTGGACTGTCACTATACGTTGATATGCACCGTCGAGAAACACAGACCTCTTCACTATTATTATTTTATAATAACATCAGCTTTACCGATCGACTGTATCAGACTAGCAGCAGCCAAGTTTCAATTCAAAACGACCAAATGATGTGTGTGATGCGTAGATTGTAGCAATTAAGGAGGAATAACGAGGAAGGTGCGGTAGATGAGAAAGGGGGAATGGAGTCGGTCACCAGGCAACCAGTGGGATGGGCGGTCTGATTGATTTCTTTCACTTCCTTCTTTTCTGTGTCATCTTCAATTAAAAAGAAAGCGAAATGTGGGAAGCGTGTGTCAACAAGCTAAATTCGAGAGCTTTGTCTGTAGGTGTGTATCTTCTTTCTCTCTCACTTGGATTTGGTGGACAGGTGTTGGTGGGTTTTGGAGAAGGAGAAAAGAGAGTCAAAGTAGAGACAAAGAAGGGAAAAAGCATCACACCATAAATATGTGTTTTAGATAAACGATTAAGACAAGGACAAAAAAAGAGACAGGAAGCAAACTACAGCCCCAGCTCGCATACCTTTCAGGTGTGGTAACGAGAAAATGGGGCGGCAAGCTGCCACAAAAAAAAGAAGAGGAAAAGAAATAGAAACGCATGCACACAAAAGGAACAACATTATGATTACTTCGGTAAGAGTTTCCTTCATTCTACTTTTCTCTCGTCGCCTTCCCCGTTGTACACGTCAGACAGGCTGGCGATGCATTCCCTTGGTACGGGCGGGGCGGGGCGACTTACAAAAGGCGATGCTGGTAATGGCATTCATTTTCAATCGTCAAGATTCAGATGCTACAAATTTACGATATTGGTACACAGACCAAAAATTTGGTCTCGCGACTCGCTGTATGAATGTCTCCTCGCTAATCGCCGCCACGGTAGGAACGTATGTGACGGGGGGGCAACGCCAGCATAACAGCTTACGATGAGGATATTGAAAATGCTAGTACAAGAAAATGCTCGTACAAGAGTTTTCCACCATACCGGTCGATGACTACCACAAACGCTTGTTGTTGAGTGTCAAGGGTGCTCGTTCCTCAACCTGGCTTTCGTTTACGACCACTGTGTGGCGCTCCTGCGAAGTGTGAAACTGTGGGGCTATGAACGCTTTTTGGCCTGCTTTACTTTCGTCAATTGCAAGAAGACAAAGGACGGAATACCGCCGGTTACTTATTCTCGATCCTAATTTCCCTGTTGTTTGCGTCAACAATCGCGGTCTGCTTGACCTTCCCATAGGATGCTGCCATTTTGATCCGTGAGTACTACGCGGGCGCAAATACTCCAGGGGAGTATTTCCTGGATCGGACCCTGGCTGGCATCCCATTTCCATAGCCTTACTCATTATCGGGATCATTCCTTACTTCATGGTAGGGCTCGCATCAGAGGCCAGGGCGTTTGGCAGGTTTTGCCTCATCTTTTTCGTCGTGAATTTCGCTGCTCAGTCTCTCGGGTACCTGGCGTCATCCTTCTCCGCGAATCCGCTGGTGGGTCTCTCGATTCCTCCTTTGCTCACTTCTCCCATGATCTTTCTTCCCGACATGATATATGAGCGATATTCTGTTCCGGAGAACTTGAGGTGGATTCAAGATCTGTCCATCGTGAGCAGCGGCTTTGCTCTGTTGGTGATTAATCAGGTTGAGCAAGTCAATCCCCAAACTCGAAATTTCTGCCGAATTTATTACAAGTCAGCTAGTCGGAATATTCCCATTTTATGGTTAACCTTGTTATATTCTCGTTTTTTAACGTCTAGCGGCAATGGCGATATTGTATATACGTGTCATGTACTTAGCCAAGGCAGAGAAAGACAGGGAAAGGGGTTGGGAAAATGGATCAAGGACAAATGGAAGTTGAGGGGTTATAGAGGGGCTCTGTGCTGAATAGACTCAGTACCAAGGAGATGTTGATGAAATGAAAGTCATGATCGAACCAATCTTCACTGACTAGGAATTTGTAGATTGTGTGCGGGTTGTAAATGACGAATTATATAAAATGCCCTGAAAAAATGAAAGAGACAGGTCATTTTTGCACAAAAGGGTGTCGACTCGTGTTTGATGTGCAGGACTGTTGGTGCGGCCGATGACCCTCGAGGCGGACAAAGCAGATTTTAACCTCAGCTTTTAATCCGCTTGGTTGTCCGTCTTACGTCGCTGAATAAGTACAACGTGTAAATTTATGCAGGAAAGCTTGAAAATCACTGATACTTAGATCTCGTTCACGCTCCAGATGCCATCGTAAGGGCCATTTACCCCCATAAAAACTAGGGAGTGTATTGGAACGAAAATTCCGAATCGGCCTCCGACCGCGGCCCTAAAAAAAGTGCAGTGCATGTATTCCATCTAGGCCATTATTTGGACCATTTGGAAGGTTATTTACTGTACTGATGGCTCATTCGACAAGTTATACCCCGCAAAAGCACAAATTTGTTACAGCAGCTCGGATCCCAGTTTTTTTTGGGGTCGGCGAAAAGTTGCTTGGCACACGACACGAGATTAGAGCACTTTCTCGGTGGTCAAAGCAGCATGTGCGTACCATGATCCCCATCAGCGAATGTGCTTCACACACCTTTATCACCTCTTCGTCCCAGTTTCATGACGCAAGTTCCATATCTGTGTTGCTTCTGCCGGTCCTCCGTTGGTACAACCTATAGATTTACGTCCCGTCGCTCTTCGCATCACGAACGCACAGTTTACAGAGCGATACAGCAAAGCGAGACCCACTTTGTCATTAAACATCTACAGATGGCTGCTTCGGCATCCGTAGGCACAAGACCCGAGATGTCCGACAGGAAATTGGACTCCGAGGGCGCCCCGCAGGCCCTGCGCGTCCTACCTCCTCCCATCAGGACTGGCAATAACGATGAGAATGATAAAGAGGACACAAATCAGACCTTTCTACTACGTCTGGAAAAACAAGGCAAAACTGATGCTATGAATGATGTAGTGTCGCGCGTGGGCTCTATCAAGGCACAAGTAATGGAGTGGAACGTGGCCGAGTACAAGGTCAAGCTGCGCAAGGGCGGCAAAAAAACCATTTTGCAGAATGTTGTGGGGCGAGCCGAAGCTGGATTTTTTAGCGCTATACTGGGCCCCAGCGGATGCGGCAAGACGAGCCTGCTGGACTGCGTGGCCTTGCGTAACTCAAGCTTCACGGGTGCGCTTCGATTGGATGGACAACCGTTGACGAGCAAGTATTTCCTCCACTCCGGATACGTACATCAGAAGGAGCTATTATTCTCTCATTTGACTGTACGAGAACACCTGACCTTCCACTCCGTGACACGTCTTAGCCGAGGACGTACAATGGAGGAGTGTTTGGGGCGCGTGGAGGCCGTGCTGCAAGAGGTGGACATGGTGAAGGTCGGCGACTCGCAGATTGGCGGCGGAGAACTGTACGTGACCAAAGGTCTGTCGGGTGGGGAGCGGAAGCGGCTGAATATTGCTACGGAACTGCTGGCGGATCCGTCGATCTTGTTGTTGGATGAACCTACGAGTGGTAAGAAGGGGAGAAAAAAAGGAATAGAGAGGAAGAGAAAGAGAGAGTGTGTTGTTGTCATTTATGTTCCGGATGCTTGTGCTTGCTTGTATCTTTCTGTTGTGCTGCTGGAAAGTATAAAGCTTTGATTTGTTTTCCACATATCTAAAAATTGCGCCGACCTCAACTTATCTTACCTGTGTCTACCATTCCATTCCGTTCTCCCCCCTTTTCTCCCTCATTGCCTGCAGGTCTTGATTCGGTGATGGGAGAGCTGATCTGCCTCTTACTGCACGACCTAGCCAGGCGTGACCCAAAGCGCATCGTCCTTGTCGCTGTCCACAGCCCCTCCTCGCGTATCTTTTCCCTCTTCTCCCACCTGACCATCCTATCCAGCAACGGCGAGCTGGCTTATTTTGGATTACGCCAGCGTATACTCTCCTTCCTTGAAGGACTAGGGTATGCGTGCCCCAAACTCTTCAACCCCGCAGACTTCGTGTTGGAGTTAGCATCGACAAAGACAATCCAAAACCATATCAGCGACCCGATGGCTGCGGGCGAACGAGTGGAATGCTTGGCCCCACAGGAGGTTTTGTCGAAGAACTTGGACTTAGAGGAGGGAAGTGGATTGAGCGCAGGGAGGCAAGAGAAAGGTGATAGTGTAGAGATTGACAATCGCAATTATTCAAACAATAATAAAAATGATGCACCGTTTATCGAGAGTGGCAGTATAAGTAATGTAAGCGAAGAGAGCGGATCCAGCGAGATCAGGACAGGAAGCGCGGTGAGCAGCGGCGATACCATGGGTCCAAGCGTAGGAGTACACATGTACCTGCGGATGTCAAATTCGAGCCCGAGGCTGGTGGCGGCTACCAAGGCATCTGTGGTGGATGATTTCCAGGCTCGTTTGGGCGAGGACCAGCGGCATCAGAAGGTGCATGGTGTTAAAGGTGCACGATCGTCGCAGTGGGCGCTGTTCAAGATTAATTTGTGGCGGGCATGGATTCAGGAAAGTCGGGAGAAGATTGGATTGACAGTGCGGGCAGCGATGACCGTGACTTTAGGTCTGTTGTTTGGCCTACTTTATCTCTACCAAATCCCCAAGGACAAGGGCCGTAATACTGCTGGTTTCCTCTTCTCCTTGCTGGTGACCATGTTAATCGCCTCCTCCGTGAATGTGTGCCTCTATTTCCCCTTTGAATTTGCCATCCTCATGCGCGAATACTACGCTGGGGGTAACCTTCCAATTCCTTACTTCCTCGGCCGTACCCTCGCCTCGGTGCCCCAATCCATGCTCTTCCTTCTCATGGGCATCATCCCCTATTTCATGGCAGGCCTCGCTCCCTCTGTCTCAACCTTTGGCTACTTCGTCTTAATCCTTTTCTTTTCCATTTTCTCGGCACAATCTTTAGGGTATCTGGCGTCTTCTTTCACCTCGAATCCCGTAGTGAGCCTCTCCATTCTTCCATTGTTCATAACACCCATGATCCTTTTTTCCGGAATGCTGTACGAGCGCCACTCTGTCCCCGCAGGCCTGCAGTGGATCCAAGAGATTTCCGTGATAAACTATTCGTTTGGTTTATTGGTTTTAAACCAAGTGGAGGCGGTAGGGGGACAGGTGCGGGTGTTTTTGCACCAGTTCTTGCAGGTTGAGCAGAAGGACTTTTCCATATTTTTGATAAATTTGATTGTGCTGGCGTTGGGGTATCGGCTATCGGCGATGATTATTTTAATGATTCGGGTGCGATTCATAAGTAAACCCCAGTGAAGAGTGTGCGCGCGCGTGCATGTGAGTGTGAGCGGGAAGGGTTGAGAAAGAGGTAGGGAGGAAGGGAGAGTGAAGGGGGAGGAGTTGGAGAGAATGGTAAGTGTTGCATTTTTGAAGGAGAGAATAAAGGGTAAAGGAGGGAAGGAAATTTAGGGCATACTCTTATGCCGAAGCTATGCATATAACGGGGTTTGTTTCGTGCTCTGGTGGGGTTGAGCACGGCATTTGTAGGGGAATTAAAAGCGTCACCTTCGAGTGCAGATGCGTTTTGTAGCATAAAACATGCGTGAAACGAGACTTGTTTGACGTCGGCTAATTTTGTAGTGTAGTATGGTTTATTTGATGTGGTGGGCATGTCCTATCTTCATCAGCAAAAGGTGAACAAAGATATTTAGAAAGCACTTGAACGCGAGTAGAAATCAAAGAGCAAAGAAAAATAACCGAATTCTGATACACGCAGTGCTGAAGACAAGGAAGACTCTTCCGCGAGATAGGGGTATGAGTAGGCAATGTCATCTGTATCTTTCCGTATTTGCTGATCCTTATTTCTTCGAGTGCTTGTGCCATCGTTCGATCTGCAGTCAACAAAGGCGTTTTTAAAAACGCAGTGGTTCTCGTCTAAGGTTGTCAGTATCGAATTTCTAAATCGTGTCAGCAGAAAGGGGTGTGCGTATAAGGATATTTCGCCCCAAAGGTCAATGCGAGTGGCCAATTTAACACTAGCGGAATAATAACAAAGATCGTTATGGGCCATGAATGGCTGGGAGGTTATTGCCTCGGTTTCTGCTGTCTTTGGACTCCTTCCATTACCCACACCTAATTATGTTATGTTTATGTTTAAATATGATTATCAACAACCTCATGTCCGCCGATTTTTATTCTATGGAGTTGATAATGGCGCTCTTAGGGAAGCAAGCAACGACAGGCGATCAATCGGCGTTGCGTGTGAGTTGAAGTATTTGGTGTCAAGAAGCGGGTGCCACCGCAACAAATTTTGGGCCGCTTGAAAAGCAAGGAATTGTTCAGCGGCGTCAAAAGACATCGAGACACGAATGTTTGGAGTTGTTATACATACAAGTGTGAAGCTCTTGATTCATTTGTTTGTGAAGCCTTCATTTTCTGGTGGGCTCGCCTGACACAGCCTCCTCGCGCACGCATACGTCGTTCGAGCACGCTCAGGAGTGAAACTTACTCTGGCTTGAAGTGTGCGAGTCGGTCTTTGCACGTCCACGTCCCCAAACAAGAGCCTGCATCCTTTTGGCCACCTCTTTTACGGCCCCTATCTTCACTCACACCCTTTCCCATACATTCACACGACCACAGACACAGACACTGCCATCAGCCTTCAAGCAATCACACCAACGCGCAACTCCCTCGCACTTCTTCCCGGGACCATGTCACGCTCCTACCGGCTCGTGGGAGCCCTTCTTCCCCGTCTTCCCCTAGCCCGTCTCCTCCTCCTATTCTTTCTGGTGCACCCCGGATCCTGCGCCACCTTTGAGAGCCGTCACTATTTGACACAACGTTACCCCAATCGGGACGTGATTCCTCCCGCCAGCCTCCTCCCCTCCCCCGGCCAACGGCGCCGCCATGACACCAATCCTGGCTCGCTCCTTTTTGTCCGTCCACCTACTGTGACAGACCCACAACAAAGCCACAGCCACAAGCACAACAAAAAGGGACAGACCATGCCGTCCTCTCCAGTGGCTCGCCGCGTCGTGATTGGCAATTTCGTCTCTGAGCTGGAGAGCAGCAATTACGACTATCGACGGAACGCGGGGCCTCGTCCTCGCCTTCCCGGCCAGCAAGTGCAACAACAACATCATGCACATGATCAGCAACGGCAGCAACAGCAAGTTGTCTCCAAACTTTCTTCCTCCCTCACCTCTGTCTCAGGCGGTGCTTCCGCAATGCCCTCGGCGTCGGTGGGCAGGCTCCTTAAAAAGTCCGCCGCTTCCTTCGTTGATGCCTATGACGGCGTCATGAGCTTTGTGGGAAGCCGAATTGTGACAACCGAGACAAGCTTCAGCAAGGCCCTGCTTGCAGTCTCCTCCTCCATGGCCACCCCCCTCACATACCTAGAAGGACAGAAGATGTCCGCTTTGTCCTCCTCTTCCTCGAGAGGCTTGAGATTGACATCTCGAGGAGCGGAAGGACGTATGTCTGCTTCCTCAGTCGGTGGGAACTTGGCAAAGGAGATGCTTAGTTCCTCTTTTTCTTCTCCGGCCCTGGTGGGGTTCATGGATGTGGACCCATTCGAGAAGAGCAAGAAGCATTTCAAGCGCAACACCTCGCTGGCCAAGCTCCTTTTGTAAAGGAGGAAGCGAAAAAGTTAAAGATTTGAACGTAGCCTGACTTTCTAGACGATCATCCTCCTCCTGTTCTCTCCCACTCTTCTTCCTTCCTCAACAAGAGCAACTGCACCTAAAAGATGACTTGAGAAGACATGATGATGGCTCGTTCCTGTATATTGATAGATAGAAAACCTCTGTTGTTGACCGTGTGATTACTGAGCATTGTAGGCACTCTTTTACCTTTCTGCCCACGTGTTCTGCGATGCTAGCACTACTATGTATTTGATTTAAACGTGTGCGTTGCAGCAAGGGCCACCCACACTGAAATATTAGCACTACCACCATCATGTGCCGGGAGAGACACAAGCACAGACGCACATGCACATCCATCCATACACACGGAACAAGAGATCGAAAAGAAGACAGAAAGAACACTGATGCACCGTGCCACCTCACGCATGGGGAATGGGGGAGACTGCGTTGCTTGGGTCATCCATTATTCAGTCACGCGGGATTGATTGGTCCATGTATCGTTTAGGAATAGTAGCAGTAGTAGTATTAGTAGTAATAGGAGTTCGGCTTGCTTCCGACTGAGATATATGATTAAAACTGAAATGATTAAATTATTATTATTCCCATCACCCCATAGTGGGTCGCTTTCGAGAGAGTGAAAAAAGATATGACCAGACAGACGCACCGACGGAACGAAAATCTGTCGTCAAGAGATCGTGAAGTTTCGCGCAGCGTGAGAGAGACACGACCTTTGAGAAATGACACGAAGAAAAGTGGCAAACTTGTATGACATGAAGAACTAAAAGGAAGGCGAAAAATATATTATATTGAAAAAAACAAAAAAAGAGGAGCGAGTGAGGTGGAGAGGGACAGGAAGAGAGCAAGAGAGAGAGAAAACAAAGCAAGCCAGGAGAAGGTATTATCATTCATTAAATTGATCTCTGATGGGTTTCTAGCTTACACTTTCATGACTGAAATATTAATATAGGCAAGGGAAAGGGTTGTAGATGTCAATCAACAAGGAGGAACTGGGGAACATTGACGACACAGGCTGGAGAAAATGACGTAAAGCGGAACCCCCACCTGCCTGTTGCCCCGTCTGCGTGCGCATGGTCGAAAAAAAAAGAAAAGTGAGATAGGCAAAAAGTGAGGCGAGGGGCTGACGGAAGAGGGCAGGAATTAGTAAATTTCTTGAGATGTGCGACATGTGTGCTTGCTATCATGTCCCGTGTGTGGGCTAGAGGCAGCCAGAAATCGAATATTTGGCGGATTGATATGTAAGTCGGGTCGAAACGTGCTAGAACAACAAAGAACTACAACGCACCTTTAGAGAAGCCACCTATCACATTTGCTCGTTCCTTGCTCTCGCATTCTCCTCTCGTTGTCTTACTCTTTTTACTTCTCATCGCGCCATTTAATTGCTTTTCACTCTCTGACACCTTCTCACACCTTCTTTCCCCCTCACCTCCCTTCCTCTCTCCCGTCCCTCCCATCCCTTTTCTCATACGTCCATCGCATCCTCTCGACGATACACATATAAGTAGCCCAGATCCATTGGGGGAGCCTCACTAGCCGCCACCTTCTGATCATCGAAGATCGCCCATTGACCATCCTTCTTGATGTGAGCAACATAATGCCCACTTCCCAGATTTTTCCCCACGTGGCTTATGAATCCTACCAGCCTATACACCCCTTCGCCATCACTGTACTCGACCCCTCCTTCCCCTCCTTCATCCTTCCCTCCCACGCCAGTGACGTTGCCTAGCACCTCCGCAACAGCTCCTGCTAGATCGTCTGCGTGGGAAAATAACCAATCCGCCGCTCGCTCCATGTTACCATCAGTGGCGGTCAGAGCTGCTTTGGCCTGCTCATCTGTAAAACCCAGCATCGCCGCCAGATTGCCCACTTCAGCCGCGGCCGGTCCTTTCGTCGAGGAAGAAGAGGAGGAAGAGGAGGAGAGAGTGATGGGTTCGTTGATGTTGGCATCGTCCAAGTGCTCAAACAGCCAGGCGGTTGCCTGTTCTACCCCTGCATTGCTCACTGCGAATAAAGCTCTCGCAATTGCATTCGCCGAGAAGCCCATCGATTCCATTTGCGCTGCCATCATCTGGTCTGGGGTCACTCCCCCTCCCTCCTCCCCTCCCTCCCCTTCCTTTCCATCCTTCGTCTCCTCCACCGCACCCTCCGGCATGAGCGCCTCCCCTTCCTGCAGACCCTTTGCGCGCAACGACCGCAAGTCCAGCTGCTCGGGGACATCCACAACGGCCTCTAATTTCTTTCCCTGCCACGTTTGGGTGTCCACATAATAACGCTTGAGCTGCAGGGCGAGGTACCGGGGAAACGTCCGAAAACGAACACGCTTTTGCGCAGGGCCTTTACGCCCCAGGGCAGAGGAATAATAGTCCTCCAAGTCCTCCGCCTGCGAAAAGGTGTCGAGACACGCGCTGAAAGGGACGATGGGCAACACCTCCTGCTCCTCCTTCTCATCCTTCGTCATGCTAATGCTCTCCCCAATACCTCCCTCCCCCCCTCCATCTGACACGCCCGTCAATTTCTGCTTTTTCTTCTCCTTCTTCTCCTCTTCCGTCTCCTGCTTTCGCTCCTTGAACTTCCTCACTTCTTCCCTATTTACCGCCGCCTCTACTGGGATCATCAGCCGCAAAAACAAATCACTCTTCTCTGCATACCTGACCTTCCCACTCTCCACGCACTCCAACCGCTCCTCGACCAAATACTTAAACAATCCCTCCGTCGAAAACGGATTTTCTCCCTTACTCCCTGCGCCTCCCATCCTCTCCGCCCTCATCAATTTTTCCAACACGTGCTCCAGGTACTCCGCGGCGTCCTGCTGTCGACCGGTGGAGAACTCCGGGTGCTGTTTTCCCATCAGCACCTTGAACATGCGTGGCTCCACCGAAGGTGTGAAATTCGTATCGTTATTCTCAGCCGCCTCCTTCCTTTCCTCTTCCGTGGCCAAAGGGGCGTACCGCGCCGTGCAAAGCCCTTGAGCAAGCTTGCACATCTGCGTCAAAAGGTCCCCGGCAGGGTCAGTCACAGCAGCCGCCCTCTCCCCTTTCACCAGCTCCTCGAAGCGACCCACATACTGCTCTTGGATCTCCGGCAGCGCGAACAACAACTGCAGCACACTATTCATGTAGCAGCTGTTCCCTAGATTCCGCAGACCTACATAGCCCGGTCCTCGTAAGGGCAACAAATGCGCCCCTGCCTCCGTAATCCGACTGAACGCCCACCTTTGTCCCTCAATCTCCAGCTCTGCCAAGCTCTTATCCGTCTTCTCCAGCCCCATAACATCGATCCCAAAGTGCCGCAAATGCTCCGCTAGCTTCGGGTCCGTCACCATGCAATCCTCATCAGCGGCATAGCTATAAACATCCGCCCCGTGGGGAGTAATCGTGCCAAGCTTCACCGCCAGCGGGTACATCCCATGAGTCGCCTCAAAATGCTTCAAAGCAGCGCCGGTGCCAATCGTCTCCCCATTCACCACCTGGGCACGTCCTGACCCGATATAACCATCCGACAGATTCAACCACAGGTTTTGGGTTTGCCCTGAATCGGCGCATTTCCAAGTGGAAGGGTCACTAGAGATCTTCACTCCATTTTCCAGCTGCATCAGACCCTCTGCATACTTGGAAATAGGTCGAGGGTCCTCATCGGCAAGCCATGCTGCCTCGTCCGTCTGGCTCGTCACGCCTTGATGATCCAAAATGACCTGTACTGCCCGAGAGAGAAATTCAGGTAGCTCCTCATTCGGAAAGACAACCCTCTGCACCCTTGGCTCGGCATCACCATTCGGAGACGATACCACGGCCAATGCCGCTTCCTTCACCACCTCGTACTTCTGGCTGTCCAGCTTGAAACCCCCTTCCACACCAATCCCCAACACAGTCGGGCATTCGGACGCAGCCTCAGCGTCCGCCTTGGCCTCATTCCCTGCCGCGTTTTCCTCTGCCACGGGCAACTTGGTGTACTTGAGATGTACGTACAGCGTATTTCCAGTCTTACCGCTGTCAAAGCTCAAGAAATCCTTCCCCACGCCGCCCCACGTCTTCAAATTCACGTACAGCCCGTCGGGCGAAAAGGGAGTGTCGAACGAGTAAAGGCATTCATCCTTGTAGACCTTGTCGTGGCTCCCGGGCGCACGCACGCTGCCCATGCCCGCACGGATTGCCGTTAAGACAGTCCGATCGAGAGGAGTGGTCATGGCGAATTGGAAAAGTGACTGTTGTATGTATGTGTGTGGTAGTAGGTAAAGGGCACGTCGTGGAACAAAAGTTCATCATCGGCGATGTGTCTAGGAGACAGGAGAGGATGCTTCACACACAACCCAAAGCCACGATTCCGGCACGCTCTTGAAGGAGATTGCCTGGCTTAGCTGTGCTTGGAGAGTGTGGGCGGTCTGGCGTGAAAGGCGGAGGGCATAGCCAGCACAAAGTTGTGATGATGTGAACGATGACGATATTGTATGATGCGAGTACCCGGCTATTTTCCTGCTTGACCCCACCCTCACACCGCATACACACACTGACACACACACACATACACACAACACAGAGCCTTGCTTTTGTTCTGCGCCTCATCAGCCCTCCTCGCCCAGCCTTGGCCTGTCCTTGTTGTCCACTACCTATGCCAAGCGCCGGCGGGAGAGAGAGGCAGACGCGGAGCTCAAGCTCCTGCACCGACGACGATGGAGAGGCAGAGGAGACTGCCCTGGTCGCGGCTTTTGGGGCCGCGTCGTTGGGTGAAATGAAGGAGCAGCCTCAGGACAAGGATAGGGAGGTGCCTCGAGTCGATGGGTGGGTGGGTAAGAAGAGGAAGAAAAAGAAGACAAAAAAGAAGGAGAAAAAGGGCACTGCAGGCCGGACGAGGGAGGGGGAGGATGAGACCCAGGAGGCGGCCGAGGAGGGGCGTAGCACCACTGCCAAAGCCATAACTGTTACTGAAAAGTCTATCAAATCACCATCAGATGCATTTAGAATAAACCAATCACCCCAGGAGAGCGATTCGGCTGCCGAATCACTATCCGGCCCCGTCGCCGCGGTGAAGGAGCAGAGACCAGAAGATGAAGGGGTATCTCATGAAGCGTCGCCACATGCATCACCTGACCCAAAGAAACCCTCGATTTCGTCCACTGTCGTGGCTATCACGGGCAGCGATGGCACGCCTACTGCCGCTGATGTGGATGGTGCCGTAGCGGCCGCCGCCGCAGCAGTCCATGCCAACTCCACCAAACCCAGCACCATGTCACTCACCAAAGACTACGTCTTGCACCTGCTCTCTGGCGAAATCCTTCCCTCCTCTCCTCCCCTCGCATCTTCCCCCAGCCATCTTTCCCTCCCTCCTCGCCGCCAACGGGGGATGGTCAACACAGGCAACGCCTGCTTCCGGAACCTCGTCCTCCAAGCTCTCCTCTCCTGCGAGCCCTTTTACCGCCTCCTCCTCACCCTCCGCCCTTTTGTCGTCAACAAACCCCCTCCCTCCCTCCGCCAAGACTTCGAGTCCCTTCTCCCCACCTGGCTGGGCTTTGCCAAGCTTGCCGTTGCCCTTGAAGACCCCTCACTCGTCACCCCATCCTCCTCTTCGTCCTCCGACCTGCCCTCTCTGACGATGTACTGCAAGAACGAGCTACCCCCCCCCCAAATCAACGGGAATATGCGCAAGAAGAACCGCAGCAGAAAGCAGCAACCACCACCCTCTTCCCAGCAGCAGCAGCAGCAGCAGCAGCAGCAGCAGCAGCAGCAGCAGCAGCAACAACAGCAGCAACAACAACAGCGGCAGCAGCGTGAGTTTTGGATTGCGCCAGTATTACCCGATGATTACCTCGGGTTGGCTTTTGGGGCGTTTCGGTCGTCGGACGCGGGGGAACAGGAGGATGCACAAGAGTTTATGGCCTTCATGTTGGATAGACTCCACGAGGAAGTGAGAGGTGCGGTGAGGAAGAGAGAGGAGGAGAGGGAGGGGGGGGAGGAGGCACGGGGGGAGGGAGGGGGAAAGGCCTGGGAGAGGGGAGCGCAGGAGGAAGAGGGGAACGATGATGGATGGTCGGAGGTGGGGGAGAAGGGGAGAGTGGCCAAGTTAAGAGTGAGCGGAGTGTGTCGGGGAAGGAAGGATGGGAAGAATGGAGAAAGTCCAGGGAAGGGAGGGAGGGGATGGGAGGATGTGAGTGCGGTGTCGGCGTTGTTTTATGGGAGGGAAAGGTCCGATTTGAGACGGGCGACGAGTCGGAGCATTAGTGCCACCACGACAAGGTTGAGTTGCCTGCAGCTGGACCTGCCCCCAGGAGGGGGAGGGAGGGAGGGAGGGAGGGAGTTGAAGTTGGAGGAGGTCATTGAGCATTCGTTTCGGGAGGAATTGGTGGAGAACAGCGATGGGTCGACTCTGAGGAAAAGGCTGTTTATTGATGCCCTCCCTCGTGTCCTCATTCTCCACCTGAAACGGTTTATTTTCGACGTGCAGCGAGGTGCGGGGGTAAAGCTGCACCAGGGGGTGGATTATCCTTCTCGGCTGACCTTCCCTCCCCATTTACTTACAGCCACGTTGAGGGCGACGGTGGCGGCGGAGGGAGGGAGGGAGGGAGGGCCGACATTCCAGCTGTTTGCTGTGGGGTTGCATCACGGGCGTACATTAAATGGGGGGCATTACACGGTCTTTTGTAAAGGGGGGAAAGGGTGGGAGGGAGGTGGTTCTCGAGGAGAAGGAGGGGGAGGAGGAGGGGGAGGAGGGGGGGGGTGGGGGGAAGGGTATGATGGGGGGGGG
>Ga0160420_100191_pt1 | contig 34247 bp, 29 predicted proteins | sample CelAP2metagpilot_FD_108197 | JGI IMG/M metagenome (GOLD analysis project Ga0160420, IMG submission 108197) | Phycosphere-associated microbial communities from algal ponds in Kailua-Kona, Hawaii, USA - Cellana AP2-5-5 metagenome pilot | ecosystem: Engineered > Artificial ecosystem > Aquaculture >... | reverse complement strand
GAGGGAGGGAGGGAGGGAGGGAGGGAGGGAGGGAGTGAGTGGTTCAGGAAGGGGGACACGCCGGTGGAGGAAAAGGCGCGTGCTCCTTGGTCCAAGGGAAGGAGGGAGGGAGGGAGGGAGGGAGGGCTCGCTTACAAGTCGCAGGACGTCTTCGGCGTAGATGCGCTTGTGCTGCTGGTTGACCATCCACTCGGCCACACCAGGGAGGTCGTTCTTGCGGGAGAAGAAACGCCGGTACATGAGCTTCTCCACTAGGCCCATCTTGCCTGCACAGGAGGGGGGGAAGGAGGGAGGGAGGGAGGGAGGGGTGGATGAGTTTGATGAGGATGGATGACACGTAGGGCAATGGCGACGCTCCCTCCCTCCCTCCCTCCCTCCCTCCCTCCCTCCCTCCCTACCTGTGACCGAGACTCCGTCCGGGCGGGTCCGTAACACGAGCACGTGAGTGCAGTTCTCCTTGAGGGCCGAGCGGTAGGGGATGGGCTCGAAGAGCATGGCGTCACAGAGAGGCTCGCTGCCCTTGGTCAGGTCCCGCTGGCCCCCACGCTGGAGGGGAAGGAGGGAGGGAGGAGGGAGGGAGGGAGGGAGGGAGGGAGGGAGGGTGGGGGTGAAAAGAGTGTCGCATCCTACAGACCGAGAACCTGCCACTTCCAATGGTAATTTCGCCTTGTCCATCACGCTGGGTGAAGCAGGGAGAGAGGAGAAAGGCAAGGAAGACGTACCCTGACCGGCTCGGGCCAGAAGGTGCGTTCTAAGCTGCTGCCCGTCCTGTCCTCGCCGATGCGGACGAGGGGCCCCGCGATGCCGGGGAGGAGCATGGAGGCGCGCATGCACTGCGCCAGCTCCTGTAGGGTCTGGAAATTCCCGTCGGCGGAAGACAGGGGGACGGACTGCTTGCTGAGCAGGGCGCTGGTCACCACCTGGGAGGGAAGGGAGGAAGGAGGAGGGGAGGGAGGGGGAGGAAGGCGTGAGCATAAAGGCTGCTAAATTTCGGGGTCAGGGAAAAAGCGAGGGAGGGGGGGAGGGAGGGGGGAAGAGAGGGTGCGGACCTTGAGGGGAATGAGTTGGTTCCGGGCCCAGAATGTGTTCCAGTCGAGGGGCATGAGCCGCTCGATGACGGTCTGGAGGAGGAAGTCGAGGTTGAGCACCGGCTTGCCCGGCTGCCTCTTGAGCATCGCCCCGTACGTCTCCCGCCGGAAGTCCAGGGCGCCTAGGCCGATGGATCGCATGATCTGCCGCTGAGGGAGGAAGGGAGGGAGGGAGCGGGAAAGAGGAAAGACAGGGGGAAAGGGCGAGGGAGGGGGGAAAGGGTCGTATTGCGTGTCAGTGGAGGTCAATGCGTGTCAGTGGAGGTCAATGCATTTCGTTGACGAGCGACTGACGGGCAGACGTTGTGTTCCACGCCGAGAGGGAGGGAATGAGAGAGGAAGGGATCGAGGGGAGGGAGAGACCGGGAGAGAGGCGAGGGAGGGACCGAACCTGGTCGATGAAGTCTTTGCCGGCCTGCGAGAGGATGTCGTAGTAGATGCCCGGGCCCTCCAGGGGCGTCTGCCCGCTCAGGAAGAAGGCGCCCATGAGCGACCCGGCGCTGGAGCCGTACACCACGTCAAAGGCATCCCTCAGGCCTAGGTGGTTGATGGCCGCCAGCATACCCGCACCCACGCAGCCCCTCATTCCGCCCCCTTCGAGGCTTAGGCCGATCTTCATCCCGTCCGCCCGTGCCCCCGGCTGGCTCTTGGATGCAATCCGTCCGTGGATTGCCACCGCGACTGGGTGCGGGAGAGGTGAAAAGGAGGGCGAGGAAGAGGAAAGGAGGGTGGCGGTGGAGTCGCCCCTGACGTCGAGGTCTCGGAGGCGGAGGCCGCCTTCAGGGGAGAGCTAGGGAGGGAGGAGGGGAGGGAGGGAGGGAGGAGGGAAGGAAAGAGACGGCGAAAGTGTCAGAAATATCCAAAGAGGAAGGGCATAAGAAGACGAGAAAGGAGTTGGATGGGAGAGGGGAAGAAGAGTGAGGAAAACAAGCCTATACCGAAACACTGTCACACAACACCGACCCATGTACACACTCTAAGATATATACACTCACAGACATACAGATACACAGTGGCACAGGCACGGGGACCTAGACACACATACAGACTCACACACATGAATCAAACTCACCAAGTATTGTAGCTGCTCAGACGAGGTAACCCGCACGGCCTCCTTCCTCGACCGACTTTCGATGTCCACGTCCTCTTCCTCCTCCTCAGAGCTGCGTCGGCGGGTGCTGGCTAGCGGAGTTACCCCTCCGAAAAGAGACGAGCGGAAGGAGAAAAACAAGAAGGAGGGGAAGGAGGAGTAGGAGGAGGAGGAGGAGATTGTCTGTGTATGTTTTGAATAAATGTCGTGAGAGGATGTATGCATCTTCCCGCGATAGCTTTGTAATATCCTTTGTTGTAGTTATAGCCTACTCCTCTTCTTTTGTCCCTGTCTCCCCCATCTCTGGCAGAGATAACTACCAGACAAGTACAAAGTAAGTACCAAACAAGCGCAAAGCAAGTACAAGACAAGTATTAAACAAGTACAAAACGCACCTCCACAGTCGCTCTGTCTGCACGTCCTTGACCCTGTCGCTGTTGCTGCTGTTGTTGCTCCTGCGGATGCTGCCGCCCTCTTCTAACTTCCCCCCAAAATCCTTTGTTCTGGCCTCCATTGTAATGGGGGATGAATGCTGCGGTGCGATAAACAGGCAATGACCCTGCTGCCGCGCTTGCGCCACCTGCTGATGCTGCTGCTGCTGCTCGTAGTGGTGTTGCTGCTGCAGCATCTCCTCTAATTGTGACTGATCCCAGACACAAACCGGCAAGAATCTGGAGATACAGAGACGCGTGGTGCGTGTGTGTGAAAGGGATAAGGAAGGGAGGGAGGGCGGGGCAACAAAAGACATGACATGTATTTCACCTGTCGCAGTCCGGTGGTACGGCGTCTCCTCTGCTGCGGCGGTGCCTGCAACGGAGCTGTCATTGGTCCCACGGCGTAGCTATCTATGAAGGCGGCGGCGTTAATAACAGCATATCAGTACCAAAACAAAGAACAAAGAAGAAGAGGGAGAGAGGGAGCGGGGACACCGCATATGCCAAGGCATGGCTTTGAAAGGAAGAAGCAAGACGCCCGATGACAGCGAGCGATGACCGTCACGGAAAAGAGCAGACAGCGAAATGCTGGCGCAATACCACATGGCAAATATGTGCAAATCTGGCCTTTATAAACACACGGAATACTCATTAACAAATTATTCTCTGTGCCCGAGGCAGGCGGCACAAACACGACAACCTCCCCCACCGCGAAGCAACGTCTCAATCCACCTCCCGCTTCCGCCTCGAGCCTCCCTGACTCTATATGGCCTATTCACCAGCGCACGAACCACCAGCAACGCCCGAGCCACGTTTTTTGGACGCGCACAGCACGAGCTATACGGCGTGCAGCACGGAGTTCTGCCCCGTGGAAGGCTGGCGGGACTGGGTAGTTTGCGGGACATATCAGTTGGTGAACCATATTGGAGGAGGAGCAGGAAGAGAAAAAGGAGAGAAGGAGGAAGAAGATGAAGGTGGTGGTGATGGAGAAGGAGAGGATACAAGAGAGGGAAGCCTGCTGTTATACCGCTTGGTGGTAGAAGCAGCGGACGAGGCGGACGAAAAGGAGATGAAGAAGCCCTGCCGTCGTCGTTTGGTCCATGTGCAGACAGTAGAAGTGGGTGCTGGAGTCTTAGACTGCAAGTGGCGCCCTCCCTCGTCCTCCTCCTCTCCTCCCTGCTGTTCGTCTTCCTCCTTTATGTCTTCGCCCATCCTGGCATGTGCCTTGTCCACGGGTGAGACCTCCATATATGCGCTGAGGAGTCATCTCTCCAACCGTGGAGACGAGGAGGTAGACGGGGAGGTTCAAAACGAGACCGAGTATAACTGCGATTTTATAAACGACCTTTCTCCCAATCAGGATGCAGTAAGAGTGTGTCGCTTAGTGCCACTCAGCCGCAGCAGCAGCAGCGGCAGCAATGCCCCCCCCTCTACGCCGCTCTTCACCTCTTCCTTCTTCTCCGCTGCCTCTCCCCCCTCCTCCCCCCCTTCCTCCTCCTCCTCCTCCTCCTCCTCCTCCTCCTCCTCTTCCGCCTCCTCTGTTTCCTCCACCGCACCGTCAAGCTTCATGAGCCTCTCCCTCGATTGGTCCCACCCTCCCCTGGACTATCAACAAGACAATGTCGAACAAGTCGAAGAAGACAGAAGCGGCGGCCCTCAGACACAACCTGCAATCCTAGAAAAAGATGAGCCACCGCCATCAACAGCACAAATGCATCGCCAGTACCACCGACTGCAGAACCAGCACTGGCAACGCATAGTCTCGAGCCAATGCAAAGGTAGCCTCGCCGTCCACTCCCTCCACCCCCACACGGGCGAGCTCACCCTCCTCTCCACGTGGTGCGCCCACTCCCTCTATTCCCAGCCGATCGAGGTCTGGGTTGCTGTCTTCGCGGACGAGGAGGAGGAAGGGAGGGAGGGAGAAAGAGAGGGAGGGGAGGTGATCTGGAGTGGGGGGGACGACTCCTGTTTGAAGGGATGGGACCTGAGGGCAGGGGTTAAGCGGCCTGTGTGGTATGATAGCACCACGCACGGGGCGGGTGTAACGTGCATTGCCAGACAGGGAGGGAAGAATGGAGGGCTGTTCGCGACGGGGTGCTATGACGGCGTGCTGCGGCTGTGGGATGTCAGGTAGGTTTTGGATCCGGAAAAATCATTTAGCCCATTCATCCCTACTTTCCTCTTTTCCTCCTTTTTTCTTTGAGTTTTGGGCTCACTTCTTGATGCGTATTTCCCCTTCCTCCCTCCCTTTCTCTCTCGCAGGGCGATGGACCGACGGCCTCTATGTGTGCAAGAATGCGGAGAGGTGGGCGGAGGGATCTGGAGGATTAAATGGCACCCGACGAAGAAAGGGACGATGGCTGTGGCGGGCATGCATGGAGGGGCATGTGTATTGGAGCTTGAAGAGGATGAGCGGAGAGAGGGAGGAGGAGGAGGGGGAGGGAAGTTGAGGAAGAGGTGGGGGCATGGTAAGCATGAGTCGATGGTGTATGGGATTGATTGGTGGAGGGGGGGAGAGGGGTGGAGGGAGGATATTGTGGCGTCGTGTTCGTTTTATGACCGGGCGTTGCATTTGTGGGAATGTTGATAGTTCTTTTTTGTCGTAGCTATCCTACAAACCTAGAAGTATCGCATGCAACCTGACGTCTTCTAGGAATTGCATACGAGGGGAAGCCTTCCAAGAATAGAAAGTTGATAGGCAATTCTTTCTCCTGTGGCTTCCTACAATCATAAAATAATCGCATGCAGCCTGTACCTGCAAACAAATGCTACCTACCAGTGCACAGGTCCGTTGCACACAGTTATTTGCCGCTCCTACACTCTTATAGAACTATCGCATGCAACCTGACGTCCTCTGGCATATGCTTGCATACAAGGGAGAGCCTTCTAACAATAGAATGTTGCTTATTCTTTCCTTATTCCGAGTTGGTAAGCGACTTTTGACAGGTTTGAAATAGGTAGAGGAAGGAAGGGAGGGAAGAAAGGGGAGTGGGGAGGTTGCTGCGTGCCCTCCTGGGCGTCACCTACGGTAGCAGTGACACTACCAAATGTTTTGAACATGCATAGAATGAAGCAATGAAGCATTTGTAATTTGAAATGATAACGTTTTACCTTTGTTGAGAGGGCTTTGCTTGGCCTTGGAGTCGTTGGAGACCCGGTGCTCGGCGATTCATGACGCGGCCAACCGACACGCCTGCCGCTGACTTGATCGAGACCCATCCCAACGCGCGTTCCCATCTTTTCCTAGAGCCTTGGTAACAAAAAACACTGGCGATAGTGCATGATTCATCCTTATAGTCTCATCCACGTGAATTAATGCAGGTCGTCGTCATTGTCACATGCATGCACCGCGTACCATCGCTCGCTCGTCCATTGCCTGCTTGGCAGAAGAAAGAATCGAATCGGTACACGTCGCCGGACGTCCACTTAGTTAGAGAGAACAAAATGGAACAAATAAATACAGCTTGCCTGGTACCATTACTTGAGAGAGAGAGAAAGAGGCCGAGCGAGCCAGTACATCCAACACGCCATCCACACCAGCAAACCTCCTCTCCATCTTCCTTCCCCATCCACACTACCTTACGCAGAGAGACAAGGAGGCAACCAGCATTGGTTTCAACATGACGCCGCAAGCCGACATCACTAGCAAGACGACACCCAACCTCAAGACGGCTGCGTCATCCCCCTCCAAGACCTCGCCCGCCCCCTCCGTTCAATACAAGGCGGCGAATGGCAAGGTGATCACGGTGGCCATGGCCGAGCAAGACAACGGGAACATGGGCATTTTCCGCGAGTGTTTTGCAATGGTGACAATGGGCATAATTATGTCGTGGTATTACATCGTCGTCATTCTCTCCCTCCTCTGCTTGGTGGGGATCTGCATCTTCCCCGCCTGGCGGGCGGTAGCGGCCACGGTTTTTGTGCTTATGTGGAGTGCGGCGCTATTGCCGCTTGACTACCAGGTGCGTGGACCCCGCATTACTGCTGCTGCTGCTGCTGCTACTGCTGCTGCTGCTGCTTATCTATTGTACTATTGATCTATGTACAACTTCATCTCCTCGTCCTTTTTTGTTCTGTCATGCCTGATTAAAAATACTGGTCTCACACACCCCTTTCATCCACTCTCCCTCCCTCCCTCTCCGCTTCCCTCCCTCTCGTAGGGATGGGATGCTTTCTGCAACTCCTTTATCTTCAGGCTGTGGCGGGACTACTTCCACTATGAATACGTCCTGGAGGAGATGATCGACCCCAACAAGCGCTACCTCTTTGCTGAGATGCCTCACGGTATCTTCCCCTGGGGAGGTAGGGCGGGGAGGGAGGGAGGGAAAGGGGGGGACAGAGGGGTGCCAGAAATGTTTGACTCAATAACCGCTGGGTGTCTTGCTTAGATGCATTTACGCACTTGAAACACATGAGTCATCAGTCTGGATGTTTTCCTAGGAAGGTGCTTTCGTCCATCTCCAAACCCTCCCTTGCTTCCATCCTCCCCACCTCCCATTGCGCCATCCATTCACCCACCCCTTCCTCTCTCCCCCCTTTCCCTTCAATCTTTCATAGAGGTGATTTCCATTTCGATCACCAAACAGCTTTTCCCCGGGAGCCGCGTAGGCTCCATCGGTGCGAGTGTCATCTTCCTCCTTCCCGGTCTCAGGCACTTCTTCGCTTGGATCGGGTGTCGGCCCGCGAGCCCAGAGAACATCAAAAAGATTTTTGAGGATGGGCAGGACTGTGCCGTGACGGTGGGGGGGGTCGCCGAGATGTTTCTGGTCGGAGGAGACAAGGAACGGTAAGAGGGGGCAGAGGGAGGAGGGGTGAAGAGGGGGGAAGGGAGGCGTGGACGTGTCGCTTTGGTCTCGATGATGCTTTACTGCCCTTCTCCCTTCTTTCCTGAATTCCCTCTCTCCCTCCATTTTTCCTCTCCGCCCTCTCCAGACTGTACCTGAAGAAGCACAAGGGTTTCGTTCGAGAAGCCATGAAGAATGGGGCGGACCTGGTTCCTGTCTTCTGCTTCGGCAACAGCAAGCTGTTCAATGTGGTTGGGGAGAGCAGTCGGGTTTCTATGGGCCTGATGAAGCGCCTCTCAAGGAGGATTAAGGCCAGCGTCCTCATCTTTTACGGCCGTCTCTTCCTGCCCATTCCGATTCGACACCCGCTCTTGTTCGTGGTGGGGAAGCCCCTGCCGGTCGTGCACAAGGCAGAGCCGACCAAGGAGGAGATCGCGGCAACGCACGGTACGTCCTTGCTCTTCCTTCCTCATTTGACTAAGTGATTCCACACATCCCGATTCTACGCCCATGGCTTTTGGTAGTGCCGGTCCCTGTGGTAGAAGCGTGACACGTCGTTCAATTTTCCTCCTTCTGTTTCCCCCTTTCTCCCTCCATTCTTAGGTGGCTGCTTCCCTGTGAAATATCCACTCGTGAAGATGTCAGTCACGTCCTTCCTCTTAACTCTCCTTTTCCATCTGCCCCCTTCCCTATCTTCCCCTTCCCCCCTCTGCAGCACTCTTCTGCGAGAAGGTCGAGGAGCTTTACTACAAATACAGGCCGGAGTGGGAGACGCGCCCGTTGTCCATTGAGTAAAATACGTGGAGGGAGAGAGCAAGGGATATGTGCTTGAGGAAACTTGTAATTGTGGTTGTGCTTATGAGTGTGATTTTGTGATTGTGATTTTGTGTGTGCGTGTGTGTGATCGGTTGTGATTGTGATATAATATATATATGTGTGTGTGTGATTTGTTGCCATTTTGTGTATGTGTCTGTGTGTGTTTGTGCCGATATGTATGTCTCTTCCTGTCTGTGTGGCTTTATAGCTGTGTGTGCCGGTCTGTGTTGGTGTGTGCCCGTGTCTCTATGCGTCTCCGTGTGTCTCCGTGTGTCTCCGTGTGTCTCCGTGTGGTGTATGTACGATTACTTCTGATGCTTGTGCAATTCCGTTCGAAAGCAATTACGGTCAGAGAAGATAATAACACGAGGCTGACGTACGATCGGAAGAATGACAAATAAAATTTAAACAATTTTGAGAATTTGTCATTGTCTATGGAATATATGTTGCAAAATTTGAAATTATTTTCGATTATGTCCCCTCGCCCTTTAAGTGAGAAACATTTAAGCGATGGGTTGACACCGAGTTGGCAGCGAGGTAGCAATCGCTCGATATAAAAGAAGAAAAAGGCATCCCTGCAGTTGCCATGCTGGAGCTGATCTCATTGGTGTATCGATCTTTCAGCTCTCCATGTCTGTTGGAGGGGTAGGAAGAAACACAGCGCACACCCCGTCTAACTGGAGTGTCATCTGTGCGCACCTTCAGAGACAAAGGAACGTTTTAGATTTTTAGAGTCCAAGAAGTCAAACACTAGAGAGATTTTGGTGCTGGGTACATAACGCGATGAAGGTTCTGAAACACTTGACTTCAGTGATGGGGGATCAGACCTGGAAGCTCTCGCTACCATGCTAGAGAAACATGAACACTTGAAAAACTGTGCGGGACTGAAGGACTGACCACTCAGACACTAGCCTTACAACATCTTCCCAAACTTTTGTCAAGCCCAAACGCCACGGGAGTTGGCGGTCTTAAATCGTCATATTTGAGCAGGCGGCGATCTATAGCGGCGCATCCGTTTTTAAAATATTGATTACTACTCTCTTCAAAATGCTATCCCCTTCACGGACCGCACTAGAGGGGCCATCAAGAAATTTCGCTTTTTATCTCATGCAAGGTGATGAGCACCTGAATGTGCTGAGCTTTTGCTTCACCCATTTTTCTATTATTCATATTTTATGAAAGTATCCGAAGACAGACCAGGCAGCCCGGATGCCAAAGGAAAACATTGAAATCTGAAACGGCTCTGGGAGGAAGACATAACCAGTATGGTACAATTATTTTATCATCTGAACTCACATAGGATTTATGACATGGACATGCCCGAAACGCCCACCAACGCATGAACTCCTATCTTTGACAGACCAGAACATGCGCTTACACTCAAGGAATAATTGGGCCGGCAGAGGTTACAGACTAGAATAAAACGTATGAGCAAGAAGGGGAGGGGAGAGGCCGAAGGAAAAAAATGGGTATATTATTCTTCGGTCCCACACATGATTGTGTCTCCTTGTAACGATAGGCCTTTCCCTTAAAACATGAGGACTTTCCAACACGCTACGCTATACGTCTATCCGTCTTTCCGCCTTGTCTTTTCCATTCTGTTCTCTTTACTACTATGCGAGCCAAGGAACTCGCACACATAACGTCTTCTTTTCTGTACCCCCGAGCTCCAGTCATCTTACACATACATCGTTCATGCTAGATATTTTTATTCCTCCTTCTCGGACCTCTCTCGAGTATTGTTCCCATTTCTTCGCGCTGTGTATCTGTGTTCTTACCAGTACACATGCACATGCTTTTGCCACTTGACTAGGGACTCCATCCCTTCTTTTCTTCAATATAAGTGCTTATTTCATCCTGTCCTCGTGTCGTCCCGATCATTTGTGACCCCCTCCATACGCTTACCCCCCTCAAATAGGGATATCGTTGTCCAACTTCACGTCCCAAATCCTCTGCGCCAACATCTTATATCCCTCTTCTGTCGGGTGGACGCCATCCCACCCTCGGGGAATCTGCAGGTCCCTCAAGTCAGCCACCTCGCAATGAATCTTCGCCGCCTCGCACGCCTCAATCACAGCCTCAGAGCCATAGTCGACGGCCTTCTCCAACCCCCCGATGTAAAAAAAGCCCATCCAAATCACATGTGCCACGCCGTCTTTGTGCATCTGTTCCAGGAGATCCGCGCCGATGTTGACGGCCTCGTCGATTTGTTGCTTGCAGGCGTCGTCCATTGCCTCGCAGTTGCTGCGTTTCGAAATGACCTATCATTTTTTTTCCAATTTTGGGCCGTAAATAGATAAGTAAAATAATCGATCGGGTCATGTCTTTTTTCTTTTTCTCATCTTTTCCCCCTGACAGACATACATGGAACAGAGAGCATTACTGGTTCCGTCTTTCCATTTGTTTTTCTTCACACAAAAAAGGAAGCGACACTCTTTACTTCCTCCCTCACTTACGTCGTTTCCTCCGCCATCCATAATAATGGTGGTGGGCATGATAGTCTTGTCCAGTTCGGCGTACTCTTCGGGGATGCTTTTCGTCCAACCCTCGTGGAGTGAGGAGCCAACGATGGCGATGTTCTCAATGCTGTGCCCGGCCCACTCCTGAAGGAAGGGACAAAGAGGCAGAGAGGGAGGGTGGGAAGTGATGTATTCAGAAGCATGCGTGTGGAATAAGAATGGGAAAATTCAGGCATGGGCATTGCTGCACTAGTGTACATGGGTGTCGAGCGACCTTAGTATCACCAGAGGGGGACGAAATTTGACAGCAAAGCAAACAAAGAGAGGGAACAACAAAGAAAATACACCGAATCAATAGCATCATTTTGATGGCATGCATTTGCGGTGTCAAGAAGAAGCAGAGTATGGGAGATTCGGACAACAATTGTGACAACCACGGCCACGTCTCCCAGGCGGACGCACACGCAGGGATAAATAAGCAGACAACACACAGCTCAGAGCATATTCAAGACGTACCTGGAGCCAATCGTTAACCTTGCTGCCTCCGGCAAACATGGAGTCACCCAACATAACGGTGCGGGCCATCGCCGCAGGGGCAAGGGCGAGGAAGAGAGAGGCAAACGAAGCGGTGGAGGCGCGCATGATTCAGAGTGTGGATTGGCTAAGGGCTGAGAGTGATGCGGTCCGTATGCGTCCGTAGGAATAAGGTGAGAAGTGTCTGAGGGCGCTAGGTCGTACGCTGCCTTTGTGTGGGCGTCTGCGTTTAGGGTGATCAAGCGCGCCTAAGGGACCGATGCCCATGCGATTTGTGGGGGGAGGGAGACAAAGTACAGCCAAGCAAGACTCACACACTGGCTATCAGGACCGTTTCTCTTACTTAGAAGAGCGACACACCACAAGTGAGCCTTCAATAATTATAACTGTTAACAGATAATGGGCGTGCGGCCGCGAGACAAGTTGTGTAACGGCAGTAACGAGCAACCGATCTGAGGAAACGTCTGCTTGAATGAGGGGTGAGTTGACGTCTGATTCCTGACTTTGACGCGTCGATTTAGTCAAATCTTAAATACTTGCAAACCTTTTCCTGCCCGTCCTTCTCAACGCAGAAGTCATCCCCGTTACCAAGAATTTAGTACTTTGTTGCTTTCCTTTTTCTCTGCACCTCGATGGTCTCTACTATTATTGCTTAACCAGCCACTCCCTCAAACCCTTGGCTGGCACCTTCAAGATGCCTGCCTCCCCAACCTCCTGTTCCGCCGGTACCAGCCCCTTCTCCCTCAGTACCAGACACGCCAAGCCCTGCCGAGTCTCGGGATCGTCCCGACTACTACTATTCCCTCCTCCTGTCGCTACCCCTCCTTTCTCTCGCTTTCGCAAGTCCACCCCGGTGATTAAGACCAAATCGTTGACATTCGGTTCCTTGCTCCCTGCCGCCGCCTTCTTTTGGAGCTTGAATTCCTTTACCAGTTCTCTCAGTGTATAATCTATGGCGGCACGAACCAATTGATAGGATAACCGTGATAAATCCCGCTCCCATAAACTGTCTAGGCGCGTGGTCATCAACACGTTGGCGCGGACGCCGTCAGAAAACACACGCAAAGCCTCGACGTGCCGCCCGTGTTTTTCTAAAATAGAAATGAGGACAGTAATGGTAACAATATCTGGAGCCACTGGTGCGGGCGGAGGATAAGGAAGATGGCCTTTATTGGTAAGGGGAGAAGGGGAAAAGGAAGCGCACGAGGACTTATTGCCGAGGTTGATTGTTTTGCCCCGCATCTCGTCGTACAGGGCTAGCGCATCGTCCGCCACGGAGGAAGAGCTGCTACTGCCTGCCCTCAAGGCCTGCAGCACCACATTGTACACAAATAAATCCGGCACAAGCCCCTCCCCCTTCAACTCCATGTACAACCTCCTCCCCTGCCTTGCTGCTTCCCCCTCCTCCTTCGCTGAGCCACACGCTCGAATCGCCGAGGTGTAGTGTCTGATGTTTCTCTTCCTGATCGAACCCAAGACCTGCAAGGCCTCCGCCCACCTTCCCGTGGACGACAACACGTGCAAGAGCTGCCCGTGCGTGACATCATCAGGTTCCAGCCTGATTGTCTTCATGTCCTCCAAAAGACGCAAGGCCATGCGCCAGTCTCTGCCGCGTTCACACGCCTTGACCGCAGCGGTGTAGACAAAATTGTTCCGATGTGCCGGGGGGCATGATTGAAGGAGGTTCCAGACTTTGGCGGTTGTCATCTTGGTCGTGGTGGTGGTACTGCTGCTACTGCTACTGGTGCTCGTGCTGGTGCTGCTAAGAGTGCTGGCGCTTTTGGGATTTCGACCGATTCTTCCTCGATTGATACTGATTGTCTTATGCTCCCCTTTTCTCTCCTTTCCTTCCTCCTCATCTTCCTCCCCCACTGGCACCACGTCATTCCCGCACGCCTGGACCAGAGCCCGGTACACCTGTGGGGGCGCCTCAATCCCTTCCTCCTTCATCTCCTCATACAAGCCCAGCGCTGTTTGCCCCCACCCCGCCCCCACCCCTCCCCTCGCACATGCCTCGATTGCTGCTGCATAAGCAACCGCATCCGGTCTCACCCCCATCCCTCCTGCCTCTCTGCCTTTGTCACTGTAAGCAAACCTACCACCTCTTCTCCCCTCTTCCCCTTTCTCCATCCCCCCCCCACGCATCTCATCCAGGAAAAACAACGCCTTTTTCACCTGAGGATAGGGTTTCGCTTTAGAGCAAGCCTGGATCAAGCTCGTGTAGGTAATCACGTCAGCCTTCAGCCCCTTCCTCCTCAGCGTCTGCAATACCGCCATGGCCTCCTTCCACTGACCCCCCTGGGCAAGGGCCGCCAAGAGGGAGTTGTAAGTCACAAGGGAGGGGACAACCCTTCCTCCCTCCGCTCCTCTAGTGCTGCTACTATTACTACTCCTACTAGCCCTCTGCTCCATTGCCTTGACCAGTCTCTGGGCGTCTTTGGGCCGGTTTCCTCGGGCACATGCCGAAATAACGGTGTTGTAGGACACGAGGTCTGGAGGGAGGGAGGGCAGGGACTCCATCTGGGAAAGAAGGAGAAGGGCCCGGCGGGCGTCACGACGACGTTCGCACATTTTAAGGACCATGTTGAAGGCGAGGGTGTTTCCCTTCCCTTGCTCCACCATGGAGGAGAGGATGAGCAGGGCGCCATCGAGCGCACCTCCTGCAGGTTCCCGGCCGGGCTCTCCGTCTTGGGCGGCCTTACAGAGGGAGAGAAGGAGGAGGAAGGCTGACTCGGAGAACGCGGAAGTGGACGTGGAGGAATTGGCCGACTCTTTCCTTTCCCCTTCATCAACTTCCGCCGCCGTAGCGCCATCGATAGAAGTAGTGGCAGCAGCAGCAGCGCCGACCTCGCCATGAGCAGTCACATCCCTCAAGAACAAGTTCACGATGGGCCTTATCCCTTTCCACGTCAACTTCCCGCCCCTCCGTCGAAACACTTCCTCCACCAAGAAGATACATGCCGCATCATCAACCCTGTGCCTGGGTGACCCCGTCGAAGGATCGATTCCGTACAAAGCATCCAATGCCGATGCGTAGTAGTCCGCGGCAAGGGGAGGAGAAAGGGAGAGAGGCAGGGGGGCGACAGGCGGCTGCGCTTGCGTTCGTTTCTTACCCCGTTGCTGCTGATGTGAAGTACCCGCAGGAGCAGCAGTTCCTCTTTCAAATTCTGTGGCTACTGCTCCTGCTGCCACTGCGGGCGAGGGCGCACGAAACAGCACCCCAAGCAACAATCGGTACATCCACTTGGTACTTCTCACCCCCAGTCCTTTCCCCTCCTCGATCACCTCTAGCCCTTTCTTCAGCATCCCCACCTGGGCCAGCTCCCACAGTACCCCTTCAATAATCCGTCCATCTGGCTGCACACCTGCCGCAAGCATCGCCTCATAGAGCCGCAACGCTTTCTCCCATTTTCCTCCCTGCCCTCTCTCCCTCCCTCCCTCGTCCTTGATTTGATGGGTAGCGTCGAGGGCGGCTTTGTATGTGTCTAAAGTGGGGGTGAGACCTGCGAAAGAGACGATGTGGGAGAGAACGGTGAGGGCACGGGCCCAGTCCGAGGCTACCACACAACAAGCGAACACGTCGTTGTAGATTTCCAGGGGGGGAATGGCTTGGGATTGGAGGGACTCCAAGGCAGCCAGAGCGGCTTCTGCTGCTCCCGTAGTCGATATACTGTTTATGCTTGCTCCCCCTCTATTCCCTCCTTCCTCTAAAGTCCTGCTGCAACTAGAACTATCCCTTTCTCCCCACTTAGTGAGAAAACGCAATTCCTGCACTTTTTCCTGGAAGGCAATTTCGGTCAACATAGAACCAGGAGATTTCTTCACCCATTTGACGGCCTTGGCATCGCCGTCGCCGTAGATGAACGGGCGCCTAGAGGAGGAGAAGAAGGGAGGGGGAGGGAGGGTGCGAGGAGGTGGCGGTGGTGGTGGTGGTGCTGTAGATTTCTTGGTGGTGGTGATGCTGCTGCTGCTGCTGCTGCTGCTGCTGCCGCTGCTTTCGCGCTGGACGCAGACTTGTCTACTCCTCCCGGTACTCCATAAGCGGCCTTTGAGATGGGGCAATGGCGTGGCCTATGAGCGATAGTGCAGGTACGTGAGGTGGCGTGTCCAATCAAGCGAAAAGGATTGGTTTTCTTGTGAGTCCCACGGCCTGCGCTTACCTGGGGCAATACAAAGGCAGTTGCAGCCCCGATTCTCCTTCCTGTCACCAAAGACAATGCCTGTAGGACGACGAGCAGGCCGTAGAGGCGCAACCCGCATCTTACCGTGGTCATCCGGAGCATCGTCATCAACATCTGGTTGAGCTTGCCGCCTTGCGTTTGTTTTTGACTAGCGCCTCATGCCTGCAGGATAAGTTGATAAAGGCATGCTGCTCGTGCTGCACCTGCTCTTGCTCCTCCTCCTGATGCTGCTCTGTGTGCGTATGTGCAAGGGTGATCGTAAATACCTGAGTGTGTAAGCGGGGCAAGAGAGTTATCGCTTATGCCCCATGATATCGCCAACGTCGTCAAGGCCATGCCTTTCTTTTGAGGCACCCCAGCACTACGTACACAGCATCTCACATCCTCGAAATCATCCCACACCTTCCCCATAAGGCTACATATACGGCCCGGAAGTCTCTGCGGCTCTGGGTGGATCCCTCGTAGAAAAATAGCATGCCAACCACCTCTCCGCAGACTCCCGCGCATACGTAAACTCTACAACTTTCCCTAAACATCCACAAGTGCTTGTGGATACGTCCAACGGAGCCATGCTACCACCTTTCCTCCTCGGATTCCTACTGATTCTCCTTCTAGGGATGGGGGCCATTGCCGTGATTTTTGTACGCTTGGTGACCAAAATTTTGCCCCGATGGCTGACGGCCCACCTACCTGGCCTGTCCTTCATTCTCAATCCGGCCTGCGAATTGTACATTGCCCGTTTTGAGTGGCAGGATGGTCGTCTCAGTTGGCAGGATGGCAAGCTTTGTTTACGCATCCGAAGGTTTAAGGCTTTGTTGGTCGTGCGTCAACGTGGAGGCGGACGAGAAGGAAAGGGCATTGGTGCAGGCGGAGGAGCAATGGCCTCCACCACCATTACCACCACCACCGGCGATAATATCTCGATGAATCAAAAAAAAGGCGACTATTCGCTTCAAGCTAGATCTTTGAACTTGAGAAATGGCATGTCGTGGTTCGTGCAGATCGGAAGTCGGCACCACCCCTTATGGCAGTTGGCTTCGCCGATGTTGAAGTTCGGGCAGCCTTTCCTTGGCCTTGCTTCATATGTACGTGTGGAAGTGGAGGAGGGGACGGCTGAGGTGGTGTTGGAGGGAGGGATGGCTGAGGTGGTGCTAGAGCAGCAGCAGAAGGAAGGAGAAGAGAAGGAGTGGATGGAGGAGGGAGGGAGGGAGGGTTGGTCCTCGGTAGTGGTAAAACTGCAGCGCCTGGTGTTTCAGCCCAGTGCATGGACTACGCCGCAGACCGATCCTACTCGCGCCACTTCCTCAGCAGCAGCAACAGCAGCAGCAGCTCCGTCAGGGATTGCCTTGGAGGTCTCTTTGGGCATTCCTTCCTCCTCCTCCTCCTCCTCCTCCTCCTCCTCGTTTCCTCCACCCCTTCTTTCCCTGAAACAAAGTGTCGTCAGAGCCGGTGGTGCACGAGCGGGAAAGGGAGGTGAGAAAAATGGTGTCATTCTCATTCCTCTCCTAGAAGTACGTGATCGCCTTTCCATCAATGTAGACTTGCCTTGGCCCCCACAACTGGCACATCGGCAGGGTGAGAACGAGGACGGGAAAAAAGAAGGCAAGTTAAGAGGAGCCAAGGAAGGAGGAAGCTTTGATTATCTAGCCCGCCCTCCTTTGCTACCTCGCACGGTGCGTTTGCGTCTGGGTGCGGGCGTGAGGGTGACGCCAGCCCCACCAGGAGGGTTGAGCGCCCCCTTCTGGAGTGTCCTCAGGGGGATGCTTGCTCCTTCGGACAGCAGGAAGGAGGAAGGGAGGGAGGAAGGGGAGTCACCTGCCTTTGGTGGGGATACGGAAAGGGAACAGGAGACGCCGGGCAGCATGTCGCTCACGGGCACCAGTATGACCCCCCTCCTCCGGCAGTACCTCGCCACCTTCGAGAGCCATCACCCTCACCACCATCAGGAGCAGCCGCCACACCCGCCGCAGCCGCAGCAGCCAGAGCAACAGCAAAGAGAGGTTCACACCCCCCTGAGTCTGCCTGATCTGCTTCTGGCGAGCGAGTGGACTCAGTTCATGATTGAATGTCCCTCTCTTCACCTCGTCCTCGCCCTCCCCGAGGAGGCGAGGGGGTGGGCGGCCGTGCTGTGCCTGGACGGCTTTGTGGCGACGACAAGCAAGACGGCAGTGGAGAAAGATCGACTCTCGACCCTGTACCGCCTGGGCCTGAAGCAGGCGAGCCTTGCGTTACGAAGGAGGGGGGAGGGGGTAGGGGAGGAGGAAGGGAGGAGGCCCCCATTGGTGCTTGTGGGGCCGGCGGAGGCCGAGGTGGGGGTGTCAGTCGTTTATGACGACGTAGTCCTTCCCGCCCCCTCGTCTCTCCCTTTCTCCCCCCCCTCCTCGTCCTCATTCAGGTTCCTCCCTCGCTTGGCGCCGCAGTTGCGGTTGTCATGGGACGTGTGTGGGTTGCTGCAGCTGCACGCACTGCAGGTGCACTGTGAGGATGCCCTCCTCCCCTTCCTCAGTCCATGCTTCCTCTCCGGAGGAAAAGCGAATAGGAGGAAGAAAGAGAGGGAGCGAGGGAGGGAGAGGGCGAGATCCCGTGTTCGGGTGGCAGTGACGGTGAAGTGTCCGAGGATGGAGGGCGTGTACAGGGGGGAGGAGGAGGAGGAAGAAGGCAGGCAGGGAGGAAGGGAGGGAGGGGGGTATGCTTACACCTTGACAGGGAAGGTGGATGGCGTGGTCCTTGAGACGCAGCCCTCGGACTATCATTCTTTGGACGGAGAGGGAGCGAGCAGCAGCAGCAGCCGCAGCAGTAGTAGCAGTACCTTAATGTTGCGAATGAGAGGGATGAATATAAAAATGGCGATGGAGGAGAAGGGCGGAACAGGAGGAAGCACGCCAGCAGCGGCATCAGCAGATGAGTGCGTGAGTCATTTCCTGACTCTGTGCGACCTGCGCGTCCGAGCAGGGCCAGGCCCGCAGATGGTGGGGGATTGCAGGAGAGAGGGGAAGAAAGAGGGAGGGCTTGTCATCCCCTCGCCAGAGGAGAGGGTCGTGATGTGCGAAGCGGGAGAAATAAACCTCGAATGGAGTCCAGTGGTGGTGGTGGGCCTAGCATGCATTCTTCAACCCTTCCTGCTTCCTGCTCATCCCGCCCTCCCGTACTTGAACCCTCCTCCTCCTTCTCTTCCTCCCTCTCCTCTTCCTCCCCTATCCCCTCCCCAAGCTATTCGCCTACTGGCAGGTGAGCTAGAAGGACAGCCGGCTCTGCTGCAGGGCCATGTCTCCTCCCTTGCCATCCGTTTCCCTTCCTCCCTCGCTCCCTCGTCCTCCCTTGGCGATATGTCTAGCCCTGAGGTGTGGAGGTGGGCGCGGGAGGGAGGAAGCGAGGGCGGGGCGGAGGTTGCCGTGGCGGAGGAGGTCATGATCAAGGTTGGCCCTTCGGTGCCATTAGCCGTGAGGCCGGGGGGGAAGGGGCAGGAAGGGGGCGAGGAGGGGGGGGAGAGGGACTGGATCTTCAGAGTGAGCAATTGTAGGGTGGCAAGGGAGGAAGAAGGAGAGGAGGAGGAGAAGGAGGGAGAAGAGGAGGAGGAGGAAGAAGAAGAGGAGGAGGAGAACGAGTTGGAAGAAAAGGAGAGTTTAAACGTCATTTTCCCAACCAAGAGATGCAGTGCTGTAGCGGAGGCAAGGTCGAGGAGGTGGAAGACGCAATGCCCGCCCTACTGCACCCTCTCTCAGTTCTGCACCCGCCAGCAGCAGTGGACCAGGACGATCGACATCGTCTCCCAGGGCGTCGCCATCCGCTGGACCTCTCTCCAGCTGCTCCGTGTCATCAAAACCTCCCAGGACGTGACCCTTTCGGTTTGGATCTTCCTCCTCCGCCTTCGTCGCTCCCTCCACACCCTCTTTCCTGCCCTCATTCCCGACAAGAGAGGTGCTGTGACGGCGCCGCTGGACGATTTAAAAACGTTGGAGCGAATGGCGCGGGAGTTCCCCTTCCTGGTGGGCGGGAAGGGAATGGAGAGGCGTCATCGCTTGTTTGTCAGGGACGTGCGGGCAGAAGCCTTCTTCTTGGAGGAGGAGGAGGAGGAGGAGGAGGAGGGAGTAAAGGGAGGAGGGAAAGAGGACGAGATTTCGGGAATGAAGGACGAAGGGAAAGAGGGAGCGACGAGCCTTGCCCCCCCTCCCTCCCTGCGTCCTCCTGTCCGCGTGTCCATTAACGTTGGCGAGATGGCCTCGGATGACTTGCCCGCGCTCTGGGCCCTCCGCGGCCTCTCTCTCGTCGTCTCGGACAGGGGTGAGGGCGAGGAGGGGAGGGAGGTAGGAGAAGAGGACCCGACCTTGCTCTTGAGCGAGGCGACAATCATGCACACTCTCGACGACGAGGGCCAAGAAGGAGGAGGAAGAGTAGTGCTGGGAGACTTCCTCCAGGAGCTTCGCGTCCGCCACCGTTGCTGCGGTTCGCCCTCCCTCCCTCCCTCCCTCCCCCCCTCCCTCCTCTCCGGCATCGAGGGCCACTCCATCCTCCTCACGGGCCTGGTGCTCCGCCTCGGCCGCTCCCTGCCCCTGGGGAGGCTCCTCCCCCCCGCCCTTCCCCACGTCCTGGCCCTCTTTCAATCTCTCCAAGACCTGCCCTCGAAATGGACGCCCTCCCACCCCGACTTCTCCCGCCTGTTCCGTCGCCCCACCTGGCGGGGAGGGAGGAGGGAGGAAGGGAGGGTGTGGTTGGGGATGGAGGATGTGGGACTGGAGGTGGGCGATGATAAGCTCGAGTCGTGGCTGGACGGGGTAATGCCCGTGTGGAAGGAGGAGATGAGAAACAGAGCGGTCAGACAGGAGGTGACGCGCAGACATGCTGACCACTTGTCGAGGCGGGTGGTGAGGGAGGGATCCTCTCTCCTTCAGGCCCTCGGGCGGCATCTGGGGGAGAAGGACGGGGAGTACTACGCGAGGGCACTGAAGAGAGCGAGGAGGGGAGGGAGGGAGGGAGAGAGGGAAGGAGGGAGGCCTTGTCTGGTGAGAGTGAGGGTAGAGAAAGTGGTCTCGGAGGTGGAGCCATTGTCGGGAGCGGAGGTTTTGGAAAGGCTCAAGGGGCTGGATGAGTGTCCTCTACCCTCCTCCTCCTCCTCCTCCTCCCTCTTTGATCTTCTCGCCGGCATCCAGCTTATGCACCTCCATCTCTCCTCCCTTCAAGCCTATCACCGCCGGGCCTCCCAACCATTCCTCCGGCTCTCTTCTCTCACTTGCCACGCGCCCTCCCTTCTCCTCATTCAGCACGCAACCCTCCCTCAATACGCACTTCAGCAAGTCATCTCCTTCTCCACCAGGGAGGAAGGGAAGAAACGGAGGAGGACAGGGAGACATAGGGGTGGGAAGGAGGGGTGCAGGAAGGAAGGGAGGGAGGTCGCACTTCGGCGGTCCTTCGTCAAGCCCTGCCTGTATGTTGACTTGCAGGTGGAGACAGAAGGGCTGCAGTTCGCCCTCAACCCTTCCCTCTTATCCCTCCCCGAGGACCTCGCCTCCTATGTCGTCCTCGCCTTTCCTCCCTCCCTCACCCATCCTCCCTTTCTGGGTCTTGACCCTGCTGAGCGCGCTGCCCCTCTGTCTTGGTGGGACGAGCTGCGGTACCGCCTCCACGGCCAGGTTGACTACACAGGACACCGGACCTCCCTCCTCCTTCTCCATGTCCCTCCCCCCCCCCCCCCTAGCACTGCTTACTCCCCTTCCTCTAGTGTGATGGGGGAGGAGGACAGGGAGCACATTCGTCTCGATTTCCGCTCCCTCAGACTCCTCACCAACTCCATTTCCTCGTCATCCTCCTCCTCCTCTTCCTCGCCGTCCTCCTCGCCCTCCTTCTCTCACTTTCTCCTTAACGCCAATCATATCTCCCTTTTCACCTCCCTGCCCTCCTTTCCCTCCCTTCCTCCCATTCTCTTCCTTCCCTCCCTCCACGGAGAAGTCTCCCTGAAGTGGCACCAACAAGACCCCCATGCCACCTATCGCACATACCCCCACCCATCGCCCCTCCCTCCCGTCTCCTCTCGTCCCCCCTCGGTCATAGGAGGGAAGGAACGAGAGGGGGGGGAAAAGGGTGCTCTTCCCTATGCCGGGTTTCGGTCTCAGGGACTTAGCATCTCCCTTCAGGGGGAAGCCTGCCCTTCCTACCTCCCACCCTCGTCCTCGCCCTTCTCACCAGAGCGAATGACAAGGACGAGGGAGGGAGGGAGGGAGGGAGAGACAGTCATCCAGTTTTATGGCCTCGCCCTCCCTCCTTTTGTCGCCTGGTCCCGCCGACTCTTCCTAGCTTTGAGCCATCCCTTCCGAGGAGGAGGACGAGGGAGTAAGGGAGAAGGGGCAGGAGGAGCAGGAGAAGGAGGGAGGGAGGAGGGAGGGAAAGGAAAGAGGAAGCACTTGTCCAAAGCCCTGCATAGATTTTGTTCGATCGTTCGGAAGGTGCACGTGAGGGAGATAGGGATACAGGGAGGGCTGCGGATGAGGCTGCTGGAGAGCTTCCCCAGTGATGAGGAGGGACGAGGGGTAGAAATCAAAGTGAGGGAGAGGGTGGTGATGAAAATGTGCACGGAGAAGGAGGAAGGAGAGGGAAAGAAGGAGGGAGGCAAGGAGGGAGGGAAGGAGAGAGGGAAGGAGGGGGGGCGCGTGCTGGATCCGTTTCTGACTGGCTGGTTGTTGTTGGGTGGAGGGGATCAGGGAGAGAGGGAGGGAGGACCTCTGTGGTATGTGTATGGGGTATCTGTTGTGGTGAAGGAAATTGAGGCACGTGTCTTGTCTTCTCTGCCTCATGTTGGGAAGGGAAATGAGGGGAGGATGAAAGAGGAAATGGAGGAGGGCGAGGGGAGGGGAGGGAGGCGGGGAAAGAGCGAGGAGGGGGAAGAATGGGAGTCGGAGTTGTTGTTTTCCTTAGCGAGGGTAGAGTACGGACAGTGCACAATGAAGCCAAGGGCGAGCAAGGAAGGGAAGGAAGGAGAGTCAATGCAGCAGAGCAACCTGCAGGACATGCTGGCATTGTTTAGGATCGAGCAAGGATTTGAGGGAGGGAAGGAAGCCGCGGTAGAGGCAAGAGAGGACCAGGCACCGGAGAGGGGCGTTCAAATCCGTGAAGGCGAAGAGGGCCCTCCCTCCTCCCTTACCTCCTTCCTCCCTCCCAGCCGACGTAGCAGCAACATGAGCGATTCTTTCCCCTCCTCCTTCGCCACCGCTTCTCATGCAGCTGCCACCGCTGATGTTGCTGCTCCTGCTGCAGCAGCAGAGCCCTTCTTCCTCCATTCCCTCCTTTTGGACGACCTCCGCGTCCTTCTCTCCCTCGAAAGCCAGACCAGCCTTCGCCTCTTCTATCAAGCCCTCCTCAGACTCCTCCCCAAGATGCCGTCTGTTCCTCCCTCCCCGCCCACTTCCCCTCCTCCTCCCGTCTCCTCCTCCACCAGCTGCCCTCCCCCATTAAAGCACCAGCAACAGCGGCAGCGGAAGATGTACAACTTGCTGTCCCTTCATTGTCGACGCGGCCAGGTCCAGGTCTTGGACAGCATCAACCATGCATGTGTGCTCCTAGGGATGGATGAAGCGTATCTAGAAGGAAGGGTAGGAGGAGGATGGGAGAAGGACGAGGGCGGTAGGGAGGAAGAGGGTGGACTCTTTCTTCAGGCCCTGGCCACGAGGGTGGTGAGGCCTCTCTCCGCGTCCCTTCTGACAACCGTCCAATCTTGCTACCTCCTGGTCGCCCCCACTGACGTGGACATCTCCCTCGATCTCCTCTGGCTCCCCCCCTCTCCCTTCCCCTGCTCTCCCCCCTCCCTCCCTCCTTTGGACCTCGGTCTCCTCCGGCCCCTCCTCCATCCCTTCCCTCTCGATCTGTACATGGTGTCAGCCCAGTCCTCCTCTTCCTCCCACCTCTCCTTCAAAACTGCTCTCCCCTCTCTCTTCCTCTTCCTCGACAACAATCACCTCTTCCTCCTCCGTCGGGCCCTGCAACGCTTTCTCCTCGACTTTCGCCCTCTCTCCCTCCCTCCCCCTGAGTCTTTTCCCTCCGCCTCCCCCTCGATTCCCCCCACTCATTCGCCTTCTACTGCAGCGGCTGCTGCCCTCCTCTTCCCATCTCCTTCTCGTCCATATCACACGTCTTCCTCCCGAGGAGGAGGAGGAGAAGGAGGAGGAAAAGGAGGAGGAAAAGGAGGAGGAGGAGGAGGAGGAGAGACTGAGGGAAGGGGGGCATTGCTTGCCAGCCTGAAGGAGGAGAGGAGGGTGCGTGAGTGGGAGCAGCAGCACCTGCTGTACATTTACTCGGACATAAGAGGGACGGTATTCTTGCCTTGTCTGCATGAGGGAGGGTGGGAGGGCGGGAGGGAGGGAGGTCCTTGCCTAGAGGAGACGTTTTGGAGCCTGGCAGCCTTCACGAAGGAAGGGTTGGGGATAGAGGTAGCAGAGGAGGGAAGGAGGAAGGGAGGGATAGTGTTTCGTGAATGGATGGAGGCATGGATTCTGGACTTGGACGAAGAAGTGCAAGCCAGGAAGGAGGCCGCTGAACGCGCCGCAGACGCATACCTCGCCATCCATCACTCCCTCGAGCCACAGGCCCTGCTCAAGAGAAGCACCCATCTAGACATTCGTGTCCGAGCCTGCCACCTCACCCTTCTCCTCCCCCAGCAGCAGCAGCAGCAGCAGCAGCAGCAGCAGCAGCAGCAGCAGCAGCAGCAGCAGCAGCAGCAGCAGCAACCCTTCCTCCGCCTCGCCCTTGGCCCCGGGAGAGGGACGTGGGGAGTTGCGAAGGACGGGGGGAAGAGACTCACCATTGACCTCGCTGGTCTGAAAGTCGAAGACATACGTACACGAGGAGTAGGAATGGAAGGGGGGAAAGAGGGAGGAGACGTAGGTAGCCCTGGAGGAGGCGGACGGGGTACATTGGTTTTGTTTGCGGCCGCTCAAAAAGGGAGGGAGGGAGGGGGGGGAGGAGGGGAAGCAGCACCTACTTCACCGCTCCCGGGAAGTGAGTGTGGGTTAGGCTATTTTGGTGGGGGGGAGGGAGAGAAGGCAGAAAGGGAGGGAGGGTTGGTCCTGCAAGTGCAGGCGGATGTGGGGGTGCCTGTGGGGAGATTGACGATTTTGAGGCACTTGGAGATAAATTGTTGCCCCTTGACGGTGAGGTTGACCCGGGGCCTAGCGGTACAGATATACGAATTTTACGCCTCGGTCTCGGGGGAGCTACATGATGAGAATCGAGGGAGGGATGGAGAAAAGGGAGAGTTGCTATTACTTTCAAAGCAACAGCAACACCGGCAGGCTGCGGGGAAGATCCCGCCGCCGAAGACTAGTAAGGTTGCCCGCCCTCCTCTTCCCTCCTCCTCTTCCTCGTCGTCCTCCTCCTCTTCCTCCTCATCATTCTCCTCCTCCTCCTCCACCACCACCATCTCCTCCTCCTCCTTCACCCCTTCCTCTTCCTACACCACGATGGCCACCACCCCAAACCGCCGCACGACCTACTCCATCTTCTCCTCTTCCACCAACGCCTCTGTCCCCCGTCCCTCGCAACCAACCGCACCTCTTTCCTCCCCATCCTCTTCGACCGCCCTTCTCACCAAAAAGCAACAGCAGCAACAGCAAGAGGCAGGAGCAGCCCTTGAAGAGAGGGCAGCGAGGAATATCGTCTTTAAGCACTTTAGACTGGGCGAAATCAATATCTTCTTCTCCTATTCGGGGGCTAAATGGGGCAATCTCGGTACGTTTCCTCCATCCCTCCCTCCCCCCCTCTTTACATTAATAATCCCATCGTAGATACATCTCATTGCATACACACTTACCCTCCTTCCTCATCTTCTTTACTCCCTTTCCTACTCCCTCCCTCCCCAACACAAATAGAGGATGTGGAGCATCTGCATTTGAAGCTTCACGCGTTGGTCTATACCAACAAGACTCTCAGTGCTCAGGAGTTTCTGAAGAAAGTAAGGAAAAATGTCATCTTGGACTTATTCAAGCAAGTGAATCGAAATTTTAAGAATCTTGGAGCCTGGATACGCGGGTCGATGTTTGTGAGTGGGTGGCAGGCTTTTGAGGAGGGAGAGGAGGAGGAGGAGGATGATGAGGAGGATGAGAAGGAAGATGAGAAGGACGAGTATTGTGAGGAGGATTGTGTAGATGGCCTGAAGAAGGAGGGAAGGAGAGAGGAAAGGCGGCCGGTGTCAGTGGGTAGAGGGTTGATGGGGTTATTACCTTCAGTGCCGATTGTCCTGTCACCCTCCCTCCCTTCTTCCCCCTCCTCCTTTGCGTCCTCGGTATTTCCCTCTTCTTCCAGCTCTCGACAAAGTAGCTCTACTGCTCCTTTTTCTGGGGAAAGGAAGGAGGGAAGGCTGCCGCAATCATCCAACCCTCCCTTGAGTGGTAGTAGCAGGAGCATAAGCATTATACCGCGTCCTTTTTCTCCTCCTGTCGATGTCTCTGTCGCTGGCTCTGTTATAACAGACAGAGAGAGGCCTGTAATGCTTCTCTTTGGAGGAATAGAAGCAGGAAAGCAGGAAGAAAAGGCGAGTGGGAAGGAAAGAGGAAAACAGAGCACAGCTGTGGAAGATAGGAAGACGTTATTTGGAGATGGAGGAAGGGAGGGACGAGAAGGTGGAGCGAAAGGGGGAGGCGGTTTTCTAGGTCGATTTATGGGTGGAGGAAAGCCGTGAGAGGATAATAATATGGAAGAAAAGCTGAAAGATGAGAGTTTGTGTTGAGAATGGAAATAACCAGAATTGATGACGAGACTGATAAATAAATAAAGATGCAAGAGGTTGAGCAGAATGAAGAGTTTAGGATTTCCGAATCCATTGTAAATTGATAAATCAGAATATCAAATTTCAGGAAAAAAAACAAGATGAACAATAAGGAATATGAGAAGCAGGAGGTGCTCTTCAGGGAATTGTCTATTAAACAACTAGAGAGTCTGTGAAAGTCATATAGGATCGAGCTAATTTTTTTCTCTAATAAACTGCCCCAAGACTTCGCCATACAGACAGGTCGTCAGCGTGCAAAACACATCATGTGAGACCAACAAAGAGTTATAGTTTGGTCTTGATTACGAGGTCAGGCTTGCGAAAGAAAAAAAGGGAAAGGAGGGGCAGTGACAGGAAAGGAAGGAAACAGGAGAAGTCGGAAGGAACCTAAGACGCGGTGGAGCTTGGCGTATCTGCTGCCGAGAGAGAATTAGCTGGTGCCTGCGGGATAGAGGGATGAAGAGGCCGGAATCTTGAAGGTGTCAGCTGAACGGTTGAGGGATTGGCTGGTCAATCAACAAGACAACAACAAGATCATAAGCTCATGATGACAAGGATAGTTCATGAGTTTAAAAGGCGGGAAGGAAAAGTCTATGAAATACTCGAGTACACGTGCCCACACGTGCCCACAGAGCAGTTGCTCGTTGATGACATTTCGCAACTAACCTCCCGAACACGAGAGATCAATGTCGTGGACTTTAGTCGCAAAGCAAAGGGGACTGGCTTGTTTGAGTTTAAGTCAGCCCTCTCTCCCAATTCATGGGCGAGTGGTGTCCTCATACTTATAATGAAACAAACATCGATCCAAAAATGATGAGGCTCGATGGAATCGCTCGAAAAGCGAATGAGGTTTTAACTTATCTTCAAGTGCTTCATGCATTTTCTCTCCCTGTCCTTCATCTTAATTGATTCCGTTGTTGTTGGGCTCAAATTGTCGACCCTTCATTGTCCATGTATATGATATATATCATTCAATATTTCCTCCTTTCCTCGCTTCCTAGCATTTACAATTCAATTTCTTAATACTGGTGGATGCGAGTTGAAAAACGCTGCTCCCTCTCTTCTGCTCTTCCTCCTCTCCACTCCTTTTCCTCCTCTCCCCTCACTCGGCAACGATAGACGTTCAACTGGGTTACGGAAAGCGTCGGCGCTTCACCGTCGCCGCAGCATGAGCACCCAAAGGAGGAGCACCAGCGCAAGAGTACACCACACGACTATCAAGTGGAAGCGTGCTGCTGTTGCTGCTTTTGCTGCTGATGCTTCTACTGCTCTCATCTGTTTGGCTTATTGGAATTATGAGGACCTTTCTTTCCCCCCCTTGACCTATTCCTCCTTCTCCTGCCTGCCCTCGTGTTCCGTCTTTACATCTTGTTCCTCTCCCTCTTTCACCCCTGCTTCCCTCCTCTCTTCTCCCTCCTTTTCCTGTTCCTCCTCCTCGGGAGTAGGAACATCTTATAACAGTTGCACCAGCTGGTGCTCCTTGCGCCACTGCTCCCGCTGCTGGGGCTACTGCTGGTGGTGGTGCTAATGCTTGTGCAGGTTCCGCATTTTGGATGTTCCCCTCCTTCTTATGTCGTCTCTTGGGTTTTGAAGGCTGGACTTTCGGTGGTGGGAGTTGTAGCCACTGCTTGTGGTATTGGTGATGGTGGTGCTGGTAGCGTTGGTAGTGTTGTTGATGTTGGTACTGCTGGTAGGGCGGCAGCTGCTGTAAGAAATGCTGCTGAAGCTGCTGCTGGTGCTGTTGCTGCTCCAGCTCATACCACACTGCTATCCCCTTCCCCTCCCCTTCTCTCCCTCCCGCTCTTCCATCCGCTTCTCTTGCTCCTCTTGCTCCTCCTCCTCCTTCTCTTCCTCCTCCTCCTCCTCCCGTTCCTCCTCCTTTTGGGCCCCGCCCTCCGAGCTTCATGACTGGCCAGTGAGCAGGTCGTGTCCAGGTGTTGTTCATTCCTCCTCCCCCCTTTTCTCCTTTTCCTTCTGCTTCTCCTACTCTTTCCATTCCTCCTGGCCCTCCCCATTCCGATATCCTTGCAAAGGGCACGGCTGACGTCGGTTGAGAATGCTTTCCTCCCCCTCTTCCTTTTTCTCCTTCTCCTCCCTCTCCCATTCCTCCTCTTGTATACGGAGCATCGCCATCCGTACCGCTGCTGCTGTCGCTGCCGTTCCTCCCCCTGCTGCTGCTGCTGCTGCTGCTGCTGTATGTGCTACCTTGGCCATTTATACATCCTTCACTTTCCAACCCTCTTTGACTACTCTCTCCTTGTCCATCCACCACTGCCCTCTTCCTCTTATTTTGTTCTTGCTGCTGATGCTCCAGCTGCAGGGGAGGATGAAGAGGCTCAGCAACAGGGAGAGGAGGAGGATTAGACAGTTCTCGAGCGAAGCAGCAGGGAGGGAGGAGCGGACGGGTAACATGCTGAATATCAATATGCATGCTAGGAGAACGGTGCTGCCAGATATTGACCTGGGGAGAATGGGAGGGAGGGAAATAAGGATATGGGAGGCGAAAGTGAGCTTAGTCGTTTGTGTTACTGTCTACTAAAGATCAAAAGGAAGGAATGAAGGAGGGACGGAGACAGGATCGAATCAACCACCTTTACCTTGAGCAAGAAATCCTCTACAGCAGGGGAAATGTCGTAGTTGTTGACTGAAGCTTCAAACACCAACGCCACAAAAAACGAGACCCGCCGCCTAGCTCCTTCCCCCTGCTGGCGATAAGCAGCAGAAGAGGGAAACGGATTAGGCAGGGCCTCAGCCAGAGGGTAGCTATGAAGAAGCGGCGGCTGTTCCAGCGCCATAATTAGCGACCGTAGCCTTGACTCCACCCACCCAAACCACCGGCTAAACTCCCCCCTCTTTTCCTCTCTCCCTTCCTGCACCCAGACGTCCACCTGCAGAAAGTTGTGAAACCGAGTGAAGTACGGAGAAACTTCAAACAAACTCTCCCACCTTTCCTTCCTCCTCGCCATTAGCTTACTCGTAGGGCCTAATGCCCAGCTTCTTGTCAAGATTGCGGCTCGTTTTAGCTCTTCCTGTAGCCTTCTAAGTTGTGGCATGCCCACGTTGAACGCGCTATTCATAGAGGGAAATGCAGGAGTAATTAGCGGCATCAAGCTGTTGCTGCTGCTGCTGCTGCTGCTCCAGGGGGGGTACCAGACGGAAAGGTGTTCAAAGGCAGGATGAGGTGGGGAAACGATGGGGCAGAGGAGGACGGGGGTGGAGGCGGAAGGCCAGTTCCACTGAGAGTAGACGCGGAAGAAGACGAGGAGGAGCTTGGAGGGGGAGGCGTGAGGGTAGCGTTGACAGATAAATGCCACCAGGATGGCCCAGCTTACTCCTCCAAGGAAACCGAGGACGCTGCTGTATAGCCCTCGGCGCTTGGCCCAGAGTTTGACCGCGCGGAGGGTGCTGGTGAAATGTCCAACGTGTGGCACGAGCTTCAAGATCATCTCGGCTACCCGCACCCCATTCACGGACCTTGCACCTCCGTCGTCCAAGCCCTGCAAGTAACGCAGGTCTAGTAGGTCCATCACCCTTTCCTCCCTCCCTTCCTTTCTCCCGTCCTCGCCATCGCCATCGCCTTCTTCTAGTCGAAGAGAGACAAAAAGCAAGTCCACCGCAATCCCGCCCAGTACGAACTTGACAACTGGTGTGTACGCCTCGGGCACCGGGCAGACATCGCGCACTCCTTCGTGTGTCATTAGTTTTTGGCCTACAAAATAACTAAAGAAATCCATGCGGGAGGCAAATCCTGCGTGTTTGTATAGTTTGCAGAAAGGAAAGGAGAGTTAGACAAGGCTACAGTAACCTTTTCCCTTCTTCCGTGGCAACACCCATAAGACCCAGACACACAGTTCAAGCCTCCCTCTTTCCATCCCCCCTCTATCTTCATTTTTCATCATTCTTTTACCGTGGGGAATGATAAGCAGCAAGTCCAAGTCGGAAGTGGGGTCATGACAGTCGAGCCGATAGGAGCCAAAGGGTAGAAGAACGGGTTTGGGAGGGGAGGGAGGACGGGAATGGGTTGACATGGTGCTGGAAGCTGTTACTGCAGTGGCTGCCACTCCTTTTGCCGTTGAGCTTTCTAGGGCGATATTGGCGGAAGCAGCTGGGGTTGTGGTGGTGGAGCTGGTTGTGGTAACGGTCACTGGATTAGCAGCAGTAGTGGCACAGGAGGAGGGTGCACCCACAGGTGTCGCCACCGGAGCCGCTGCCGTCGCCTTCCTCATCCCCTCCTTCTCGGGCCTCAACACCTCGCACCATTCCTCCGCCAGCCCCTGTAGGGTGGTTAGGACCTGTTTGCGTGCCGTGGCCATTTCCCCGCTTTCGTACGAGCCCAATGCCCGCATGTAGGCCTTTAAATTGGAGGTGGCCTCCTTTTCCGCTGCTGTGGGTTGGTCGAGGCTGATGGGCGGGGTCATGCCCAGGTAAAGTGAGGTACAAGGACCAAAAGAGGGCGCGGGAAGAGCCATGCTGCTTGCTGCGCGGCGACGGCAGTCTCCCCGTTTGGCCGGGTGGGGAGACACAAACCGGCCGGCAAGGGAAGAAACTTTGTAATGTGAGAGGTAAGGACGTGAGATACAGAAATTGGTGGGCGTGGAGTTGGGGAGATCGTGTAAATGGGTAGTGACTGACTAAAACAGGCATTTTGGTGTTCCGACATGGCAATCGTCGTCGGACGGCAGCCAGATTAAGTTCGCTCTCACAATCTTGATGACAAACGCCGTTTTCTAAAAATAATGTGTATCTCACGAGCATATACCATACCCAATACACAGGCACCTGCACGAAGAGCGCGACAGTCAAATCGGCGGGGTTGTGTGGGTCATTGGGTTTCTTTTGAGCCGTGATTGAGACAAGCGGGCTGCTAGTGCGAGTCTCTGGAAGGCAACGCACATTCATTCTTCTTCTTGGAGCAACACGGGCGATACCAGGGGCAAGTAAGTCAACAGACGGGAGGAACACAACTTCCAGCCGCCCATCTAAATTGCACGGTAATGAAGTCAACAAGAAAATTCAGGGTAGTAGGTTTGGTATGTGGCTCGGAAAAAATGTCTCCGAGCGCTCCTGCTTCTCTGTTTTCCGCATCAAGCCTTTGTTCCCCTGTACCGCCCCTTGCTCCCCTACGAACACATCTATCCACGCCTTGCGTACTTCATGCTGCTTCTCGCGGTCAGTATAAATCTCCGCAAATTCCATGTTCTTTTTCCGTTTCCTCCTTCTCCATCCTTTTCAGCCTAGATAAGAAAAATGGCGGAATTCGGTGAGTTGGTGCTAGTCCTGGGTGACATGCACATCCCTCATCGCGCGGCAGCTATTCCAGAAAAGTTTAAACGAATGCTCGTGCCTAACAAGATGCAGCATGTCTTGTGCACTGGTACGTGCAAGAGGAGGGTAGGGATAGGTGGTAGGCAAAATAAACGGGTGCTTATTTTATTTTGTTCCCTTCACAATTAGGATGTTATACCCTATCGATGATTCTCTTCCCTTTAACCGCATTTCCCACCTCTAGGCAACCTCATCTCGCGCGAGCAACTTGATGAGCTCAAGTCCTTGGCCCCCAACGTGCACGTTGTCCGGGGCGACATGGACGACCCGTTCTGCTCCTCTTCCTCCTCCTTTCTCCCTTCCACCTCCTCCACCTTCCCCGAAACCAAAGTTGTCACGATAGGCGAGCTGCGCGTTGGTCTGTGTCACGGGCACCAGGTCTTGCCTTGGGGCGATGAGGGGGCTTTGAGTATGCTAGCTCGAGAGCTAGACGTCGATGTCCTCATCACAGGACACACGCACATACACCAAGTGAGCGAGCGGGGAGGGAAGTGGTTCTTGAACCCGGGCAGCATCTCAGGGGCGTACTCCAGTTTTGAAGGCGGGAATGAAGGGCGGGAGGTAATCCCGAGTTTTATCCTGCTGGCAGTGCAGGGGAAGAAGGTCATGTGTTATGTCTATGAGGAGAAAGAGCCAGGGGAGGTGGAGGTCAGCAAAGTGGAGTTTGTGAAGGGGCAGCCGGCAGCTTCAGCTGATGCAGCAGCGGCAGCAGGGGCGGGGAGATGAAGAAAAAATGTAAAGGGGAGAAGAGCGAGGGAGGTAAGGAGGGGATATGTAAAGAAAGTAAGAGAGGACTTTGTCTGGTCTATCCTCCCTTCCGCTGCACGCCCAAGTTTTTCGTGTTTTTCCCTTTATATTAATCCTGTGTAAGTTTCTAGTTCTTCGTCGTCGTCTCGACTCTTCTCTTTTCCCTCCGTTTTCTCGCCTTCTTACTTCCCCTACTCGTCAACTACCGAACCCCCTTCAAACCTCCAACCTCTTACACCAAAGTAACGTACCCTCTCCCTATCTCCACTTTCCCATCTAATGCCCATTACTGTGCTCTGCCAGCGCCTTATCGACTATGGCCTTCTTGTGGGCAACGTGGTGCTGGCCCAACGCAAACCATTCCACAGTGTACCCGAGCACCCCCGTCAGCACCATAAGGTGCGCCAAGGGCTTCATGGAGCCGGGACGAATGTACTTCCAGTAGTAGTACTTAGAGAAACCCGCGAATTGCTCCTTATAGTACGCCTGGTTGGATTGGAAGGAGGGTGGAAGGGAGGGAGGGTGAGGGAGGATAACATTATTAAGGCTAGGCGCAAAACGGCGATAGACACACAGGATTTGGGCTTGAATAGAATATTAAACATATACAATGCGATAGGAGGGAGGAAGGGAAGTAGGTGAAGGTCAGGCCGGCAGACAAGCGGGGCCGTACTCATGACGACGACGACCTAGGACACAAAAGGAAAGGCCCACGATAAAACTGCACTGGCAGCCAGCTCCGCAGATACCATTGCAATAATTGCACCGCAATTTTAAGCGCTCATTGCCAGGCTGACAGCATTCAGACGCCGACCACTCCATATGTCTTCCCTCCGGTATCACTGTCTTCCTTCTTGCTCACCCGATACCCAGACGTACCGGCCTGATCAAGTGCGAGGTCGCGAAGGTGGCCGCTGCCTTGACAGACTCCATGATGCTGTGTTGATGTGTGTGAGTGTGGAAAGGATGGTCTTTAGGCACAGCGGCATTGAGGAGAGGATGGGAGGAAGTGCATGAAAGAACGAACTGAAGTTGTTGGTGCGATTGCGACTGGAGCCAGTTAAATCCTTGCCTCTTACCCTTCACCCCTTCCAACAATCCCCAATCAACGTGCCCAGCGCTAGGAGGATGTGGGTATGGTCGACATGGGACAGCGGGGCCAGAAGTGTGTGGTTTGGAAGCAAGATGGTTTGAGTGCCGTGAGCGTGGGCTCATCTTGTTGGCTCACATGAGTGTGTGACTGCTGCTTCTCCGCCCTTCGCTGCCGCGCAAAGCATGCCGTATGTTTCAGTTCGTCCCTTTTGCCTCACGCTGCCTCTTGACCTCTTACCCACGCCTTTCCCTCACCAAACAGGACAACAACAACAAAGGCCACCATCTAGTTACCCTCTTGGGTACGGCGCAGCAGCAGCAAGTACCAGCCACAGAGACAGGCGAGGGAGGACAGGGAGCCGGACAGTGCAGAAAGGAGGTCAAGTCGTTAAGTCAGCCCATGCCAACGCCCTTGCCCCGCTTGTCGCTCCAGCTCGCATTTCTACTCAGCGGTACCTTCACCCACGCTTTCCGCCTGGGTACGCGCCTACCGGCGACGGCGGGATTGTGCTTCCCACACCGCTCCTTGAGCAGCACTAGCACCTGCAGTAGCAAGGCCCTCGTCTCATCCCTCGTCTTTTACACCTCTGGAACGCCATCAAGCAGCAGTACTTTACCGTCGTCCTTGTCACGATCATCGTGGGACAGTAGAAGCAGGAGTATCAGAAGCAACGCTCAAAGCAATCGATCGGTAAGGCAAACGCAGCGGCGGAAGTGAAGAAGAGTGATAGAGTTTCAGGTACAGCAGACATTCATTCATCAATGCTTCTCTCTGACCAGATAAAAAGCAAAGCGGGTCATTTTTTTTCGACGTTCAAGAATTTACCTATGCATACCATTCCCAAACCACTAGATGTCCTCCTCCTCCTCCTCCTCCTCCTACCCCATCTCCACCACCCCCGCCAACAATCACACCACCACCCCCCCCCCCTCCACCGACCCCACCAGTC